>FXBE01000055.1_pt1 | contig 16309 bp, 14 predicted proteins | sample 5335311 | NCBI WGS metagenome assembly FXBE01 (sample SAMEA103928390, study PRJEB20085) | sediment metagenome | biome: marine biome; feature: hydrothermal vent; material: sediment | place: Atlantic Ocean | collected 2013-08-06T02:46:56 | depth 0.05 m | reverse complement strand
GATGACTTTTTTGAAGTGAAGGTAATGGAGAACATTACGGTAGCGGTAGTGTGTGACGGTGTAGGTTCTGCTTCACAGGGGGCGGAGGCTGCGAAGCGTGTGTCTCATTTTCTGGTACATTCTTTGAAAAACCGGCCGAAGTCATGGAGTATGGAAAAGTCCATCAAACACTTCATTGAAAACATCAACAGGGTTTTGTATCTTGAGTCCATGGAAGAGTATGAACGTGAAGAGTTGGTGACGACACTGACGCTTGTGGTCATAGAGGGAGACAGGCTCTTTGGTGCCAATGTGGGTGACAGCCGTATCTATCTGAGCAGGAACGGACAGTTCGCACAACTCTCTTCCGATCACGCCATGGATGAAAAAGGCATGGAAAATGTACTGACTGCCGCCATGGGACTTGAAGAGAGTGTAGAACCCTACTATTTTGAAAATAATCTTCAGGCTGGAGATAAGATCCTGCTGTGCAGTGACGGACTCTATACGGAGCTTAACAGTGATGAGTTGGCTGATGGTTTGGCTATGGGTGCTTCCTATATTGTGAAAAAAGCCAGCAAACTGCATGACGACAAACTGCCGGATGATACTACGGCGGTTGTATTGGAAATTAAAGAGCTTGACCCGAGACTGAAGCTGAAACAGACCGATCTGATCATTCATGAAAAATATAATGCGGGGGATGTGATCGACGGGTATAAACTGATCAAGCCGTTGATCCAGAACAACCGAACCTGGCTCTGTGTGAACAAAGGGGTGCAGTATGTGATGAAATTCGCACCCGTTGAAGCGATGGAAGATGAGACCATGCTGGACTTATTTGTCAAAGAAGTCTGGATGGCAAAACGTCTGAAAGCAGGGTTCTTCCCCAAGGCTGTTGTGCCTAAAAAGCGGACACACCGTTATTATATTATGAGTTTCATAGACGGTATCTCTTTGAAAGAGTTCACTGCCAAAAAGCCGCTTTCTGTCGATATGGGTATAGGGTTGGCACAGTTTTTACTCAAGATGTCCCAGTTCCTGACCAAACTGGACCTTGTACACGGTGATGTGAAACCGGAAAATATCATTGTGACGAAACGTAAAGAAAAACTGGTCTTTAAAATGGTGGATTTCGGATCTATCACGGAAGCCTATTCTGAAGTGAGCAGGGCGGGGACCCCCTCATATCTTGCGCCGGAACGTTTCAATCAGGCACCGATCACCGAACAGACAGAAATATATGCCATAGGGGTCACCCTGTATGAAGCCCTGACACGGAAATTCCCATTCGGAGAGATAGAACCTTTCCAAAACCCATCATTTGACAAAACACCCAAACACCCGACAAAATACAATGCGAAGATACCGGACTGGCTGGAGAGTGTTATTTTGAGAGCGATCGAGACCAATACAGACAAAAGGTATCACAACTATTCGGAAATGTTGTATGAGATCAACACCCCGGAAAAGGTCAAACCTTATTTTGACAAGAACCTTTCATTCATAGAACGCAATGAAAAGATGGTGTACAAGGTTGGATTTATCGTGATGTTCGTGCTCAATATTGTGCAGCTTCTGTTTTAAATACGGCCGATTCATTTCCATGTATAACGTGGGAACGAAAGTGGGAGGGTCTCCTTATTTTGCTTTCTTTACATTTTTTCGGTGTGCTTTAAAACTGTCGCTGAAGTCATGGGTACCGTTTTTGTTTTTCATGAAGTAGAGATGTTTGGTCTTGGCCGGTTTGATGGCTGCTTTGATGGCTGTAATGCTCACTGCGCCTATAGGTGATTTTGGCAGACCTTTATGTTTGTAAGTGTTGAAACTGCTGTTGTCGTCTCTGATACGTGCAGGGGTGACTTTAATGTGCGAATATTTTCCGTAGTTGAGGGTACCGTCCATCTGCAGACGCATCCTTTTTTTAAGCCGGTTGTGAATGACCGAGGAGACCAGGGGCATCTCTTTGTTATTGGCCGCCTCTTTTTGGATGATGGATGCCGTGACCAGTACTTTTCCCCACTGTTGTTTATTGTAATTTCCATAGATCTTTTCAGAGAAGGATCTATATTTTTTCTCAGATTCCCGTACCAGAAAATTCATCAAATGTTTTTCTTTAATACCGTAGGGAACGTAATAGGTATCGGCATAAATACCCGCTTCCGGATAGCTTGAGAATGCATTGTAATATTTTTTCAGTTTTGCTTTGTCCAGTTTGAATTCTTTTGCAAGGGACTCAAAAAAGATTTCGGAAGTTTCTCCCGGGATGAGTGTGACCTTGTTGATCATCGCTTTGGCAGAAGTGAGTTTATAGAGGAAATCAATACGGTTCAGTTCCTTTTTTCCTATGAAGATCCAGCCGCTTTGGGGGCTTCCCATAAAACGCAGTATATAGCTGTCGAGGAAAGAGAGTTCGTACCCTTTTTTAGTCAGCTGTGATATAATACTTCCTATTGACCCTTGAGGAATGAAGAGCGTTTGCGTTGTTTTAACAGGGATCGTAGTGTAAAAGGCAAAAGAGATGATAAAGACCAGTGCAATGTTTTCTGCCCATACGATCCATGTCCTCCATGTGGTTCTGCGTGATACACTCATTTTTCTTATTGTCCTTTGTTTGGCACTGTTCGCCTGGCTTAAATACGGTATCCATGCGGATAGTTTGAAAGTTGGCCGGTATGAAATTGACGGATTATACATTAAACTCGATAAAAAGCTTACACTCCAGGCAGATAAAATCATTTTACCGGAAACAAAAGCAAACCCTTCGTTTGATAATATTGATGAAACATTCGATAAGATCAAATACCTTTTTACCTATTTTGATTATATAGAGTTGGATGAAATTGATTTTGAAAATAACAAATTAAAATTTCTTTTTGCAGACAATATCCTCTATATTACTTCAGATGATTATGAGATCGCAGGAAATATAGAAAGAAAAGGGAAAAAACTGGTCGCCGATATTTCTCTGTTTTACATCAAAAAAGAGAAGATCAATATTGTCGGTAAACTGAAATACTTTCTCAGCAAAGACAGGCTTGAAACGGAAGGTAGATTTGAAGCCTACAATATTACAGGGAATTTTGCTGCATTTAAAGATGGCAATGCTGTCTCCTTTGCTGTCAAAAGTGATACATTCTCTGATTTAAAGACGCTAACTGCAAAGCTGCCCGTTAAAGACATTGTAAAAAGCTGGATCGCAGACAAGATCACAGCGAAAGAGTATAAGTTGCATTCTCTGCTAGGAAAAGCACGGATTGTGGACAATGCATTAAAAATAGATTTTAATACCTTGCGTGGTGATGCAACATTGCATGATGTCAAGATCCGCTATAAAGATGACCTGGATCCTGTCATTGCAAAAGAGGTCAGACTTACCTATAAGAACAGTGCACTCTATTTTGATCTAAAAGAGCCGGTGTACAAAGACAGAGATATGGAAGGCAGCAAGGTTTCCATTACCAATATGAAAAAAGGAAAGATCGCACTGCTTCATCTTGATCTTCATGTAAAATGCGAAGCAGATGAGGTAGTGCAGAAAATTCTAAGATCCTACAAATTAAATATTCCGGTCACACAGAAAGGCAAGGCGGTATCTGCCGATATCAATTTAACCATACCGCTGAAGAAAAAATTTAAAAGTCCGGAAGAGAAAGCCAGACAAAAAATAAAAACCCTTATTGATATCCGGCTTGCGCAGGGAGATGTGACCATAAACAATATTACACTGCCTGTATCGGGGGGAGATATCCATTATGAACAAGGCACTGTTGTACTGAAGAACATTCATGTAAAAGAAAAATGGTATGAAAGCAATGTTGATGGAAAAATAGATCTTAAAAATAAAAAAGCCGATCTGAAACTGCATGCAAAGTATCTTCACTTCGGCTCACCAAAAGAGAGATACTTTGATCTTAAAAATAAAGATCTGACAGTCAAGATCGATTACAGGAAGCACATTATCGAGATACCGACACTGGCCGTAAAAATAGTGCGGAATAATAAAAACTATACGATACAACTGCAAAATTTGAAAACCATCATACCCTATTTAAAAAAGATGGATATACAAATAGACGGAGGAAAACTGGATATCGTGACGAAAGATTTTAAGACTTATACTTTTTCCGGCAGACTTAAACGAAACGCCTGTTTTTTTTATGATAAAAATAATGTTTGCCATACGCAAGTACCATGTAAAGGGAAAGTATCGAAAAACGAATTTATCTTTCAGGCATTCAATAACCGGCTGAATATCGATCTTTTCAAAGCGATCATGAAAGTGAACAATCTCAATATAGACCTCAAAGCATTTTTTGATGCCAGAGAGAAGACGATGCACTCAAACAAAGCTTTGACAAACAGGAAAACGATCCGTATTTTTGGTAAAAAAAGTAAAGTGCGCTATACAGACTACACTCTTATAACGGACAAATATACGATGACCATTACGCCAAACGGTAATATAAATGCTGTAGGAAACCTCGGAAAAGACAAGGTTAAATTTTTCAAAAGAGGTAAAAACCTCACGATCGAAGCACTTCGTATTCAAGACCGCCTACTTCATCCTCTTATTAATTTCAGCGGTCTGCATGACGGACGGTATACCTTTAAAAGCCATGGGGATCCCGATAAAATCATGTATGGCGAGATTATTATTGAAGGCGGAGTGATGCGCGACTTTAAAGCCTACAACAATACCCTGGCATTCATCAATACCCTTCCGGCTCTGGCGACACTGCATGATCCGGGGTATTCAAAAAAAGGTTTTATGATCAAAAAAGGCATTGCAAAATACCGTAAGATAGGACAGAAGATCATTTTTGACAGCATATATATCGAGGGAACTTCCGCCAGTATCGTAGGGAAGGGTGAAATTGACATGAAGAAAAAAACCATTAATATGAATATGGCGATCCAGACAGCCAGAGAGCTGGGAAAAGTGGTTGGGTCTATTCCGGTTTTGGGTTATATACTGATGGGTGAAGATAAAAGTATGACCGTAGGTTTGAAGATCACCGGTCCTTTGTCCAAGCCGGTCGTTAAAACTTCAGCAACCAAAGAATTACTTAAACTGCCTCTGGATCTCATTAAAAGGACACTGCAGTCTCCGGCGCATATTACCAATCAGGCAGCGAAACCCGGAAAGCAGCCGGAGTCAAAGAGCAAAAAACCTGAGCCTTTCAATAGAGTAGCACCGTAACGCGCTGCAGTTATTCATTCCTAAGCACGGTCAACGGATCGGTCTGTGATGCTTTCTTCGCCGGATAAAGTGCCGAGAGCAGGATGATGACAGCTGTTCCCAGGATGATCAACCCGAAATCCCCCATGGTCAGGTCGACAGGAAGCTTGGAAGTACCGTAAACATCTGCCGGCATAGAGATAATGTCAAAGGTCGTGAGCAGCCAGATACCGAAACCTCCGAGCATGGTACCTGCCACAATACCCGCTGAACCGATAATGAGCCCCAGTTTAAAGAAAATGGATTTTATCTCAGCTTTTGTGGCACCCAGAGTACGCATCAGTGCAATTTCGGAGCGCCGGCTCATGACTGTCATAAGAAGTGATGAGATAATGTTCAGGGAGGCCACGAGAATAATAAGCAGAAGTACAAGGAAAAGGGCCTTCTTCTCCATCGCCATAGCAGCAAAGAAGTTGCCGTTCTGCTGCCACCACCCTTCGACGATCACTGTTTTAGGCAGGATCTTCCGTAGTTTCTCTATCTCTTTCATAGGATCTTCTGTATAGATATGCAGGCCGTCATAGACACCGTCAGTACGTTTGAGCAGTTTTTCAAACGCTTCCAGTGAAGTATACATGATGGCTTTGTCATAGGCTTTCAGTCCGGAATCAAACACACCGTCTATCAGAAAACGTTTCTGAAGGGGCATGGTTCCGAAGCCTACCGCCTGCTGTTCTGAAAAGTAGAGGGTGACTTTGTCTCCTTTGGGAGCATTCATTTCAAAAGAGAGTGCATCCCCGACGATGATCCGGAATTTATTTGTGGAATTTCCGCGGGCTTCCGCAAAAATATGATTGAGCTGTGCTTCTTTGTCAAAATCTACACCATAGAGCAGAGAACCCTGTACCGAGCCTTCATTTTTGGTAATGACCTGTGTCGTGTAGTACGGAGAGAATTTAAAATGCGGAAATTTTTCTTTCAGCGTTTGAACCAGCTTATCATTGACCGCATTCTCTTCAACCGGTAAAAGTGTCAGCGGGTAGTTCATGACAAAAAGTTTTTTGGTAAACTCTTTTTGTGTACCGTTCATGATCCCCATCGCGATCATCAATACCATGACACCCGTAGCGATACCCAAAAATGCCAGAATGGCAGAGATGAAGATAAAAGGATTTTCTTTATCATATTTGAGATAGTGTTTGATGATGTGCCTAACAAATTTCCTGTTAGGCGAGGAGATGTTGTGCCGCATTAAGCCAAAAGACCTTTTTTGGGTCCGCTTTGTCCACAGCAGTTTTTATATTTTTTACCTGATCCGCAAGGACAGGGATCATTTCTTTTCGGCTTTTTAGTTCCTTTAATTGGCTTGAGCTTTTCAGAATCTTCAGCGATCACACCCTCTTCAAAAGACTGGTTAAGCTGTGCTTCTGCCACCTCACTTTCCAATTCTTCCCTGATCTGTTCTACCGCAGCTTCTTCTTCTTCCGGAGAAGTGAAATCAAACTGTACAAGATGCAGTACTTTGACGGCTTCATGTTTAATACGTTCTACAAGATCGGTAAAGAGTTTGTATGAGTCCTGTTTATACTCGGTCAACGGATCTTTCTGATTGTAGCCTCTGAGCCCGATACCGGTTTTAAGCACATCCATTTCATAAAGGTGGTCTCTCCACTGAGGATCCAGAACCTGAAGGTAGAGGATACGCTCTATCTCTTTTCTCTGTTCAGGGTCGAGTTGGGACATTTTCTCTTCATAAATGTTCTCCATCATCTCTCTGATCATTTCTTTAAGCTCGTCAGCTTCTTTGTCGGCAAAGTATTCATGGTCTACTTGGGTATGCAGTTCTTCCCTGATGAACTCTGCCAGTTTTTCAACATTGAAATCCTCTTTCGGCATACCGTCAAAGATCTCGCACTCCGACAAAAGATGGTCAATATATTCAGAACGGTTCTCTTTGATCTTCGCATCTATGTCGAATTCCGGGTCAAGAAGCTGATTTCTGAAGGCATAGATCGCTTTTCTCTGGTGATTGGCAACATCATCATACTCAAGAATATGCTTTCTTGACTCATAGTGCTGATTTTCCACTTTTTTCTGTGCTTTTTCAACAGAACGGGTGACGATCTTGGAGTCGATATACTCTCCCTCTTCAACCCCCAGTTTGCTCATGATGTTCCTGATCTTTTCTCCGCCGAAGATACGCAGCAGATTGTCATCAAGGCTGAGGAAAAATTGTGTTTCTCCCGGGTCACCCTGTCGTCCTGAACGTCCTCTGAGCTGGTTGTCGATACGTCTGCTCTCGTGTCTTTCCGTACCCAGGATCATCAGTCCGCCAAGGCTTCTTACTTCATCATCTATCTTAATGTCAACCCCGCGGCCGGCCATGTTCGTTGCGACAGTTACTGCACTTTTTTGCCCCGCATCCATAATGATCTCTGCTTCATGTTCGTGGTTCTTCGCATTGAGCATATTATGCGGGATCTTCTCTTTTCTGAGTCTTTCATCGATCATTTCCGATTTTTCAATAGAAGCAGTACCGATAAGGACCGGCTGTCCTTTGCTGTTCAACTCTTTGACTCTTCTGACGACAGCATCCAGTTTTTCACGTTCCGTGTTATAGATAAGGTCATTTTTATCATCCCTGGCAATAGGTACATTGGTAGGGATGGAGATAACTTCCAGGTTATAGATCTGTGCGAACTCCGTGGCTTCGGTCTGGGCCGTACCGGTCATACCGGCAAGCTTTTCATACATTCTGAAGTAGTTCTGGTAAGTGATCTCCGCCAGCGTTTGTGACTCTTCCTGTATCTCCACACCCTCTTTGGCTTCAAGTGCCTGGTGCAGCCCCTCCGAGTATCTTCGTCCTTCAGAGAGTCTTCCTGTAAATTCATCGACAATGATGATCTCATTGTTCTGTACCACATAATCGACATCTTTTTCGAAAATATTATGGGCTTTGAGTGCCTGGTCAAGGTGGTGGGAAAGGGCGGCATTTTCAAGGTTGTAGAGGTTTTCCACTTCAAAGAGATCCTGGGCTTTCTGAAGACCCTGTTCTGTCATAACGATGGTTCTGTTCTTTTCATCGACAATGAAGTCACCGGTAGTCTTCTCATCTTCTCCTGCTTTGGTTTCTATTTTTTCTCCGCGTTCCATCTGTTTTGCGATGGCATCCGCTTTCGCATAATGGTTATGGTCTCTCTGTGTCGGTCCGGAGATGATCAGCGGTGTTCTTGCTTCATCGATCAGAATGGAATCCACTTCATCGACGATGGCATAGTAGTGGTCGCGCTGTACTTTTTCTTCTGCACGTACTTTCATATTGTCACGCAGGTAGTCAAAACCGTATTCATTGTTCGTACCGTAAGTGATGTCGGCATCGTATTGTGCTTTTCTCTCCATTTCATCATGGATATCAGTGGTAATGCATCCCACAGAGTATCCCAGAAAGTTATAGAGAACACCCATATCTTCACTGTCCCTTTTTGCCAGGTAATCGTTTACGGTGACGACATGGACGCCTTTGCCTGTCATGGCATTCAATACCACGGCAAGTGTTGCGACCAGTGTTTTACCTTCACCGGTCTTCATCTCTGCGATATCACCGTCGTTGAGTACCATACCCCCGACCATCTGTACATCGTAATGTCTTAGGCCAAGGGTTCTTTTACTCGCTTCTCTGGTAATGGCAAATGACTCATAAAGTACATCGTCAAGTGTTTTTTCGCCACTTTGCACGGCTTCTTTCAGTGTGTTGAATGCAGCCTGAAGTTCTTCATCACTTAAATTTTCATAGTTTGATTCCAGGACATTGATGTTTTTTACTTTTTTGAGATACCCTTTAACAATCTTGTCATTTCTTGTACCAAAGACTTTAAGAACACTTTTTATCATTTTTATTTGCCTACTTTACGATTTTGATTAATGCGACTTATTTTATCTAAAAAGTGATTAATAGTCAGTTAGCAACGGCAGCGACACAGTTGTTTCACTATTTTTTGTGACAATCCCTGTGCCTAAAGTGGTATTTTGGGTTCTTTGATATATAATAAACGCCATTAAAAGGATAAAAATGACAAGTATTGAAATACAGTACAGTGAGGCACTAAATGCTGAATGTTAGACAACTATTATTACTCTTGATACTGAGTATTTTTGTGTCCGCAGAAGGGATCGATACCCCGGAGAATTTTCAGGCCAACTTTACACAAATGATCACCAATCCCAAGAAAAAAGTCATTAATTACTCGGGGAAAGTCTATTTTTCGAAAGGTTCCAAATTGAAATGGGAATATTTAAAACCGACAAAAAAAGAGGTATGTACCGACGGATTTGAACTTTTGGTGGTCGACCATGACCTTGAGCAGATCTCTCAGTACAATATTTCCAAAGGCTTCGATCTTGGCAAGATCCTCAAAAAAGCAAAACTGCACAGTAAAAATATTTATGTGGCCGAGTATAACGGTAAGAAATATACCCTTCAGGTCGATAAAAAGAACAGATTGCAGGCAGTGGCCTATTTTGATGATCTTGACAACAAAGTACAGATCGCATTTAGACATATCAGGTATGGCAAAGGCAAACTCTCTGCTAAAAAAATGCGCTGTGTCAAACCAAGATCATATGACTACATAAGGGGATAAAATGGATGATCTTATCTGCAAAATAAACAGCGATTCTACCTATATGGTCATTGTCGCAATCGCGATCGTTATTCTGCTTTTTGTTGTGTTGATGGTGGTGATCTCCAGTATGCGTATTAAAAGCTACAAAGACAGATTCATCAACACTGAGATAGACAACCAGGAGAAAGAAGCCCTTATCGCCAAACTTCAGGATGAGCTGCAAAATGCCAAAATACGGAATGCCCAGAATGAGCAGGAACTTCAGCAGTTTGCACAGACAAAAGAAAAACTGAAAGATACTGAAAGCAAACTGGAATATCTGCAGACATCAGGCAACGCACTTGAAAAACTGCAAAGTGAGACACGGACAGAACTTGACCATACGCTCAATACCTTAGGAAAGCTTACCGAAGAGCACAGGGTACTGACAGAAAAATTCGAAACCGTGAAGGAAGACAATAACAAGCTTCACATCAATAATGCACGTCTTTTAACAAAACTGGAAAGTGAAGCGAGGTTTGCTTCTGAAATGGAAAAAAGATCAAAAAATGGAAAGGATAAGTGATGAATAAAGTAACCCTCTGGCATAACCCGAGATGTTCAAAATCAAGAAATGCAGCTACCTTGCTTGAAGAAAAAGGCGTAGAAGCCGAAGTGGTCAAATACCTTGACACCCCGCCAAATAAGGAAGAGATCAAAGAGGTCCTGAAAATGCTTGGTATATCCGCAAGAGAACTCATGCGGACCAAAGAGGCGATCTATAAAGAGCTTGGACTCAAAGAGGTTGAAGATGAAGAGAAACTCATCGAAGCCATGGCAGAAAACCCGAAGCTCATCGAAAGGCCTGTTGTCATCAAAGACGGGAAAGCGGCGATAGGCCGGCCTATCGAGAACATCATAGAACTTCTTGATGCTTGATCCTACAGAGCAAGGCATGCCTTGCCCCAATCACTGCAGCTCACAGACCACTTTATCTCTCCGTTTCCATAATATTCAAAGAGTACAATAGCATTTTTGCATTTTCAGACTATTAGGGTAAAATCCCGTTAATCATTAATGTTTTATATAAAAGGATACCAATTGCTAAGTACAGTCAATTTAACACAACGTTACGGAAAGAGAGTACTTTTCGACAAGATCAACATGACCATGGATGTGGGAAAACGTTACGGACTTATTGGTGCCAACGGTGCAGGAAAGTCCACTTTTATGAAGATACTTGCAGGGGAACTGGAGCCGAGTGAAGGGGAAGTACAGATTCAGCCCGGACTTAAACTGGGGATGCTGAGCCAGAATCAGTATGCTTTTGAAGACTTTACCCTGAGCGATGCGGTGCTTTACGGGAACAAGAAACTGTTTGATGCGCAAAAAGAGAAAGAGAAACTCTATATGGAAGGGGATTTTGAGTCTGATGAGGTGAATAATCGCCTGGGTGAACTCGAAATGATCTGTGCAGATGAAGACCCCACCTATGAGTCGGATGTGAAGATCGAAAAACTTTTGCAGTCACTTGGTTTTCCTGTGGAACAGCATGGAGAGCTGATGTCTTCACTGACCGGGGGTGACAAGTTCAAGATCCTGTTGGCGCAGGTACTTTTCCTGAAGCCGGACATCCTGCTTCTCGATGAGCCTACGAACAACCTCGATATGGAGACCATTTCATGGTTGGAAAATGAGCTAAAGCGTCATGAAGGCACACTCATGGTTATCTCCCACGACAGACATTTCCTCAACGGTGTAGTGACACACATTCTTGACCTTGATTTTCAGAATATCCGTGAATTCACAGGAAATTACGATGAGTGGTACATCGCTGCAAACCTCATAGCCAAACAGGCAGAGACAGACAGAGGCAAGGCACTTAAAGAGAAAGAAGAACTGGAAAAATTTATTGAAAGATTCTCGGCGAATGCTTCCAAAGCAAAACAGGCAACTTCAAGACAGAAAAAATTAGACAAACTTGATGTACAAGCCATTAAACTCTCGTCAAGACGTGACCCGTCCATTATGTTCAAGGCACACAGGGACATTGGCAACGAAGTCCTTGAAATTGAAGGTTTGTCTAAATCTTATGATGCTAAAACTGTATTTGAAAACCTGACCTTCAAGATCAACAAGGGTGACAAGATCGCACTGATCGGTGCGAACGGTGTGGGGAAAACAACACTCCTCAAGATCCTTATGGAAGAGATAAAACCGGATGCCGGTACTTTTAAATGGGGACAGACCATCACATACTCCTACTTTCCTCAAAATACGACGGATCTTGTGGTCGGGGATGAAGAGTTGCCGCAGTGGATCCAGGGATTCGATGTCAAATGGCACATTGATGACATTCGTAAAACACTTGGGCGTATGCTCTTCTCCGGTGAAGAACAGAAGAAGAAGATCGATGCCTGTTCTGGTGGAGAAAAACACCGTGTCATGATGTCAAAAATGATGATGGATTCTGCGAACTTCCTTGTCATGGATGAGCCGAACAACCACCTTGACCTTGAAGCCATTGTTGCACTGGGTGAAGCCCTGCACAACTACCATGGAGGGGTCATCTGTGTCTCACACGACAGAGAACTCATTGATGCTTTTGCCAACAGGATCATCAAACTCAATGAAGACGGAACAGTCATCGATCATGAGGGTGACTATGAAAGTTTTGTGGAGCAGTACGGGAAGCATTAAAAAAGTGCCGTTTGGCACTTTTGGCGTTCAGAAATTTCATTCTTCCAAAATATGACAATTTGACATACTTTTTACTTTTTCTTTATTAAATAAACTATAATTATTGAAACGGTATAGGAGTTTAATATGCAAATCACTATTGACTATGTAACTAAAAAATGGTACTATTGTTATGAGTAAGAAAGAGAAGCTCTTAAAAAAGTTTTTAGAAATCCCGCCTAAGAAGAATTTGACTTTTGGAGAGTTGGAAACGCTTTTGCTTGCTTGCGGATATAGAAAACTGGAAGGTAAAGGTTCTGCAGTAAAGTTCTATCATGAAGAGAATGATAATTTGATAAACTTGCATAAACCACACTCTGGTAATATTCTTAAAGTGTATCTTGTAAAACAGATACAAAGTAAACTAAAGGAGATATGTAATGGCTAATACCATAGAGTATAAAGGTTACATAGGCAGCATAGAATACTCTCCTGAAGACAAATGTTTTTTTGGGAAATTGGAAATGATAGACGACCTTGTGACTTTTGAAGCAACGAGTGCCCAAGAGTTAGAAGATAATTTTCATGCAGCAGTCGACGACTATTTGGAAACATGTAAATCTTTGGGACGTGAACCTCAAAAAGTCTATAAAGGTGTTTTCAATGTACGCATCGAACCGGAACTGCATAAAAAAGTTTACAAAGAAGCCTTGAAAGCAGGCATGTCACTTAACAGTTTTGTACGCAGGGCTTTGTCCCGCGAAGTAGGTATTTCCGGGCATTAATATGGGGTGCGTACATACGCACCTGCGAAAAATTAGTTGATATTCGTAAACACCGTCTGCACATCTTCATCCTCTTCGAGTTTGTCGATGAGGGTGTCTATCTCTTCCATCTGTTTATCGTCCAGCTCTATCGGGGTGTTTGCGATGTATTCAAGGGTTGCTTTTTTCACTTCGATGTTCATATCTTCCAAAGCTTTTGAGAGTTCTCCGAATGACGTGAAGTCTCCGTAAATTCTGACGATATTGATATCATCACCGTCTTCGTGAGGTTCTACATCTTCTTCTATCTCTTCGAGGCCAAAGTCGATCAGTTCAAGTTCTATCTCTTCGAGGTCCATGTCGTCTGTTTTGTCAAAGACAAAGACACACTTTCTGGTGAACATGAAGTTCAAAGAGCCTGAAGTGAGCATTTCCCCGCCGTTTCTTGTTAAAATAGCTTTGACATTTGCAACGGTTCTTGTGTTGTTGTCTGTGGCACATTCTACTATCATTTGTACACCGTGATGTGCTTTGACATCATAGGTCAACTCTTTAATGTCTGCAAGATCTTTTGCTGCGGCTCTTTTGATGGCAGCATCGATATTGTCTTTTGGCATATTCTGTGCTTTTGCATTGAGGATAGCAGTACGGAGTTTCGGGTTCATATCAGGGTCTTGACCGCCTTCTTTGGCTGCCATGGTGATGACCTTTCCAAGTTTGGGGAAAACACGTGACATCGTTCCCCATCGTTTCATTTTTGCTGCTTTACGGTATTCAAACGCTCTACCCATAGATATATCCTTACAAATTAATTGTGGGTATTATACAGCGAAATCAATTAATGTAGGGTGGATTTATCCACCACATAAAATAGATGGTGGATAAATCCACCCTACAGACTTTGTTTAAGAAAGAGTTGCTACGATTAACAAATGAAATTAAATGAAATAAAACTGACCAATCCTTACCTCGACCTGCCCGCTGAGTGCCATGACCGTGTGAAGCCGGCACCGCTTTCAGATCCTTTTCTCATCCATGCCAATGAAGCGGTAGCCGAAATGATCGGTTTGGACAAAGAGGAGTTGAAGAAAGAGACCTTTGTAGACTTTGTCAACGGCGCCTATGCCCCAGAAGGCTCTGATACCTTTGCCATGTGTTATGCCGGACATCAGTTCGGTTTTTTTGTCGAAAGACTGGGAGACGGCAGGGCCATCAACATCGGTACACTCAACGGATATCACCTGCAACTCAAAGGCGCAGGGCAGACGAAGTATTCACGTTCAGGTGACGGGCGTGCTGTCCTGCGCTCTTCCATACGTGAATACCTGATGTCTGAAGCCATGGCCGGCCTTGGCATAGAAACGACCAGGGCACTGGCACTAATAGGATCCAACCATTCTGTTTACAGACAGGAATGGGAGAAGGGTGCCATTGTCCTGCGTGCTTCTCCTTCCTGGGTACGTTTTGGAACCTTTGAGTACTTTGCCCACAAGAAGAAGTACAAAGAGTTGGAAGTACTGGCTGACTATGCTATTGCCGAATCTTACCCGCATTTGGCGGATGAACCTGAGAAATATATGTATTTCTTTATGGAAGTAGTGGGGAAAACAGCCAGGCTCATGGCAGAGTGGCAGGCGGTCGGTTTCAATCACGGTGTCATGAACACGGACAATATGTCCATCGCCGGACTGACCATAGACTATGGTCCCTACGCCTTTTTGGATGAGTATGATTTCGGCTATATCTGCAACCATACGGATCAGTACGGCCGTTACAGTTTTGGCAGCCAGCCCAATGTGGGTGAGTGGAACCTGAGAGCCCTGATGGTCGCTCTGGCACCGCTGGTCAATACAGATGATCTGCAAAAAGTGATCGGTATGTATTCAAAGATCTATACAGAACGCTATCTTTATCTGATGGCACAAAAACTGGGTCTTGACAGCCATAGCGATGAAGACCTGAATCTCATTAAACATCTTTTGGGCGTGATGCAGGGGCTCTCTGTGGACTATACACTTTTTTTCAGAACGCTAAGCCGTTATGATGGCGACAGAAAGGCTCTTTTGAAACTCGGACTCTACCATACGCCAATGAATGACTGGCTGGATGAGTACGATAAAAGACTGGAACAAAACAGTTCCACAACCAAAGAACGACAGGAAAAGATGCTCAAAACCAATCCTAAATATGTCTTGAAGAACTATATGCTTCAGGAAGCCATAGATGAAGCGGAACAGGGTAACTTTGTACTTGTAGATGCCTTGTTCACCATCGCACAGGATCCGTATGCCGAACATGAAACTTTTGCAAGATGGGCAGGTGTGACACCGGATGAATTTAAGAACAAGAAACTGAGTTGTTCCTCTTAAATAGAGGTTTCCTTAAGGATTTACTCTTTATAATAGTTTCAATTCAGAAGAAGGAGTTGAAGATGTATTATCTTACCTCGATAGATATGTGTCATAACCGTGAATTGGAAAGTGAATTGAGCCATTTTTTTCAGCGTATCCTCATGATCAGAAGAAGACTTCATGAAGAGAACGCTTCCCTTGTGCTTAATCGCATGCAGAGGATCCGATGTAAAGGCAATCTTTTGACCATAGAAAAACTTGAAAATGAATTTCACCGTATTTCACACAGTGATGATGTAAAGATCATGTATCGAAAGATACAGCAGTATGTAAAACTCGACCATGAAAGACTGATGTATACATTCGGCAGGCAGAAAGTCAAAGCGACTTCACTTTTTATTACCGTATAGACAAGGATGGGAATGACACTGGAAACACTACAAAATACCATTAGATCCGAAGTAGGGGTACTCCTCTATTTCTCCGGAGAGAACTGTAATGTTTGCCATGCGCTCAGACCAAAATTCAAAGAACTCTTTGATCAAGAATTCCCCCAGATAAAGCAGATCTACCTCGATGCCCACGAAAACCCGGAGATCTCTGCCCATTTTCAGGTCTTTTCCGTACCGACGATGATAGTATTTTTAGACGGACGGGAATTTGTCCGTGAAGGCAGAGCAGTCAGCCTGCACAAAATGACAGAACAATTAAAACGCCCATACCGCATGATGACAGAAGCGTAAGCAATTAGAC
>FXBE01000054.1_pt1 | contig 16343 bp, 20 predicted proteins | sample 5335311 | NCBI WGS metagenome assembly FXBE01 (sample SAMEA103928390, study PRJEB20085) | sediment metagenome | biome: marine biome; feature: hydrothermal vent; material: sediment | place: Atlantic Ocean | collected 2013-08-06T02:46:56 | depth 0.05 m | reverse complement strand
AGGCAGTATATGGCAGATACAATAACGAAAGTCCGTTCTATCTTTATCTCTGATGTGCACCTTGGCACAAAGTTTTCAAAAGCAGAAAAATTACTTGATTTTATTAAAGAGTATGAATCTCAAAACCTTTATTTAGTAGGTGATATTGTTGATGGCTGGGCAATCAAGCGAAAGTTTGTCTGGAAACAGTCTCACTCCGATGTCATACAAAAAATTTTAAGAAAAGCACGCAAAGATACCAATGTCTATTTTATTGCCGGTAATCATGATGAATTTTTACGACCATTTTTGCCAATATTACTTGGAGATAGATTACGTGTTGAAAATGAGATGATATATGAAGATTTGCATGGAAAAAAATATTTGGTAACTCATGGAGATTTTTTTGATTCAATTACTATGACAAAAAAATGGCTTGCTGTTTTAGGAGATTATGGATATGACCTTTTGTTGCACTTAAATGGTGTAGTGAATAAGTTGCGTAGAGTATTTGGGATTAGAAAGTACTGGTCGCTTTCAAAATATGTAAAAGATAGTATTAAAAGTTCTGTTTCTTTTATTGATGATTATGAAAATATCTTGACAACTTATGCAAAAAAACATCAACTTGATGGTATCATTTGTGGACATATTCATAAAGCAGAGATGCGAGAGATAGGTGGTGTGCAGTATCTTAATTGTGGTGATTGGGTAGAAAATTGTACAGCAGTTGTTGAGACATTGGAGGGTGAATGGAAGGTAATAAATTTCCTAGAGAGATAACTCTTTGCCTCTCGGGAGGAGCAGCAAAGGGGGCATACCATTTAGGAGTGCTTTCCGTTTTACAAGAAAAAGGTGTTACTATTAAAGCAGTTAGTGGCGTGAGTATTGGTGCTGTTATTGGTGCTTCTTTAGCTTGTGGAAATTCTGCACAAAAAACATATGAAATTCTCTCTTCAAAAGAGTATAGAAAAATATTCAAATTTCGTCCTAAAAAGGGCATACTTTTTAGTATTGATACGCAGGCTACAATTCTTCAAGATCTTTTACCAAAACAAAAGTTTGATGAACTTGATATACCATTACATGTAGCCGTTACAGATTTAGTTCATGCTCGTGTCGATTATATAAAAAGTGGAGATTTACACAAAGCTGTTTTGGCTTCATCAGCAATTTCACCTCTCTTTGCACCTGTTGAGATAGAGAATACTTTGTATGGTGATGGCGGAATTATTGATAACTTTCCGGTGCAAGAGTTGCAACAATATAACTATCCCATTGTTGGAGTAAACCTCTACCCAAATCTACAAGAGATTCCAAACTCCTTTGTTTCCTGGGTCAAAAAAAATATTTTTTTAGCTTGGCATTGTCATAATTTGGAGAAAAATGCTTTGTGTGATTATTGCATGAGTCATAAGAAACTTCAAGAGTTAAAAACTTTTGGTTTTAGTGATATTGAAAAAGGGTACGCTTTAGGGGTAGAAGATATGAGAAAATATTTTCTCTAAGCGAAAAATGTACCTCTTGCAAAGTTTAAACTGCTCTGATAGACAATAAAAGCAAAAAAAATATACGGATTAATAATATTTTTACATTTGTTTTGCTATAATCCTCATCCGCTTTGCTGTTTTAACCAAAAGATAAGAGTATTTCTATCTTTATATACGTTATATAAAAGATAAAAGTATTGGCAAGCCAAAGATTCTCATTATGTGAGATAAAACTGTTTGCCTAAAAACAGTAGAGAAAAAGAGATAACATAGAGGAGACTTTCAATGAAAGTACGTGCTTCAGTAAAGAAGATGTGTGATGACTGTAAAGTTGTCAAAAGAAGAGGTATTGTAAGAGTAATCTGCAAGAATCCTAAACATAAACAGAGACAAGGATAACCATGGCTCGTATTTCCGGTGTTGATTTACCTAAGAAAAAACGTATTGAGTATGGCTTAACATACATATATGGAATTGGTCTTCATGCTTCTCGTCTAATTTTAGACGCTACAGGTATAGACTATAACAAAAGAGTTTTCGAGCTTAATGAAGAAGATGTAGCAGCTATCACAAAAGAAATCCGTGAGAAACACATGGTTGAAGGTGATTTACGTAAAAAAGTTGCAATGGACATTAAAGCACTTATGGATATAGGATCTTATAGAGGTCTTCGCCATCGTCGTGGTCTTCCATGTCGTGGTCAAAAAACAAAGACAAATGCGCGTACTCGTAAGGGTAAACGTAAAACTGTCGGCGCAGCGTAAGGGATTAAAGCATGGCAAAAAGAAAAGCTGTTAGAAAAAAAGTAGTAAAAAAGAACGTATCTCGTGGGATTGTTCATATTGCGGCATCATTTAACAACACATTAGTAACTATTACTGATGAGATGGGAAATATGATTGCTTGGAGTTCTGCTGGTAGCCTTGGTTTTAAAGGTTCTAAAAAATCTACACCATTTGCAGCGCAAGCAGCAGTTGAAGATGCAGTTGCAAAAGCTCAAGTGCATGGTATTAAAGAACTTGGTATTAAAGTTCAAGGTCCTGGTTCTGGTCGTGAAACTGCAGTGAAAGCTGTTGGTGCTATCGAAGGAATCCGTGTTACATTTATGAAAGATGTTACACCATTACCACACAACGGTTGTCGCGCACCTAAGCGTCGTAGAGTTTAAGGAGATTACTGATGGCAAGATATAGAGGTCCAGTAGAAAAAATCGAAAGAAGATTTGGAGTAAGCCTTAACTTAAAAGGTGAGCGTCGTTTAGCAGGAAAGTCTGCTTTAGAAAAACGTCCATATGGTCCAGGTCAACATGGTCAGCGTCGTAAAAAAGTTTCTCAATATGGTTTACAATTAAATGAGAAACAAAAAGCAAAATTCATGTATGGTATTTCTGAAAAACAATTCCATGCACTTTTTGTTGAAGCAAAACGTCGTGAAGGAAATGCAGGTATAAACCTCATTACTTTAATGGAACAAAGATTAGACAATGTTGTGTATAGAATGGGATTTGCATCTACTCGTAGATTTGCTCGTCAACTTGTAACACATGGTCATATTTTAGTAGATGGTAAAAAACTAGACATTCCTTCTTACCGTGTAAAACCAGGTCAAAAGATTGAAATAAAAGAAGCTAGTAAAACAAATGCTCAAATTGTTCGTGCAATCGAACTTACAAACCAAACAGGTCTTGCTCCTTGGGTTGACATTGATGCTGAAAAAGTATTTGGTATCTTTACTCGTCTTCCAGAGCGTGAAGAAGTTGTTATTCCAGTTGAAGAACGTTTAATCGTTGAACTTTACTCGAAATAATAATTAATAAAAAGGGCGTAAAAGAGATGAAAAAAATTAAAACTACACCACTTGCTCCTCAGGAGTTTGAGGTAGAACAAATTAGTGAGAATGAAGCTAACATTATGGCATATCCTTTTGAAACAGGGTATGCTATCTCTTTAGCTCATCCACTTCGCCGTTTTCTATTAAGTAGCTCAGTTGGTTATGCACCAATTGCTATAAAAATTGAGGGTGCTAAGCATGAGTTTGACTCTGTGCGTGGTATGCTTGAAGATATTTCAGATTTTATTTTAAATCTTAAAGAGATTCGTTTTAAATTAAACAATGAAGCAACGGAAGCAGAGATAAGCTATAGCTTTGCTGGTCCATGTACAATAACTGGAGCAGATTTAAGTAATGATGAAGTTGAAGTGGTAACTCCAGAAGCACCACTTGCTACATTAAATGAGGATTCTACACTTAACTTTAGCATTAAAGTGGCTCAAGGCATTGGTTATGTTGCGAGTGAAGATACTGCTACAGAAATTGATGCAGATGATTACATTGCACTTGATGCATATTTTACTCCGGTAAGAAGTGCAACATATAAAATTGAAAATGTACTTGTAGAAGACAATCCTAACTTTGAAAGAGTTGTTATGAACATCAGAACTGATGGTCAAATTTCTCCGATTGATGCATTTAGAAATTCTTTAGAAGTTATGTATGCGCAATTAGCGGTATTTAACTCAGAGATTAGCATTAAAGCACCAGCTACTATTGAAAGAGTTGAAGAGTCTCCTGATTTGAAACAACTTACTACAAATATAGATAGCCTTGGGTTAAGTGCTCGTAGTTTTAACTGCCTTGATCGCTCAAATATTAAACTAATAGGCGAAATTGTACTTATGAGTACAAATGATCTTAAAAATGTAAAAAATCTTGGTAAAAAATCATACGATGAAATCGTAGATAAAGTTCAAGAGTTTGGTTTTACAGTTGGTTCTGATTTAGATGATGATTTAGTAACCGCATTAAAAAAGAAAATTGAAGTAGCTTCTTAAGAAGCACTAATTAAAGAGGAAAAGATATGAGACACCGTCATGGATATCGTAAACTTGGTCGCACAAGTGCTCACCGTAAAGCACTTTTAGCGAACTTAAGTATTTCGTTAATTGAACATGGTAAAATTGAAACTACTGCTGTAAAAGCAAAAGAACTTCGTTCTTTTGTTGAGAAATTAATTACAAGTGCTGGTAAAAATGATTCTAATGCTCATAGAACAATATTTGCTGTGCTTCAAAGTAAAGAAGCAACTAAAAAATTAGTAAATGAAATAGCTCCACAGTATGTTGAACGTGCTGGTGGATACACTAGAATTACTAGAACTCGTATTCGTCGTGGTGATGCAACACCAATGGCTTTTATCGAATTAGTATAACACTAATTTATTTATTGAGGCTTTTTCGCCTCAATATCTCTACTTTTAAACTTTCCATATTCTAAAATACTTTATAAATCAGGACTAAAACAATGAGTACTTTCGCATTTGGAACACAAAAAGTTAGCGATGAAAACCCTATGCATATTGAAGCCTTAAAAGAGGCGATAGAAGCGGGTGTACGACTAATAGATACAGCACCCTACTACACAGATGGTGGTGCACAGCGTGCAATTGCTCGTGTCATGGGATTTTTTGATGAAAAAGTACGTAGTGAGATAAAAATAATCTCAAAATATAGGTATAATCAAGAGCTGGCACAAAGCCTAAAAGAATCACTAAATAATCTGCAATTACATAGTATAGATTGTTGTCTTTTAGATACTCCTGAAGGGTTTTCTTCTGAAGCAGAGAAAGAAAAAATTTCTGCAGATGAAGCCACTCACATGATGTATGAAAAGATATATAATGCATTTGTAAATTTAGAAGATGCAGTTCAAGAGGGAACTGTTGGCTCCTATGGTATCTCAACTGAGAAATACAATCTTGATTACGAAAGAATTCTGCGTTTAGCGCAAAAAGCAGCTAAGAAAGTTGGGAATAACAAAGATAGCTTTTCTACTATTGAATTACCGATTAATCTTTTAGAACAAGAAGGACTAAAAGTTGCACACTGGGCAAAAGGGAACAATCTTCGTCTGCTCTCAAGTCGTCCACTTAAGGCAAAAAAAGATGGACTGTTTTATCGTTTGGCAGAGTATAAAGAGCCAAACGATTATTACCATACACTGAATGAATTGTTAGAAATATCTGATAATGAACAACTTAGGCTACTTTACAATCTTATAGAACAGATGGATGCCAATAAACATAAATTTGGTTGGATTGGTGATTATGAACTATTTTTATATAGTCAAATTTTACCGCATATTAAAAAAGCAATAGAAAAGACTCCTGAAGATGTACTGCAAGTTCTCTTAGAATATATAGATAGATTTTTACAACAATACAAAGAGGAAGTGGCATACGAATGTGCAAAAATGACACGAATCACATTGAAAGAAGAGTTGCATGAGTGCAATAGACCAATACAAGAGTGTGCGTTGCAATTTCTTTTGGATGAAAAAGAGATAGATTATGTGATAGTTGGTATGAAAAAACCAAGTTATGTACAAGAGGTAATGGCTTTAAAAAAGTGAAGTAATTGGAAATTTTAGGAGATGCTAAGCGATTTTGTCATATTTTATGATACTAAAAGTTATATGAAGGAAAAAAATGATTCCATTTACTGATGAAGAGCTTATGGATCCTGTGAAACATGTGATAGATAAAGTACGCCCATCACTAGCTTTAGATGGTGGCGATATAGATTTTATTACGGTTAAAAACGGAAATGTGTATGTACAACTAAAAGGTGCATGTGTAGGGTGTGGTAGTAGTGGTTCTACATTAAAATATGGTGTTGAAAGACAATTGAGAATGGATATACATCCAGAAATTAGTGTAGTAAATGTTCCTTTTGGAATGGAAAATGATATTGATAATCTGTAAAGAAGAAGATGAACACAATAAGTAAATATAAAATTTTATCACAAGCTAAAGAGAGTTTTTCAAAAGAAGAGTATAAAAATGCCTTAGAAAAATTTGCTGAAGTTTTGCAAAAATATCCAAACTCAAAAGAGGCATATAATGGGGTTATCCTTTCTGAAATGGCTATGAGTGGTGAAATGGGTGCAGAAGCACTTTTTGATTATTATGAACTGCTCAAGGAGGAGGATAAAGAGGAAGCTGATTTAATTATGGGCGAACTTTTACATAATATGGATGGAACTTTAGAAAACTTGAGTGAAGTATTCACGCAACCCTTGCGTGAGAAAATAGAGTATGAGGATGGAATTCTTTACAGTGATTTTAAAAAACTGCTTGATGAAGGCGGTGATTTTAAGGAAGTTTTTGAAAACATTATGTTTTCAACACGTGTTATTATCACTGAAAAAGAGGATTTTTTAGATTTTTTAGACAAACTTATAGAGCATGGCTTTACAGAGATGGCACTTAATTACCTTGAAAATGCTTTGAGTGTTTACCCTACTGATAAACTGTTGGCAAAACTTTTAAAAAAACTAGCACAAGGTAGCAGTATTGAAAATTGAACTTCCAGATCAAGCATATAGGTATGTAACAGAAAATTCTAAAGAGTGTGATGAAGAAACTGCCTTTGTTGTAACAACACAAAATGAGAAATTTTTAGAAGATGCTCAAGCAAACAAAGCACACTCTGTTATTCAAATAGAAGATATTGCTCCTCTTTTTGGTGTAGATAAAATCAAAATTGTTGGCATTACTGGAACAAATGGTAAAACAACAACTGCAAGTGCGCTTTACTCTTTTTTACTTGATTTGGGCTATAGAGCTGCTATGCAAGGAACGCGTGGGCTCTTCATTAATGACAGTGTAGCAGAGGGAAAAACTTTAACTACACCTTCTGTTTTAAATACCTACAGACATATTTACCAAGCTGTAATGGCAGGATGTGAATATTTTATTATGGAAGTGAGCTCTCACGCAATCGTTCAAAAGCGCATAGAGGGATTAGATTTTGAACTTAAAATCTTAACTAACATTACACAAGACCATCTTGACTATCATAAAACAATCGGCGAATATACAGCTGTAAAAAACTCTTTTTTTCAAGATGAAGGCAAAAAACTCATTAATAAAGATGAGCCAAAGGCAGCTTTTAACATTAAAAATGCTTTTACTTATGGCATAGAAAATCCTGCAACCTACAGACTTATGGCATACTCATTAAATGATGGAAGCAGTGGCATTATTCAGCATTTTGCTGAGATTGTTCCTTTTACTGCCTCTTTGCATGGTTTTTTTAATCTCTACAATCTTTTAGCAGCCATGGCTGCAGCCGATCTTATAACAGAGAAATCGCTTGAAGAGATTGCAGATGTTGTAGATAATTTTGCTGGTGTGAGTGGTCGAATGGAGCAGGTGTGTGCTGTACCAAATGTAATAGTTGATTTTGCCCATACGCCTGATGGCATGCAACAGGTTCTCAATGCTCTTAAAGAGAAGGAGCTTCTTGTCGTTTTTGGTGCTGGAGGTGACAGAGACAGAACAAAACGCCCACTTATGGGACGAGTTGCTGCAACACTTGCAAAAAAAGTTTATGTTACAAGTGATAATCCACGCCATGAAGACCCAGAAATCATAGCACAAGAGATAGTTGCAGGCATAGAAGACAGAAGCAATGTTGTAGTGGAACTTAATCGTAAAAAAGCCATAGAGATGGCACTTGATGAACAAGAGGGTGATGAAGTTGTTGTCATCTTAGGAAAAGGGGATGAATCATATCAGATTATTTATGATAAGAAGCTTCCTTTTGATGACAGAGAAGTGGTTAGAGAACTACTACACATCTAAAAAAGAGCTTGTATGAAAATAGTTCTTACTTTTTTTTTCATACTGACAACCCTCTTTGGTTTTCAATCTTATAACTATATAGATAAGCATTTTAAGTTTACAACGGAAGCAGAGTTAGCAAAAAAATATCCTACAATTATCTCCCCATACTTTTATGCACATAAACTGCATTATTTTACTACAATTGATAATATTCACATAGCTTACAAAATCTTTTTAGTGAAGCATGCAAAAGCCAATATTGTCATAGCTAGTGGACGAACTGAAGGGATGGTAAAGTATCAGGAGCTTATTTATGACCTTAACCAAAATGGCTACAATGTTTATATTTTAGATCATAGAGGGCAGGGATATTCTGATAGGCTAGTAAAAGATAGACAGTTAGGCTATGTGGAGAGTTTTTTTCATTATGTGGATGATTTAAAATTTTTTGTAGATAACTGTTTACCAAAAAAAAAGAAGCGAGTACTTCTTTCTCACTCTATGGGTGGTGCAATTGCATCGCTTTATATGGAAGTATATCCTCATGATTTTAATGGTTTGATTCTCTGCTCTCCCATGCATCAACCTGACCTGCTTCTCCCTTCTATGAGTTCCTTTTTATGCGAAATTATGGAGAGTCGAACAAAAAATCTACAACGGTATGTTGCAGGAACAGCATCCTATAATATTGAGAAATATGCATTTAATAAAAATGATTTAACACATTCAAAAATCAGATTTAAAATTATGAAAAAAGCATATAAAAAAGAGCCAGAGACTATCATAGGTGGACCAAGTTTAAAATGGCTCCAAGAGGCATGTAAATGGAGTAAAATTTCTGTTGAACAGGCAGGACTTATTCGTGTGCCAACGCTATTGCTGAGTCCATCGGATGATGATGTTGTTACAAGAGAAGCGGAGGAAAAATTTTGTAAAAATGCCACTGGTTTTTGTCAAGGTTACAGCATTGAAGGTGCCTACCATGAACTCTTTATTGAAAAAGATAAGTACAGAGAAAAGGCACTCACTGCAATTTTAAAATTTATAACTAAAATCTTGCATTAATGCCAATATATCCAATGTTAAGGGTTGAAGATTCGTTGGAATTACTAGCATTATCTGTCTTTTGATAGGAGAGATTTTTATGCTCATAGGCAAGCTCAATATCAAAATGTTCACTTAAGGGAATGAAAACACCCGCTCCTAGATTAAAAGTGCCGTATGTAAGTGATTTGTTAAGAGTATCTGCTTTTGTGTCTAAATACCCAGCCCCAAATCCAGCTTTTAAGAATGGATTGACATAAATGCCAAAATCCCATGCCTTTAAAAGCTCTACATTAAATCCATATTTTTTCCCATCACTTTGATTTTGGTCAATAATTTTTGAGTTGTTATCGACATAATCTACTGAAAATTCAAAAGCATATGCTTTCCTGTCTCCATAGCCTATTTTGATTCTTGCTGCATTATTGGTAATAGTTTTGTTTGTTGATGAAAGTGTTTCCGCATTGTATGCGTACCCAGTACCCACATATATTTTTGCCTCAGCCAATAATACAGATGAAGCAAAGAGTAATAGAAGTGCGATTTTTTTCAAATGATAATCCTCAAATTTTTCAAAATTATATCTTAAAAATATGAACTTGTTTGGCTATATCAAAAAAAAGGTTTAGAATTTTGCTATAATTTCACAAAAAATTTAAGGATAATTTCTATGGGAATCCCTCAACCGGCATTTTATATTTTCAAATGTGAGCAGTCTGCTCCTCCAGGTATGCCAAAACCATCATGTGTAACACCCCAAACTCAAGACCTTTTTCAATATTTGGCACAATCATTAATGAAAGAGGGCATTATGGGTACAGTACAGCCAATTCGTACATCATGCATGAATCGCTGTCAAATGGGACCTGTTATGCTTGTTGAACCAGGTCATACTATGTATGCAGGATTAACTAAAGAAAAAATTGATAAAATTGTACAAGAACACATAATCGGTGGCAATGTTGTAGATGAATATGTCATTGACGCTGAAATGTGGGATGAGCCAATTAGCCCGGCTGATATGAAAAAACAGATGGGAATGTAGGAAAAACAATGACAATAGAGATGTTGTACAGCAAAATTCATCGTGCTACTGTAACAGATGCCAACTTGAACTATGTTGGTTCTATTACAATAGATGAAGAACTTTTAGAAGCTTCAAAAATGCGCGTTGGACAAAAAGTAGAGATTCTTAACATCAACAATGGTGAGCGATTTTCTACTTATATCATTTTAGGAGAACGCGGAAAACGTGATATCTGTTTAAATGGTGCAGCCGCAAGAAAAGTGCATAAAGGGGACAAAATTATTATTGTAGCCTATGCAACTTATGATGAAAAAGAGCTAGAGAATTATAAACCAAGGGTTGTTTTATTGAATGATGAAAACAACATAGATGCAATTCACGAAGAGATATAGTAATGTTTTCAAATATGGGTGATTTAAGTAAAATGCTTCAAGGTTTTGAAGAGAATGCTCAAAAGCTCAAAGAAGAACTTGGTTCTAAAACTTTTTCTGTTAAAGCTGGTGGGGGTATGGTTGAACTTACTCTTAATGGCAATGGCGAAGTGATTGACTTAAACATTGATGATGAATTACTTGAGGACAAAGATGCCCTTCAAATTTTACTCATTGGTGCCATTAATGATGCCAATAAAATGGTGCAGCAAAATCAACAGCAGAGTGCTTTAGGTATGCTTGGTGGAGCAAACCCTTTTGGTGGGAGTAAGTAGGTGCTTTTTCGCCTACTTCTCTTAACACCACTTCTTTTTTTAAACCTCTATGCCTGCAAAGGTGGTTACACTTCTTGTATTCAAAAAGCCAAAGATTCAGCTAGTATCCATAAAACTTATCTCTCTATACCACTTTCAAAAAAGAGACGTCTTATTTACGCTCACGCAACTCCAAATGCTACAATTATAAAATCAGACCCCTTCTTAAACCTTTACCTTGTAAAAGATAGACACCCTTTTGCGTATCCATATGATGTTAATATGCGCTTGCAGTTAGGTCTTGCTATGGTAACAGATAAAAGTGCCCAAGAAGGAAGAATAATACAAAATCAGATAGGGCTCAATCACTTAGCACACTTTAGTGAAAAGCTTCTTTATCCAGCACTTCTTACAAGCAGTTGTTGTTCGTTAGAGGGGATTGTCACGCAAGAGGGTATTATTCAAAAAGAGTATCTGCACCATTTTGTTACAAGTAAAAGGGGCGGCTATGGTGATATTGGTATTCGTGTCATGCAGAAGAAGCATCAGGTTATTGTAAATGCAAGCGACCCTTTTATGAAGCATAATCCTTTTAAACAGGGTGATTGCGTGACGCAGTTTGATGGTAGAAAAGTAGGTAGTGCCTCTACACTTATGCGAAAGATTCTCTTTAGCAAAGTAGGCAAAAAGCATAAAGTCCGCATTAAAAGAGGTGCTAAAACGCTGAATTTTACTGTTGTAACTAAAAAGCGATATTGTGGGGGTGCTTTAAGTGATACATTTTTAGAAAGGTATGGTATCTATTTTGATCAAAACCTCCATATTACGCGTCTTGGTGGTCGTTTCTTGAAATATGGTTTACATATTGGAGATAAGCTTTTACAAGTCAATGGCATGAAGATTTCTAATCAAGAACAGCTACGACACTATATTGAAAATTTTAAAGATTACTCATCGCTTCTTTTTGAGCGGGATAATTTTCAATTTTTTGTAAATATTAAGTAGAAGGATACTACAATTTCAAATGCAAAATTTTGAGCAGTTTTTACTAAATAATTTACCAACATCACAAAGCATTCATCCAACCTATGAAAGTGCACTGCAAAATATGCTTCAAGCAGGTGGAAAGCGTTTTCGTCCGGCACTTTTGCTTGGCGTTGTTAAAGCCTACAATCCTTTGATGTTAGACTCTGCTTATCATGCAGCACTTGCTATTGAGATGTTGCATACCTACTCCCTCATTCACGATGATTTGCCTGCTATGGATAACTCTCCTTTGAGAAGAGGGCATCCAACGCTCCATGTAACCTATGATGAAGTAACTGCTATTTTGGTAGGTGATGCACTCAATACTTATGCTTTTGAAATTCTCTGTGATGCACCTTTTTCTGATGAGACACGTGTAAAACTGATGCGTGAACTCTCACGTAATGGTGGGCTTAATGGTATGGTGCTTGGTCAAGCGATTGATTGCTATTTTGAAAATAAGCCACTTGAATTAGAAGATATAAAAACGCTTCATAAAAACAAAACAGCCAAACTCATTGCAGCATCTTTAAAGATGGGTGCCATTATTGTCGGACGCGATGAAATTGCTGATAAATTGTATGATTTTGGCATTGATTTGGGACTATTGTTTCAGATTCAAGATGATATTTTAGATGTCACGCAGAGTTCAGAGGAAGCGGGGAAATTAACAAATAATGATGAAGATAAAAACTCTTTTGTTACAATACTCGGATACGAAAAAGCAATGAGTGAAGCTAATGCTTTAGCAGAAAAGCTTTTAAAAGATATGAACAGTTTTGATGAGAACTTACAACGTGAGCTCTCCCCAGTACTTTTACACTACATCAACAGACACAAGGAAAAATAATCATGAGTCATAATGCAATGCGCCAAAAGATGGCAAATACAATCAGATTTTTAGCAGCCGATATGGTTCAAAAGGCAAACTCAGGACACCCGGGTGCACCAATGGGACTTGCAGATATTGCAGTGGTTTTAAGTGAACATCTCAAGCACAATCCTAAAAATCCTTCATGGCTCAATCGTGACAGATTGGTCTTCTCCGGGGGTCACGCAACAGGACTTATCTACTCTCTTTACTACCTTTGGGGCTATGGCTTAGAGATAGAAGATTTAAAAGAGTTTCGTCAGCTTGACTCAAAAACACCAGGGCATCCAGAATATGGACATACAAAGGGTGTAGAAATTACTACTGGACCTCTTGGGCAAGGTATTGCTAATGCTGTAGGTTTTTCTATGGCAAGTAAATTTATGGGTGCTCAAGTAAATTCTGAGACTGCAAAACTGATTGATCATCACGTTTACTGTCTGTGTGGAGATGGCGATTTAGAAGAAGGCCTCTCTTACGAGGCATGTTCACTTGCTGGACACAATAAGCTTGATAATCTGATTCTTATTTATGACTCTAATCGTATTACAATCGAGGGCAATACTGACCTCTCGATTTCTGAAGATATCCGCGGACGATTTGAAGCACAAAGATGGGAAGTGTTAGAGTGTAACGGACATGATTATGATGAAATAAACGCGACTATCACGCAAGCGAAAAAAGCAGACAGACCTGTTCTTATCATCGCAAATACTATTATCGCAAAAGGCGCAGGACCACTTGAAGGGAGTCATCATGCTCATGGTGCTCCACTTGGAGAAGATGTTATAGCTGATGGTAAAAGAGGCGCTGGATTTGACCCAGAGAAAAAATTCTTTGTGCCAGAAGATGTACTCATTCGTTTCCGTTGTGCTATTGAAACTGGTGATTTAGCTGAGCGTGAATGGATTCATTCCCTTAAAACTGCACCGCTAATGGAGCAAAATGAAGCATTAGAGGCACTCTTAAACCATGATTTCTCACGCATTCAGTGGCCAGAGTTTGACAAAGCAGATGCAACAAGAAATACTAATGGAAAAGTGCTTAATGCCATTGCAAAAGCAATACCGGCATTTTTGGGTGGAAGTGCAGATTTAAGTCCTTCAAACAAAACATACCTCAATGATATGGGCGTTTATCCAAAAGGAAGAAATATATACTTTGGTATTCGTGAACATGCAATGGCTGCAATTTCCAATGCAATGGCACTTTATGGACCGCTTATGCCGTTTACTTCAACATTTTTTGTCTTCTCAGATTATCTTAAACCAGCTGCTAGAATTGCTGCTCTTACAGGTATTCAGCAATTTTTTGTCTGGACGCACGACTCTATTGGTGTTGGGGAAGATGGACCAACGCATCAACCAATTGAACACCTTTCACAATTCCGTGCACTGCCTAACTTTTATGTATGGCGTCCGGCAGATGGCAAAGAGAATGTAGTGGCGTGGCAAGTAGCCCTAGAGATGAAAAAATCTCCTTCCGCATTCATCGGTTCTCGTCAATCTTTAGCACTTTTGCCAGATGCAGTAGCTGGTGATGCAGCAAAAGGTGGTTATTTGGTAGCAAGTGATGCAGATGCTGAGATTACTCTTATGGCAAGTGGAAGTGAAGTCGAACTAGCTCTTAAAACAAAAGAGCTTCTCAATGCACAAGGCAAAAAAGTAAACGTTGCTTCTGTTCCATGTTATGATCTTTTCATTGAACAAGAGCAAGGCTACATCGACTCTATCATCACTCCAAATACAAAAAAAGTAGCTATAGAAGCTGCTCGCGGTCTTGAGTGGTACCGTTTTGCTGATGAGGTTATAGGTATGGATACATTTGGAGCAAGTGCCCCTGCTGGAGAGCTCTTTAAGAAGTTTGGATTTACTCCTGAAGCTGTTGTCGCAAAAATTAGTAACTAAAGAGTTGCTCCTTTTAAAAGCCCCTATCTCTGATAGGCAGGCTTTGATACAATTCTGCTATCAACATATCCAACTCCCACAGTAAAATGGTAGAGACTTTGAAAATTATTATTTTTAATTTTCAGTAAATCATGAAACATATCATCTAAAAAACATCCTATTCCAGTCCCTGAGAGTCCAAGAGAAGTGGCTTCAAGGTAGAGTTGTTGTCCAATTGCTCCACACTCCCAATAGAGTTCTTTATATCTATGTGCTCCATATTTTTGAATCTCTTGTGAAAAGGGTGCTAACATTCCAAGAGTAAAAGATCCGTCACTTGCAATATCTTGAGCACAGGAGATGGCTTTTGATGTTAGTGTGAGCTCTTTTTGTTCTAATAGGTAGAGATTTTGCAGTTCGCACTTTTGCCAAAGAAAATCTGTAAACATCTCTTGTTTAAGTCTGCTTAAATCTGCTTGATTACGAACATAAATATATAGTCCCTGATGTAAATCTTTGACGCGGTGCACCATGAGTACCAAATTTATTGCACATACATCACCACTGAGTGAGCCTGCAACACTTTGCAAAATTGTAAAAAAGTGTTCTTTTGTAATATAGGAAGCATCTTTATCCATAATATGCACACTTCGTCTATTTAAAATAATCTCTTTTGCCTCTTTTGTCGGCTCTCTTTTTGGATGATGTAAAGCTACTTTTTTCTGCGCAATAGGAGGAGTAGAAGTAGCTTGAATGATTTGTGGGATAATCTCCCACTCATACATTGTTGGGCTGAGTTGGTTTGCAACTCCATGATAGTTTAGTGGAAGATTTTGTTCTAGAAGATGAAAATCTATCTCATACCCTACTGCGTGAGGAGAGACAAGTAGGAGCATATCACCATTTTCTGTTTCAAAAAATCGTTTTGATTGGTCAAGTCCCAAGAGATGTTCTATCTGTGCATCGGAGATATTATCAAGTTTTGTAACCTGCCATCCTAGCATGAGTGCCGATATTTGGATGCTTTGCCACGCATGCCCAACATCAAGTTGTACATAACGAAAAGCGCGCTCTCCATATTTCCAAACTTCACGCCAAGCAATGCTTGAGAGAGCAACAAAAAAACTTCCCTCTGGCAATGTTTGCCAAATTTGACTCTCAAACTCAGCTAAAATTTCCAGCTCATGATTTTTGGGATTGTAGTGTGTGATGGTTGTTTTTTCCTCTAAAAGTGACGGGAGTATGAGATAGGACTCTGTCGGATGTAGATTGCCACTAGAAGCATTACATCGCACCGCCCAACTGTCTGCACCTGTAGTCTTCCAGGCAGCAATGCCCATAGAAAACTGCATCAGTTGGGAAATCGACTCAAGACAAAATGGCGCAGCTGGTACATCTTTTGTGCCGAGTGTAGAATAAGGCGGTGTCGGATGGTGTAGAGCAAGAGGGAGTTTTACTTTGTGTGTCTCTTGATACTCTCGAAAAGGATTTGGTTGCGTTGCCCAATCCATATAGCCCAAAGAGCGGGCATAGCGATGTTGATGATGTTTGGTCTCTTCATGATATTGAAAAACTGTTTGCATATTTTTATTCATAAAGTAAGTGTAATCATTTTAGCTTAAGTGCTCGAATAAAAAATAATTTACAAAAATTTTAAAAGCCAAACCCCACCAAAAATGACACCAAGAAAAATAACCGAAGTGATGAGTA
>FXBE01000053.1_pt1 | contig 16473 bp, 14 predicted proteins | sample 5335311 | NCBI WGS metagenome assembly FXBE01 (sample SAMEA103928390, study PRJEB20085) | sediment metagenome | biome: marine biome; feature: hydrothermal vent; material: sediment | place: Atlantic Ocean | collected 2013-08-06T02:46:56 | depth 0.05 m | reverse complement strand
TAATGCTATTAGTGATGGCAAGGCGGAGATCCTGAAACAATCCTGAAACAAGTTCGGGACTAAATGTTCACAGGGAATAACGGAGGAGTTGCAGTAAATTTATTCTGCTTTTCGGATTGAAATGTAAATCCGATACAGCATCAATTTATCTATACGTATACATAGTTTAACGGCAATTTTTTACTAATGAGTAATTTATGCAAGTTATTGACATATCCTATGTTTATGATAAGATTCAAGTTAGTATGGGGCAGTAGCTCAGCTGGGAGAGCGCATCCCTCGCACGGATGAGGTCAGGGGTTCAAATCCCCTCTGCTCCACCATTTTTGAGAAAATTTTTTACAAGTGGTAAAATCTTTTCTTTTGCTTGTGTGAAGTCGGTGCTGTCAATTCGGATTACACCTTTTTCCTTTTTAAACCATGTTATCTGTTTTTTTGCAAGGTGCCGCGTGCGTTTTTTTATTTCCTCTTTTGCCGATTCTATCGTAATTTCTCCATTCAAATAAGCAATTACCTCTCTATACCCGATTGCCTGAAGCGCTGTTTTTGACCAATGAGGATATTTTTCTTTTAGCATTTTCACCTCTTCTATAAATCCCATATTAAACATTTTGTCTACGCGGTTTTCTATGTCTTTATAAAGAATTGCGCGTTCTTTGAACAGCCCGATTTTCATAAAATTTATGTTGGATTTCTTGTTTTCTATTTCCGAAAGTCTTTTTCCGCTGCTTTCATAGTACTCAATAACTCGTGTTAAACGTTTTCTGTCATTTTTGCCAATTCTACCGGTTGAAATCGGATCAACTTTTTCCGCCATATGACGCAGATTTTCTATCGGGATTTTAGCGAGAGCTTCTCTCTGCTGCCGCTGGGGCGGAGCAAATTTTTCTACGGGAAAGCCTTCTGTAAGTGTGCGTATGTATAGGCCTGAACCGCCCACGATAAGGGGATAATTCCCATTTCTAAAAATATTTTCCATTGTTTGTTCTACAAGTATTTTAAAACGGGCAATGCTGAATTCTTCTTCCACTGAAATAATATCCATCAGGTGGTGTATTACGGTACGTTTTTCTTCCGGTATTTTATCCGTTCCGATATTCATTCCTCTATAAAATTGCATGGAGTCTGCGGAAATAATTTCAAAAGGAAACTGTTCCGCAAGGAACAAACTCATCTTTGTTTTATGTGTTGCAGTAGGCCCCAGGATAACAACTGCTTTTTTATTCATAAACTGCTCGAAGGTGTCTTACATCTGCATCAGTTATCTTTACCGTTACAATTTCGCCGGGGCTTTTCCCCGTGCCTCTAATTATGACAAGCTTATTCTGCGGATTTCTTCCCAGCATTTCATCTCTTTTTACCGTTTCTATCAGCACTTTATTTTCTTTTCCTATATATACTTGATTTTTATGAAGTGCAATTTTATCTTCAATTTTAAGAAGTTCGTTCTGGCGTCTTGTTTTTACTGTTTCATCAACCTGTCCGTTTGCTTTTGCGGCAATTGTGCCGGGACGCGGAGAATATTTTGCAAGGAAAATTTTGTCAAATTGTACTTCTTTAACAAGGCTCTTCGTATCATTGTATTCTTCCTCCGTTTCCGTTGGAAATCCTACAATAATGTCGGTTGTGATGCTTGCTTCCGGAAAAAGCTTTTTTACATTCCCTATCAGCTCGAGGTATTCCTCACGTGTGTATCCTCTTTTCATTAACTCTAAAATCTTATTGCTTCCCGATTGGACCGGCAGATGAAAATGAGGGCACAATTTATCTATATTCTTCATTCTCTTCAGATCATTTAATGTAAAATCCGCGGGATGAGGCGTAAGGTAACGAATTCTCTTTAATCCGTCTATTTTATTCACTTCTTCCAGTATTTTCACAAAACCGTTTTTGTATCCGATATCTCTGCCGTAATGGTTTATGTTTTGTCCGAGAAGCACAATCTCTGCAGTGCCATTTTTCGTTAACCGTCTTACTTCGGCAATTATGTCTTCCTTTGTTCTGCTTCTCTCTCTGCCCTTTGTGAACGGCACGATGCAGTATGTGCAAAAATTGTTGCATCCGAATATTATGGGGACATATGCAAATACGCCTTTTACTTCCTTTTTAGGTGCTATTAGCTCTGTTCCGAGAAATTCTTTTAAAGCTGTTATTCGTGCTTTCAACGAATCGGTGCCTTTCATAACAAGCGCAACACTTCTCTCCCCAACGCGGCGTATTTCACTTTCTTTTACTGTGGCAACGCAGCCTGTAGTAATAGACATAGGTTTTCCGTATTTGTAAAAAAGCTTCCTTATGTATCCGATTCTGCTTATTAATTTCAATTCCGATTTTTCACGCACTGCGCAGCTGTTCAAAAGAACAATATCCGCATCCTTTTCATCGGCAACCTCATTAAGGCCTGCGCTAATCAGAAATTCTCTGAATTTTTCAGATTCGTATTCGTTTATCTGGCATCCGTACGTTATTATTTTAAATGTTTTCATAAATTCGTCTGCACTCCTCTCTCATCTTCCTTGTTTTTAATTTTCCAATCTCTTTGCCATCAATATGATAGGCTTCTTTTAATAAATCACCTTTTATTTTTACATCTTTCCATTGTTCCACACGCATTGCTCCTTTTTCTCCACAGTAAAGCAGTGCCGATGCAACTGCCACCTGAATATTTTTTTTGATGAAAATGTCAAACAGTGTTTCAAAATTGCAGTAAGCGTGTTTAAGTACATTTATAAAATCTTCCTCTCTGTCCGTAAGCCCGAAAATAACACTTTCTTTAAGATTAAGTGCACTGCTTATCAAATATATCTCATAAAGCCCTTCATATGAAACACCTTTGCTTATTTCGCTTTGTAGAAGTGAAAATTTGCTGCATTGTGCAATCTTTTCCGAAAGGTTGTATAATTTTTTTTCAAATATCTTGCTAAATGCCATTAAAATGTCTTCATATGGAAGGTTTATCATTTTACGCATTTCTTCGTTTCTTCTTTCCGTTTTTGTATTTAACAGCAATTCAAATCCATTTTTCAAAATAGGTGCTGTTTCGGGGCTTATCCTTAATGCATATTTTGCGATAAGCCTTACAGCGCGCATCACGCGGATTGGGTCCGCTTTAACAGCATTTTTATTTACAACTCTCAGCACTTTGTTTTTAATATCTTTTAGTGCCGTTTCGTTTGTTATCATTTTGCATTTTTTTATATCGTAATACAGAGTATTTATGGTAAAATCCCTTCTGTTTCTGTCTGTTTCCATATCCACATAAAGCTCGGTGAAATCAAAAGTGTTGTGGTTAATTATTGCGCGCAGGAAAGGAAAGTTTTCTTTATTAATCATAAAAAACTTTATTTTTTTCTTGCCGAGAAATGCTGCCACGGTATCAAGGGATGAAACTGCAAAGTCAAAATCGTGAGGCGTATATCCTGAGTATAAATCGCGCAACGCGCCGCCTACAAGGTATATTTTATGTAGCGATGCGGAAAGCTCGTTTACAAAATCAGGGATGATTACTTTATTCTTCTCTCCATCTAAATTGTTTAATTCCACTTGCTTTGCCGTTTTTCTCAATTTCTATGAGCACAAAATCCATTTCAACTTCCCCCTCTGCAATCCGAAATCCGTAGGGGATTAATGTAGTAAAACGTTTTAATGCAATATCCCTATCAATCCCTATTGCAGAATTCCTCACCCCGCACATACCGCAATCCGTAATGTATGCGGTTCCTTTTTCCAGAATTTGTGAGTCAGCAGTTTGAATATGTGTATGAGTGCCAACTACGGCACTGACTTTGCCGTCCGCATAGAAACCGAATACCCTTTTTTCACTGGTTGCCTCTGCATGAAAATCTACAAAGATATTTTGAGTTTTACCTGAAATTTCTTTTAAAATTTTATCCAGTGTTTCAAATGGAGAAAGTGTTGGCGGAAGGCCTACTCTGCCCTGTAAGCTTATAACACAAAGTTTAGTTCCGTTTTTCTCAATAATAGCGTATCCTTTTCCGGGTGCACCTTCAGGAAAATTGGCAGGTCTTAAAAGAAATTTGAAATCTTCCCATTCATCCCATATTGCACGTTTATCAAACGAATGATTGCCGCCCGTTAAGATATCTATACCTAACGAAAAAAGCTCACCTGCCACTTTTCCGGTTATACCGGCGCCGTGTGCTGCGTTTTCACCATTTGCAATAATAAAATCCGGTGAAAATTCTTCTTTCAGCAACGGGAGAAATTTTTTTAAAGCATTCCGTGCCGGCTTTCCGAAAATATCACCGATAAAAATTATTTTCATTTCTATAAAACGTTCAGCGAATTTTCTCGCTGAACGTAATTACTCGGATAAATTGTTGAGATAAGTTTATTCCTTTTTCTCTTCCTTTGTCTCTTCTTTTTTCTCTTCACCTTCAGCTGCTACTGCCTCTTCTTCAACCGGTGCCGCTACTTCTTCCTTTATCGGAGTTACGATTGATACAACAGGAGTGCCGGGACTTGTTTCTACTTTTACATTTTCAGGAATACTCAAATCTTTAACAAAAATTACATCATGAATATTCATATCGGAAACATCCACGGTAATTTTTTCAGGTAAGTCAAGTGGTTTTGCTTCTACTTCAAGTTCGTAAAGTCCTTGATCGATTAAACCACCCATTTTGACGCCTTTGGATTCCCCAATCGTTTCTATGGGTACGTTTGATTTGACGGGTTTATTAATATTTACGAGCTGAAAATCCATATGCAAGATAAGATCGCTTATCGGATTTCTCTGAATTTCTTTTACGATGGCGGGATACTGCTTGCCGTCCAGTGTAAGGTCAAAAATTACGTTTACCCCTTCATCGCGTAAAGTTTTTAAAAAATCCTTTTTATTAAGGATAATCGGCGTGGGTTCAACACCTTCTCCATATGCAATTGCAGGTATAAAGCCTTGCCTTCTGTAATCATTTAGCATACCTTTTATTTTTACATCGCGCTTTTTTACTTCTAATGGCATTCTTCTCATTTATTCACCTCATTTATGCAATTTTTAAACAACTCATTATATCACTTTTTCTCTTTTCTTTCAAATAGCTCACTGATTGACTGATGCAGCGAAATACGCTTGATTGCCTCGCCGATGAGTGGCGCTATGCTTAATACCTTTATTTTAGGTGGAAGAGTTCTATTTTCAAAAGAGACGGAATCCGTTACAACAACTTCTTTTATGGGGGAATTTTCCAAACGTTCCGGACTGTCACTTGCGAATATTCCGTGTGTTGCACAAGCGTATACTTCTTTTGCACCGCGACGCATTACCTCTTTTGCGGCGGATACGATAGTGCCGCCCGTATGTATTGCATCATCCGTAAGAATTACTGTTTTTCCTTGTACATCGCCTATCAATCTGTCTGTTTGCACTTCATTGGGACTGAGGCGTCTTTTTACGAAGATTGCCTGCGTTGAATGTGCGATTTCCTTTGCAAATTCGGTTGATCTGTGCACGGCACCCACATCAGGTGCAACAATTACCGGATTTTGAAAATTCTTTTTCTTAAAGTATCCGGCAAGCAGTAGCATTGCCGTGAGGTTATCGGTGGGAATATCAAAGAATCCCTGTATCTGCCCTGCGTGTAAATCAACTGCAATAACCCGAGATGCACCTGAGACAGTGATAATATTTGCTACAAGTTTTGCGGTGATTGGTTCTCTTGACTGTGTTTTCCTGTCCTGTCTTGCATATCCGAAGAATGGTATCACAACACCAATTGTATGTGCCGATGCTCTGCGTAATGCATCAACCATAATGAGAAGTTCCATTAGATTTTCTGCCGGTGCGTAGGTGGGTTGAATAATGAATGTATCACGTCCACGCACATTTTCAAGGCAACGTACCCTGATTTCTCCGTCAGGGAACCGTGAAACAAGCATCTTTCCCAATGGCAAATTAAGGTAGTTTGCAATTTTTGCTGCAAGGGGCCTGTTTGCATTACCTGAAAAGATTTTTACCTCTTTTTTTCTGAAGTTAGGCATTTCCTTTTTTCCTCCTTTTTACCCAGTTTTCTTTATTTACCTGTCTTGCTCTGCCTATGGCAAGAGCCCATTCGGGAACTTCTTTATTTATGAGAGATCCGGCAGCAGTATATGCGTTATTACGGATTATAACCGGTGCAACAAGTGTATTGTGTGAGCCGATAAAAACATTGTCTCCTATAAAAGTGGGGTTTTTCTTTTTCCCTTGAAGCCCGCTGAAATTACATGTAATTGTGCCTGCTCCGATATTTACATTCTTTCCGATTGTTGCATCACCGATGTATGAGAGATGTGGTATTTTAGAATTTTCGTTTACAAGAGATTTTTTTAACTCAACGAATGTACCTATTTTTACGTTATTTTTAAGTTCATTTCCTCTGCGTATGTAAGAGAAAGGCCCGATTGTACAATTTTCCCCGATTTTAGATTTCAAAATAACACTGAACTGCACGGTAGTATTATTACCAATTTTTGCGTCGATGATTCTTGTATTCGGCCCGATTTCACAACCGCTGCCAATACGTGTGTCTCCTTGAATTACGCTGCCCGGATATATTACGGTATCATTCCCGATTTCTACGCAATAATCTATGCTTGTTGCAGATGGATTTATAATTGTTACGCCTTGAATCATCAAAGCATTTAAAATTTCTTTACGGATGATATCCGTTGCAATAGAAAGCTCAATACGATTGTTTACGCCATATATCGGCAGCGTTCTGTCCATCTTTAAAACGCCTACTTTAAAGTTATTATTTTTCAAATAGCTCAGAGTTTCGGTAAGGTAATATTCGTTCTGCGCATTGTTGTTTGATAGGTGTCCTAAGCTTTTTTCAAGCGCGCTTTTTTTGAATAAATAAATCCCCGTATTAATTTCTTTTATATTTTTTTCCGTGTTATTTGCGTCTTTCTCTTCAACAATTTTTATAAATTGCCCTTTTTCTTTTACTATTCTGCCTAATCCGTTTGGATTTTCAGTATCTCCGGTAAGAATTGTCGCGCTATTTTTGCTCTCTTTATGGAATTGCTGCAATCTGTTTAAGTCGTAAGCCGTAATTAAAGGATTGTCTCCGGTGAGAATAAGTACATCCGTATCATCCGGCAATTTTTTGACTGCAGATAGCCCTTTTAGTGCGGCATCTCCTGTTCCAAGAGGCACTTTTTGATATGCAATAATCTCTTCTTTAAAAATCTCCGTATCCATATTTTCGGAGATTACCGCTACTATCCTTTTAAAACCTGCGCTTTTTGCTGCAGTTATCGGATAAAGCGCCATTTCTTTCCCACAAATTTTATGCAGAACTTTCGGAATCTTTGAATGCATTCTTTTTCCAATGCCTGCGGCAAGCACAATTGCAACCTTTTCCATCGCTAAAACTCCTTTGTCAAATTTTTATATTTTACAGTAATTCCCTTATATACGGAAATGTTCTATTGTTGCTTGCTTTTAAGCGGACATTTTGTATTTTTTTAACACGTTTAATGCATAGTCAATATCATATTCCGTATGGTCCGAGCATATCTGGAAGCGGATTTCTTCATCTCCCCTCGGCACAACCGGGTATGCTAACCCTGTCGCAAGAATGCCGTTATCCGTGAGGTAAGAAACCAGTTCTTTTGTTTTGCGAGTATTTCTTATCATAAGCGGTACAACAGGATGTGCACCTCTTATCACTTCATATCCTATATCCACAAGCCCTTGTTCGAATTTTACTGTCATTTTGTGTAAATGATTTATAAGTTTTTGCCCTGTTGCACTGTCCAGAATATTTAATGCTTTCAAAGATGCGGCAGCCTCGGAAGGAGTAATCGGATTTGAGTATATATAGAACGGTGCGCTTTCCCTGAGGTAATCAATTATGGTTTTATCGCTTGCTACATATCCTCCGTTTACCCCAAGTGCTTTGCCCAATGTTGCAATAAGCACATCAATACGGTTTTCTTTTAGAAACTCAGTGGTGCCTCTGCCTGTTTCGCCAATTGCACCAACACCATGCGAATCGTCTACAACAGTAATTACGCCCTCCTCAAATTTATCGTTAAAAGCTTCCGCAAGGTCTGCAATTTCATTAAGTGGAGCATACTCGCCGCGCATACTGAAAATCCCATCCGTAACAAGGATCACTCTTTTTGCTTTTCCAACGGATTCCTCTAATGCTTTTTTAAGATACGCCGTATTGTTGTGCTTATATACTTTTTTATCGATAGGTTTTGCAATCTTGATTGCGTTAATGATACAATTGTGGTTCAACTCATCGCTTATAACGATTGTATCATTAGACACCAATGAAGGCAGCACGCCCATTACCGCAGCATACGCCGCGCTAAAAATCATTGCGTCCTCTTTCTTATGGAAATCTGCAAGCTTTTTCTCAAGATCTTTGTGTATCTTATATGTTCCGCTTATGAAACGCACTGCCCCGGGCCCTGCACCGAATTTCCTTGCAGCTTCTTCCTCAGCTTGAATCACCTCTTTCTTAAATGACATTCCAAGATAATTGTTTGCATTCATTCTGAGAAATTCTTTATTTTCAAATCCTTTTATAAAGTATCTCGGCCCTTTTTCTCCGTCAGCTCTTTTAATTCCGATAATTACCGCTTCGTTTCTTTTTGCTGTTCCTTCTTTATCCAGCTTATTCAGATGTTTTTTAAATAGTTTTTTAATTTTAGTAAGGCTCACTTAACCCACCTCCTTACGGGTATAAAATTACTTTTCCAGACATTCCTTTTTCCATAAGATTCATTCCCTTTTCAAAATCCTTTAACGGAAATTTGTGAGTGATAACAGGGGATACATCAAGTCTGCCGGAGCTGAGAAAATGTGAAACGATAATCCATGTTCTGAAAATTCTTCTTCCGGTAATTCCGTAAATGCGAAGTTTTTTGAAGATTATATTGTTGTTTAAAGGGACTGATATATTGTCTTTACTAAAAAGCCCCAGCAAAGAAACCCTACCCGCGGGCGTCATTACTGACAGTAGATCATTCAGGGCTTTTTCACTTCCTGACATCTCAAGCCCTACATCCGCGCCAAGCCCGTTGGTTTTACTCATCACTACTTCTTTGAAATCTTCTTTTGCCGCATTTACCACAACGTCCGCTCCCATTTTGCTTGCGATGTTCAGGTGATAATCGCTGAGGTCCGATACGATGATTTTTGTTGCACCCGATGCCCTTGCTACTCCAACCGCAAGCAGTCCGATTGGGCCGACACCGGTTATTGCAACTGTTTTTCCTGCAACATCCTCGGCAAGAACGGTATCTACTGCATTTCCAAGAGGTTCTTGAATTGCTGCAAATTCAATTGGCAGGTTTGCAGGATTTTTCCATACAATTTTTTCAGGAATTGCAATGTATTTTGCAAATGCGCCGTCTCGTGATACGCCAAGAATTTTTAGGTTTTCACATACTTCGGGGTGCCCGCTGAGGCACTGATAACAATGTCCGCAAGAGATATGCGTTTCGGCGGAAACATAGTCTCCCACTTTTACTCTTTGCACTTCTTCTCCGATTTTTACAACCTCTCCTGCAAATTCATGTCCCATAGTTTGAGGAGGATTGATGTTCTCTTCGGCCCACTTGTTCCATAGATAGATATGCAGATCGGTACCGCATATTGCAGCTGCTTTAACTTTTATCAGAATGTCGCTTTTACCGATTTCTGGCTTTGAAACGTCCAGAAATTTTGCCCCTTTCTTTCTTTCAGTCTTTACCACTGCATCCATATCCCATCTCCTTTCTTATTTACTCTCCCGATGTAGGGGCTTTTGAGCAATTACAGTGCCGCTCATCAGGAATTTTAGGTACGACAAAAGAAAGCACATTTCGTAATTCCCCGTTAAGCTCCGCCATTTTATTTATAACTTCCATATGTGAAATCATATGATTACTTATGCCGGCCGCATAGTTTGTGACAATTGCGATTGATGCATAACACATTCCAAGCTCTCTTGCAAGAACCACTTCCGGAACACCCGTCATTCCTACAACATCTCCACCTAAAATTCCGTAGGCTTTTATTTCCGCACGTGTTTCAAAGCGAGGCCCTTCCGCTGCAACGTATGTGCCGCCGAGGTGATGTGGATAATGATAATTTTCCATTCCTTTCTTGATAATTAAAGAAATTTCCGGGCAGTATGGATCCGTACAATCCGTGTGCACTACTTTTCCATCCGAAAAAAATGTTCCCACTCTGCTCTTTGTAAAATCAAGAAACTGATCCGGAATCACAAATGTGCCGGGTGCAAAATCTTTATTGATTGAACCAACTGCAGCTGTTGCGACAATTCGTTCCACCCCGAGTTTGTGCAACGCCATAATATTTCCCCTGTAATTTACTTTATGAGGGGGAATTGTGTGATGTTTGCCGTGCCTGGTAAGAAAATAAATATTCCTGCTCTGCAGGTACCCCTTCATAAGTGTAATCTCTCCAAAATCAGTGTGAACCGATACTTCTTCTTCATTCTTAATAAATCCGGGCGAATAAGCGCCCGATCCACCAATAATGCCTATACTTTTCACATTTTACCTCCATCTTATTTTACCACATTTTCTGAAATTTTCTACTGCTTAAATATATCTATAAAGGCAAATTAAAAAAGCAAAACCTTGATAATGGTTTTTAAATTTGTCCTGTACTCAACCTCTTTCGAAATCCCTCTGTCATTTTGGTGAACCCTTAGTCCCGAATTTGTTTGAGGGATTGTTTCGGAATATCTTTCTTTCAAGGTTTGTACTCCTTTATTTAAAGCATTATCAATGAATAATATTAAATAGTAACAGCGTTTTAAAGGATAAATATCCGCAAAGGGCAAAGAAAACCATACCGGTCCATAATTTGATTGTAGCAAGATGCGCAGTAAACCATGCTATAACTTTTTTGGAAGTTGCTCCCCTGTAAACAAAGAAAACGATTGCAATAAGCGGTAAAACAAACATAATGTTGTAGAGCATAAGATACAAAGTTGCTTTTATTTTTAAAGCCGGGATGCTGTATATATAGACAATTGTGGGAAGATACGTTTGCCCCGTGCAAGAAAACGAAACGATAGATACGGGAAATGCTACAAGAAAAGAGAAGATTGCGGTTCCCTGAACTCTGGGATTTCTGAGAAGCGAGTGAATGGTGCTTTTTTCTGTTTTTGAAAGTTGAAGAGTCATTTTGCTTGCATCACCGTTTTTTGCTTTTATATAATCGCTTACGGTAAGAACTGCAAAAACAAATGTTGCTACGGCCGTTGCAAAATACACCCATTTTGCAATATCATTAAAATAGCGCCATTTGGATACTATTTTAAATAAACCTATACCGAGCAAAAAATAAGAAAGCCCGAATCCGAGGATGAAAGAAATTCCAACGGCAAGAATATCCTTTTTGCTTTTTTCTCTAAGCAGAAGGAAAGAAATAAAAAATATCAGCACGGTAAAGGCGCACGGATTGTAGCCGTCAATGAGCCCTGCACCAAGCACAGTTAGCACGCCAAAACGATTAAACATTTTGACGAGGTTATTTTTGCCGGTTTTACCGTTTACGCTTTTCAGGGTATCCTGAAGGAATTTTGTTTCACTATAATTATAGTTTTTGATTGCATGCTCAAGGTTCTTTGTCGCTTCTCCCCTTATAAAGTATTGTTTGCCAATAAAAACTGCGGGTGCAGTATTTGATTTACTATCAGGCACGTTATATGCCTTATTAAAATGTGAAAGAATTTCTCTATTCTTTGTGTCTCCGAGAGAAAATTCCTCTACCTCTATATAAGGGTAAATCTCTTTCAACGAATCCAGGTAATTACGTGTAATCACACATTCCTCACAGCCCGGGGTTGAGAAATATACGATGGGGATTTTCTCCTTCCCTAATGCTACTGAACGGGGAAGGAGAAAAAGTGTTATTAAAATAAGTAAAAATATATTTAATGCTTTATAATGATTGTTTTGTTTTTTCCGTTCCATTTTACGTTAAAGCCAAGTGCCTCCACAACGAAGCGAAGCGGCACAAAAGTTCTGTTTCCTTTAATGATAGCAGGCTGGTCAAGTTTGTAAGGTTTTCCATTTACATAAGCAACGGTAGCACCTATCGTAATTTTTATTGTTTTACTGTTTGCAACTATTGTAACGGTTCTTGTGGCGGAATCCCACTGAACGTCTCCGCCTAAAAATTCTACAACAAAGCGCAACGGAACAAGTGTTCTGTTGGAATGAACATCTATAAACGGAGCAACATCCATCTGTTTTTTATTGCCATTAACAAGTGCGGATTTGCTGTTTACAGTAAGAAGAACCGTTGGAAGGTTTGGCTTATATACAACAGTTATTACTTTTACAACACTCTTTTGGGAGTGTGGATACAATGCCTTCACTTTTACTGCTATAAGGTTTCCTTTACTTTCGGGAGTAAGCGCATATTCAAAGCTTCCATCCGGTGAAACATTCGCCTCTGTTCCGTTTACATAAACTTCCGAATCTTTTGGAGACACACTGCCTTTTACATTAATCGTTTTTGTTGTAATCTCTTCCCAGTTTTCCGGGGAAGTAACCGTAAGTTCCGGTACGGTTGTATCGAACATTACTGTAATTGTTTTTGATGAAGTGTTTCCTGCAAGATCAGTGAATGTTATACTTACAATGTTTTTTCCAACTGCGAGTTGAAGTGTAGTGGAGAATGTGAGGCCTTTTTTGAGTATTACGGCTTTGTTGTTTATGATAAGTTCGCCTGCTTCGCTTACTTTGCCTGCAACATGCAGAGTTTTATCGCCGCTGTAAAAAGGATTTGAATCCGGAAAATCAACTGAAATTACAGGCGATACGGAGTCAACCTTAAAAACAACGGTATGTACTTTCTCTTTCAATTCGCCTGCTTTGCTGTAATAGTACAATGTATGTGTTCCATCCGGTGTCAAGAAAGGTGCGGTGTATTCCTTAAAGTCTCCGTCGTCAAATTTATAAAAGGTTTCGATTGACGCTCCCGTATTTGTTTCTGCCGTAAGGGTGACAGTCGGTATGGTTTTAAAAAATCCGTTTGTGCCATTCGGTGCGGCAGGTGCAGTGGAAAGAAAAGTTGAAACCGTATATTGTGCTTTTATTAAGAAGTCTGCCTCTACCTTTTCGGGTTCGTTGTCGGTGCTGATATAAATTGATTTTTTACCTCCACTTTTAGGATTTGATATGCCAAATCCGCCGCTTATCTCAAGTATACAATTTCTATCTTTATTAATCGAGCGAGAAAGGGTAATCTCAAGAGTATTTCCGTTCAATGCAATTTTTTCAGGCACCTTTCCGTTGATAAGAACGTCCGTTTTGTTGATTGTTTTCGGAAAACCGGTTCCCTCGGGAAATTCAACGTATATTTTTTGTCCGTTGAACAAGTTTCCTTTTTCACCGGTAGTAAAATGAATCGTATAAGAAGCAATAAGTCCGCCTGTTTCAGGGTTTACCGAAACAGAGACGTCTTTTAAATGAGTGGATGTAATTTCGTAAAAGTTTGACTTTATTTTCCCTTCTTTCGTAGTCCACAACGTAAGCTGATATTTGCCGGGAATTAATGGGTTCCATATATTTGAATACGGTTTAATCACCACATTTACTGTTTCCCCTTTTTTAATTGTTATTCCGCCGGGTATTTGAAGATACATTGTATTCGGTATATCGGTTACCTTACCGGCACGGGCAGGCTGATACCCATTTATACTGAAAAAGTTAAGATGCCAGTTGTGCGGACAGGAACAAGGAAGTCTTGTACCTTGAGGAAATTGTATAATGATGTCATCTTTCCCGCCCAAAAGATTGGCTTTCGTTGTAAAGCTTATGTCGTACTCTGCAAGCGAATCTCTCAAATTGGGCTTTACGTTTACCGTAAGGCCGCTTATTGCTTGCGCCCTTGCAGGCAGTACGGTTGCCATAAGTAAAATAGTTAGTGCAATAATCAAGAATTTTTTCATGTTATTTTCCTCCTAAAAATTGTTTTATATTATCGAGCGTATCTTTTGTTGGTTCTCCCGGCCCTCTGTAAAAGAGAGACATATTTTTATCAAGCAGGCCTATATAAGGCGAAATCCCCATTTTTACCTTTTTTGCGGTAGTCCGATCCGGATCCGCCACTGTGATTGTGTCTTTTGGAAGGAACTTAGTAATATTTGCTGCATCAGCTTTTTTTGAGCTAAAAGAGAACAAGATAAACTGAACACCATTTGTTCCGTATTTTTTAAACTCATAAGAGAGCCTCTCAATACTTGAAACACAGCCGCCACAATTCGGATTTCCGCCAATTAGTATGATTTTTTTGTTATTGAAATTGCTGAGCTTATGTTTCACCCCATTAACATCGGTAAATTCAATATCCGGCACTTTTGTTCCGCGCTCGGCGAATATAAATCCGCCCTTTGCAATTTTATCGTATTTGTTTGCGCCGTATTTTTCAATGTAAAACAAACTCATCGCTTCCCTAACTTTATTTTTAATAACAAGTGCCGTATTGCTGTCGTCTGTGTAAATGCCATCAAAACGGTTTATCAAAGAGATTGCGGTTTTTCCTTTGAAGGATTCGAAAAACTTGTTAAAATCTACTTTTCCCCCGATATCAAAATACGTGGGTTTAAATGGGGCAAATCCTTTTACATTTAAATTATTATCTACAATGAGCAGCATAAATGCTTCATTAGGAATCTTTTTTGATTTGGCTACCGAAGGGTTATCTATGAAAATAATAGCTTCTTCACCTATTTTGTTTCCGTCTTTTTCAAGGTCTTCAGCGGCAAAATTATCCGCAACCCTCAACGGATTGGAAAGTGCGCGTGGGTTTGCAATTGTGGGAGCAAAACTAAGAATTTCTTTTCTTGCCTGGTCTTTTGTAATAGTTTTTGTATATTTTGCAATTTTTGAATTGTTTAATGCAAAAGAAGACAAAATAACAACAACAATCACTGCGACTACCGCAGCAATACCGATAACGAGTACTTTATTTTTGTCCATCCCGGTTTTATTTGTAAAATTTTTTGTTTCAGTATGCTTTTTCGCTTTCTTTCTTTTGTTATATGCAGTACTCATATTACCACCTCCAATAGTGAAATTTTTTATTATAGGATATAGTGTATAGCAGAATCATAAATTTGCAAACGGATTTTTTACATCTTATATCCGAATTTTCTAAGCAGTTCTTTGCGTTTTTCTATATCTTCTTCCGTTTCTATCCCTTTTGGCTTTATTCCGTCAATTACACCCAGAACTCCGCGTCCCTGTTCCGTTTCTGCAATAATAACCTGGATATCATTTGCACTTGCCGTGTAAATTGTGCATACCTCCTGCACGTTCTTGATTGCATTCAAAACATTTATGGGGTATGCATCTTTTAGAAAGACAATAAAAGAATGCCCTGCACCGATTTCATACGCATTTTTACGTGCAATTTTTATTAATTCTTCATCGTTGCCCGCCCAACGTATCAGTGCATCGCCTGAGGCTTCAACAAAACCGATACCAAATTTTATTGACGGGGAAGATGTGATAAGTGTTTCATACAAATCTTCCACTGACTTTATAAAATGAGTTTGTCCTATAATTACATTTACCCCCTCGGGTTTCCTTACTTTAACGATTTTAATTTCCAATTCCATATTTTACTACCTCCCATATTAAGCCTATTATAATAAAACATACGTTAAAATCAAATTAATTATGCGGACGGGTGCCTTTTTTGCCTTCCACGGCATTATTGTAAAAACGCTCAGTGGGATAAGCAAGGTCTATATTGTCATACTTTGAAAATTCCGTTAGTATGTCTTCCCATATTTTTTCAGCACCGCCTCTTCTTTTTCTTACTCTGCACAGATAACGCATTGTAAGCATTATCCCGCTGTCTTGAACGGAAGTATAAACCCTTGGAGTGGTGTTTTTGTAAAGTATGGCATACTTTTTACTTGCATTTTCTATTGATTTTCTGGCGATTTCACTTTGAGTTTCAGTTTGTTTGTTAACGATGTTTTCAAGGATTGATTTTGCCTTTTGCCAATCGCTTTCGAACGTGACAAGCACACCTATTTCGTTCCATATATAAGGAAAGCCTTTGGTATAATTTGTGAGCGGAACAGTAAGTGTAAGCTCGTTGGGAATATGTATTATGCGTCCCGTACTTTGATCTGCATCAACCCAATTGCCCACCTCTATCATCAAAAATTGAAAAATACCGATATCGATGATATCACCGATATGTCCGTTTATTTCTATCCTATCTCCCGGTTTAAATGGGCGCTGAGTTACGATAAAAATCCATCCGGCAAAGTTCAGGATTGGATCTTTTAGTGCAATTGAGATACCGGCGGAGAGCAGGCCAAAGTATGTTGCAAACGATTTCATTCCATTGAACCAAACAAGCCCTACAAAAAGTATATCGAATGTTAGGGCGGTATAATTCAGTGCCTTCCGCCATCCGTAACGTACCTGTATTTCTTTTATCTTTGAATTAACAATTTTAATAAAAAC
>FXBE01000052.1_pt1 | contig 16490 bp, 11 predicted proteins | sample 5335311 | NCBI WGS metagenome assembly FXBE01 (sample SAMEA103928390, study PRJEB20085) | sediment metagenome | biome: marine biome; feature: hydrothermal vent; material: sediment | place: Atlantic Ocean | collected 2013-08-06T02:46:56 | depth 0.05 m | reverse complement strand
CCGGCAGGGACTTCCACCCCGCAAGATACGCCGAGCTTTGCTCGGCGCGATAACGCACTTGTATGAGAGGCTATCAAACCATTGTTCGCACCTAACGCATTCCAATGATCGCCATCATCCGTACTGCGATAGACCCCGCTGAGATCCGATGCGACCAGTAGTGTCCCATTTGCAGTGGCTCCGGCCATGGCAAGGGTGCCACCGCCTCCAGGATTGGTTCGGGTCCAGTCATGTTGAGCCAATACTGTTGAAAAACAGAAGCACAGCAAAACAGTGCTTAAGAGTTGGGCTCGTAAGCCGAATAGAATTTTGAGCGTGGCAGCCCATACAGAATTGGAAAAAGCCGTGGGCAATGATAGCCAATAAGATACAATCGCATTCATACGGTTCATCCTTAAACCTCTAGTATTAATCGTCCCATAAATACTTGCAGTATAAATTGTATTAAAGCTATGGCTAGCTAAGCAATTGAGTGCAAGTACTTTTGGGACGATTAATAACAACGCCTTAATGATACTCAGGTTTTATCTGCTTGCGCAAGTTGTCAAAAAACCAGGTGGGTGTCTACGATCTTTTAATCTTTCCTCTCACCCCCCCCCGTACTAAAGAATGGAAAAAGTATTACTCCTGCGTTTCTGGCCAGCAAAGACACTCAATCAACCGCTCGACCTGTTGCGTGCAACAACCATTTCCGTCGGTTGCATAGGTCTGTTCTTTAACTTCTTCTACTGTTGTAGCCCCATTTACGATCGCATTGATAATATCCATCTTAAGCACCTCATTGCAGACACATAAATTTCGGTCTAAATTTTTCTTAAGAATAGGTGGCCGTTTATCCAGAGGATTTGTGACAGGAATCGTTAGTTCCTGTTTCTTTTTACACATTGCGCTTGGCTCATCGGCTGACGAAAGCAGCGGTTCTTTTGCGACGATTATTACTTACAACGTAACTATTTCCCAGCCGGTTGTGGACGCTTGAAAACCCACTGGTCCTCAGTAGAATCCTTGGCTGAGTATCGATAACCATCCGTATTAAAAGCCTTGATATGCTCTGGTTTTTCAATCCGGTTACGCAGGATAAAATCTGTCATCGTTCCCCTGGCACGTTTGGCAAATATTGCTATTACTCGTGTCTTACCCTCTTTAGTTTCTTTAAAACTAATATCCAATAAACGCCCTTGCAAACGTTTCTTTTTGACAGATTTAAAATATTCGTTTGAAGCAAGATTAATCAGTACGGGTTGCTTATGTTTGGCAAGTGTTTCATTGAGACTGTCTGTTATTTGATCTCCCCAGAACTGATACAGGTTTTCTCCGCGTGGATTGTTCAGTTTTGTTTTCATTTCCAGTCGATAAGGCTGAATTAAATCCATCGGTCGTAGAGCGCCATATAATCCGGATAGAATGCGTAAATGTTCTTGAGCATATTTTAAATCTGCCTTGGTGTATTCGTTCGCCGGAATACCGCTGTAGACATCACCCTTAAAGGCAAACAAAGCAGGCCTCGCGTTCTTCTCGGTAAAGGGCGTCTTAAAGGTTTTAAAGCGTGCCACATTCAAATCTGCGATGTTCTCGCTAATGCTCATGAGAGATCGGAGTTCGGTCGAATCAACTTTTCGCAGCGCCTTAATCAGCATTCTGGAATTAGAAAGATGGTCCGGCAAAGAAGAAATCACAGATTTAAGGGGAGAATCGAAATCCTGCCCTTTTGATGGAGAGAGGGTAATTAACATTTTATAGAATCATCCCGATTTATTAGTCTTGCAGCACTGCTACCGATAGAGCGTTGATTTATGGCATACATACCTTTCACGATCAAGAATACCCCATTATAGGGTTTTCGAATGCAAATATTTGGGCTCGCTACCTGTTCCGGCAAGATCCTCACTCGGAAACAAGCTAAAAGTGCGTCATACCCTTTTGGAGCCGTATATAAAGCTCTGTGAGGATTTTTAATGCCATAATCAGGAAGGCTTATGACGAGATAAGTCTATTCATCTGGTGCTTCGGCTCTAAATCGTCCACAATCACGCGAATTATTCTTGCGCGAGCCTGTCTGGAGCGCTGTTCCGCAATTATCCCTTAATACACACATTTATACTTTTGGAGGTCTTAGATGATCAAGCCACACGGCTCAGATACACTTAATCCCTTATACGTTGAAAATGACACCGACCGGGCTGCGCTGCAAAAGGAAGCCGAAAGCCTACCTTCCATCCTCGTAAGCTCAGCCACTGCTGCGAATGCGGTCATGCTAGGCGCAGGCTATTTCAATCCGCTGACGGGTTATATGAATCTTGCCGATGCGTTGTCGGTTGCTAACACCCTGCACACCACTAGCGGCTTATTCTGGCCGACACCTGTACTGAATCTGGTTAAAGATGTTTCAGCCATTGAAGGTGAAAAGCGGATCGCGCTTAAAGACCCCAATGTCGAAGGCAACCCTGTTGTCGCAATTATGGACGTTGAAAAAGTTGAGGAAGTTTCCGACGCTGAATTGTCGCTGATGTCTGAAAAGATATACGGCACGACTGACGCCGAGCATCCCGGCGTTGCTGCCTTTATGGATCAGGGTCAATTTGTTATCTCCGGCCCCATACAGGTTTTGAACTACTCGTATTTTGAGACCGACTTCCCCGGCACCTTCCGCACTGCGGTACAAATACGTAACGAGATCGAAGAAAAAGGCTGGAAGAAAGTGGTTGCCTTCCAAACACGTAACCCAATGCACTTGGCCCATGAAGAATTGTGCCACATTGCGATGGACCGATTAGGCTGTGATGGCTTGGTCATTCATATGCTACTAGGCCAACTCAAGCCCGGCGATATCCCTGCCGATGTACGTGATAATGCAATCCGTACCATGGTCAAACTGTATTTCCCACCCAACTCGGTCATGGTAACGGGCTATGGTTTTGACATGCTCTATGCGGGCCCTCGTGAAGCGGTACTGCATGCTGTCTTTCGCCAAAACATGGGCGCGACACATTTTATTATCGGCCGTGATCACGCGGGCGTTGGTGATTATTATGGTGCTTTTGACGCACAAACCATCTTTGATGACGAAGTCCCTAAGGGTGCGCTAGATATTGAAATATTCCGCGCTGACCACACCGCCTACTCGAAAAAGCTTAAGAAAGTGGTCATGATGAATGAAGCTCCCGACCACGACAAAGAAGATTTCGTACTGCTATCAGGCACCAAGGTTCGCGAAATGCTCGGTCAAGGCATTGCGCCTCCTCCTGAGTTTTCACGCCCCGAAGTCGCCAAGATACTGATGGATTATTACCAAAGCCTGAAGTAACTCAGCGGCCTCTTGCTGAATAGTTACAACCTGAACTCTAAACAAATAGACCACAGGAGAATAGTCTATGGCCAAGAATGCTTTTTATGCACAATCTGGCGGTGTGACCGCCGTTATCAACGCATCTGCTTGCGGCGTTATTGAAACCGCACGGAAACATCCCGATAAAATCGGCAATGTCTACGCCGGTCGCAATGGAATTATCGGCGCGCTGACTGAAGATCTTATCGATACCAGTCAGGAATCCGATGCGGACATCGCCGCACTGCGCAATACTCCGTCCGGCGCATTTGGTTCGTGCCGTTATAAAATGAAAAGTCTCGAAGACAATAAGCTTGAGTACGAGCGTCTCATCGAAGTGTTCAAAGCACACGATATCGGTTACTTTTTCTATAACGGGGGCGGTGATTCCGCAGACACTTGTTATAAGGTATCTCAGTTATCTGAAAAGATGGGCTACCCTGTCCAGGCGATTCATGTGCCTAAAACGGTCGATAACGATTTACCCATTACCGATAACTGCCCAGGATTCGGCTCAGTCGCAAAATACATTGCCGTTTCCACGCTTGAAGCGAGCTACGATGTTCGTTCCATGGCAAAAACATCTACGAAAATATTTGTACTCGAAGTTATGGGTCGCCATGCCGGATGGATCGCCGCAGCCGGTGGTTTGGCCAACGACAAAAATAACGATATTCCGGTTTTAATTCTATTTCCAGAAGTCGAATTCGATCAGGAAAAATTTCTCGCTGAAGTGAAAAAGAAAGTAGATAAGTACGATTACTGCAGCATCGTCGTATCGGAAGGCACCCATTGGCCAGATGGTAAGTTCCTCGCGGAGCAAGGCACCCGTGATGACTTTGGTCACGCTCAATTAGGTGGTGCTGCTCCTGTTGTCGCAAACATGATCAAAGATGCACTCGGTTACAAATTTCACTGGGCAGTCGCCGATTATCTGCAACGTGCGGCTAGGCATTTGTCGTCCGCTTCTGATGTAGAGCAAGCCTATGCGCTTGGTAAAGCGGGCGTTGAATTTGCGTTGGCGGGTGATAACTCCATCATGCCGACTGTCGTTCGCAAATCAAACAGCCCCTATAGCTGGGAAATTGGCAAGGCGCCGCTTTCCGAAGTTGCTAATGTGGAAAAGATGATGCCCACGGAGTTTATTTCCGATGACGGCTATGGCATCACAGAGGGCTGCCGTGAATACCTGGTTCCATTGATTCAGGGCGAAGCCTATCCTCCTTACGAGAATGGGATGCCTCAATACGTTACCTTGAAAAATGCTCCAGTCGCAAAGAAACTGGATGCGTTTGAAGTTTAGATAGCGTTACAAAAATACTAAAGTATCCGAACCCGGCCACGTGCCGGGTTTTTTATTAACCGGCCCTAGATTGGCACATTTTTACTTTCACTTCCCATACCTGCCTCCACCAATGGAGGAAGCAGGTTAGCACCGACCTTGCAGAGAACGAAGCACAAGCGTTAATCAATTTATCGGACTTGATTAAATGTGTGTCGTCGTTTCAAGCGTGAATCATCTTTCTTTTCACCACTTCCTGGTAATGAAAAAGGAATATCCGGTTAGAATAAATCCAGATCTTTGGCGTAGCGCCACTACCGTCCAACGATTATTGAAGGGAGTTGAGGGAGACGCAGGACCGGTTTTAGAACCACTATCTCCGCGAAAGCGGCCTTATCCGACAGTTTACAAACCTGGTCGGCCATGGGTTTGCGAGGTTTAAAGGTCTCGTAGGAGACGATGGACTATGGGAAATTGCAGCGAGGAGCAAAGTAGAGAGAGGGCAACTCTCCACCATTTTGAGGCACTTTGTGGGTCTATGTTTGTGTCGTGAACTAGTTGACGAAAAACTCGGGATATTTGCGTCGTTATTCCAATCTACAGTGAATTCATCGATAGTTTAGACACTTGCTAATCACCGGATTTCCCGGTGATTAGCAAGGTCGAGATCAAAAAGAAGATAAAAGCACCTTACTCAAAGTATAATTGAAAAAACCAGGCGCAATTTATTTGCATGCTCCACATACCAAGGTTTATGAAACGTTACTAACCAGGTGTTGTTGGAATACCGCTTTATGCACATCTCCAATACTAATAATGCCAACCAGTTTCCCATTTTCAGTCACGGGAATCCGGCGAATTTTCTTCAGCCACATTAGCGATGCCGCTTTGAGACAGGGCATATCAGGCTCCACGGTGGCGACAGTTCTAGTCATTAGCTCACCTGTCGTAAGCCCAAGCGCATCATTATAATTTTGCTCCATTTCTTCAAAATTAGGCTTGGAGTCCATGCTCATTGCTTCACTCATATCAGGGAACATTTTCTGCAAAACGTCTTTCTCAGAAATAATGCCAATCATTTTGCCGTCGTCATCGACCACGGGTAAACCACTGATCTTTTGTAAGCACATGACCATGGCCACATCCTTCACTGGAGTATCTGCTTTAACCGTTTTCACTCCTGTATTCATAATTTCTTTAACTAACATCGAATCACCTCTTCGAAGTACCGGGGGTGTAGAATACACCCCGGTTATTGACAACAAATACTTAGGAATAAGGATTCAATTACTTGCGGATTCTAACGTGCCCTTTTGCTCCCCGTTAAACGATCTCAATCGTCTTGTAGAACAACTATATTCCTCTTGAGGTCGTCTAACGGGGAGTAAAAAATCTGCGTTATAGTTCCGCAAGTTATTAAATCCTCATTCCTTAAAGTAAAGGTACGATTAATAGCGCTACGATGTTCATGATTTTGATTAGTGGGTTAATCGCTGGACCTGAAGTATCTTTATACGGATCACCAACAGTATCACCCGTTATCGCAGCATGGTGGGCATCGGAACCTTTGCCACCTAAATTATCGTCCTCGATATATTTTTTCGCGTTATCCCAAGCACCGCCTCCGGTTGTCATAGAAATCGCGACAAATAACCCGGTAACGATGGATCCCACCAGCAAACCACCCAGTGCTTGCGGACCAAGAACAAGACCGACAATGACTGGAATAAAAACCGGTAACAGCGATGGCACGATCATTTCTTTGATCGCTGATTGAGTCAGCATATCCACCGCGCGGGAATAATCTGGTTGCTCAGTTCCTTTCATAATGCCTGGAAATTCCTTGAACTGACGACGCACCTCAATCACAACAGATGCGGCGGCTCGACCAACAGATTCCATCGACAAGGCGGCAAACAGATAAGGAACCAGACCACCAATAAACAAACCGATAATAACCATGTGGTTGGAAAGATCAAAGGTCATCGTTGTACCCGTCTGGTGACTCAGCTCACGGGTATAGTCAGCGAATAATACCAATGCAGCCAGACCCGCCGAACCAATAGCGTAACCCTTGGTGACGGCTTTTGTTGTATTACCTACCGCATCCAAGTTATCAGTCGTCTTGCGAACGGATGACTCTAGCTCGGCCATTTCAGCAATACCACCGGCGTTATCGGTGATCGGACCATACGCATCCAAAGCGACGACAATGCCCGCCATAGACAACATTGAAGTGGCCGCAATCGCGATACCGTACAAGCCTGCGAAATAATACGCTTCGTAAATCCCTAGGCAAATCATCAATACCGGCAGGGCTGTAGATTTCATTGACAGCGCAAGACCGGCGATCATATTAGTGGCATGTCCTGTTGTGGAAGCTTCTGCCACAGCCTTCACAGGTGGATAATCCGTCGAGGTGTAATAATCCGTAAACAAGACCAACGCGCCGGTTACAACAAGGCCCACCAAGGATGCCATCCAAAGTTGCATGACGGAAAACATCTCGTTATCGCCCATTAAAAGGGCAGTGATGGGTAGAAACATAACCGCAGAGAACGCACCTGAAACAATCAACCCCCGATACAAAGCACCCATTACCTTGCCATCTTCTTCTACTTTGACAAAGAAGGTGCCAATAATTGAGCCAATAATTGAGATTGCACCCAACGCCAGAGGATAAATAATACTCTCTGAGGATACGAGACTTGCGCCAAGAATCATCGTTGCGATAATTGTTACGGCATAGGTCTCGAATAAATCGGCAGCCATACCTGCGCAATCACCAACGTTATCCCCGACATTATCAGCGATAACCGCAGGATTACGGGGATCATCTTCCGGAATGCCTGCTTCTACTTTACCCACCAGATCGGCACCTACATCGGCGCCTTTAGTAAAAATACCACCGCCAAGCCGCGCAAAAATAGAGATTAGAGAGCCGCCAAACGCGAACCCGACCAGGGGGGCTAGATTCACCGTTTCGCCTTCAACCGTACTAGCTACAAGATAGGCGTAGTAACCTGCGACGCCCAGTAGGCCTAAACCCACCACCAACATACCGGTGATTGCGCCACCACGAAAGGCGACCTGCAAAGCAGGATTGAGGCCTTGACGGGCGGCTTCTGCGGTACGTGCATTAGCGCGCACTGAAACATTCATACCGATAAAGCCCGCCGCTCCAGAAAGCACTGAGCCCAGTAGAAATCCAAACCCGCTAGAAAAACCAAGAAAGATCCAAATAAGCACGAAAAGCACCGCACCTACCATAGCAATCGTTGTGTATTGCCGATTCAAATAAGCCATCGCACCTTCCCGAACGGCACCTGAGATTCGTTTCATCTCATCATTGCCTTCCGGTAGCGCCATTATTTTCTGAGTGGCCCATATCCCATATCCAATAGCGCCAAATGCGCAAAGGATTATCAAGAACAAAATCATTAACTTTTCTCCTGGTGTTATAAAATTAGGTTATAAAAAAACCCCAGCCGAGCAAGTGGGGTTTTAAACAATAATTAAACAGGCGAGCGGGAGGTAGAAAAGAGAGGGATCCTAAGGACGTCAGTTTTCATACCTAAATGTGCATTCATCTGAAGGGTTCTTGTTTGCGGATGATCGCTATTTGCCTAGACGTCAATTATGCCACATTCACCAGGGTTAACCCAGATGTTGCAGAAGAAAAATATTACTACTTATCCTATGAGGACAATGACATCAAACATTAATTGCTTGAGCAGGAGGCCTGTACCCTCTCCAATCTATCCTATCTAACGAACACCTTTGCCCAACAACACAACTTCGGCTGTACGCAGCAATATCGTAAGATCAAGAAAGACGCTGTAGTTTTTGACGTAATAGAGATCGAACTCTAGTTTGGCAAACGCATCTTTTTCTGAGGCACCATAGGGGTAGCAGATCTGTGCCCACCCGGTCATGCCGGGTTTTACCCTCAATCGCTCTTGATAATACGGAATAGTTTTTCGCAGGTCGCAGACAAACTCGGGACGCTCAGGACGTGGCCCAACAAAACTCATATCGCCGCGTAACACATTCCACAGCTGCGGTAATTCATCGAGTCGCGTTCGCCGAATAAAGCTGCCAACCTTTGTTATCCGTGTGTCATTTCTCTGCGACCAACGAGCGATACCGTCTTTTTCAGCATTTTCGACCATGCTACGAAATTTCAGTAAGTTAAAGGGCCGACCTTCTTCTCCCATCCTAATCTGGCGATAATAGAGTGAACCCCGGCCTTTGCTTTCAATCACAATTGCGAGCACGGTCAGAAGCATCAATGGCAATAAAATTATTACTAGAATAGAGCTAATCAAAAGATCAAAAAAGCGTTTGATCGCTCGTGCTAGCGCGCCACGCCGAAAACCATCTGAAAAAACGATCCAGCTTGCACGCACGTCCAACTCTATTCGCGAGGCCTCACGCTCAAAAAAGGTCGCTAGCTCAATAACGCCAATACCGGCGAGTTTACAATCGAGCAGTTCTTCGATCGGCAGCTCTTTGCGTCGTTCATCCAACGCGACCACGATCTCATCAACGCGCCTACGGCGCGCATATCTTAACAGTGGCTCGTTAAGCGTAATTGAATTCTCAGGACCGATAACATCGTCATTCTCAGTAGGCACATGAATATAATCGACAATGTGAAAGCCTCTGCGATCGGTACGCCGCCTTAAACGATCATCAATCAATGCAGCACTTTTTCCTGTCCCTAAAATCAAAACTTGGCGCTTGATGCGTTCAAGATCAACCAAGCTGATGAATAACCATCTCGACAATAGAATTCCCAAGGCCGAAAATGCCGCCGCCAAGGTAAAAGGAAAATACACGTCCAAGCCTCTGAACGTTAGGAAGGCAAGTTTAGTCAGCAACACACCCGCAACCAGTGCGACCACGAGACGTACCAGCATTCCAGAAAAACCTTCGCGCAATTGACGATGATACAGCCCCATAGAAAAAAGGCTTAAAACCATGATCGCCACAAAGACGACAGAGACACGTACATGATCGCTGAAATTAGCGTAATACGGTTCACCCTCGACTAAACTGCGTAAACCAATGGCAATTTCCAGAGAGGCACCAATCACCACCGCTTCCACAAGTAGCAGCAGCATATAGGAGAACTGAATGTAGTGTTTGAACAGCCTAATTGTTGGCATTTATTGTAACCCCCCAGGTCGCAATCCTTTTTATCTCGCCAGGGACAAATTAGATTTCGCAGTCACACATCCACTGTGTTCAGTATTACGCGCCTAGATTTGAAAATGAAAAGCACAGATCCACGCGCGTATGAACAATTTGTATAACTTAAAATCGGCTGACAAACCTGCAGCCCCTGACTCTACTTGGAAAGAAAAACCTACTACATCCCAAGTCCATGGCATCCATTAGAGTCGCCATCAAACACCCTTAACTTATTGTTTTTTTATGTTTATATAAAACCTTAGTGCTATTGCATAGCGAGAACTCAGCCAGCAATAAATTGAACTCTATCACACTTTTTGACAAAGCGGCTCAACCCGGTAAAATAAAGTGTTTGCGGTAATATCGCAGCTCGTCAATGGAGTCGCGTATATCAGCCAGCGCCAAGTGTTGAGACTCTTTGTAAAAGCCTTTAGCCACTTTGGGCGCCCACCGAAGGGCCAGTTCTTTTAAGGTGCTGACATCGAGATTTCGATAGTGAAAATACGACTCAAGTTTCGGCATGCTACGTGCCAAAAAACGTCGATCCTGGCAAATGCTGTTCCCACACATAGGAGAAGCCTGGGAAGACACGTAATCACGTAAGAAATTCACCGTATCTGCCTCGGCCTCGGCCTCTGTGATCCGACTGTTCCTCACTCGCTCGACCAGTCCAGACTGGCCATGATGCTCTTGATTCCAGTCATCCATCCCGTTTAACAACGCCTCGTCCTGATGAATTGCATGTACCGGGCCTTCCGCGAGGATATTTAATTCTTTGTCGGTCACGACTGTTGCGATTTCGATAATTTCGTCGTTCAACGTATCAAGCCCGGTCATTTCCAGATCAATCCAGATCAGGTTGTCGGGTTTGGATTGCATTTCTATGTGGACCTCTCCGTATGTTGGGTTTTGCAATGCCAAGATAGCGATTCACGCTTCACTCTGGCCGTTACTGGGAATTAGACATTATTCTATCAAACCGATACTGTGCCGGCATGATTTTTACTCTACTATTTTTATTCGCGCTAGGCATTTCTCTCAGCGTTCAACTTTGGCTGAATCAGCGACAATTAACGCATGTTGCGCTGCATCGCAATAACCTACCCTCAGAATTTGCAGACCAGATACCCTTATCCGCCCACCAAAAAGCCGCGGACTATACCGTAGTAAAGGGAAAGTTTAGCCGCTGGATGATTCTTATCGATGGACTACTACTGCTTCTATGGACACTCGGCGGTGGACTTCAGACCATACATAATCTGGCCCTGCAAGCCGGTTGGAGTACCCTGCCTAGCGGAGTATTAACCATTATTTTATTTGCTTTAGTTTCCACACTGCTGCATTTACCCGCCAGCCTCTACAGTACATTTGTTATTGAGAGCCAATTCGGATTCAACAATACCACCAAAAAAACATTTGCTGCTGACTTGATCAAAGGCTTGTCGCTCGGGCTTGTGATCGGGACTCCCCTACTCTATTCAATCCTTTGGCTCATGCAATCAGCCGGCCGCGAGTGGTGGATTTATGCGTGGTGTCTTTGGTTTGGGTTTACCTTATTCATAAGCTGGGCTTACCCGCGCCTAATTGCGCCACTTTTTAATAAATTTTCCCCTTTGGAGAAGCAGGATCTCAAAGAATCCATTCAGAACTTGCTGGATCGCAGTGGCTTTAAAAGCAATGGCATCTATATGATGGATGGCTCAAGACGCTCATCCCACGGCAATGCCTACTTTACCGGTTTAGGTAAGAGCAAACGCATCGTCTTTTTCGATACGCTGATCGAATCGCTACAAACAAATCAAATTATCGCGATATTAGCGCATGAACTTGGGCATTTTAAACACAAGCACATTATTAAAGGCATGCTGCTCAGTGCCATTCTCAGCCTGCTCGGTTTTGCGATTCTTGCCTGGCTGCTGCCGCAAGAAAGTTTTTACCACAGCCTAGGAGTTACAACCCCTAGCCTTGCGTTGGCACTTTTATTATTTACCATGGTAAGCCCTGTATTTACCTTTCTTTTACAACCCATAATGGCATGGCATTCGCGCAAAAATGAATTCGAAGCCGATCAATACGCGGCGCAACAAAGTGATCCACAGGATTTAATTACAGCGCTGATAAAACTCTACGAAGAAAATGCCAGCACATTAACACCCGATGAGCTGCACTCGCGCTTTTACGATTCACACCCTCCAGCTTTGGAACGCATTAAACATCTGCAAAGCCATAACCCATTACCTGCATGAACATTACTTGACTCATGCCTGACCGAGGGCAAGGACTGATTGTCACCCGCTTTGGGTCACAAGCAATGCTGGAGGACAAACCTGGGCATACCCTTCGAACCAAGGTGCGGAGAAAACTTGAGCATCTTGTTTGCGGCGATGAAGTCACTTGGGAAAAAACGGCGGCCAATGATATTGTCGTCACCGAAATTCTGCCACGACGAAACACCCTGACTCGCAGTTATTTTCGCGGCACACCCAGAACCATTGCCGCCAATATCGACCAGCTACTGGTCATCTGCGCACCTCAACCCGAACCTGATTGGTCTGTTATCGATAACCTGCTGGTGGCTGCCGAACGCATGCGTGCGGAAGCCATTATTGTCTACAACAAAACGGATTTACCTTCACCAAAGCCCGATCAAATAATATTGGACGACTTTCAAAACATCGGTTACGAGGTTTTGAAAACCTCCACCCAAAAACCTGAATCGATAAAAGCCTTGCAGGAAAAACTTGGAGGGAAAACCAGCATCTTCGTGGGACAATCTGGAATGGGCAAGTCTTCGCTCACCAACCAACTTATCCCCGGAATCGATACGCAGATAAAATCATTGTCGGAAAGCTCAGGCCTGGGCCAACATACCACCAGTGTCACCCAGCACTATCGCCTACCGAACGGTGGTGCTTTAATCGATTCACCCGGTATCCGTGACTTCACGCCATTACCGCTGGCTGCAGCCGAATATCAGTTTGGTTTTATAGAGTTCAAACCTTTGCTTGGCCATTGTCGATTCCATAACTGTCTGCATAGCAATGAACCGGGTTGCGCTGTTAAATCCGCCGTTAAAACAGGTGATGTTAATCAACGACGCTTCGAGAGCTATTTATCGCTATTAAAAGAGCTTGATAGTTAGTTTCACTCCCCAACCGCTCCTCCTATATAATCAGTATTAAAAAGCTATCAACTCAGTCTCAGAGGGTGCCAATCGATGCGCAAATTCCTCCCAGTACCTCCATTTTTCTACACGTTTACGATCTCCAAACGGATCATTATTATACTGGTAACACTTTTTAATTCTCCTTCAGTATTGCTTGCAAATGAGCAGCTCAACGCCCAACCCCAGCATAAAGGTATACCCGTTGAAGTGGTTCCTGTGGAGAAACAAACCATCCGCGCCATTGTTTATGGCCAGGGAACGGCTCGTGCGGTACGCCGTGAATTTCTCTCGTTCGAAGCTGAGGGAAAAATCACCTTCATCAAAAAAGGCCCCGATGAGCGTGACCTCGCCGCGGGTGATGCCGTTAAAGGCCCTGGAGAAAATGAACAGAATGGCGAATTGCTGGCAAGTGTAGATTCGCGCGACAGCATTGCTCAACTGGATATTGCCTCCGCTTCGGTAGAACAAGCGCAGCAGCAGAAAATAGCCGCTGAAACCGATTTGGATAAAGCCAAAGCAGAGAGGCAGGTCGCCGTTGCAGAACTTAAGCGCATGCGGAACCTCGTGAGTACTCACGTCGTTTCCCAAAGTGATTTTGAAAAAAGTGAAGCCGCTGCAAAACAAGCAGAGGCTGCGGTAAAGTCTGCTGAAGCCGGCATCAGAACGGCCACGTCTGCCGTGACCTCCGCTAAGGCGCAAAAAATTCAGCCCCAGCTCGGGCTTGAAGACACCTCTATTTTTGCGCCTATCAGTGGCATCATTTCTTATATCAATATCAAGGAAGGGCAATACTTTTCCAAGCAGGGAATTAATAGTAGCTCGGAAGCTTCAGCACTACAAACCACTCCAATCGTTGTTATTGATCCTTCTGAATTTGAGATTGTCCTGGATCTGCCAACTTTTCAAGGTACCGCAGTTAAACCCAAACAGGATGTTTATATTTTTACCGGAGAAATGCAGGGGCAGTCCGAACTTGAAGGTATTGATAATCTGGAGGCAAGGAAAAAAGCGATCAGAGGCGGCGTTTTCTCTGTGAGTCCATCGATCAATCCGGGGGGTCGCTCAATCCAGGTGAAAGTCCGCACACGCCCAGACAAACAAACAATCTATGACGGCATGTTTGTCAGTTGCTGGTTGGTGGTAAACAAGCACGAAGACGCGATTGTATTGCCCTATAACGTGCTTTCCTACGAAGGTAAAAAGCGGTTTGTATTTGTGGTAAACAACACCGGTGTTGTTGAACGCCGCGCCGTAACTTTGGGTATTCGAGGCTTGAATGGTGTGGAAATTCTCGAAGGTCTGCAAGCAGGTGAGCAAGTTGTGGGCAAGGGCCATAACCGGCTCACCCACGGTACCCCGATTAAGGTCGTTGCAGTGCGTGATGCCGGTTCAAAATGAAGCCGGTTAACAGTATGTTTAGGTTTCTGTTCCTGCGCCCCACCCTGGGTATTCTTATTTCGATAATGTTTGTATTTGGCGGCTGGCTGGCGTGGAGCAATATGGCTAAAGAGGCCAACCCAGACCTCGATATCCCCATAGCGCTGGTTCAAACTGAATGGCCGGGCGCTGATCCAGAAACCATTGAGCAAGCCGTTACCGAAAAGCTGGAAGAGGAACTCCGCTCCCTCAAAAAACTAAAGAAGCTGCGTAGCGCTTCGTTTAATTCGTTCTCGCTAATCTCGGTAGAATTTGATGCCGGCGCCGACACAACGGATGCCATGAACCGCTTGCGAACCAAAGTCGATGAAGCAGTTACCGAATTACCCTCCGAGGTTGAAAAGCCCAGCATCACTCAAAAGCAAGTTGACGATACACCCGTCATTTCCTTTGCACTCTCCGGAGAAGTCGGGCCTTCGGCATTGGGGCGGCTAGCCATACGACTACAAGATCAACTGGAGAAACTCGCCGGTGTTAATGAGGTCGAATTAAGCGGTAATCAGGACGAAATCGTTCTGGTGCGTTTGCTACCCTCGCGCCTGATCGCGCTGGGACTTTCTCCGACGAAAGTGCGTGATGCCATCCAACAATCGAATCAGGATTTACCCTGGGATCAATTCGACGGTGAACAACTCTCTGGTAGTATGCGCCTTTATGCGCGCTTTCGGGATGTCGAGAAACTCAAGAAAATCCCGGTTATGCGCTTGGAGTCCGGGCGGCAAGTTTATCTGCATGAAATTGCTGAAGTACGTCGTGACCTAGACCGAGAAACAAGCCGAGCAGCATTGAGCTGGCAGGGAAGCGCGTTCCAGCCCACCATCGATCTCTCGGTTAAAAAACTCTCGGGTGTCGATACCATCAAGCTAATTGAATTAGTCAAACAAGCGATGGAAAATGAGCGCCAAAGCACTGACTGGCCGCAGGGTATCGAATACCAAATTACCGCAGACCAATCTGATGCTATCTGGGAAAATCTCAACAACGTATTTAACAACGCTTGGCAAGCAATGCTTGGGGTATTCCTGGTGCTGCTGGTGGTATTGAGTTGGCGCGAAGCACTCATTGCCGGTCTCGCCATTCCGCTGACATTTTTAGGTTCACTTACGATCGTTTGGCTTTTGGGCTTTACGTTGAACACGCTGGTGATTGTTGGTTTGGTGCTGGCGCTGGGTCTGCTTGTCGATGTGTTTATCCTCATGATGGAAGGCATGCACGATAATATTTTTAGCCAAAAGAAAAGTTTTGATGAAGCCGCCATCGCCACTGTAAAAACCTATTCAGCGCCTGCATTCGCCGGACAAATGACGACCATCCTCGCCATGGCACCGTTGCTTGCGATTGGCGGCGTATCGGGTAAATTTATCCAAATCGTTCCGTTAACCACCATCGTTGCCTTAGTGATGAGTTTTCTTATCGCACTGCTCGTGACGATCCCTTTATCGCGTTTTCTACTGGCTAAGGTAGATACCAGTGCCGAGCCATCCCGGATGGATCAACTCACTAAAAAAGCATCCGACAAATTGCTGAGCTGGAGCAAAAAGTTAAGCTTGAAAAACCGTTGGACGGCTTTAGCTTGGGTGGCTGGCAGCATGCTTTTACTCCTGGTCAGTTTGCTATTGGCTGGGACACTTTCTTCTACGATGTTTCCCAAAGCTGACGGCCGCAACCTCGGTATCACCATGGAGCTGCCACCGGATACCACCCTGGATCAATCCCAGATTTGCGCCGATGCGTTGGGAGAAGTGCTGCGCAGTAAATCTTATTTCCAAAGCGTGGTGAAATTTACGGGCGCCAAAAGTCCAATGGCCTTGAACTCGCCTTCAGAATCACTCACTCCGTCTCAGGATCGCTATCTAGTTGGATTTTCCGCGTATTTCGTTTCTCTAAAGGAACGTGATCAATTTGCCTTTCAGTACCTGGATTCTCTGCGCCCGGAGCTGGAAGAACAATTCCCTTATTGTCCCGGCGGGCAGTTGACCCTGGCACCTCAGCTCGGCGGCACCAGTAACGAAGACCCCATTCAAATTATCGTTACCGGAGATGATTTGAGTAAATTGCGGCAAATCTCGTCAGAACTTCAGCAA
>FXBE01000051.1_pt1 | contig 16615 bp, 16 predicted proteins | sample 5335311 | NCBI WGS metagenome assembly FXBE01 (sample SAMEA103928390, study PRJEB20085) | sediment metagenome | biome: marine biome; feature: hydrothermal vent; material: sediment | place: Atlantic Ocean | collected 2013-08-06T02:46:56 | depth 0.05 m | reverse complement strand
TCAATATCTTTATCACACTGGATAAAGCTTCGGGTAAATACCTCAATGAGATCTATATGAATGCCTGGAAGTTCGGTTTGAAATCTACTTACTACTTGAGATCACAGTCTCCGGAATCTTCAGGTGATGTTGAGGATCGTTCTCAGGAATGTGTGGGGTGTCAGTAAGACATCCCTTTTCTCGTTTGTATAAAAATAAATATTTAACTTTTTTGATCCCTTCCGGCGAAATTTCTACTCTTTGCCATTTTTATTATGTGGTGGGTTTAAAACCCACCCTACAGGTTTGATAAAACCTTGAAAATCCTAAATAACCTATCTAAGGCACAAAATAAGCCATTTTAATTGCTTTTTTAACCCATGGTATGGAAAATAAAATAAAAATGCTTATTTTGGCTGGTAAAAATGGGTGTTTTGTAGGTCGGGGTGTCCTCTCCCCGACAAGTATTTGCATAAAAAATATTTTGATAATTTTTAATTAATTATTCTTATGTATATTTACTCTTTATTTCATATTGAATTTATGTCGGGGAGAAGACACCCCGACCTACGGAAATTTATTTCCCCAAATATAATTGTCTCGGCCTGGCAATTTTGGATGTTTCATCTTTTTTGAATTCTATCCACTGGGTGATCCAGCCCACTGTTCTACCAATGACAAAAATCGGTGTGAACATCGATTTTGGAATTTGCAGGGCGGTGAGAATGATCCCTGTATAAAAATCGATGTTCGGATAGAGATTCCTTGAAATGAAATACTCATCACTCAAAGCGATCTCTTCTATTTTTCTGGCGATCACCATCAGTTCCGTGTCAAGATTGAGCTCTTCCCGCAATTCATCCTGCAATGCTTTCAAGATTTTGGCACGGGGGTCGAAATTTTTATAGACCCTGTGACCGAAACCCATGAGCCTGAAATCATCGTTCGGATCTTTGGCTTTTTCTATGAACTCTTCCACTTTATCTACCGAACCTATAAGTTCCAGCTGGGCGATGACGGATTCATTGGCACCGCCATGGGCACGGCCCCAGAGAGCAGAGATCCCTGAAGAGATCGCCACATAGGGATGGGCTCCGGTGGAGGCTACACCTCTCACGACCGTAGTGGAGGCATTCTGCTCATGGTCGGCATGCAGGGTGAAAATAGTGTCCAGTGCACGTACTTCGACCTCTTTGATCTCTTCATGGCCTGTGGCATAGAGATGCATTTTGCCACCGGGGTAGGCACGCATCATGGTCAGGAAGTTTTTGGTGAAGCTCAGGTCAATATCAGGCTGAATAAAAGGAATACCCAGAGAGTGCCTGTATGCAAAGGCAGCGATCGTGGGAATTTTGGAAATGAGCCGTCGTGCCATCTCCTGGTAGTCTTTTTCCCCCTGGTGCATCCTGTGGTCATCATAGAAGGTTGAGAGTGCAGTGACTGCTGCAGCAAGAGTTGCCATGGGATGTGCGTTGTCAGGAAAAGAGTTAAAAAGATTTCTCAAGCCCTCATGTAAAAAAGCACGGTGGCGTATCTCGAGGTCAAAATCCCGCAGGGTCTCTTTGTCGGGAAGTTCCCCACTTAAAAGCAGATAGCAGGTTTCCATATAACTGTGTTGTGTAGCCAGTGTCTCAATGGGGATACCTCTGTAGCGCAGTTCCCCTTTTTCCCCGTCAATGAAGGTGATCTTCGAAGTACAACTTGCTGTCGAAGTAAAACCGGGGTCATAGGTGAACATACCGCTGTCTTGAAAAAAAGAGCGTATATCCACTACAGAAGGCCCACGCGTTGCAGTCAGAATGTCGTATTCATAGACTTCTCCGTTTTGATTGTTTGTAAAAGTCATTGTATTGTCAGCCATGATCATGCTCCTTTGCATAGGTTTCTGATTATAGCCCAAGTATAGTAAGGTTCTGTAGAATTATTGTGTAATCTACTTTTGATATAATATTTTTGATATAATATTTTCTAAAAAGGTGCATGATGAAAAAATTTGAAAATGTAGAAGTAGCATTGGCGGGAAACAGTTATTTTGACGGTTCCGTCACAAGCCGTACCGTGAATTTTCCTGACGGAAGCAAGAAGACCCTGGGATTCATGCTCCCGGGTGAATATGAGTTCGGTACAGCAGCGGCAGAACTGATGGAGATCACTTCGGGTGAACTGGATGTGAAACTGCCGGGTTCCGAAACGTGGGTATCCGTCAAAGGCGGAGAATCTTTTGATGTACCTGCCGAGAGTAAATTTCAGGTGAATGTAAAAACGGTTACGGATTACTGCTGCAGTTATCTGTAGATTTGAGGCTGTACACACAGACTACACAGATTCACTGTATACTGCCAGTAAGAAGATCGGATAGAGTGTTATTCTTCCTCCCCCTTTTTTGACACTCGATCCATGAAAATGGATCGGTCTTCTGGGTAGCTTTTCACTGTTTATGTATCTCTCTGCCTTATATGGATACAAACTCCTTTTAAATTATTTCCCCGAAAAGTTACCTTCAAACATCAGTCTAAAAGTCTAAATGTGTATAATGTTTTTACTAAATGAACCCATCATGAGTACATATGTAATTCAAAGGGCTTAAATAATCATCAAGGTATCTTTATGTTACGTAAAAAAATCTATAATCCGGAATCGGAAGAGAAAACAAGTGAAAGAAGAATATTCGGAGGGAACCCGACAGGGATCTTTGAACTGAACGATATTAAATACCAGTGGGCCTACAATCTTTGGGAAATGATGCTGAATAACACATGGTTCCCAAAAGAAGTGGATATGACAAGGGATGTCAACGACTATAAACACTTGACAGATGCAGAGAAGTCGGCATATGACAAAGTACTGGCACAGCTGATCTTTATGGATTCGCTCCAGACCAATAACATCATTGACAACCTGAACCCTTTCATCACCTCCCCGGAAGTGAATCTTATTTTGGTCAGACAGGCCTTTGAAGAGGCGCTGCATTCACAGAGTTATGCGGTCATGGTTGACAGTATCTCTACGAATTCCCAGGAGATCTATGAGCTCTGGAGAAGAGATATGAAGCTTAAATCCAAAAATGATGCCATTGCAAAAGTGTATGAAGAACTCTCTTTAAACCCGTCCGATACCAATATCGTCAAAGCGATGTTCGCCAACCAGATACTCGAAGGGATCTACTTTTACAGCGGATTTGCCTACCTCTATACCCTGGCGCGTTCAGACAAGATGCTGGGTACGGCACAGATGATCCGTTTTATCCAGAGAGATGAGGTCACACACCTGCTGCTCTTCCAGAATATGATCAATGCGACCAAAAAAGAGCGGCCGGAGCTTTTTACCAAAGAACTGATGGATGAAGTGTATGAAATGTTCAGGTCGGCAGTGAAGCTTGAGTCTGAATGGGGTGCCTATATCACGCAGGGGCAGATCCTGGGGCTGACAGATGAGATCATTGAGCAGTATATCCAGTATCTTGCCGACAAGAGACTGCATGCAGTGGGCATGGAAAAACTCTACAATGTTGAACACCCTATTAAATGGGTCGACAACTTTTCTCAATTCAATGACCAGAAAACAAACTTCTTTGAGGGCAATGTCACGAACTACTCAAAAGGAAGTCTGGACCTGGACGACTTTTAGGAATACCTATGATCAGAACGATCCACAAGACCATGAATGCAGCAGTGTTGAATCTGCCAAGCACAAAGCGTTATCAGGAGAATCTTGACAGGCTTCTGCACATACTCAGAGAGAATGCTGACAAGCAGATCATTGTTGCCCCGGAAGTCTACCTGACAGCCTATGACTATGAACATCTGAGCACCGCGGCAATGTTCTCTGCCAAAGCGCTTAAAACGCTCAAACAGGAAGTCAATGAACAGATCGTGGTTATTACGCTGATCCTGGAGGATGGAGACTATTTTGTCAACCAGGCGGTTGTCATTCATAAACACAGGATCGTATACAGACAAAACAAAGTCAAACTCTTCAAACTGGGAGATGAAGACCTTTACCTGCAGGCAGGGAAAAAGAGGAAGGTCAGGCTTTTTGATATAGAGGGAGTGAAATATGCCATTCTTATCTGTTTTGAACTGCGCTTCAAAGATCTGTGGAAGCAGATAGAAGGGGCAGATGTTGTTTTGATCCCGGCAAGATGGGGAGTGCTTCGCAAAAAACAGCTGGAAATACTCTCTTCGGCACTGGCAGTCATGAATCAGTGTTATGTCCTGTTGTCGAACAGTGCGGATCCTGACATGGCAAGTTCTTCTTCCCTCATCTCTCCAAACGGGAATGTGATCATCGATGACAGTGCAGAAGTGGTAGAAGGTGTTGTGGATTTCAGGGAAATCAAGAAAATGCGGCGTTATATTGTCATAGACTAAGGGCACATCTAATAACACTTTCGATAAAATGCGCTTACGATAAAGGCAACAGGGGATTTAGGGTAGATGATAAAAGCAAGGAACAGACAGAATCTTGTCAATGAGATAGAACAGCATTTTCTATTGGATGCACATGTCAAAGAGGCTTTTTTGAAGGTTGACAGGGAAGTATTCGTCCCAAATGAGTTCAAACATCTTTCTTACAAACTGGATGCACTTCCCCTGGCAGCCAGCCAATGGATATCTTCCCCGCTCACTGTTGCCAAAATGACTCAGCATCTTGAGCTCAAAGGGATCGACTCCGTACTTGAAGTGGGCTGCGGAAGCGGATATCAGGCAGCGATATTGAGCCGGATCTGCCGACGGGTCTTTACGATCGAACGTATTGACGAACTGCTTAAAGAGGCAAAATCAAAATTCTCCCAGCTTGAAATACACAATATCTTTACCCGTTTCGATGACGGACAGAGAGGCTGGAAACAGTATGCGCCTTTTGAACGTATTCTCTTTTCTGCCACGGCAAAAGAGATCCCCGAAGTACTTTTCGAACAGTTGGCAGAAGGCGGTATCCTGATCGCACCGATAGAAGAGCGGGAGAATTTTCACATCATTACACGTTTCTACAAAAAAAACGGCCGGATCACTTCCGAGACCATAGAGCAATGCCTCTTTGTGCCCATTCTTGACGGTACACAAAAGTAAATACTTCCTGCCCGGGTGTCAACCTTTCATAAAACTTATGTTATGATTTACAAAACTGTAAACATAGGAAGAAAGTATGGAAAAGTTGATGAAACCTGCTGAATATGCCAAAGAACTTGGTATTTCAAGACAGGCGGTTTATGCAAAGATTAAAAGAGGCATACTGGCTGCCAAAAATGTTGATGGTAAACTTTACATTGTTGTTGACAACAGTACCAAAACGGAAGAAACGGCTGTAGAGCCGGCATCAGAGAAGCCAAAAACCCTAAAAACGGCTGCCCCGTCAGCCCAGAATCGGAACAGAGACTATGAATCCCTGCTGGCGGCCAAAGAGGAAACGATCTCTGTCCTCAAAGGGACTGTCAAAGACCTCAAAAAATCAAACAAACAGATCTCGACAACGCTGAAAGGCGAGATAGATCTTCTGAAAGAGGCCTTTCATGAGATGCGCAATCTCTATGTGCTTCAGCTTGAGCATAGAGAGCAGGAAGCTATTGAGGTCATCAGTGAAGAAGAGAGTGTGGAGATCGTGGAAGAGAAATGGGTCTCTGTGAAAAAGTTTTTCAAAAAACTGGGTGTGACAAAAGAGAAACAGCAGGCAAAGATCATCAAACGTTTGAAAAAAGCCCACAGCTCCGGTGAAGAGTATTTGATGAAAGAAGAGGGTAAACTGAAAGTGAACCTCAATAAGAACTATAAAGAGCTGCTCAAATAAGATGCAGTTACTCAAAGATTTCTCAAAAGAGTACAGCCTCTTTTTAGCCATTATTACTTACTTTGGCATAAGTCATTTTGAACATACCTTGGTTGCAAGTACAGCAGGAAATCTGCTGGGTTTTGCCATACTTTTTGTTGTCATTATGTATGCGGCAATGTCTGTAGCCCATCATGCGGAGATGCTCGCAGAAAAATTCGGCGAACCTTATGGTACCCTTATCCTGACCATGTCTGCGGTCATAGTAGAAATAGTGATCATTGTCATTATGATGACACATGCCCACAACCCTGATCTCGCACGTGACACCATCTATTCGGCCGTCATGCTTGACATTAACGGGCTTTTGGGTATCGCGGCTATTATCGGCGGGATCAAGTATGGTGAACAGCCCTACAATGTTGACTCCTCAAACTCTTACCTTTCCATGCTGCTGGTTGCCATTGGTATTGCGATGGTCTTACCTGAGTTTGTTAATCCTGTATATCATATGAGATTTATGATGTTCAATGTGCTGGTCTTTGTGTTTCTGTACATTATTTTTACACGGGTACAGCTCACATCACATAAATACTTTTTTGAGTACAAGAGCAGTGAAACCGAGATATGCGAAGAGGGTGAACATTGCCCTGCACCTACAGAGATCAATGCCTGGTACCATTCGCTCAACCTGGTCATTTCCATTATTGTCATCGGTGTGCTTGCCGAGATACTTTCTGTCTTTATGGGCAATACACTGGAAATATACGGTCTGCCTATGGCGATCGGTGCAGTGGGCGTGGCGATGATCTCTGCGGCACCGGAGCTCATTACCGCGGTACGCGCAGCCGTTGACAACCGTATGCAGACGGTGATCAACATTGCCCTGGGTGCTTCCCTTGCAACGGTACTCTTGACGATTCCTGCGGTCATTGTTGTCTCCTACTTTATGGGGATGGAGTTGAACCTTTCCTTAAGCCCTGTACAGACGATGATGATGGGATTGACGCTGCTTGTCTCTATGGTGAATTTCAATGACGGTGAGACCAATATGCTTGAAGGTTTTTTACACTTTATTCTTTTTGTGGTGTTTGCATTTTTACTGTTTGTATAAAGACTCTTGTGGCCGATAGGCTTAGCGGAACAATCCCAATAGTTTGCCTATGGCTTCTTCATCTGTAAAAATTTTGACAGAGCGAATATCGTAACGTGCAAAGTGCTCGTTGAGTTTCGCATCATGTGCTTCCCTTTTTTCACTATACTGACGCACGCTTTTGTTGGAAAAATAAGTATCTGTTTTTTCATCATTGTGCGGGTCAATGAGAGAAACTTCTCCCATTTTCTGTGGCGAGTCCTCTTCCCTTTTTCGTATGATCACGGCGATGACTTCATGTTTTTGTGCCAGCGTCGACAGATCAATAAATTCAAGGAAATCTCCCAGGACAAAGAGCAGAGAAGGCTTGTGAATACGTTTAAAAAGGTCTTTTCTTACATAGTCTGTGTCGAGTACCGTACCCAGTACATTTGTTTCGAAGAGTGTACGTGAAAATTGCTCTATGGGGTAGAGTTGTTTGCTCGGTACACTGGCGTCACTTTTGTGTGCTGTATAGCAGATACCGGTAAAAAGATCTGAATTATGCTGGGCTGCATACCCCAAAATGCTGGCAACTTCAGTCAGTTTCTGCTGTTTGGCATTGTCTGTGCCGAAGTAGAGACTGGCATCCATCAATGCTGCCACGACCACAGAGAGTTCTCTGTTCGCATGCAGCTCTTTAATATAGGGTTTCCCAAGCTTTGCCGTAATGGTCCAGTTGATCTTTCTGATGTCATCACCTATCTGATATTCGCGAAGTTCTGCAAAGTCATACCCCTCGCCATGAAGTTTGGAGAGGTTATGTCCCGAAAGAAGCGTGTAGACTTGATGGCGTGCCTTGAGTTGCAGGGCTTTGAATGCGGTATTCATGGTATAGGCAAAGTTTCCACGATCTTTGTAATGATCTCATCGACGTTAATACCTTTGGCTCTCGCTTCGTATGACAGTACAATACGGTGCCTGAGAACATTATGTGCCACGTACGCGATATCTGCCGGGGTGACAAACGTTTTGCCTCGTAAAAATGCTTTGGCTTTGGCTGCTTTATAAAGGTCAATTGAAGCACGGGGGCTGACACCGAACATGACCTCCTCTTCGAGGCTTTCCAGGTTGAATTTGCCGGGATTCCTCGTCGCAGAGATAAGCTGAATGATATACTGTTCCAACTCTTTGTCAATATGGATAGTGTCAAGCTCCTGCTGCAGTTCCTTCAGATCTTCTATACTGAGTACTTTGTTTGCTTTGCCAAAGCTTTTGTTCGCCCCTTTACGCATGATCTCGAGTTCTTCCTCTTCGGAGTTGTGGGTGACAACCAGCTTCATCATAAACCTGTCAAGCTGTGCTTCCGGAAGGGCATAGACCCCTTCCTGTTCTATGGGGTTTTGTGTTGCCATGACCAAAAAAGGTTTGGCTATAGGAAAGGTCTCATCTGCAATGGTGACCTGTCTCTCCTGCATCACTTCGAGCAGGGCAGACTGTACTTTGGCAGGCGCACGGTTGATCTCATCTGCTAAAAGAAGGTTGGTAAAAAGCGGCCCTTTTTTAATGCTGAAAGTATGATCCTGCGGATTATAGATCTGTGCACCGATAATGTCCGAAGGCAACAGATCCGGGGTAAACTGAATACGTTTAAAGTCCAGTCCCAAGGCTTTTGAGAGGGCATTGATGGTGGTGGTCTTTGCCAGTCCGGGAACCCCCTCTATGAGAATATGTCCATCACAAAGTAGACCGATAATGAGCCCTTCTATCATGGTCTCTTGTCCTACGACTGCCTTTTTTAGTTCTTCTTTAAGTTGCAAGATCTTCTGGTTCATTCTGCTTCCTTTAGTGCCATCTCTTTAAGTTGTTTGAAGTTTATTTTAGCATTTTTATATAAACTATTTTCCAGTGTCTCTATGAGCGACACATATTTTTGACTGTCTGCTGCCATGAGTATCCTGAGGAGGGCTTTGGCATCTTTTGTTCCCGCGATCTTTTTTTGCAGAGTATTATCTGCTGCGGTCTCTTGTCTCTTTCTCCATTTGAAGCTCAATGCACTGGCATAACCTGCCCCGAAAACAAGCAGATAAGAGAGCAGTGAAGTGAGCCATTTCCAGTCATTTCTAAAAGGTTTTGGATTGTCTGTTTTGTCAACAAGTTTTGCGGGGTCCTCTTTTTCGATCTCAAAATGCTGTACCGGAATAGTCAGTGTGTAGCGTTTTTCGGTTTTGGGATTGAAGGCTGTCAGTGTTACTTCGGGAAGATCGACACTTTTTTCTTCTGAAAGTGCCATGGCGTAGGTGACGGATGTTCTGCTCCCTTTGGTTGTATGCACGGTATGGACAATGGGTTTCTCTTTAAAGAGTGTGAGACCCGGTGTTTTGGGGATAATGTTCTTCATGAGCGGAGGGTAGCCCTTTCCTTTGATAACGATATTGAAAGGAATAGGCTCATAGGCTTTGGCCTTGTGTTTTTTAAAACTGTGTGTCAGGCTAAAATCTCCCACAAAATCTACCTTTTGGGGGAGGGGTTTCACCTGCAATACTACAGGTGGCAGAGGAACATCGCTGTTGACCGTGACCATATCCCGGACATTGTCCCTGTCTCCCGAAAAACTGTAGGCAACGCTGGAATCGGTAGTGATCTTTTTGGTCAGCTTGAAGCGCACGGGCACAGCCCCCGCTTTAAGCGGATAGATAATATAAGTATAGCGTACTTTAGTGTCGTGGTAGGCATCTTTTTCTTTGGCGTCAAGGCGCTGAAACGTGTAGGCATCACTTTTTTTCAGATCAAAGTCAAGCAGCAGGACAATGTTGTGGTTGGTCTGGTTCAGATCGACCGTCAGTATGACAGGCTCTTTGACGTAGGGGGTGGTTGTATCGGCAGCAAAGGTATAAGAGAGATCTCCTCCATAAAGAAGGCCAAAGGTTAAAAAAAGCCAAATACCAAGCAGTTTACCAAGGTTGTGTTTCACGAATATATCCTTTGTTGATGAGTTCGTAGACTTTTGAGCTGAGCGGATGTTCTTTATTTTTTGTATCCATTTTCAAGCGTCCTTTTTTCTCTTTATTGTTTTTTTCTTTTTTCTTCTCTCCTCCGGAGCCGGAACCGGAACTGGACTGATCTTCGTCACGTGATTCTTTTTTGCTGTCACTGCTCTCCTGAGATTTACTTTTTCCTCCGTCAGTATTTTGTGGTTTTGGAAGGGACATACCCCGTTCTGCATCTTCTTTTTGTTTCAAAAGTGCCACAAGCTTGAGATTGAAGCTGGCATCAGCATCTTCCCCCAGTGACAAGGTCTTGACATAATAGCTTCTCGCAAGGTCATACTTCTTTAACCTGGCATAAGCCGTGGCAATGTTGTAGTAGATCTTTTGTTTGACCGCAGGAGAGGTGGAGTGTATAGATTTGTAAAGGGCAATGGACTTTTTATAGGCTTGCATTCTATAGTAGGTATTGGCTTTGGCAAAAAGTGCCTGCAGACAGGGAGTTTCTATTTTTTTGAGACTAAGCAGTGTCTGTGTAAATGCCTGTTTCTCGTATGCTGCATAAGCTTTGTGCAGGTGGTATCCATCGAGTGTTGAGGCTTGGAGCTGTAAGCCCAATAGGGTAAAAAAGAGTAAGAGGTAACGTGAAGCTCTGGTATGCAGCATTAAAAAGAGGAGAAGAGCCAAAACGAGTGGTATCTGATACAGCTCTGTATAGTGGTATTGCATTTTGGTTAATTGCTGCACCTGTATATTTTGTGCTTCAAGTACTTCCTGCAGTGCATCTGCCGTGGATGAGGAAGAAGAAGCAGGCGTGAGATAATTTCCGTTGACTGCCGCTGCCAAACGTTCAAGCATAGGGTTGATACGTGAAATGACAAGGTGCCCCTCCTTGTCTCTGAGCATACTTCCATCTTCTTTTGGGATGGTCGTACCTTTTTTTGTCCCCAGTGCCAGTACCGTCAGGTGCAGTTTTGTTTTTTGCAATTGTGCAACCAGCGGTGTTAGGGATTCTTCTTCTCCTCCATCACTCATAAGAATGAGTTGTTTATCGGTATTTGGCATTTCAGCCAGTTTGGAAAAGAGTTTTCCAAGAGAAGTTCCTTTGGTCAAAATGTATTCCGGCTTTAGACTTTCCAGTGCAATCTTAATGAGCGCATGGTCGGTAGTAGGAGGGGAAAGCAGCAAAGGATTGGTCGTAAAAGCGACAAGCATAATGTTGTCTTTGGGGTTCTTCTCCAGCAGTGATGCAATGGTTTTTTTTGCAAAATCATAACGCGTAGGTGCAATGTCGTTAGCCCTCATAGAGTAGGAGACATCCAGGGCAATGACAATATCTTTGGCATCAATACGGCTCTCCTGCAGCCCCTCTTCAAGGACAGGTCGGCTTAGTGCCAAGAGTATCAGTGCCAGTATAAGCAGATGGGTCACGGTAAAGAGTGTGCGCCCTTTGCGTCTCCAAAAGAGTATGCCCAGAGGGACAAGCAGCCATAAAAAAGCGGGGTAGAGCAGTGTCATGAAGCGCTCCTTCTGTAGTAAAAGAGCCAAAGAAGGAGAAGAATGAAAGCAAGTCCCAACGGCAGAAAGATCAGCAGACGCTGGTTGAGATAGTTTTCTCCGCGTATAGTACTCGGTTCAAGGGTATTGATCTCTTTAAAGACTTTGGCCAGTGCTTCAGCTGAAGCAGCAGCATAACTTTTGCCTCCACTCTCTTTGGCCATGGTTTCGAGCAGTGCGGCATCATAGTCACGCTTTTTGCCGATACCGATGGTGTAGATCTTGATACCTTTTTCTTTTGCTTTTAATACTGCCTCTTTGGGAGAAGTTCTTCCCGCATTATGGTAGCCGTCTGTCAGTAAAATAATGGCTTTGTTCTTTGCTTTTCCAAAAGAAAGTGTACGTAAGGACTGCATGACGGCATCGCCGATGGCAGTACTCTCTCCGGCCAATCCTACGTTGGTCATGTCAAGCAGAGAAGAAAGGGCTTCAAGATCATAAGTAAGCGGGGAAGCCGTGTAGGCAAAGGTACCAAATATCACTACCCCCATGTTATCATCGAGACGTTTTTTGGTAAAAGCTTTGGCGAGGGAAAGGGTGGTTTCGTATTTACTTTTGTAGTGGTCTTTGTCATCGAAGCCACTTTGCGCCATGGAGCCGCTGGCATCAATGGCCAGCACAAGATCCCGCCCCTTTTTATGCGCATTTCCTGAAGCATCATAGACAAAAGGTTTGGCAAGGGCAATGACCATAAGCGTAAAGATGAACATCTTCACCCAGGGTTCCCAGGAGAGCAGAGGGCTGTGTCGTGTGACCCAGCTGCGTTTAGGGAAGTAAAAGCGTTTGTTGTAGGCTTTGCACCATAAAAAGCAGGGAAGCAGCAACAACAGCAGAAAAAACCAGGGTGAACCAAATGTAAAATGCATACACTAATTTTAGCACGATAAAATTAAGGAAGAGATACTCCCCAAATCACAAAATAGGATTCTTGCAATCTGTACAATACTCGTATACAGAGGTACTTTTGCAAAAATTGAGTTACACCAGAAAGTTCGATGATGTTTGGGTATTCTTATGACTTTATGCTATAATTTTTCCCATATCTAAACGTAGGAGTCCCGATGGTATACGGAAAACGATTCTCTCTGACCCGAATGATGCATTACAGTTTTGCAGTACTTGGCTCTGCACTTTTTTTACTGCTCTCGTCCGCGCCTTTGCAGGCTAACGAAATCGCTTTTCAGGAGCGTGCTTCGGAGGTCATTCACAATTCACTGCAGACCGAGCCCAAAAAGAGTTTTTTGCGCAAAGCGTATAGATCATTGCTTTTCTCTCCTGTCTGGGTACGTGAAAAGGGGCTCTCCCGGGCTGCGAAAGAACTGTTTGAAACAATTTCCCGTGATGAGACCCTGAACAAAGAGGGAAAACTCTACCGGGACAGCCTGACTCTGCAGCGCATGGCTTCAGATCTGTATGTCCGCAATGCTTCCATTCATGACAAAGTAAGTCTGGAATTCAACATTTCGCAACTCTATAAAGGGTACATAGACTATGCCTACTTCGGAAGCATCAACTGGGGTGCCTTTCAGGCGCGTATTTCCAACCTCATGGTCAATGATGTGAGTACGGAGTGGGTGCTGCACCGTCCGGGCGTCTACCCCGCCAAGATTCTTGAAAAAGTGGCTTTTGGTGCCAACTTGAGAAAGATACTCAATGCCCTGCAGCCGACGGCGTATCACTACAGAGCATTGCAAAAATATTTAGCAAAATATATGAAAATACGTGATGATGGTGGCTGGGAACCAGTGTATCTTTCAAACAAACTCAAACCCGGAATGCATGACAGAGGGGTATACTCTCTGCGTGAAAGACTGCGTGCCACAGGAGACTACGGGGGGTGCAGTGAAAGTGATGAAGAGGATCGCTATGACAAATGTCTGCAGGATGCGGTCAAGCATTTTCAAAAACGTAACGGGCTTAAAGCAGATGCCGTGGTCGGGCCAGCGACGGTCAACGCACTCAATGTCCCGGTAGGTGACCGTATCACGACCATCCGTCTCAATCTGGACAGAATAAAGTGGCTTAGTGCACGCAATGGCAAGCGTCATATTATCATCAATATCCCAGACTTTAAACTTTATTTTGAAGAAGACGGCAAGCTGATCCAGTCCATGCGTGTGATCACCGGTAAACCCAATCATCCGACACCGATCTTTTCCAATACCGTAGAGTATATCGTATTGAACCCCTACTGGAATATTCCTAAAAGTATTATTCAAAAAGAGATGATACCGAAACTCATGAAGAACCATAATGCAATGGCCAAGGCAGGCGTAGAGATACATGCCGGATGGGGCAAAGATGCACCTAAAGTACAAGGTGGCGATGTCGATTGGAGTCAGTACCGTCACAGCAAAACGGTACCCTACCATTTTGCGCAGGTTCCGGGGTATAAAAATGCTCTGGGTAAGGTGAAATTTCTTTTTCCTAACAAGTTTTCAGTCTATATGCACGATACCCCGTCCAAGTATCTATTTAATCGTTCAAAGCGTGCTTTCAGTCACGGGTGTATCCGTTTGCAGAAACCAAGAGAATTGCTGCATACTTTCACTGAATTCAATGACAATATGGATTTTGCTAAAGATCAGGAGATACTCAAGGGCAAAAAAAATACAAATATCACACTGCAGCACAAAGTCCCTGTCGATGTGGTCTACCTGACGGCATGGGTCGACTATGACGGTGTGCTGCAATTCAGAAATGATGTCTATGGGTACGATGCCATGCAGCTTAAGTCCTTCAGGCGGTGGTAAGGTGATTTTTGAATATGCTGTTGCTTTGACAGGCGGGATCGCTACAGGGAAGAGTACGGTGGTTAAAATGCTGGCTCAGAGCGGTTTTCATGTGATTGATGCAGACAAAATTGCCCATGAAGTACTCGATGCCCAGCATGTTAAAATTGCTGCACTTTTTGGTGAGCGCTATGTCTCCCAGGAGAAGGTAGACAGAAAAGCATTAGGTGATCTTGTTTTTTCCAATGCGCAGAAACGTAAAGCGCTGGAAGCACTTTTGCATCCGCTGATCTATACTGAAATTGCTCTACATGCTGCTAAACTTGACAAAAAAACAGTGCCTTATCTGATTGATATTCCACTATTTTATGAGGGGGGACGTTATGCTATTGACAATGTTATTGTGGTCTATGCCCATGAGAAGCAGCAAAAACAACGGCTCATGGAAAGAGAGGGTTTGACGGAGAAAGAGGCACTTTCCCGTATTGCGGCTCAGATAGATATAGAAGAGAAAAGAAAAAATGCAAGTTATCTTATTGACAACAGTGGTACCCTTGCACAGTTGTCAGGGGAAGTGGCACGCATAAAAGAAGAGATATTGGAGAATTTTTCATGGAAGTAACTAAATATTCTGCAAACGGCAATGATTTTGTAATGTTCTATGCCGCAGAAAAAGCGGACAGGTCGGCATTGGCAAAAAAACTCTGCCACAGACAAAATGGTGTGGGTGCAGACGGGCTGGTTGTGCTTGTACCGCACAGTGTGTATGATTTTGAATGGGAATTTTACAATTCTGACGGTTCCCGTGCCGATATGTGCGGTAATGCCAGCAGAGCAGTCGCACATTATGCCCATGAACTTGGTATTTCCAAAAACGGAGAAGCAAAATTCCTCACCGGTGCCGGTGTCATACGTGCGACCGTCAACGGGCTTTACGTGGTGTCCGATATGACCCCGCCGAAAATACTCAGAGATGATATTGAAGAGGACGGCGAAAGATGGTGGCTTATCAACTCCGGTGTGCCGCATCTTGTTGCTGTACGTGACGATATTGACAATTTCGACTTGACAGAAGCACGCAGACTTCGGGACAAATATGATGCCAATGTCAACATTTGTAAACTGGATGGCGATACGATGTATGTTCGTACTTATGAACGCGGTGTGGAAGATGAAACGTTGGCCTGCGGCACGGGAATGGTAGCCTGTTTCATACGGAATCACAAAGAGGGAAAGGTCCCTGACCAGGTCAGGGTCTATCCCAAAAGCGGAGATGAACTCTATGTCAGTTATGAAGACGGTATTTACCGTTTCGGCGGTAAAGTGACCAAAACATTCATCGCTGAAACCATAGAATAGGATGTATGATGATGAAACTCAATAAAGTATTAATGCTCGGATTCTTGTCAACGGCACTGTTGTTCTGTGACCAGTTCGATGATGCTGTTGAAGCCTATAAGAAAGGCAACTATGTACAGGCATTGAATACTTTTTATCTTCTTGCAAAGAAGGGTGATGCAAAAGCCCAGTACAATGTCGGGCTTATTTACGAGAAGGGAAGAGGGGTCAAAGCCAATCTTTCAGAAGCACTGAAATGGTATGAACTGGCAGCCAAGAATGGCAATTCCGCCGCGGCTTACAATCTCGGATACAGCTACCAGAGCAAAGTGGGCAGTGATCCCCAGTCGTATAAGAAAGCCGTCAAATGGTATGAGATCGCAGCAAAAGGCGGGATCAAAGAGGCATACAACAACCTTGGGTCTCTCTATATACAGGGGGAAGGTGTCAAAAAGAACAGAAGAAAGGCTTTTGAACTTTTTAAAAATGCCGCTTTGCTCGGCGATAGCAATGCCAAGGTCAATCTTGCGGTCATGTATACCTGGGGAAAAGACAACCCCAAAGACAAAATGAAGACTTACAACTATCTGAAAGAAGCCCTTAAAGAGGGAAACAGTAAAGCCGGCAAATATCTGGGTATGCTCTGTGATGAAAACCCCTGGGTGTGTGAAGAGTAAAAAGAGTAAAAGTAAAGGTGCCCTAAAGCCTTCTTTTAGTCTTTTTTATATATAATTCACTTCTTAAAAAAATGATCGCGTAACTCAGTTGGTAGAGTACTTCCTTGACATGGAAGAAGTCGTTGGTTCAAGTCCAATCGTGATCACCACTTTCAAAGCACTTCTAGCAAATAAAATATCAATTTTTTAAATCATGTTTCCAGTAACGTACCCGCAGTTATCCTTCTGTTAATCATCTATTTTCCAACTATACATCCTGAAGGGTTATAATACTCTTAAGAAAGAGAGATCTTTCTGAACGATGTTGAGAGTTTGTTTACTCCTTGTCCAAATTGTGAACTTCCTTGTTTGCTCTTAACGGTCGTACCTTCAAGAAGCGATTTTTTCATATTTCCTTGTTTTTTATATGATCCCTTGTTTATCGCTTCTTCTTTTTCGTCAAAACAGACTAACCAAAATTTAAATCTGAAATGCAACCCCTAAGTTCAACATAATATCCTATATTTT
>FXBE01000050.1_pt1 | contig 16776 bp, 13 predicted proteins | sample 5335311 | NCBI WGS metagenome assembly FXBE01 (sample SAMEA103928390, study PRJEB20085) | sediment metagenome | biome: marine biome; feature: hydrothermal vent; material: sediment | place: Atlantic Ocean | collected 2013-08-06T02:46:56 | depth 0.05 m | reverse complement strand
GTTCAAATTGCATATTGTGCAATTTGGTGATCTTTTCGATAGGGTTGATATCTTTCGGACAGGCTTCTGCACATTCAAAACATTTTACACAGTCCCACACACCTACACCAGGTTCAGAGGTTAATTTTAATCTCTCTTTCCCTGCATGGTCTCTGGTATCTACAGTAAATCTGTAAGCAGCATTAAGTGCTGCAGGCCCAAGATAGTCAGGGTTGACTTCCAAAGCAGGACAGGAGTAGTGACAGGCACCACACTGGATACAAAGGTCAGAGTCAAGGAACTTGTTAAACTCAGCTATACTCTGTTTTGTCTCGTGTTCAGGATGTGCTTCAACATCTGCTACCACATACGGTGTAACAGCAGCATGTTTGTCCCAGAAGTCTTTTTTGTCAATGATCATGTCTTTAACCACACGTTTTTTGCTTGAAGGCTCAAAAACAAGTTCATTGTCAAAAAGGTCAAGAAGTTCCATTGCGTTTTGTTTACAGGCAAGGGTTGCTCTCCCGTTAACTTTAATGGCACAGGCACCACAGATACCGTGACGGCAGGAACGTCTGTATGAAAATGAACCGTCATGTTCCCACTTTATTCTGTTCATAAGGTCAAGGATCAACTCATCTTTTCCTACTTCCATCTCATACTGTTTATAGTAGGGGAGATAGTCAGTCTCAGCATTGAATCTGAATGCTTTTATAGTTACTTTTCTCGTATTTTTACTCATCATGACCTCCTTAATATGTTCTTTCTTTAGGCTCAAACTTACCAAGCACTACCTCGCCCCAGTCAAGAGTGATATTGTGATCCTTATCCATATAGGCGTAAGTATGCTTCAAGAAATTCTCATCATCTCTTGTCGGGAAGTCTTCTCTGTAATGACCGCCGCGGCTCTCTTCTCTGTTAAGCGCACCCACAACGATGAATTTTGAAAATTCCAGCATATGCCCAAGTTCTACCGCTTCCTGAAGGTCTGTGTTAAAGGTATTTGATTTATCATCGATACGGATATTGTTGAATCTTACGAGAAGTTCATCAATGAGTTTTAATTGTCTCTCCAGCGTTTCTTTAGATCTAAAGACACCTGCATCTGCTGTCATTCCTATTTGTAACGTTTCTCTGAGTTTAGGTACTGATTCATTTCCGTTGGAGGTTTTGAGTTTCTTCATTTCAGCCAACATTGAGTCTGCATCCTCGACTGTCGCTTTTCTGAGTTTAATTCCTTTATCCAATTCTTTCACCATATTCTCACCGGCATGACGACCGAAGAGGAGGGCTTCAAGCACAGAGTTGGCGCCCAGTCTGTTCGCACCGTGTACGGAAACACAGGAACACTCACCTGCAGCATAAAAACCTTCTACCATTTCAGTAGGGCTTTTACGTACCTGACAGTTGATGTTGGTAGGAATACCACCCATAGAGTAGTGTGCCGTAGCAGAGATATGAATAGGTTCTTTCAGCATATCCTGACCTTGGAAGGCAATGGCAAGTTCACGAAGTTCCGGCAGTCTTGTCAAAATAATTTCAGGATCGAGGTGTGTGAGGTCAATATTTACCGACTGACCGTCTTTACCTACACCTCTTCCCTGACGTACTTCTTCCATAATGGCACGGGAAACCACATCTCTTGATGCAAGCTCCATAGCATTAGGTGCATACTTTGTCATAAATCTTTCACCTTCAGAGTTGAAAAGACGACCGCCTTCTCCACGTGCTGCTTCAGAGATCAGTATTCCTGAACCTCCAAGTCCACTCGGGTGGAACTGTACGAATTCCATATCTTCCAATGGAAGTCCGTGGCGTGCAACGATAGAGAGTGAATCTCCCGTGTTGGCATGTGCATTGGAGTTGAAACGGTAGGCTCTTCCATGTCCGCCTGTCGCAAACATGGTAACTTTTGCATTGAAGATCGCAGGCTCGGAATTTCTAATGTCATAAGCAGCGACGCCGGAGACTTTTCCATCTTTATAGATAAGATCCGCAGCATACCACTCGTCAAAGATCTCAACACCGGCACGAAATGCCTGCTCATAGATCGCCTGAAGCAGTGCAATGCCTGTTCTGTCTTTTGCATAACAGGCTCTAGGCTTGGACTGTCCGCCAAAAGGACGCATCGCAATATCACCTTCTCCATCTCTTGAGAAAACACATCCCATTCTTTCTGCCCAGCGGATGGTCTCCGGTGCTTTTGTACACATGAGTTCAACACAGTCCTGATCTGCAAGATAGTCTGAACCTTTTACGGTATCGAATTCGTGAAGTTCTGTAGAGTCCTCTTTCCCCAGTGCCGCATTGATCCCGCCCTGTGCTGCACCAGAGTGAGAACGAAGTGGATGAAGTTTTGTGATAACGGCAGTTTTCTTTCCGGCTTCCGTCAGCTCTTTGGCCGCAGCCAGACCCGCCAAACCGGAACCAACGATCACAGCGTCATATTCGTAGATTTTAACATCTGAAGTATCATTCATGATATCTATATCCTTTGTTTGCAATTTACATTTATTATATCTTCAGTTTTGTATTAGTTTGATTAATGCTTGTTTAAAAGAAAGTCAAAAGAGGGAGGTTGTTACACATTTTCACTACCTGTTACAGCACTGACAAACCGGAAGTAGAATAATCTATGTTACAATTTTGCCAATTCAATACCTATAATAAAGGATAGATATATATGATGGACAAAGAGCATTATCTTATCAGCAGACTGAATTCAAAATATATCGGTGATGATGCTGCTGTCATCGGTGACACACTCTACAGCATGGATGCCTTTTTTGAAGATGTCCATTTTAAACGTGCCTGGATGAATCTGGCACAGATAGGGCGAAAAGCGATGCTTATCAATCTCTCCGATGCCGTTGCGATGAATGCCAAACCCCAATTTGCGCTGGTCACTGTTTCCCTTCCTCCCGATTTGAGTAAGCTCGACATAGATATTTTGACCTCGAGTATGGAAAAGACGGCGAAAGAATTCGGCTGTGAGATCATAGGCGGAGATACCGTTGGCGGAGACAAACTGCACATCTCCATTACGATCATATCAAAAAGTAAATCTCCCTTGTTACGCAAAGAATTGGCAGAGGGTAACCTTCTTGCTTATACAGGAACTTTGGGTGAGAGCAAACGTGATCTTGATGCACTTTTCAGGGGAGAGAAGATTTCTGAGGATTCACGCTTCTATGCGCCTGAGTTAAGAGCCGAATTTATTGCAGAAGCAAGACCGTTATTGGCTGCAGGAATGGATATTTCAGATGGACTCTACTGCGATACGAACAAGCTTTTAGATATTAATAAATATGGATTTAAACTATTAAAAAATATCAACGATGATACAGGCTTTTCAGGAGAAGAGTATGAAATGCTTATTGGGTTTAAAAAAGAGAATTTGGAGGCGATAGAAGCAGTGGCTGAATCTTTGGAACTGCCTCTGACAGTCTTTGCCGAAGTGGCTGAAAATCAGGAGAGATTTCCCTGTAAAAGTCACCATTTCAAGGATTGATCCCAGGCGTCTTTTTATCTTTGTTCTTTAACATTTTGCTGTATTCCACGATCATTCCGTGAAAGCGTGCAAAGATCAGAGAAAGTTCTTCGTGACAGTGTTCTCGGCACTGTTCCCGTATGCCTTTTTCGAGATAGGATTTGTACGCGTTATAGCTGCTGAAAGCAATGCCGTATGTTCCTAAAAGTCTTTTGGTATAACTGTCCATGACCATCTCATCGCGGAAGCATCCGTAGCAGAGTATACTGTCGGCCGTCTCCGGACCGATACCTTTTTGCACCAGCAGCCATTCCCGTGTTACCGTTTTGCGAAACGCTTCAAACGTCCCAAACTCTTTTTTGATATTTTGTGCAAGGGTGAGGAGTCTGGGTGCTTTCTGGTTGTAAAAACCGCTGGGGTAGATATGTTCTTTCAGTGCCTCAACATCGAGTGCCAAAAGTGATTCAAGTGTAAGATGCCCCTCAAGATTTTTTAACGATCTTTCTACATTGAACCAGGTGGTATTCTGTGTGAGAATGGCACCGATGATAACTTCGAAGGTCCCTGCATTGGGCCACCATCGAAGCGGCCTGTGAGTAAGCAGGTCCATGCTTTCAAGTTCCCGGTATAGCTGAAAACTGTCGATCATTTTTCGCTTTTTCCTGACGGATCTTCAGGAACATGCGGGACCGTACGTCTGGAAAGTGCGGCAGGATAGTCCCTCGAAAGGGCGATCTGCTCTGCAGTAGATGCAATATCCGTTTCGCTCAGTGCATCGATGGATTCAGTATTTCTTTTTCCGTACAGGGATCCATCCAGATATCCCAGATCGATCAGCTCCAGAACGATCGCATCGACCATATCGAGTGCAGAAGAGACTTTGACGATCTCGCATCTGGCATATCTCTTTGTCGGAAAAGAGACTTCTGCCACACGCAGGGTAGGATCATCTCCCGGTATCTGCTGTGCGCCGTAAAGCGGTTTTGAACCGACATGTGCTTTGGAAAAAGCAGGGATATACTGTGAAAGGTGTCTGATGGCACTTTTGGTACGCTGTGCTGTCTCGTCTTTCGACCAGGATCTCTCTATTTTCTCCATGAAATTCTGCTTCAGATGCGGTTGGCAGCTTAGCTCAGAGTTTGCGACCAGACCATCTTCATAGAGGGTAATATCTTTGGTCATTCCGTGCAGCTGAAAATAACCGCTGGGATAAGGCGTGAACTGTCCCATACCTCTGGGTGTGCCCCGTTCACCGTGAAAGATGATCTCCGGCCACAAGGTATCGCAGCAAGAGTCCCATTTGGAAATGTAGGCAGCCTTGAACTCGACCATACGTTTGCAGTCCACGCCGAGCAGGTCATCGATCTTTCCGGAACGGAAACCGGCGGCATTAATGAGGTAGTCAAAATGTTCCGTTCTTGTCTCATCGTCGAAAATATAGGTCACATTCCATCCCAGCGTTTTATAGTCCTGCTGTATGTTGCTTACGATCGTCTCCGTTCTGAGAGTGACATTGCTGCTCTGCTCAAGGGTCAGGGTAAGCCCTGCCGATAAACGAAAGAGATTCAGCCCGTACTCCTGCACGAGGATCAGGGGAAACTGTACTTTATCCAGATCGATATTTTTGGCTACCGGTATCATCCATTCGTCTGAGGTTTGAGGTGTGCTTATTTCAGCTTTCTTTCGAAGTGCTTCTGTCTCTTCCCTGCTGTAGAGTCTGTAGTAGTCCTTACTGTTTCCCAATACTTCATTGGAGCTGTCCGAGGCAATCAGTTTTTCATACTCTTTGGTAAGCATCTCCAAACGCGGGAGCAGGGCTTCAGGCGAGCCCGGATCGGTCACAGGCAGTGCAATGACCGTAGGGCGGTAGTCAACAATGAAAGGATAAAAACGCAGAAAATCAATAGACTGTTTTAAGAGTGTCACACACTGCGCATCGGAGATCTCACGGTAGAGATTGCCGCCGGCATGCAGGTGGCAGAAAGGCGGACCGCTGACCAGACTCTTCTCTTTTTCAAAAAGTGTGACATCCAGGCCCAGTTGGCCCAGATAGAGTGCGGAAGTGGCACCGGCAACGCCTCCGCCTATGATAGCAACCCTGGCAGGTTTTGAATTCTTTGTCTGCATCGGCTGATCCTAGTGCTGCTTTGGAAAGAACGGCAGCAGAATATCTGAAAAATTATCAACAACAAGTGTTGGTCCGTAGCTGTCGATCTCTTCTCCGTAATTATAGCCGTACGTCACTCCGATACTCTGCATACCTGCCGCATTGGCAGCCAAAATGTCATTTTTTGAATCCCCGACCATGACAGATCCGTCTACGGAGACATTCAGTGCTTCACACACATGCAGCAGTGGTTGCGGATCGGGTTTTTTCTTCTCCAGACTGTCTCCTCCCAGGATGAGTTCGAACAGTTCAGCGAGATGCAGGCTCTCCAAAATAGGTGAAACAAAAGCAAAAGGTTTATTCGTCACTATTGCCAGACGGTATCCTTCAGACTTTAAGGCACGAAGTGTGCCAGGTACGTTGGGATAGGGCTTTGTGGTCGTACATAAATGTTGGGAATAGAAGTGCAGAAAAACAGCCAAAGCTTTTTCAAACAATGCTTCATCAAGATCTTCTTCGATCTCCGTACTGCCTGAGAGTGCGCGTTTAACCAAGGTCTGTGCACCGTTTCCCACCCAGTAGCGGATGGTCTCTTCATCGAAAGTCTCACAGCCGAGTACTTCCAGCATATGGTTCACTGCCACAGCCAGGTCCGGTACCGAGTCGATCAGTGTTCCGTCCAGGTCAAATATGATGAGTTCTTTGTTGGTAAATTTCAAGATCTTTCCTTATCTAAATCTAAAGAAGGAGTATACATAAAATGGATTGTAATATTCTTAATGGTGTTTTTTTTAAGGGTAGTTCCCGGGCATTCAAAGTAAGAGGCAATGACTAAGTTTACTGCTGGGATAAATGCTCTGTGTATCAATGGTATCAGCCTTTTTTACAATCATAACAATATCATTGTCTGGTATAAAATGAAATACAAGCCCACCGATATAAACAATGCAGCATACCCAAAGATAAGAAATTTTGCAGTAAAACCGGCTGTATTATCTGTCTTTTCATGTGTAACGTAGAGTTTATAGGCGATAAGGTTGGCCAGTGAACCGAACAGGCTTCCAAATCCTCCTGCATTCACACCCCATAAGAGAGCCTGCCAGTTCGATGTGAATTTTGCAAACAGCAGTGTTGCAGGCACATTGCTCATCACCTGGCTTGCCAGAGCAGAAGAGAGAAAAATATGTCCCGAATGGCTTATTTCAGTCGCAAGCATGAGCTTGAGGTTGTCTGCAATACCAAAGAAGAAGAGGAATGTAAAGAGTAGCGCATAATCGATGTGCAATGCTTTTCTGTCAAAAAAAAGTGCAAATAGAAAGACAATGATTCCGCTTAATAGCGGAAGAAGATGTAAGACCGTCAGGAGTACGACAATTAGCAGCACACCATAAAAATAGGCCTTCTTGTTGATCTCCTGTAGGGGGTCGTTCTGTGAACGGTTTTTGGTTTTAATGTATAGTGAAGCGATGACCAGCAAAATGAAAAAGAGCAGGGAAAAAGGAGCGATCGTTTTGATGAATGTATGGGGATCGACATGGTAAAACCAATAAATGAAAAGGTTTTGGGGATTACCTACGGGTGTTAAGGCTGAACCGGCATTGGCTGCCAGCGCTTCCAGAATAACTAGTACATCTTTGCGGTCTATGCTAAGTGACAGGGTAAGGGGAACAATGACGATGAGGGCAATATCGTTGGTGACTATCATCGAGAGAAAAAAAGTAGTCATCACCAGTTTTAGCGGGATAGCCTTTCCTTTTTCCATACTTGTGGCGATTTTCAGCATGAGTCCGCTTTTTTGCAAACCGTTCACAGTGATAAACAGTATAAACAGGATGAACAACACTTCCAGTTCGGAAATAGAATAGAGAGGGATATGTCCGGTAAAGGCGGAGGTCAATATCAGACCGATCGAAGAGGTGAACAGGAGCCACTCTTTCAGGATAAAATCGATGAGTGTTACCTTAAGTTTCACACCTGCTCCTCTTCTTTATACTATAGGAGGAGGGTAATTTATTATACAAACTTTTTATTTCCTTCCTTCGTGCCATTTATACTTCTTGCATAAATTGTGATACACCACACAACTTTCATTACTGAATTATCGCACCTTAATGTTAAAGTACTGTTAAGTAAGATAAAAAATAAATTAATATCTCTTAGCATCAGTAATACTTTCTATGTATGATGGTAAATGCTTTTCAGAATTTTTAGGTAATATAAGGTAAATTTAACACTGAAAGTCTTATGTAATGAAATTGATCTATCCGCTTAATGTCAAAAACGATTTTGTTTTTAACTCATCCCCGCGTGATTTTAGCGTTGAAGAGATCCCGCTGTACGAGTTTACAGGGCAGGGGGAACACCTTGTGCTGAAAGTACGTAAAAAAGAGATGACGACCTGGGAGATGCTCGATGCTATCTCCAACCATGTGGGTATTCGCAGGCGCGACATGGGCTATGCGGGAATGAAAGACAAACATGCCATGACCATACAGTATATTTCGGTGATGGCCATCCATGAAGAGAAACTCAAAGCCTTCAGCCACGACAAGATCAAAATACTTGAAACTTTTCGCCATAACAATAAAATACGTGTAGGGCACCTCAAAGGGAACCGTTTCAACATTCGTCTTAAAAAGGTGTTGGGAGTGCAGAAAGACAAGCTCGATTCTGTTCTGAAGTGGATCAAAGCCAACGGAGTACCGAACTATTTCGGGAATCAGCGTTTCGGAACAGACGGTAACAACTGGGAAGACGGAAAAAAGCTCATAGACGGTACACTGAAGATCCGTGACAGAAAGACCAGAGAGTTTTTGATGGGATCCTATCAGAGTTACCTGTTCAACGGATGGCTGTCAAAGCGTATGGCACTGAATCATTTGCTTGAAAAATTTTCGGAAGAAGAGAGTGAGCAGGTGATGGCATTGCCAAAAGGCTCACTGAATGGTACTAAAGAACAGCCTAACTTCTTTAAACTGCTTGAAGGTGATGTTATGATGCATTACCCATACGGACGGCTTTTCAATGCAGAGGACCTTGAAGCAGAAGCCAGACGTTTTGCCGGCAAAGATATTGCGCCTGCTGGTCTGCTTCCGGGAAAGAAAACAAAACGTGCAGAAGGGACTGCGGGGCTTATTGAAGCACCATTTTCAGAAGAATTGAATTTGCCCGGTGCAAGACGCTACGCCTGGATACAGGTCACAGAGATCAAAAAGAGTTATGTCGAAGAGAAAGCCCATTATGAGTTGAGTTTTGTTTTACCAAAAGGATGCTATGCGACCAATGTCCTGGATGTGCTCAGGGGATCTAACGGGATTTAGAATTATTTTAGTAATTTATAGATAAAATGATTGACAGTAACAAAACAAGGTATAAAATGAAATATAGTGGAGTGAAACTATTTTTACTGTCCACCGTGCTATTATTGAATGGCTGTGGCGGCGGATCTACGGTCAGTGATACGTCATCAGCGGTACCACCCTCTGCAAATTCTCTACCTACAGGAGGAACACCTTCAGCAGTATCATCCTCTGCAAATCCTGTACCTACTATAGGGACACCTTCTTCCTCTAATACAAATTTCATACCTGCCCCAGCAAATTCCAGGCCTGTTGCCAATAAAAAATCAGTAAGTGTCAATAGCGGATCGAATATGGATATCACCCTCTCCGGCACTGATGCGGATGGTGATGTTTTAAGCTACAATATTGTCAGCCAGCCGCTCTATGGTACGTTAAGCGGCACGGCACCCTCCTTGACCTATGCCTCTCAAGCTACGTATAACGGGTTGGACAGTTTTACTTATCTTGTAAATGACGGCAGGGAGGATTCTAAAACGGTCAAAGTCCTTATTGATGTACAGAAGCATCTGCTCTCGAGTGTCAAGGTCACAGGAACGGTCACCTATGACCATGTACCGTCAAACAGTGATCATGTGGGTCTGGATTATCAGAATATCACTTCCAAAAGTGCTAAACAGGTTTTGGTTGAAGCCGTGAATGGACAGGGAAAACCTTTTGCTTCAGCAAGTACCGATGAGAAGGGTGCATATACGTTGACACTCCCGCAGAATACTGATCTTAAAATTCGGGTGCGTGCACAAATGCGCAGGGCAGACAGTGTTATCTGGGATGTTAAAGTTGTAGACAATACGAACAGCGATGCCCTGTATGTGATGGAAGGATCATTGGGTTCAACAGGAAACAGTGACTCTGTACGTAATCTTCATGCCGCTTCCGGATGGGGAGGCAATAGTTATACTTCAAGCCGTGTGGCAGCACCGTTTGCCATATTGGATACAGTGTACAGCGCCATGCAGAAGATCTTTACTGTAGATACTCATGCTGTATTTTTCCCGTTAACAGTAAATTGGTCCATACATAACAGGGCTGCAAGTGGTGACCCTAAAAACGGGGATATCGGTACAAGCTATTATTCCCATGGCAATCTTTTTATACTGGGAGATGAAGATTCAGATACGGATGAGTATGATGATCATGTGATCGCACATGAATGGGGACATTATTATGAAGATACTTTTTCACGTTTGGACAGTATCGGCGGATCACACGGAAGTGATGACAAGCTGGATATACATGTGGCATTCAGTGAGGGATGGGGAAATGCATTTTCTGCAATGGCATTGGATGAACCCGTCTACTTTGATACCTACGGCGAGGATCAGGGTAAGGGATACTACTTCGATGTAGAATCGGGAACGAACAGTAATAAAGGCTGGTACAGTGAAAGTTCCATACAGCGCATATTGTATGATCTGTATGACAGTCAGAATGACGGCAGTGATACGCTGAGCCTGGGATTCGCACCGATTCATACAGTCTTTACAGGACCAGAAAGATCCACACCTGTTCTTACAAACATTTTCTCCTGTATCACTTATATGAAAAATGAAAATCCTGCAAATGCGGAACAGATAGATGCGATCGTTTCAAGTGAAGATATTGCCCAGATCACAGATGTCTTTGGTAACGGAAGAACCAATCTGGCAAATCAAATGCCTATCTATGTTGACCTTACCGTCGGCAATTCCATTACCGTATGCCCCAGCTATATCTACGGGAAGTACAATAAACTGGGGAACAGAAAATATATCAGGTTCAATATTAACAATATGGGCAATTATAAAGTCAGTGTAAAGAAGAGTAATTCTGCTGGTCTGACAGATCCGGATTTCTATATACACAATGTTTTTGATCACAGGGTAGTAGATGAAGGTGAAGATGGAGATGCTGATATTGAAACAGATACTGTTTCTTTGGAAGAAGCAAGTTATTTGCTGGATATGTATGACTACAACAACATTTCCGGCGCATGTTTTGATATAAGTGTGGAGGAAATAAAATGAATAAATTGATGAACTTACTTATCGTGCCGGTCTTGCTCACTGTGATCTCCGTATTATCTTCGCTGCAGGCATCTGAGCCAACAGTGATAAAAGGAAGCAGCACAGGAAAATATGCCAAACCCGGTGCACCGGTGGATATTCGTTATACGACACAAAATGTGGAAGCAGGAGAGAGCAGTGAAGTGAATATTACTTTAATTACTTCTGTTACATTCGGAAGTATGCATGTGAATATCAGGACGGACAAAGATTTGACCTTCATTAAACCTGTGGAAAGCAATATGACTTTTAAACTTGACGAGAACAACAGTGTATACCCGCTGCAGTTATTCATGACTGCACAGAAAGATGGGGTTTATTATATTAAACTGCTTGTACATATTGATAAGCAGGGGTCAAGAGCCTTTGCTGTGCCGGTCTATATCGGGGAAGGCAGAGTGAAGAAAGCCAAAACTTCGGTACAAAAGACCGCTTCAGGAGAGAATATTTCCGTTTCCAAAGCGGTAGAAAGTCGTGAGTAGAACCTAACTACTCTTTTTTTCTGACAATGTCGGCACCCAGTGCCGAGAGTTTTCCTTCAAGATCGTCATAGCCTCTGTCCAGGTGGTAGATACGTCTGATATGGGTCGTGCCTTCTGCAACCAACGCTGCCAGGACCAGAGCAGAAGAGGCTCTCAGGTCTGTTGCCATGACATCTGCGGCATAAAAGGCATCGACACCTTTCACTGCGGCAGTGCTTCCTTTCAGCCAGATATCCGCACCCAAACGGTTCAGCTCACTCACATGCATGAAACGGTTTTCAAAAAGACGCTCTTCAATGAGGCTTTCACCCTGTGCCAAGGCAGCGACAGCCATGAACTGTGCCTGCATATCGGTAGGAAATCCCGGATACTCGATAGTAATAAGATTGACCGGTTTTAATTCATCAGCGGGGTGAATAGTAATACTGTCCTCTTCAATATCAAAAGAGCATCCCATAGACTCCAGTTTGTCTATAGAAGCCCGGATGTGTCCCGGATCCACTTTTTCAAGTGTAATAGTAGATTGCGTGATCGCACCGGCACAAAGGTAGGTGCCTGCTTCAATACGGTCAGGAATGATCTCAACTGTTTTGAAAGCGAGCGGTTCTCTGTCCGTGCCTTCGATCGTGAGTTCACCGGTACCGATACCTTCGATCTTCACACCTGCCTCTGCGATCATTTCACAAAGCTGTACTATTTCCGGTTCTTTCGCCGCATTGATGATGGTGGTTGTTCCTTTTGCCAAGGCTGCAGCCATGACCACATTTTCAGTACCTCCGACTGTGATCTTGTCAAAAATGATCTTTGCTCCATGCAGACCGTTGGGAGCCATGGCATGCACATATCCGCTTTTTATCTCTATTTCAGCACCCATGGCTTCAAGGGCTTTGAGATGCAGGTCAATAGGGCGCTGGCCAATGGCACATCCACCGGGAAGAGAAACTTCACATTCACCGAATCTTGCAAGAAGCGGACCCAGGACCAAAATAGATGCTCTCATCTGGGATACGATCTCATATACCGCTTTTGTGGAGGAAATTGGCCCATTGTTGATCTTGGCCACCGTTCCGTTATGATCTACATCACCGCCAAGCATCGTCAGTAATTTGAGCAGGGTACGGATATCTACTACATTGGGTAAATTGGTAAGTGTGACCTCTTTGTCACTGAGTATTGTTGCAGCGATGATCGGCAGTGCAGCATTCTTTGCACCGGATATGGTCACTGAGCCGTTTAATTTCTGCCCGCCGTTTATTTGCAAATAGTCCATCTCTTCTTCCTATAAATATATTTAAAAATATTTTATCTAAAGAATGGTTAATCTGAAGAGAGATGAATTTTATATATTAATTAGTATCATTAAGAATAGCTTTTACATTAAAAAATAGAAAAATTAATATTATTCACTATAATTTAATCTGTATATTAAGTTATATTATGTACAATATTTTCTAATATATGATATTTTTTAGTTTAAAGATAAATGAGGAAGGGACACGATGTCTAGTAGTTTAGATAAGCTTAGAGCACTTACCAGCCGTTTGGAAGAGAAGCTGGAACAAAAAACAAATACGGCAAAAGTGATCGAAAAACAAGAAGTTACAATAGAAAAACCTGTTCAGCCTTCTGTGAAAAAAGCCCCGGCAGTACAAAAAAAGAGTAGTTCAGATGATGTCAGAAGTCAAAATATCCTTAGAGTTAAAAATCTTTATGAAAAATTGAAGATCTTTGAGAAATCACCGGATTTTGATAATATCTTTATTTATAAAGCGATGAACCTGTCAGGTATCGGATTGAAAGAAGATGATTTTGGAGAGGTACGTGAAGGTAAATATATACAGATCATTGCCATTACCTACGAGCCGGACAAGAACGGGAAAAAGAAAGCCAAAAATATCTCATTGGGATATTTTGGAAAAGCTGAAACACTGGATCCTGTGCTCAAGAATGAGATCATTGAATTTGTACTGCGCTGGCGTTATGAAAAAGCATTTCAAAACGTTGCACACTATAAAGACCTTATAGAAAGAGTGGACGTTCCTGCGACAACTTTATTTTAAAATTTAACTCCATTTTAGGAAGAACTTCGTGTTTTCCTAATCAAAACTTCGCTACAATCAACTTTTAAATTCATATAAATATAAATAGGATACTTATGCATCTTGATTTAACACCTGAAGCACTTTTGGCACAGCTTGGATACTCAAAGACAGATCAGACACTGCAGCAAATGAACAATATCATTGACAATACCAAAGATTTTAACAAGTTTTCGCAGCATCTTCCTTCATTCAATGATGCCTTGGCTGTGGAAAAAGGTTTTATCGCTATGTCCAACTCGGAAGACCATTTGAAGATCAAATGTGACGAAGACAGCAGTGCAGACAATCTTTCCGCCTTTACGGAGCTGGTTCACCACTGGGCGGACAAATACAAACTTGAACTGAAAAAAGTCGATAACAAAAATACTTACTACATCATCGGTCATAAATAATTGCCGTTAAGCACGCTCAACGCAGAGCAGCTTTCTGCCGCAACTGCACCACTGGGACACAATCTCATCATTGCTTCTGCCGGTACAGGTAAAACGTCTACGATCGTAGGTCGGATAGCCCATCTTCTCCACTCCGGAGTAGAACCCTCAAAGATCCTCCTGCTTACGTTTACGAACAAAGCCGCAGGGGAGATGATCGCCAGGCTTGAACGTTATTTCCCTAAAAAGATCGTTTCCCAAATAGAATCGGGTACCTTTCATGCCGTAAGTTACCGCTGGCTGAAAGAGCTGCATCCCAGCCTTTCACTCAAACAGCCTTCAGAGCTGAAGACACTTTTCAGAAGTATTTACGAAAAACGTAATTTTGAACGTATGAATCTGCCGATTGCTCCTTTTTCCGCTACCTATCTTTATGAAATGTACTCCTTGTATCAAAATGCCTCTTTAGACGGTTTCGATGTCTGGTTCCTGGAAAAGTACCCCGAGCATGAAGTGCTCATGGATGCCTATATGGATATCGCAAATGAGTTTGAACAGGAAAAGATAGACTACGGTTTTGCTTCGTTCAATGACCTGCTTTTGCGGATGAAAAGCCATTTGGAAGAACATACGATCCATTATGACGAAGTGCTTGTGGATGAGTACCAGGATACCAATACGCTTCAGGGTGCTCTGATAGATACACTTAAACCATCTTCTCTGTTCTGTGTGGGGGATTATGACCAGAGTATCTATGCCTTTAACGGTGCGAATATTGAAAATATCGCTACCTATTCAAAACGTTATCCCAATGCCCAGGTATTTACGCTGAAAACCAATTACCGTTCGACCGCACCTATTTTGTCACTGGCGAACCGTGTGATAGAGAGAAACGAACGTATCTATCCCAAAAAACTGGAAGTGGGACGCCATGGCAAGACGCATCCGCCAAAATTACTTATGTACAATGATCTTTTTGAACAGTACAAATCCATAGCCGACACTATTAAACATACCCATGTGCCCAATGACCAGATCGCTGTTATTTTCAGGAACAACTCTTCCGCAGACGGTATAGAAGCCTGTCTGCGGGAAGTGGGCATACCGTGTAAGAGAAAAGGAGGCACCAGCTTTTTTGATGCAAAAGAGATCAAATTTCTGCTAGATCTGCTTTCTCTGATGGTCAATCCCAAAGATATGATGGCTTTCATTCATGTCTTTGAGTATGCTTCCGGTGTAGGGTCGGCACTCTCCAAAGAGTTCTTCCAGTGTTTCCTGCATTTTGGGAACGGGAGTTTCATGCAGGGTGTCCTTTACCCGCAGGTACATGATCTTCCAAAACTCAACCCGAACAAAAATGTACAACTCGGACTTTTTGACGATGACCATGAGATCGGTTCAGCATCACGATTCAAACATTTGGACCTGCATCATGATATCTATAGCCATCCGCTGCTGAAACACCCGAAGATCATTCAGGACGGCGTGAAGTTCTTTAAGGATTTCCATGTGCTTATGACCGCTGTAAAAAGTGAATCCCATCCTGCACAGATACTCAGGACCATGATCACTTCCGATCTTTACGGCGGCATTGTAGAGATGCTTTCTACGCAGAGAGGACGTCTTAAATCGGGAGAATTGGACCAGGAAAAGAAAAAACAGGCAAGAGAACGTATTGAAAGAAAAGCAAAGCTGCTTTTGGATCTTTCGCGTCCCTACAAAGAGTTGAGACGTTTTGTCAATGCCATGGTCCTTGGCGGGGGAGAACTGAGTGAAGGTGAGGGGGTCAATCTGCTTACCGTGCATGCCAGTAAAGGCCTTGAATTCCCGGAAGTATTTGTAGTGGACCTTGTAGACGGAAGGTTCCCTAACCGGAAAATGATGAGCAGTATCGAAGAGGAGCGCAGACTATTCTACGTAGCTGTAACACGGGCAAAAGACAAACTTTACCTCTCTCTGGCAAAGTTTGACAGAGTCAAGAAGATCGACTACAAGCCGTCACAGTTCCTGCATGAAGCAAACTTGATCAAAGGGGAATTCATAGAGCCTGAACCCAAAGAGAAGAAAAAGAGAAAAGTCACAGAGGTATAGCGCTAGCTTTTATGTCTTTTGTCCCTGATGCTCATCTGCTTGCTTACTTCATCAAAAGCAATGTCAAAGAGGTCTATCTCTTTAATGAGATTGCTCAGTTTCTTGTACCCGTAGTTGATAGGGGAGAAAGAGGTAGAATTGTTGATGTAGGTTCCTATCTCTGCAAGATTAGCCCAGCCATACTCATCCATCGTCTGATCTACCGCATTTCGCAGTACATTGACCAGCCAGGTGTCCTGTTTCAACTCTTTAGCGCTTTTACGTACCTGTGCTGTTGTATGATTTGTTTCATCATGTTGTGTTACTGCATGTTGCATCAGTTTTTCGGTAAAGATAAACTGGGAACAGGCAGCCATAAAAGGTTTGGGTGTCTTTTTTTCTCCAAAACCAAAGACTTTGATACCTTCAGCCTGCACACGCATGACCACAGGGGTAAAGTCCGAGTCGGATGTGGCAAAAGCAAAAGCATCAATGTCTTTGGTGTGCAGCAGGTCTATCGCTTCAATCGTCATCAGAATATCGGTGGCATTTTTATTGCGTGTATAGTCAAACTGCTGTATTGGCTTAATGGCAAACTCCAAAAGCTTGTCTTCCCAGTTTTTCAGATTGTCTTTGGTCCAGTTTCCGTACGCCTGACGGATGTTTACCACGCCATATTTACTGAGTTCGTTGATAATGCCTTCTATTGCTTTATATGAAATGTTGTCACAGTCTATGAACAGTGCAATGTGGTCTTCTTTTTTTGTCATG
>FXBE01000049.1_pt1 | contig 16939 bp, 16 predicted proteins | sample 5335311 | NCBI WGS metagenome assembly FXBE01 (sample SAMEA103928390, study PRJEB20085) | sediment metagenome | biome: marine biome; feature: hydrothermal vent; material: sediment | place: Atlantic Ocean | collected 2013-08-06T02:46:56 | depth 0.05 m | reverse complement strand
TATACTTCGCGATCGGTAAAAATCAGCCGCTAGAAATCCGCATCCGTGGCCGCGCGAAGTATATTTAGAGGTTTGGGCTGACCGGGTGCTTCGTGCTTAACTCGGTTTTGGTTTTAGATTCTATACGCGTTTCGATACCTTGAGAATGAAAATACTGGTTGTTTTTCTGATTGGCTTATTGTTACTCCTACAGTTTCGGTTATGGGTAGGCGATGGTAGTTTATCGGAAGTCTGGGAGTTACATCAGGCGGTCGCCGTGCAGAATGCAGAAAACCTTGAAATGCTAGCGCGGAATAATGCCTTAGAAGCTGAAGTAAAAGATCTTAAAAAGGGCAAAGCCGCCATTGAAGAACGGGCGCGCAGTGAGCTTGGCATGATCCAGGAAGGCGAAACTTTTTACCAAATTATCATCCCTGCGACGGCATCTTCTAAGAACGTCAGCCAACCTATAAAAAACACCCAGTATAACGCCCAAGAATGACGCTTCCCCAATTTTGGGGTGTGATCCCTGCTGCAGGCGTTGGTCGTCGAATGGGTGCCGATTTACCCAAGCAGTACCTGCGCTTGCTTGACACTCCAATTATTCTTCATACCCTTAAAAAGCTCGCCGCTACGCCATTGATAGAAGGAATCATTTTGGTGATTGGCAAAAACGATCCCTATTGGCCTGAGTTGAATATTCCAGTTGATATACCGGTACGTGTTATCATGGGAGGTGAGCGCCGAGTTCATTCGGTATTTAGAGGTGTTGAATCAATTGCACCTCAATTGAGCAATAATGATTGGATTCTGGTCCATGATGCTGCACGACCCTGTGTTCGAAATGAGGATATCGTCAAGCTTGTCGATGCTGTGAGTGACCATCAATGCGGCGGCATACTTGCGACTCCCGTACGTGATACGATGAAGCAAGCAGCCGAAAACAACGCGATAAAGACCACCTTGGATCGAAGCTCAATGTGGCATGCGTTAACACCGCAAATATTCCGGGCCCCACTCTTATTTGAAGCCTTGACGGCTGGCCTGAAGTACCCTGAAAAAATTACCGATGAAGCCAGTGCGTTAGAATTACTCGGCTACTCGCCACTTTTGGTGGAAGGGCATGCAGACAATATTAAGATTACCCGTCCAGAGGATCTGGAGCTTGCCGAGTTTTATTTGAAAAATGAAACCACGTCCTAGATTATCCATCGTCCTACAGCCCCCTAATACTATTGATGCAATTTAGAATAGGTCATGGATATGATGTACATGCCTTCATCCAAGGTGACCATCTGGTGCTTGGTGGCGTCACTATTCCGTATGAAAAAGCCTTTGCTGCTCATTCAGATGGAGACGTGCTGATTCACGCCGTCTGCGATGCGATTCTAGGTGCTGCTGGATTGGGAGATATCGGTAAACACTTTCCTGATACGGATCCAACGTATGCTCAAATTGATAGCCGTCTTCTATTGCGTAGTGTTATTCAAAGAGCTGCTGATCTAAATTATAAAGTGGGTAATTTGGATGCTACGATTATTGCCCAAGCACCTAAGATGGCCGAGCATATCGTAACAATGAAAAAGAATATTGCCGAAGATTTAGCGGTATCTGTAGATCAGGTCAACATAAAGGCGACGACCACTGAAAAGCTTGGCTTTTTAGGCCGTAAAGAAGGCATTGCGGCACACACGGTTATTATTTTGGAGCGGATGTGACTAGATTAAATCTCTTATTCCTACTGAATGGTAGGAAGATTGGTAGCGTTTTAGCCTAGGAAGGGTCACAGCGCTAATCAACACCTTAGCTCTGAAGCCCGTTGTACGGATCGATTCAGAGCTGATTAGTAACTCTAATCTACCCAACTAACCCGCTGCTTGCTTAAGGGGAGAATCGATGGGGGTTCTGATTATATTAGGGAGTTTGCGGTTCAGTAGGCTGTAATCACCCTGTTCGTTGAGGCCTTCAAGGTGCTCGATATTTTTACTGATGGAATCCATGTAAGGATTGGCACCATCAAAATGGATATTTGCGTAATCGAATGCGCGTTCAAAACTGCGGTCAAGGCGCTTTAAGACTGAATTACGATAAAACCACGGTGTTTTTATTAGCAGATCTTGAGCTGAGACGAAGAGACTGCTTTCGTGAGAGTTAGGTGGTTGGTGACCAGCAAGACCGCATATGACAAATTCTTGATAGAGACGGTCGCGGCATTTTTCAAGGTAGCATCGATCAGACATTTGTGAAATTAAGTCGGCGGTCCCCAATAAATGTCCGAGAACCTTGTCTTTGGGGTTATCGACCTCTAGCTCATCCGGGTGCACCTCATAGCCACTAAAGTGAACCAAAGTGGCGGCTAGGTCGGTATACTCACCCAAACCAATTTTTGGCAGGTATTCCTTCAGAAACTCTCCGCTGCGAGTGACGTGAGTCAATGTATAGATTGCCCCGTTTACCGCAGTATGGTCGTTGTTTTTGCGGATATACCCGGAGTCATGGAATAAGGCAATGACAATACCCAAAGCAAACCGGGTTTCACCCAAAATGTTTTGTGGGTGTTCGCGTTCATGACCATTAATGAGTCTGGCCATGGTTAGGGTGACATCTAAGGTATGTTGCATATCGTGGTAAAGCGTGTCACAGGCGCGATAACCCGGATATCCACCCCGAAAGAGGTCTGCAGAATCGGAAAAGGCTCGGGCGATAATATCTGCCGCGGCGCTATTGCCATAGGTGTCTTTATATAGGCGTATAACATAACTAGCCACCGAAGCAGGTTCGGTGACTTGTATTTGATTGGTGACGTCGAACTCGCTACGTCTATTGAAGGAACTGACTTTGCTCATGTCTGCCTATTTTACGTTTCCTTGCAATCATACAAAATCAGGCTATTTCTTATGCGTAACTTGATCACACTTAGGGAAAATCTGATCGAGCCATTACAAATTAAAGCCTATATCCATGCGGTCTATATGGTATTTATGTTAGGTCTTTATAAATTTCATTTTAACACCAGCAACCTCAATAATATCAGCCGCTTCCAGCTGTTTACCTTCAGCTGGGACAGGTTCTCCGTTTAGGATTGAAGCAGCGTTGGTGTCTCCCCCATCGACATGGGAAAAGTAGAATCCGTCATTACGTTGTGAAATAGCCGCCACATGCTCCCCTGGCTGCCCCAAAGTAGTCAGTTTCATGGTCAAGGGTATTTCCTTGCCATCCTCCGTATCATTAAGTATCTGTAAATGCGGTGCATCCCCATTAATTGGTGTCTCGCTACGGTTGCTGCTCTGGTTTTTAGAGGCCTTCGGGTCTTGCTCACTCAGGTATTTTATATTGTGAGTGCCAATGGTGATCACATCACCGTTTTCTATGACACTTATCGAAATTTGTTCAGCGTTCAGAAAAGTACCATTTGTGCTGCCGAGATCCTCAAGAAAAGCCTCATCCAAAATTGTAACTATTTTGGCATGCTGACCACTTACCGCCATGCTATCAATCTGAATATCATTGTTTTCGGTTCGGCCAATAAAAAACTTCTCTTTATCGAGCGGGAATTCATTAATCAGCTCGCCTTCCTCTGAAAGTACTAACTTAGCCATATCTATATTGTTTTCCAAACTTAATAATTAAAACTGAATAGCCTTTTATACCATGCTATTGAAGGCGCTGGAAAGGGTAGCAAAGGTCTGGCTAGTACCACGGAAACATTATCACGACCACCATTTTCATTAGCCAGTTTTACCAAATTGTCCGCTGCTTCTTGTAAATTGGCGCTAAAAGTACTAATAGTCCCGCGAATGTCCTCATCTGAGATCATATCGTTCAGCCCGTCTGAGCATAACAAATAAATATCGCCCGGTAGAGCTTCTGTCTCGCTAATATCGACTACGACTTCTCTATCGATGCCCAAGGCACGAGTCACAAGGTTTTTGTTTAAACTCTCACGGGCCTCCTGTTCGGTATAAAAACCTCGATCCACTAATTCCTGCAAAAGTGTATGGTCTACGGTAAGTTGTTCCAGTAAGTTGTCCCTGAATCGGTACATCCGAGAATCGCCGACATGAGCGGCGGTTAATTTATTGTTGTGAAAAATCCCCAAAACCACGGTTGTGCCCATACCCCGGTACTGTGGTTGGGTTTCCGATGCCTTGACGATAGTGGTATTTGCGTGAGAAATAGCCTCTCGAGCATGTAGACTTTCTTTGCTATAGCCTGTTTTTTTATCGATTTTACCGGGAGTAAACGTAGCAATATGTTCGTGAAGATGGTTCAAGACGGTATTGACTGCAATGGCGCTGGCAACCTCGCCACCGTGGTAACCCCCCATTCCGTCAGCAAGAATTATTGTACCGAGCTCGACTTCCTCGCCAATACTGTCTTCGTTTTGCTCCCTAATTTGTCCGGCATCAGTCCTGCCGGCAATCTCTAAATAACCTGTTAGATCCATGGCGCGTAACTATATACTGATTTTACAGTATTTAACATATTGGCCGGTTCTTCGCTGTTCAAATTTGTCAGTCTCGTTTGAGTACAATTGCTGGAGGCGCCATAGTTTAAAATGAATGGTTAGAATACGCCATCGAGCTATAAATCAGTATTATCGATGTCACGCTTCCACAAGGACATGTGCGATTTTCTGTAATTTGGATTCAGTCACGGTGAAGCATATATGCTGAAATTTGGACAGACAAGAATTGCTGTCGTCACACACCGCTAGATATCGATTGGTATATCATCAGCCGTTATGAGGACAATCGAAATCATTCTTGCTTCGGCATCACCTCGCCGCCTCGAGCTTCTCCGACAAATCGGAATAGATCCTCTCGTTCACGCTGCGGAGATTAATGAGACGCCTCATTCAAGTGAGAGCCCTAGGCAGTTTGTTAGACGGATGGCGGAGGAAAAGACCGCAAGCATATCCGCTTGTCACGATAACGGAAGTTTGGTTGTCGGTGCTGACACGATTGTGGTGGTGGGAGGTCAAATTTTTGGCAAGCCCTCAAGCTACGATGATGCGTGCTCTATTTTACGGACTCTGTCTGGTAAGCGTCATCAAGTACTGACGGCGGTTTCAGTTAATAGTACTAAATTAAAATCAACCGTTTTAGTCGAATCTACCGTGAGCTTCCGTGAACTCACTCCGGGGGTGATTGATGCCTATTGGAGGACTGGGGAGCCGTTAGATAAGGCAGGAGCCTATGCTATTCAGGGGTTTGCAGCTATGTTTATCGAGGAAATTCAAGGCAGCTATTCATCGATTATGGGGTTACCTCTTTGCGAGGTGGCAGAGTTACTGGCTGAAGCAGGCGTCAAGGTGTTAGATTTAGATATTTGATCTACGTTATAAATATATGAGTATTGAAATACTAATAAATGTTACACCTCAGGAATCACGTGTCGCTTTTGTGGAAAATGGCGTCCTGCAAGAAGTGGCGATTGAGCGCAGTCGGCGTCGTGGACTGGTGGGAAACGTTTATAAGGGAAAGGTTTGCCGGGTGTTACCTGGAATGGAAGCTGCGTTTGTGGACATTGGTTTGGACAAGGCCGCTTTTCTGCATGCGTCCGATGTGGTGCAACGTGGTCAAAGCAAAGAGGAAGGTTGTGAAAACGCTGTATCAATTGCAAGTTTATTGCAGGAGGGACAGCATGTCCTTGTTCAGGTGGTTAAAGACCCTATGGGCACTAAGGGAGCACGCCTGACAACACAAATCACTATTCCTTCGCGCTATTTGGTTTTGATGCCACACAGCTGCAATGTTGGAATATCTACTCGAATTGAAGACAGTGTGGAAAGAGAACGCTTACGTGAACTTGTTAGTAACCTTCGCGGTGAAAGCCAGCAGGGCTATATTTTGCGAACTGCTGCGGAAGCGGCCAGTGAGGTTGAATTAGCCCAGGATGTTAAGTTTTTGCAACGAGTATGGGCGAAGATTCTTGAGCGAGAAGCATCCTCAAAGGCTGGAGCCTGTGTGTATTTCGATCTGCCGTTGGCCAAGCGAACACTGCGGGACGTGGTCGGCGTTGAATGTGAGCGTATGCAGATCGATTCACATGAAACTCAGCGGGACGTGTTGGAATTTGCGGAGTCTTATATTCCTGAGATGGCTGATCGGGTTACCCTTTATCGCGGCGAGCGGCCGATCTTTGATCTCTACAATGTTGAGGATGAAATTCTCAAAGCGCTGGAACGCAAGGTGATGTTGAAATCAGGGGGGTATTTGATTTTCGATCAGACTGAATCAATGACAACCGTTGATATAAATACCGGTGGTTACGTAGGTTCCCGTAATCTAGAAGAGACGATTTTCAAAACCAACCTCGAAGCAGCGCAAGCCATAGCGCGGCAGTTAAGACTTAGGAATCTGGGCGGCATTATAATAATCGATTTTATCGATATGCTCGAAACAGAGCACCGACGACAGGTCCTGCGAGCCCTGGAAAAGGCCTTGGCGAAAGATCACGCACGTAGTCAGGTCTGTGAAGTATCACCACTGGGTTTGGTTGAGATGACGCGGAAGCGGACGCGCGAAAGCCTAGAACACATTCTCTGTGAGTCTTGTCCTGTGTGTAACGGCAAGGGTTATATTAAAACCGCGGAGACGGCCTGCTACGAGCTGTTTCGAGAAATACTGCGCGAAGCGCGCCAGTATGATGCGAGAAAGTTACTCGTACTGGCTTCACAGGAAGTCGTCGATTTGTTGCTGGACGAAGAGTCATCAAGTTTGGCCGAGTTACAGGAATTTATTAACATCCCCATTAAATATCAGGTAGAAACACAATATACCCAGGAGCAATTTGACGTCGTACCCGTTTAACTCTAGTTCTCCAATAGTGTCTTTCAGTGACAATCTGAAGGGGCGGTTCCATTTATCCTTTCAGCAGCGTTATTATTCTCTCATGTAGAATATTAAGCTACACGGTACTCACTCAGCCCTGCCGAGGAATGTATGGGCGCGGCGCCGGTTATGGGCTTACGAAACTCACCTTGGTTTCCCATGGATTAAGAAAACGAATCATGGAGATAAAAACAACTCAGCAAAATAACGAGAATTCTGGACTGCCAGCCTGAAATGAAACGCGTCCTTTTTAATGGCCTGCGATTGAGCTGGCTGATAATTGCCGCCGGGGTAATTGTCTTCGCGCTTGCCTTGACTCTATTGCGGTTTGGGATGCCTTGGGCAAGTGACTACCGGAATGAAATTGCCTCCGAGCTTGCCCAAATTATTAAACACCCCGTTGAAATTGGTCATTTAGAGATGGGTTGGAGTGGCCATCGTCCGATGGTCCAAATTAGTGACGTAAAAATATCCGAACCTGGAACTCACAAACCCCTGATGGCGTTCGACCATCTATATATTGCCCTCGATCCTTGGCGTAGCTTGACGCATTGGCGGCCTGTCGCACATCGCGTCGTTCTGGAGGGCAGTCGTATTGCTGTTGCGCGTAGCCTTGATGGGAAAATAGTCTTCAAAGGTTTTGAATCATTGGATTCCACCGAAGGTGCGTCGCTTGAGCAAGTCGCCGGTTTAAGCCTGAGTCTGCGGGATATCGAGATCAGTTGGTTTGATGAACCCTTGAACCAGCGTTTTGATTTTACTGCCCGCAGTCTGGAGTTTCAGGCGGGTGATCGCTCCTTAGCCGTTGATACCCATATAGATCTACCCGAAAGTCTGGGCGAAAAAATACACCTTGTTGCGCTTGCGGAAGGACCGCTCTCCAGCTTTCATGACTGGAAGCTAAGTTTCTTTGTGCGTGGGCGTTCTATTGATGTACCGGGACTGCCGATGCAATGGCCACAAGCTGTGCCGCAAGCAAGCACAGGTGAGCTTGATTTGAGTTTATGGGGGCAGTGGGATCGCCATTCAGGTTTTGAAATAAGTGGTTTAACGGACTTGTATGATGTGCGGTTAGACGCGCCTATTGAAGATGGGAAAGCAGCGAGGTTTGCTTTTGTCGATGAACTTAGGGCTCGTGTACAAGTTACAGGCACATCTCAGGGTTGGCAACTCCACATGGATCAGTTATCGGTGGCAACACCACAACGGCACTGGCCAGAAACTGGATTAAGCTTGACCTACGAAAAGCTGCAAGATGGGGGCTTTTTTCGGGGAGCGATTGATTTCCTTGATGTCACTGAGACCACTAATCTAGCGTCATTGTCTCCCATGGTGAGCAATGAGCAATTAAAAAAACTGCGGGACTATCAGCCAGGTGGTGAATTGTCGAATATTGCCTTTAAATTTAGGTCGGCAGGTACGCCTGAATTTAGTCTCGAAGCTCATGTGGACAAGGCGCAATGGCTCAGCCATGAAAAAGCACCGGGTCTGATGGGTGTTAGCGGGGATGTGAGCTTGGATGAGCGGGGTGGCCAGTTATTGTTGGATAGTCACGATGTATACTTTATTTATCCAAAGCTATTCTACTGGCCTATGGAGTTTCAGGAATTGCAGGCACAACTCAAATGGTACATGGAAGATGATGCCTTGAGGCTCTCGCTGGACGAACTTCGACTCAGCAATGAGGATGCGGAAGTAGTGGGTGGTGCACAACTCGCGCTAGGAGAAGGGGAGGAATACCCCAGTCTCAATTTGGAGGTCCTGTTCCCTAGGGCCTCTCTAAAAAAGGTGCGTCGCTATATTCCCTATTATAAATTTAAATCTGTAGAGACTCAGCGATGGCTAGAAAAAGCTTTTGTCTCGGGCGAAGCGAGTAACGGCCGCTTCAGTTATCAGGGGCCGTTACGGAGTAAAGCTTTCAAAACGGGAAAGGCCAAGTTGCTAGCGTCCTTTAATGTTGAGAATGCGGTTTTGCAGTATCAAAAGGGGTGGCCTTTATTGCGTAAGCTTAAGGGGGACATCAAATTTGAAAATGCTAGCCTACATGCCAGAATTGATGCTGGGCGCATATTTGGATCTTCCATCAGGCCGGGAGGGCAGGTAGATATTAAGAACTTTTATCGCACCCGCGTTGATGTTAACGCCGCTGCAAAAGCATCGCTTCCGGATGTATTACGTTATGTTCAGCAGTCCCCCCTGGGATCGGGTATGGAAGACTTCCTAAAGCAGGTCAATTCGGATGGTCGTACGGATCTCGCCTTAAAACTGCGTATTCCTCTCTCAGAAAAGCTGAAAGACCCGCTACAGGTCAATGGCAAGCTGGACATGCGAGATGCGCGACTCACCTTGCCTGATCACAATGTGGATTTTAGTAAAATAAAAGGTCGCGTGTCATTTACCAAAGATAAGTATTCTGCTAAGGGTATTAAAGCCGTGTTTCGTGACCAGCCGGTAGTGGCAAATATAGAAACGCAAGATGATGGTCAAATCGAGATCTCCATGACCGGGGATTTCCCCATATTGGACCTTATGCCTGAGGCTCGGCCGATTCTTAAGCATTTGGCGCATGGGAAAACCCGTTGGTTAGGCACTGTGGGAATTCCTTCTCGTAGCGCCAGAAATGACGGTGAGTCGATCTGGTTGAATGTAAGTTCATTGCTCCAAGGTGTTCAGGTTAATCTGCCCGCGCCACTAGGAAAAGACGCTTCATGGCAGCGTAATTATAATCTGCGCTACCATTTTTCCCCAGAGTTTCCTAAGTTAGAGATGACCTATGGGAATTCTCTCCAAGTATTGGGGGAGTTAGAGAAAGGGGCGGGGTTTAATTTTCACCGGGCTGTTATCGGACTCTCTCTAGATGACTATCCGTTACCTGAGAATGGAATAGCGATTAAAGGATACTGGCCTTCTTTAGCAACGGATTCCTGGAATGAAGTGATTAAGCGTTTCTCTGCTTCTGATGGGAGTGCGGGTTCAGGAAAAAACATCGCTCGTGTGAATTCGATAGATGTTGGGTTGGGTAATTTGAATGTTGGGGGACGTAACTTCAAGGACATGCAGATTCAGTCCTCAAAAGAGGACACCGCATGGCGTATCCGTCTGGATTCACCTGCACTGGCCGGCGACGTCTTACTTCCTCACGCATGGGGTCAAGGGGCTCCGCTCGAAGCCCGTTTGAACCGTCTTCACTTGCATCCCATAGCTGAGGGTAAGAGACCCACTCCGCTATCGCCCTTATTGCTTCCGGGTATTCGTCTCGAGGTGGATGATTTTCAGCGTGAACAGACCCATTTCACGAAACTACTCTTGAACACCACGCCTAATCGATTCGGCCAGACGATCAACCTACTGAAGCTGGAGGCTGAGGACTTTTCTTTTCAAGCTTCGGGTTCTTGGCAGGAAGAAGATCAAATACAACGTACGGGGCTGAATATTCAGTTTACGACTAAGAACTTTGGCAGCAGCCTGGAGGCGCTGGATTATGGCGACAACCTTGTGGGTGGAAAGGGCGAAGCAAAGGGGCGTTTAAATTGGCTCGGCCCCGCTTACAGCTATGATATTGAAAGCCTTAATGGCTCCTTAAATGGCAAGTTTGAAGATGGCATGTTGCGTAAAGTGGATCCGGGGCTGGGGCGATTACTGAGTCTATTGAGTGTGAATTATTTACCGCGGCGGCTGAAGCTCGATTTTAAGGATGTGGCCGATAAAGGCTTTCATTACGATTTGATCAGTGGGGTTGCCAACATTGAGAAGGGGTACGTCAGTACTCCTGGCCTGTTGATTGATGGGCCTGCTGCCGCATTGGCATTGAGTGGGCGAACGGGGTTATTGGAGCATGACTATGAAATGCATCTCGAATTGGTGCCTAAATTCAAGTACAGCGTGCCACTTGCTGCAGGTGTATTGGCAGGGCCTCAGACGGGTTTGCTTGTCTATTTGTTCAATCGAGTGGCGGAGGGAGCCGGTCTGGATTTTAATAAAACACTTGCACTAGAATATGATATTGCAGGTACTTGGGAGGAGCCCATTATTACCTCGTTGCAAAAATATACCAACGATCAAAATGAGTCAGGGGAGTTTTGGGAGTAATCGCTTCGCTTGTGCAGGTTTTCAGTGATCCTACTGATTTTTCTAGGATTATTAATCACAATGCAAAAATCGGGTACAATACACCGCTAAATAATGATAAGAACTCGAGGAGACACGTGAGTATTTTTGCCGCTATTCAAATGGCATCAGGATCCCAGTTAAGCGCAAATCTTTTAATGGCCAAGCAGCTGATAAGTGAGGCCGTGGAGTTGGGTGCTCAAATGGTTGTGTTGCCAGAGAATTTTGCCTTTATTGGTCAGCAAGACAAGGACATTCTAGATATTTGTGAGGAGCCGGGCAGTGGGCCTTTACAAGACTTTTTTGCAGAACAGGCGAACCGTCATGAGGTTTGGATTTGTGGCGGGACCATTCCGCTGAAAAGTCCAGACTCTGATCGAGTCTATGCATCATCTCTGATATATGATGCCCAGGGCAAGCAGGTGTCTCGCTACGATAAGATTCATTTATTTGACGTTCAATTGTTAGATTCTGATGAGCAGTATAATGAGTCGGCAACCATCTATTCGGGTAAAGAAGTCGTAGTGGCTAAAACCCCATTTGGCCGCGTGGGGATGGCGGTGTGTTACGACCTGCGCTTTCCTGAGCTGTTTCGCGAGCTGGTCAATCAGGGTGCGGAAATTATTTTCTTACCGGCAGCCTTTACGGCCTTGACCGGCAAGGCACATTGGGAAGTGCTGCTTAGGGCGCGCGCGATAGAGAATCTTTGTTATATTGTGGCGGCAGCCCAAGGCGGGTACCACATTAACGGGCGCTCCACCTATGGTCACAGTATGATTGTTGATCCATGGGGCGGCGTTACCCAACTCAACACAACCACTCCAGGTATTATTACAGCCGAGGTAAACATTGATTTTCTTCATTCTACACGGCGCAGTTTTCCTGCGCTTGAGCACAGGCGTTTGTCATGAGTGAGCTTATAGACGTTGCCAGCGCGCAAATGCTGACACCCGCGGGATTAGGTGTGGATGACTTGGGGGCGGTTTTAAGTCGTCTCATGGGGCCATCCATTGATGCGGCCGATCTGTATTTTCAAACCAGCCGTCACGAGTCCTGGGTATTGGAAGATGGCATTATCAAGGAAGGCAGCTTTAATCGAGATCAGGGTGTGGGCGTGCGTGCGATCAGTGGTGAAAAAACCGGTTTCGCATACTCCGATCAAATTATTCTGCCTGCTCTGGAAGAGGCTGCCATAAACGCTCGAGCGATTGCCAAGAGCCATGCCGACGGCAGCGTAAAAGTTTTCCAGAAGCAAACATCGATACAGCCGTTGTATCGGCCAGAAAGCCCTTTGGATAGCCTTAACGAAACTGAAAAGATTGAATTGTTGCGACAAGTGGATGCTGAAGCGCGTAAGCAAGATCCACGCGTTACACAGGTGATCGTAAGCTTGGCGGGTGTGCTGGATACGGTGTTGGTTGCAGCCAGTGATGGCACGCTTGCAGCTGATGTCCGTCCGCTGGTACGCATGAACGTCACCGTTATTGTTGAGCAGAACGGTGATCGGGAGCAGGCTTCGAGCGGGGGAGGTGGCCGTAGGGATTATCGCTACTTTATGGAAGATGAGAACGGGCTTAGTTATGCCCGTGAGGCCGTTCGACAAGCCCTAGTGAACCTCGAAGCCGTGGCAGCGCCTGCCGGAACGATGGATGTCGTGTTAGGCCCTGGCTGGCCCGGTGTCTTATTGCATGAGGCCGTGGGGCATGGGCTAGAAGGCGATTTCAATCGCAAAGGTACGTCTGCATTTGCCGGTCTAATGGGCGAACAGGTTGCAGCAAAAGGCATTACCGTTGTTGATGATGGTACGCTTCAGCAGCGGCGTGGCTCGCTTAATATTGATGATGAAGGCACCAAAACTCAGTGTACGACGCTCATAGAAGACGGAGTGCTGGTGGGTTTTATGCAGGATAAAATGAATGCAGGGCTAATGGGGCAGAAGTCGACTGGGAATGGCCGGCGCGAATCCTATGCGCATCTACCGATGCCGCGCATGACCAATACCTATATGTTAGCCGGACAACGTGAGCATGAAGAGATAATCGCTTCCGTGGAGAAGGGTCTGTACGCCGCTAATTTTGGTGGCGGGCAGGTAGACATTACCTCCGGTAAGTTTGTTTTTTCGGCATCTGAGGCCTATCTAATTGAGAACGGTAAAATCACTCGGCCTGTTAAAGGCGCGACGCTGATTGGTAATGGACCGGATGTGCTTCGACGCGTCAGTATGATTGGCAATAATCTAGAATTGGATACGGGTGTGGGCGTTTGTGGTAAGGAAGGGCAAAGCGTGCCAGTCGGTGTGGGTCAACCAACCTTGCTGATTAACGAATTAACCGTAGGAGGGACGCAAGCTAATGACTAACATTACCTCTATGAAGGGCGATGAAATGCTTGCGAACCTGGCTGTCGCCACGGCACTTGAGGAGGCAAAAAAGCAGGGCGCAACTTCTGCGGATGCGGCTGCTGGCCTGGATAGTGGTTTATCGGTGACAGTTAGAAATGCAGATATTGAAACGCTGGAACACCATCGGAATCAGAGTCTTTCAGTAACGGTTTATCAGGGGCAACGAAAAGGTTCGGCAAGTACATCGGATCTTAGCCCCGATGCGATTCAAGAAGCCGTGGAAGCGGCAAATCGAATTGCTCGTTTTACATCTGAGGATGATTGCGCAGGACTTGCCGATGCGGAATTGATGGCCACCGATTTTCCGGATATGGATCTTTATCATCCCTGGAGTCTCACCGCCGAGCAAGCCATTGATATTGCCCGAGACTGCGAGGCTGCGGCAATGGGGCAGGACAAGCGCATCACGAACTCCGAAGGAGCCTCTGTAAATGCTTTTCAAGGTGTCTCAGCCTATGCGAATTCGCATGGTTTCTCGGGTATTAAGAGAGGTACGCGGCACAGTATTAGCTGTTCAGTGATCGCCCAGGATGAGCAGGGTATGCAGCGAGATTATGACTATACCAGCTCACGTATTCCAGAAAAACTCGATGATCCGGAAAAGGTGGGGCGCAGTACTGCGGAACGCACTGTGCGACGACTTGGGGCGCAAAAATTATCGACGCGTAAAGCGCCCGTGTTGTTTGCGTCTGATCTGAGTCGGGGGCTGATGGGGCATTTTACCTCGGCGATATCAGGCGGCGCCCTCTATCGTAAAGCGACCTTTTTGCTTGATATGCTGAACGAAGGTGTATTCCCTGACTTTGTACATATCTATGAAGACCCGAGGATTCTCCAAGCTTCGGGAAGCGCTAGTTTTGACAACGAAGGCGTCGCGACTCGTAAACGTGATCTCATCACCCAAGGTGTATTGCAAGGCTATGTTTTAGGCAGTTACTCTGCGCGTAAACTAAAAATGCAAACTACCGGAAATGCGGGTGGAATGCGTAATCTCCGCATTGATTCAGGTAGCGATGATTTTACTGCTTTGCTTCGGCGAATGGGAACAGGACTATACGTCACCGAACTAATTGGCCATGGCATCAATTCGGTTACGGGTGATTACTCACGTGGCGCGGCAGGATTTTGGGTAGAAAACGGTGAAATTCAATATCCTGTTGAGGAAATTACGGTAGCGGGTAATCTCAAGGATATGTTTTTAGATTTGCAATCCGTGGGTACTGATATTGATTTGCGGGGGAATACTCAAACTGGCTCCTGGTTAATTGGAGAGATGATGATAGCGGGGGAGTGAATGGATACTTAGAGGGTAACTCTATTGAACTAAAGATTGCACCACGAAGAGTACGAAGCTTTCCCCCAAAATCTTAACCTTCGTGCTCTTCGTGATGATACAAGATACATTGGTTTTATTAAATTAATGCTCAAAATAAATAAAAAAACACGTTGAAAATCTCGGTCATTATCCCTACCCATAATCGTGCTCATGTTTTGGATCGGGCGATTGAATCTGTTTTAGCGCAAACGCTTAAAGCGTCTGAAATTGTCATAGTCGATGATGGTTCCACCGACAATACAGCAGAATTAGTGCACTCGCGTTTTCCTGAATGTCACTATGTCTACCAGGATAATCAAGGTGTCAGCAGCGCACGCAATCTTGGAATTCGAATCGCTAGTGGTGATTGGTTAGCCTTTCTTGATTCTGACGATGAATGGCTGCCAGGTAAACAGGCCGCACAAAGAATTGAGCTGAGAAAAGATACCGAGCGACGTCTTTGTCATACGGAAGAAATTTGGATACGAAATGGGAAACGTGTGAATGCAATGCAAAAACACGCTAAATCGGGTGGTTTTATTTTTCAACAGTGTCTAGCTCTTTGCGTGATTTCACCATCGGCTACGATGATTCACAAAAGTATTTTCGAAGAGATCGGTGTTTTTGATGAGTCTCTTCCCGCATGTGAGGATTACGATATGTGGTTGCGAATTTGTTCCAGAGAATCGGTAGGCTTTGTAAAGGAGGCCCAGATCAAAAAATACGGTGGCCATATGGACCAACTTTCAAGTCAGTTTTGGGGGATGGATCGTTTTCGGGTTCAGTCTATCGAAAAACTATTAGAAGAAACGCACCTTCATGATTTGGACCGGGTTGCAGCTACACGTATGTTACTAAAGAAATTAAATATTCTGACTAAGGGTGCAATAAAGCGGGGAAAAAAAGAGACTGTGGAGCACTACGTGGAAAAGATGAGTTATTACCAAGAAATACTTTATTCATCCAGCAACAGTATTCAAGCGAAATGACTTATCCGGTGCGATTAGTCGTTGCCTTGCCGGCCGAAGCTAAGCCCGTTATATCCAGATTTCGCCTTAGCCGGATTCAGCTTGAGGAAGGGTTTCCGATTTACCGAAACAAAGATATATCACTTATTATTTCAGGTGCAGGGAAGAAAAATTCGGCGACCGCAGTGCATCAACTACATACCTTTAGTCAATCTATGATAAAGGCGATTTGGGTCAATTTTGGAATTGCCGGTCATCCTGTTCGTGCGTTAGGAGAGGGTTTTCTTGCCAGTCGTGTACTTGATGCCGTGAGCGCAGATCATTGGAAGGTACCGATGGGGCCACTTGTTTTATTTGATACAGATGAGCTATTAACGGTTGAGGTCCCTGATTTTGGATATAAATATCCTTATGCTCTAGATATGGAGGCAGCAGGGTTTTTTCCTGAGGCACAAGCATTAACTGATCCCGGGCGGGTCCATTGTTTAAAAGTTGTTTCTGACAATCGTGTCAGCCCAGCTGATCGAATTAACAAAAAAATGGTGTCTCGTTTAATTGCAGATAGACTCGATATCCTCGAAGCTCTTATAAAAAAGCTTGATGGAGAGAGTATTTGAAACTAAGCCAACGCTCTATTCTGGTAACCGGCGCAAGCCGAGGGATTGGAGCCGCTATAACTGCAGGTTTACTGGGTGAGGGTTGCAATGTTATTGGAATAGCACGTAAGTTTAAGGGCGCCTTCTCAGATGATGATAAATTCGAAGCGGTCGAATTAGATTTGTCTAAGTTAGATAATATTCCCGCGCAGTTTCAAGCTATACGTCGTAAGTTTAGATCGATCAATGTGTTGGTTTGTAATGCAGGTTTCGGTAGATTTGGTTCTCTCGAGGAATTTTCCAGTACACAAATTCGTAACCTGGTCGATTTGAATCTTACCAGTCAAATTCTACTCACTCGCGAATTCCTTCCTTCGATGAAAACTCAGGGATTTGGAGATATTATATTTATGGGTAGTGAGGCTGCATTAAGAGGTGGCAAGCGAGGTGCAGTGTATTCCGCTACTAAATTTGCACTACGAGGGTTAGCGGAATCTTTGCGCGAAGAATGTTCGGGGAGCGGTGTGCGTGTGAGTATTATTAACCCAGGAATGGTGGCAACAGATTTCTTTGAAGAATTAAATTTCCAACCGGGGAAAGATGCGGACTGTCATCTGGTTCCCGATGATATTTTCGCGGCCTTAAAACTGATTTTAACAGCCAGGCCGGGTATAAATATTAACGAGATTGAGTTGAGTCCGCATAAGAAGCTCATCGAATTTAAATAAAAATAAATC
>FXBE01000048.1_pt1 | contig 16975 bp, 20 predicted proteins | sample 5335311 | NCBI WGS metagenome assembly FXBE01 (sample SAMEA103928390, study PRJEB20085) | sediment metagenome | biome: marine biome; feature: hydrothermal vent; material: sediment | place: Atlantic Ocean | collected 2013-08-06T02:46:56 | depth 0.05 m | reverse complement strand
ATATATCATACAGTAAAATGACAAACTTGTGTATGCCATATGATAGAGACAGTATAGTCATCCTATGTGCAACCAATGTGCACAATAAATTGGCTATAATACAGTTACTTTTAGAAGGATCTATCATCAAAGCATTTGAAAAACTAAACTTGCATCCCGCACTGCTCAAGGCTTTGGCACAGGAGCACTATCCTCATGCCACTGCCATACAGAACAGGGTCATTCCTCTGGCCATGAAAGGGATCGATATCATCGGTGCCTCGAAATCCGGTACCGGCAAAACTGCTGCCTACATTCTACCACTGCTCAACAAGCTGCAAAAAGTGGTCAAGCCAGACAACAAGGTACTGCGTGCCATGATCATCGTCCCTACGATCGAACTGGCCGATCAGGTCTCCAGAAATATCAGCACACTTAGCAAATATCTCGATATCACCACAGTCAAAGTACAAGGCGGTTCGCACAAAAGCACACAGCTTGGCAAGCTCAAACAGGGTGCAGACATCGTCGTCGCTACGCCAGGCAGGCTGCAGGATTTCATCGGAAACCACAAGATCAATCTAGAGTTTATAGACACAGTCATCCTCGATGAAGCCGATACTATGCTGGAACTGGGATTTTTGCCCGACATCAAAAATATCCTCAAACACTGCAAAAGACCCTGGCAAACGATGATGTTCTCTGCTACCATCTCTCAAAATATCAAAAAGCTCGCCAAAGAGTTCCTGCGTGACCCTGCTATCGTGGAGATCCATGACAGACGGGATGTGGTGACTGTCATCAAGCACAGGGCTATCAAGGTGGATCGAAAACGCAAAGCCGAACTGGCAGCAAAACTGATCCAGGAGAGCGGTACAGCACAGGTACTGCTCTTTGCTGCATCCAAAGCCTCTGCTGACGAGATCTATGCCTATCTCAAGGCACAGAAGATATGGACATCACTCATCCATGGAGGACTGGACAGAGGTGCCAGAGCCAAATCTCTTTCTCTGTTCAAAAGTGGCAAGACACAGGTACTTGTCGCTACCGATATTGCGGCCAGAGGCATCGATATCAAGGCCTTGCCACTGGTGATCAACTATGACTTTCCGGAGAGTACCGATGATTTTACCCATCGGGTAGGCAGAACAGGTAGAGCCCAGCACAAAGGCAGCGTCATTACCCTGCTAACTACCAGAGACTACCATAAATTCTCCAGAATAGAGAAACACCTCAAACTCCATATCAAACGGGAAGTCCACCCGGACTTTGCGCTCACAGACACGCAGCCCAGACAGGTACAGCCCAGAAAAAAACTACTCCGTGAAAAAAAAGGCTATATTGACAAAGATAAAAAACGAAGAGAGTCCTATGCCAAGAAAAAATCCAAGCGACCCGGTCTCAAAAAAAGATAGTATTCTCCCCTATCTGATCATGGTGATCCCTCCCCTGCTCTGGGCGGGAAACTTCATCGTAGGCAAGGCGGTATCCGATCAGCATGCTCCTATCGGACTCTCCTTTTGGCGCTGGTTTCTGGCATCGGTGATTTTCCTGCCGTTTGCAGCCAGGCCTATATGGAAACATCGCGCTGTCATCCAAAACTATTTCTGGCAGATCACGCTGCTCGCACTGCTCAGTGTCAGCCTCTTCAACTCTTTAGCCTATATCAGTCTGCAATATACCTCAGCGACCAATGCTACCCTGCTCAACTCCTTTATCCCTATTTTTATTCTGATCATCAGCAGTCTCTTTTTCAAGGAACAGCTCTTGCCAGGACAGATACTCGGTGTGATGATCTCACTGCTGGGTGTATTGGCCATACTGACAAAACTGGACAGCAAGATACTTTTAGGACTGCAGATCAACCAAGGAGACCTCTGGATGCTCCTGGCTGCATTGGACTGGGCACTCTACTCTATCCTGCTCAAATATCTCCGCCCCAAAGAGATAGATCCTGTCCCCTTTCTGGGTGTTCTCCTGGTACTGGGTACGCTGATGATACTGCCCTTGTGGCTACTCAACCCTTTTCATGAACCTACGATGCTGCTGAACAAAAGCATGGTATGGGCACTTTTGTATATTGCCATCTTCCCCTCTATCATCTCCTATCTTGCATGGAACTATGGCATGAAACACCTGGGTGCTGTTGTCGGCGGACAGTATATTCATCTCATGCCACTCTTTGGTGCGATCATGGCCGTACTTTTTCTCCATGAGAAGGTACAACTCTACCATCTGGCAGGGGCACTGCTGATCGGCACCGGACTCCGGCTGAGCCTGAGCAGCAAAAAGAGATTAGAATAGAAAGAATGGACTTTTCAGTCAACAGGCATGAATACGACAGACTTCTTGGCACTTTTTTCATACTTAAGCCCACTAAGAAAACTGCAAACTTCAGCATTGTGGTGTATTCCCTGGGTTGGGAAAAACCATCGATAGTATGACGAATGAGGTAGTACTGTAACTTCCTCGATATCCCACATGAACGAAATAAATCTCTTTTTCTATTAAAGTCTATCTTTCCCATATTTTTTTACAACTATTTAGCAAAATAAAAGAGACTCGTGCCTATAATGAATGTATCAATTGTAGGCACTAAACTATAAATGTAATTGATTATTTTAGTCAATAAGTATGGTGACTTTATGTGGAATGGTCGTAGTGTTCAAAGGTCATTTCGAGGATATATCTCATAATAAACGGGAGTAACTGTAAAATGGATTTTTTTCTCTTCTTGATTGTGCTTGCCATGTTCGTCTCTTTTATCCGATTGATTATTGGGCCGAATTTTGCAGACAGGATTGTAGCATTTGACACGATGAGCATCATGGCTATCTCTTTACTGGTGCTTCTCTCTATCGGATACAAGAGTGCACTCTACCTTGATGTAGCTTTTGTCTTCGCCCTCATAGGTTTTATCGGTACTATTATATTTGCTAGGTTCAATATACTGCGAGGAAAAGATGCTTAGTATACTGGGATATCTATGGATTTCATTGGGAATCATCTTTTTTGTCATTAGTGCGATTGGACTGTTGCGCATGCCAGATACCATTACCAGAATGCATGCGGCTACCAAAGCGTCTACTCTTGGTAGCATTTTGGTGATTATTGGAGCAGCCTTTCTTGCACCACATCTTTGGTTTAAACTCTTGCTTCTAGGACTGTTCATACTCTTGACCAATCCATTATCTGCTTCAATCTTGGCAAGGAGCAGCTATCTTCGTCATGGTTTCCTCAATAAGAGTGGTATCGATGACTTAAAGGATGCAGCATGATCGGTGTATTGATCTTGATAATTTTTACAGCACTTGTGGTGATTGCATTTCTGGTAATCTCCAGCGGAGATCTCTCTAGCAGTGTCATTTATTTCATGGCATTTGGACTCGGCGGCACAGTACTCTATGTTCTTTTTTCTGCACCAGATGTAGCGTTGACGGAGGCTGTGATCGGGGCAGGCATCAGCGGTGTCGTCTTTTTAGTTTCTCTCCTGCAAACCCAAACAAAGGAGGATATATGAGCCTGAAAAAAACAGTTGGACTCAAAACGATTTTGAGTGCCCTGCTGATCTCGTTTATGTCAGTGCTATTGCTGGGTGTGATCATGCATGCAGAGTATACACACGTTTCACTGGGGTATGATTTACTGAAAATCAATACGACATCAACCCAAAGTGCCAATGCTGTTACCTCTGTCGTCACCTATTTTAGAGGTCTGGACACCCTAGGAGAAGTGACCATACTGTTTTTGAGTATATTTGGTATAGGCATAGGCATAGAGCGATCAGACAAAATGAAAACCATATTGGCTTACGACAGCACATTGCTCAAGATCGGTACCAAAGTTCTGTTTCCTCTTATTGTGTTATTCGGATTGTACATTATCGCACACGGTCACCTCAGCCCTGGTGGCGGGTTTCAGGGAGGCGTGATTATCGCAAGCGGCTTTCTTCTGATGTTCCTGGCATATGGAGATTCTTATGACTTGGATCACAAAGTTCTCTCATTGTTCGAAGCACTGAGTGGTGCAGGTTTCGTACTCGTTGGCATCCTCTCTGTACTTGCCGGAGGTCTTTTCCTGAGCAATATGCTTCCTCTCGGTATATTGGGGAGACTATTTAGTGCCGGCATACTCCCTATTATCTACATTTTTGTAGGACTCAAGGTTGCGGCAGAGATCACCGTATTGGTAGAATATTTCATAAGGACGCAAGATGCTAGAGACGCTTAATCAAACTGCATTTTTGCACACAGTGGTCGCAATAGGTTCTTTGGCAATTTTTACGATCGGATTGGTCGGTGTATTGAGTAAGAAAAATCTGTTTAAAATTTTCCTCTCCCTTTCTATCGTAGAGTCTTCTCTCTTTCTTTTTTTTATAGGTAGCCATTTTGAAGCAGGGAAGGCTGCCCCCATTGTAGCTGATGGGATCAAGCTGTTTAACGCACATATGGTAGATCCTGTACCGCAGGCGATGATCCTGACCACCATTGTCATCGCCATTGCAGTGCTGGCACTGGCACTTTCTTTTGTAGTCAACTACTATAGACTGTCAGGAAACATAGATATCGACAAGATGGATGAACTGGGAGAAATACAATGAGCCTGATATATTTTATCGCGATACCACTTCTCGCTTCGTTTCTCACACCTTTCTACAGAAACCATCTTCGTTTTATCTCGGTAGCGGTCAATGTAGTTTTGGCAGGGATGGTGGCTGCCCTTTATGGCAGACTGCCTCTCAAAGAGTCTGTTTCTTTTGACTCACCTCTGAGTATTGGTTTTGTGCTGGATCAGGCCTCCTTCATCTTTGTGACATTGTTTGTAGCAGTGATGCTTTTTTTCTCACTCTACAGCATCAAAGAAAAAAACAGCGCTTCGATATTTGTGGTGACCAATATATTTACCGCCGGCGCACTAGGTTTGGTATTGAGTGCTGATATCTTCAATATCTATATCTTCTTTGAGATCGCCAGTATCTCTGCTTATATACTCACAGGACTCAACAGAGATAAAGCAGCCTATGCCGGTGCCATCAAATATATGATCGTGGGAGCAGTCGCCTCCATATTTCTTCTATTGGGAATTATGCTGATCTATCTAAATCTTGGTTATTTGACACTGGCCAGCATTGGTACTGATTTTCACACTATGGACAAAGGCATACAGTATTTGATACTACTCTCTCTCTTTATAGGGTTTGGTATCAAGGCAGAGGTATTTCCTCTCAATTTCTGGGTAGCAGACATCTATCAGGCAACACCCACCAAGATAGCCTCTTTGTTTAGTGCCGTACTTTCCAAAGCCTATCTCTTTGTATTTTTTCACATTCTCTATACACTCAATGTAGATGCTTCTTCTCTACGCTTCCTTACCGCAATCGGTCTACTGAGCTTTGCCGTAGCCGAACTGTCCGCACTGAAAAGCAAAGATCTCAAACGCATATTTGCCTACTCGACCCTGGGGCAATTGGGTATACTTTTTTTAGCATTCTCTTCTGCCAATACCATGGTAGTCAGTGGTGCATTGTTTTTGGTCCTGGTGCACTCTATCAGCAAACTGATGCTTTTTTTCTCACTGGATTTAGTAGAGAAAAAAATGCACAGTACCCGTGTAGAGGCTTTTGCAGGCTTCAAATCTGCCTTCCTATTCACGATTTTTACCATAGGGTTCCTCTCGCTGCTTGGCATTCCACCTTTTGCAGGTTTTATCGCCAAACTGACGATACTCAAAGGCTTTGCCAGTATGGGTGCCTATGGGATCATCGGTGCCATCCTTGCTATTTCTCTTGTAGAGGCGACTTATTTTTTCAGACTTTTATCTGCCCATCAGCGATCGAAAAAAACAGCGGAGGTAGCAGTGCCTCCACTGTCAAAGATCATACTTTCGCTTCTGGCACTCTCTATCCTTTATCTAGGCTTGTTCCCTCAGGGACTCCTGTCCCTCTGTACGGATGCGGCACAGATACTCATGCAAGGAGTCATCCATGTTTAACTTTGAGGTCACGGCGTTGGGAAATATGTTTTTTGCGTTGACGGTTTTGGTCTTCGTCTCTCTCTTTTTTGTACCAAACAGACACAGAAGTATGCCGTTGTACAGTTTACTCTTTGTCTCTCTGGCTTGCATATTTTATGCCAGCGATCTCATCACGCTTTTTGTAGGATGGGAAGTCATGGGGTGGAGCAGTTATTTCCTCATTGCCAAAACAGCAGACAGCCAAACCCTACAGAAGTACATCGTGTTCAATATTGGAGGTGCCTTTGCACTGCTGGGTGCCATTATTCTGATCTATGGTGCTACGGGAAGTTTTCTCTATAGCCAGATAGACTTCTCTGCCGTCTCTGCGGGGCAAGTCACCGCCATCACGATCCTGCTGCTACTCACACTGTTTGTCAAATCAGGCATTATGCCCTTCCACTACTGGGTCGTAGACAGCTATAGTCAATCCAGCGATCTCTTTTCCGCCATACTGAGTGCCATCATCTCCAAGACAGGTATCTTTGCATTTATTTTGATCTTTTTTCAGATCATCACCGTACAGTACCTCCAAAATAATATCTTGGAAATCGTAGCATGGCTGGGTGTGCTTACCTCGATCATCGCAACCTTCAAAGCCATCAATGAGGATGAGGCAAAAAGACTCCTCGCCTACTCTTCTATCGCGCAGGTAGGTTATATCGTCACCATACTCTCCATTGTAGGAAGTCTCTCGCTAGAAGCTGCACTCTATCATACAGTTATACATACGTTTGTGAAACTGTTGCTGTTTATCAATGTGGCTGCGATCATCTATGTGTCCAAGCAGCATAAATTCAGTACACTGGGAGGACTACTCTACAAGTATCCTCTGAACTTCATCCTGCTTGTGGTCGGGATCATCTCTCTGGCAGGCATGCCCCCTCTGGGTGGATTTAGTAGTAAGTTTTTGATCTACACTGCCCTGCTCGAAGCACACAAGGGGCTGCTCCTGGCTGCAGTACTGTTTAGCTCTGCCAGTGCATTCCTCTACTGCTACAAGCTGGTCTACGGTATCTATCTGGGGCAACCTACTCATCCCAAGACAGAGGCATATCCAAACATCCCGCTACGCTTCTATATCCCCCAGATTCTGGGTGCATTGGTACTGATCACACTGGGTACTACTCCTGGCGTGATCGTCCCTGTATTCAACAGCATCTTGGACAGTGTGGGATTTGAGCCTGTGGCCTACAAAGGGATCTTTACACTAGGGAGCGATTTCGCCTCTTTCAATGGTGGCGTGATCATGGGTGCCTTTGGGCTTATTTTTGTACTGATTCTTCTTTTTTTTATCCGCTTGAAAAACCGTTCTGTCAAACCCAGAGACAGGCTAGATATCAGTTATTGCGGGGAGGTACCCAGAGTCAATGCCAACCTGCACTATGGTTACGGGATGGGGAGAGAACTCTCCCGTATCGGACTGATCAAAATGATCCTTTCTCACAGTTCTCATGCATTGTGGCAGCGGATTAGTACGCTGCTTGGTGACATCTCTCGTCTCTTGCAGAAGCTGTATGTCCTATCTGCCCAAAATGTGGGATTACTCGTATTCTCCTTTTTTACTATCTTGCTATATGTGGGGGTGAAATAATGTTTTTGGACATAGTCATGATGCTAGTGATGGCCTATGGTTTTGGTTTTCTCTACTATGGGTTGTATCGCAATATCTCCGCCAGAGTACATGGACGCTTCGGCCCTTCTGTTGCACAATCTTTTTTTGACAGTATCAAGCTGTTCACCAAGGATACTTCTACAGATTTTGGATGGATGTTTTTTGCAGGCCCGATCATTATGGCCAGCGGCGCGATCCTGACAGTACTTTTTATCCCCTACTTTAACCAGGGAGAACGCTTTGTCGGCCTCAGTCACTATGGCAACCTGATCGTCGTACTCTATTTTATGGTGCTGGGGCCTCTTGGTAATGCTCTGGGTGTAGGCAGTCACGGCAATCCTTTTGGTGCCATGGGTATCACCAGAGGCTTGACCAGGCTTTTGGGTCTAGAGATGCCTTTCTATATTGCTGTTGTGGGACTCATGCTCGCCAATGAAAGTGCCGACATCAGCACTATCATGGCACATCAGGCAGACACCTACAATATCATTGCACACCCCCTTCTGTTCATTGCTGCATTTATCTCCTTTTTGGGCTTTCTTGGAAAATCTCCCTTTGATGTCGTAGGTGCGCCACAGGAGGTCTATAGCGGGCCTGCAGTAGAATTTGGAGGGAAATTTCTGGCACTAACTTTGAGCCAGAGTGCTATTTTCTCCTTTGCCAAACTGCTACTGATGGTAGACCTGTTCTTAGGTGGCGCAGACTCACTGTGGGATCTGATCCTTAAAACCTTTGTACTGTTTGTGGCCTCGGTATTCGTGGGCAATGTTTATGGTAGATTTACCACCGCCCAGAGTGTAGATTTTTTATTGAAAGTGCCGACAGTGATCGCTATTGTCGGACTATTATTTGTGTAGGGAGATAAGATGCAAAAAGGATTTGTAGTATACAACAACGAACAAAAAAGCCTCGAAGCAGAAACAGAAGGTATCAAAAACAGTCAAACACTCATACAGAAAGTTATGCATTGGTTTAGTGCCAGAAGTATGTTTGTTGTGGCCTACGGTACAGGCTGTGGCGCGATAGAGATGCCTCCGGTCTTCACAAGCCGCTATGACATAGAACGGCTGGGTGTGGTCGGCGTGGCCACCCCCCGTCAGGCAGATATCATGATCGTATCAGGCTACTGCTCCCTGAAAACATTGCGCAGAGTGATCCGTACCTACGAGCAGATGAGTGAGCCAAAGTATGTGATCGCATTGGGTAGCTGTACCATCAATGGCGGTATGTACTGGGACAGCTACAATACGATCAAAAAACTGGAAGAGTATATAGGTGTAGACATGTATGTAGCAGGATGTATGCCCAGACCAGAAGCACTCATAGAGGGTTTTGTCAAACTCCAAGAAAGCATACGCAACAACACCATACAACCGGGATATATCAAATATAAAGAAGGTTACGCCTATTATCGGGCCAACCAGGAAAAGCTGCTGGGCAAAGAGATACAACCGGTCTATGAAGAAGATTATGCAGGGATGAATCTATCATGAAAAATCTACAAAAAAGCTATCAGGTCACACAAAAATCCGAAAGACTTTTTGAAACCACTGTCCCCCAAACACATTTTTGGGAAGCAATGATCCACATCTCTACACAGACAGAGTTTCATACTCTCTCTCAAATAGCCTGTACCGACTGGATAGAAGAGGAGCATTTTTTACTGACCTATATTCTCACCAATGACACAAGGGATCTAAATCTCATGTTGAAGATTACACTAGGAAGAGAGTATGAGTCCATGCCTTCGCTTGTCACACGTTTCCCTCAGGCTGAAATCATGGAGAGAGACCTGCATGAGATGTACGGCATAGGATTTGACGGCAATGAGACACTGTATGACTTTGTACTCGAACAATGGAATGACCTGCCACCGCTCAGACGAGAGTTTGATACTCTGGCATTTGTGCATGAACATTTTGCCTTCAAGGGTGGCAGAGATGACAACAAGGATGTCAAGACAGAGCAGAAGCGACGCAGAGAAGAGGCTAAGAAACTCAAAGCTCTCGAAGCAGCCAAACAAGAAGCAGCCAAGCCCAATGATGTGAAAACAAAAGCGACAGCCATTACAGAGAATGTAAAAGCAGTTGAGACAAAGTCAAGCATAGAAGAGGCCAAAGATGGACACTAGACTCATAAAAATATTTCATGGACCACAGCACCCAGGTATCACGGGTAACATGAGTGTAGAGCTTGATCTCCTCGGTGAAACGATCAAACATGCCAGAACCCATGTCGGCTATCTGCACCGAGGATTTGAGAAGCTGGTCGAGCGTCGTACTGTCATACAGGCCTTTACTATCGTCTGCCGCATCTGCGTACCAGAACCAGACCCCAATGAAGAAAATTTTGCCAGAGCCGTAGAAGGCCTTGTGGGTATCGAGATCAGCGAAAGAGCCAAGTACATCAGGGTCATGGTACAGGAGATGAGCAGGCTTGCTGCGCAGATGCTCTGGATGGGTGGACAGAGCGGCTCTATAGGCATGGGAACCGTGGGGCAGTGGAGTCTATTTGACAGGGATCTGATGCTCGATCTCTTTGAGGAGCTCACTGGCGGCAGGGTGTATCATATGTATACCTATCCAGGCGGTGTCCGTCGGGATCTTCCGGAGGGTTTCTTGCAGAAGCTTTCGGCACTGCTTGATCATCTGGAGAAAAAGCTCCCCAAATATGACAGCATCTTCTTTGACAATGCTACTTTCAAAAAAAGAGCCATCGGAACAGGGGTCATAGACCAAGCAGAAGCACTGAAAAATGGCTATGTAGGACAGGCGCTCAGGGGCTGCGGGATCAAGCGTGACCTGCGCAAAGATAATCCCTATCTGGTCTATGACAAACTGGATTTTGAGATCCCTGTTTTTGAGGGGGGTGATGTCTACAGCAGGGCGCTGGTTAGAAGAGGTGAAATGCACGAATCTATCAAGATCTTGCGGCAGGTCATCGACCAGATGCCATCAGAAGGTGCTATCATGCAAAAACTGCCCAAACACAGAAAATTTACTCTCCCCAAAGAAGACATCTATGTGGCCACCGAATCTGCCAGAGGTGAATTTGGCTACTATATGGCAGGGGATGGCACGGAGCATATCAGACGTATGCAGGTCAAAGGGCCATCGCTCATACATGGCTTCACTCTCCTGGAGAAAATGCTTATAGATGAAGAGCTCTCCAATGTAGCCATGATCATGAACTCACTGGGTATCTGCCCACCAGAGATAGAGAGGTAATTATATGAAATTCAATACCATAGACATCAAAGGCATAGTGGCCCCATTTTCTGCTATCGGAAAAGTACTGGAGCACCCCAAAACAGTGTGTTATCCAGCCCAGAAAAAAACCGTTGCTCCCGGCTACAGAGGTTTTCACACCAATGTACTCACCGACTGCATTGGCTGCGCCAATTGTCAGGATGTTTGCATGAATGAAGCCATCGATATGATCACTATCGAGGAGGAGAAAAATGTCAAAAATAAGAGTGGCTGCATCCCCCGCATAGACTATGGACGCTGCTGCTGGTGCAACCTCTGCGTAGACGTCTGTCCTCCAGATTCTTTGGGACTGGGAGAAGCATGCATTCAGGCAGATGAGGACAGTAACAAGTTTTTATTTTTTCCAAAGGACAGCTCATGTTAGGCAAATTCATCTTGCTCTTTTTGGTCTGGATAGGATTGACAAATTCACTAGATATTCAGGAACTGAGTGTCGGTTTTCTCCTCTCATTAGGCGTTGCCTATCTCTTTGGGGGTCGCGAAACACTGCATTTGGGAAGGATTATTGTCAAGTATCTCAAATTTGCACCTATCTTTATCAAGGCACTCATCCAGGCCAATATTGAAGTGGCTAAAATAGTCCTTACGCCAAAACTTCCGATCAATCCTGGTATCGTCAAACTCAAAACAACCTTAAAAAATGACTACGACAAGTTGATTTTGGCAAATGCCATCACCCTGACACCAGGCACCATCACAATAGATCTTCAGGATGAAAATATCTATATTCATGTTCTCAATCTCAAAACCACAGACAAAGAGACACTGCAAAAAGAGATTATAGACAGCTTCGAGGTGTTATAGAGCTTGCATATGAAGTCTTGATTGAATATGGGAGTGATTTCTTTTTTGTGTTATCGGTTCCAGATACGACTCTAGCCCCGTTCACGACAATCTCACCAGCGGTATCTCATGCCTCTCTATCAGATCGAAGAAGAACTCCACGTCTTTGTCCTTTTCAAAGGCAGTAGCCGGTAAATAAGGATAGCCCTCCGGGCGCTCTAGAAGGAAGCCTTTGGGATGCAGGATCACGAGGCTGATCTGGCTCCAGGGGATCATGTTGCCATTGATATTGATCCCGCCTTTGGTGATATCAAAGAGCATCTTCATCTGTCCGATACCCTCTTTTCTGAATTGCTTTTTGAGTCTCCCTTTGTGAAGAAATCCTTTGATAAAGTACCAGTATAGAGAAAATATCGTACCGATATAGAGTATTGAGTAATCCTGTTGCCCTACGACCCTCAATCCACCGATGACCATCAATCCGATAAAGAAGTATCCGACATATCTCCTCCAGCTGTGGCGCTCTCTATAGGTATACGCAATCTCCCCGGCAGTCACATATACAGCCTCGCTCCATTGAAACTCCAGATGTGCACTCATGCCACACCGATTGCTTCGGCATCTGCCTTCATCGCCTCGATCACTTCACTGATCAGTACATCCAGTTCTATCTCCAGCATTTGGGCACCTTTGCGCACTGTCTCTCTGTCTACGCCTGCGGCGAAGCTCTTGGTCTTAAATTTCTTTTTGACAGATTTTACACCCAGATCCATAATGCTTTTACTCGGTCGCACCAAGACGCAGGCATTGACCAGACCACTCAATTCATCTACCGCATAGAGTGTTTTTTCCATCACAGAGCGTGGTTCCACATCGCTGCAGATACCCCAGGCATGGCTCATCATCGCCCGAATGATCTCCTGACTGTAGCCCGCCCCTTCCATAATCTCGGCTGCCTTGGTACAGTGCTGTTCAGGGTACTGCTCATAGTCCAGATCATGAAGCAACCCTACGATCCCCCAAGTCTCCATATCCTCTCCCGCCTTGGCAGCGAAATGGCGCATACAGGCCTCTACCTGCAGACCATGCTGTACCAGTGCCGGGTTGGTGTTGTATTGTTTCAGCAGTGCGTATGCATCGTCTCTGCTAGGCATAGAGACTCCTTTTATTGTAGATTCTGGGATTATTTGCTATACTTGACAGTATACCACACGAAAGGATAAGATATGTCAACAGCATTGAAAGAGCATGGCATCGGGATTGCCATCAAAAGAAACAAACAAAGACTCTTCGTTGAGATTACGATGCTCGGAAAGCTGACCCATGAGGATTATAAGATATTTGTACCCATGATCGACAAAGCACTCAAAGAGGCGAAAGGTCTAGAGGTGGATCTACTGGTCGATATGCGCAGCTTCACTGGCTGGGAGTTGCTTGCAGGCTGGGACGACCTGAAGTTTGGGGTCAAACACCGTAACAGCTTTGACAGAATGGCCATCATCGGCAATAAAAAATGGGAGAAACTCTCTGTCAAGATGATGAAACACCTTATGAAAGGGAAATCAAAGTTTTTCAAAAACAGAGAAGAGGGATTGACCTGGCTATTAAAATTAAAATAAGAAAGGCGGCTTCGTACAGAGCGGCCCTTTGCATGCGGCAAGATACCCAAGCGCGGATGATGCCTAAACGCTGCTAGAGCTTTTTTAAGAATTCCGTCTTCAGGAAGATCATCGTGCCGTTGACACGCCCCTGGATATGGGTTGGATCACCCGGTGCCATTTTGATATTTTTGACCGTGGTACCTTGCTTGGCAGTAAATCCTGCACCCTTGACCACCAGATCTTTGATGATAGAGACACTGTCTCCCTCAAGAAGGATATTGCCATGATTGTCTCTGGTGGGTTCCGTATTTTCATCCGCATCATCCAGACCTGCATCTGCCCACTCCTGTACCTCAGGCTCGAGATAGAGCATATCCAGCATATCCTGCGGCCACCCCTCTGAGGCGATTTTCTTGAGGATACGGTAGGCGGTCACCTGCACTGCAGGTATCGGACTCCACATACTGTCATTGAGACAGCGCCAGTGATTGGGATTTTGCTCTGGATTCTCCAGCAGCGCCGCACATTCACTACAGACCAAAATCGACTGCGTTGCACTCCCGTCACTGGGTGCTACCTCCATCACAGCCAGCCCCTCTGTACTCGCACACAATTCACACTGATTACCGCTTCTCTCTGTCAATATCTGTTCTACACTCATCATCATCCTTTAGCAATTTTTTTCATTGGTTTTATCGCATTTTATCGTCATCGCTCTTAATGCGTAATTATCGAGAAAACAAAGAAGCGCTTTAATTTGAAACCAAACATTATAATGTTATGATTACTTACTATGAAAAAAACGGACTTTGATCTTATCGTCATCGGTGGTGGTGCGACGGGTGCGGGTATTGCGCTGGATGCCTCTCTGCGGGGACTCTCTGTGGCACTTTTCGAACAGAATGATTTTGGGGAGGGTACCAGCAGCAGAAGCACCAAGCTGGTTCATGGAGGCGTCAGATACCTGGAGGCTGCCGTAAAAAGACTGGACAAAGCGCAGTATACGCTGGTCAAAGAGGGGCTGCGGGAGAGAAAATACTTTTTGCACAACGCCTCACATCTGGCGCATCCCATAGAGCTGATCACGCCACTCTACACATGGTATGAGATACCCTATATCTATGCAGGTCTGTTTCTCTATGACCTGATCTCGGGCAAAGCCTCTTTGGGCAGAAGCAGACTGCTGAGTCCCTCCAAAGCCAAAGCAGTGAACCCCTCTATCAATCCCTCGGGGCTCAAGGCTGCTGTCAGCTATTATGACGGTGCTTTCAATGACAGCAGAATGGTGATCGCCCTGCTGCAAAGTGCCCAGGAACAAGGTGCAGAGGTCTGCAACCACCATCAGGTGACTTCCCTTCTCAAAGAGGGAGGTACCCTCTGCGGGGTCATAGTGCAGAACAGGATCAACGGTCTGCAACATCATTATCACGCCAAAAGCATGATCAACGCTACGGGGCCTTTTGTCGATACTGTCAGAGCATTGGATGACCCCTCATCCTCACCGATCATGCAGCTGAGCAGCGGCATCCATATCGTGGTAGCCAAGAAATTTTTACCCACAGATGTGGGATTGATGATCCCCCGGACCAGTGATGGCAGGGTGCTGTTTGTACTGCCCTACCGAGACCATTGCCTCATCGGGACAAGCGACCAGCCTGCAAACCTTGACGAACACCCTGTAGCCTCGGCACAGGAGATCACCTATCTACTCGAAAATGTAAATAGCTATTTTGACATACAACTCTGCCACAAAGATATCTTGGCATCCTTTGCAGGATTGAGACCGCTGCTTTTGCAGGCGAATACGGATACAGCGCAACTTGTCAGAGAGCACACGGAACTGGTGTCAGATTCCGGGCTGCTCACTGTGGCAGGCGGCAAATGGACCAGCTACCGAAGTATGGCAGAGCAGGCTGTGGATAGTATAGCCAAAAAGCTGGGAAACACCAGCAAATGCCAAACCACAGATTACAAGATAGCAGGAAGCCAACAGGAAAAAAAGCACAGCATCCGGGCACTGCAACACAGACAAATATCCCCCAAAAGAGCCACCTATCTGTATCATCTCTACGGGGACAGAAGTCTCCGTGTGCTTGAAGTGTGTGATGAAGTGCCTACGGGTCATGACAGGATACATCCTTCATTCGAGACGACCTATGGAGAACTGCACTATTGTCTACGCTATGAGTATGTCCAAAAACCTCTTGATTTTATCACCAGGCGTGTCAATATCGGACTGACAGATACGCACACTGCGCAAGAAGTATTAAAAAGTATCTGCGATATAATGGAGCGAGAACTTCACTGGTCCAAAGCACAAAGAAATACATTAGAAAAAGAAGCCGTCACGCTATGCTAAGAAAAATATTTTTCCCCACAATGCTCATTTTGCTTGCCTACGGGTTCTGGATCAGTCCGAATTTCAAAGAGATCTCAGCAGGTGTTGCAATTTTCCTTTTTGGTATGCTCTCACTGGAAGAGGGTTTCCGGGTTTTCTCCGGCGGCACTCTGGAGCGTATACTGAAGGCTTCGACCGACAAGCTCTGGAAAAGCATCGGCTTCGGCTTTGTCAGTACGGCGATCATGCAGTCAAGCTCACTGGTCTCTGTCCTGACGATCTCTTTTATCGGTGCCGGCCTTATCGGTCTGACACAGGGTATCGGGATTATCTTTGGTGCCAATATCGGTACGACCACCGGTGCCTGGCTCATGGCTGGGTTTGGCCTCAAGGTCAAGATATCTGCCTATGCCATGCCCATGTTGGTGTTTGGCGTCATTATGATCTTCCAAAAAGCCAAATCTCTCAGGGGCATTGGCTACATCCTTGCTGGACTGGGTTTCCTCTTTTTGGGTATCCACTATATGAAGGAGGGTTTTGAGTCCTTTAGAAACACAATCGACCTTGCCTCTTTTGCCGTAGGAGGACTCAAGGGACTGCTCATCTATATAGGTATCGGTATCGGTGCTACGGTCATCATGCAGTCCTCTCATGCCACCATTGTACTGATACTGGCAGCACTGTCTGTAGGGCAGATCACTTATGAAAATGCGATCGCACTCACCATCGGTGCCAATATCGGCACCACCATCACCGCCATCATAGGGTCACTCAGCTCCAATATTGACGGAAAACGGCTGGCAGGAGCACACCTCATCTTCAATGTGACTACGGCTGTTATAGCAGTGCTGTTCATCCATCAGATCATAGGTACCGTGGATATGATCGGCAATGGACTGGGTATAGCCCAAGACAACCATACCCTGCGACTGGCTGTATTTGATTCATTTTTCAAGATCATGGGTGTGGTACTTTTTATTCCTTTTGTCCACACCCTCGTCCTGCTCTTGCAGAAAATCTTCAAGGAAAAAGCGTCTACCGAGGCTCAGGAGCAAGCAAAATACCTGAATGAATCCGCACTGGAGTTCCCTGTCACTGCACGCAAGGCCATTTTGGATGAGTCAAGAAGACTCCTGGACAACGCTATGCGCATTATCGGCAAAGGGCTTGGTATTGATATGGAGAGGCTTTTTGCCGGTGCAGAAGCGGATGCTGTGCTCCCAAGCCGTTGTTGCGAAGGCATCTCTGATATCGAGACCCTTTACGATCAAAAGCTTCGAGGTGTCTACGGAGAGATTGTTGAGTTTGCCATCGAAGCACAATCCAACCTCCCCAAAGAGTACGTCACCAGCTTCTACAATATCAAACTGGCAAACAG
>FXBE01000047.1_pt1 | contig 17014 bp, 13 predicted proteins | sample 5335311 | NCBI WGS metagenome assembly FXBE01 (sample SAMEA103928390, study PRJEB20085) | sediment metagenome | biome: marine biome; feature: hydrothermal vent; material: sediment | place: Atlantic Ocean | collected 2013-08-06T02:46:56 | depth 0.05 m | reverse complement strand
TATCTGATATTCAATTTGATCATCTGAAACATTGTACAAGTGCTGAAGAACTAACACCTTAAACATCACTACGACATCATAGGGTTTTCTTCCTGCCGTACTCTTGCGTTCTTTTTCACGAAGCTTATTCAGCGTTACCCTGAATTCTTCCCAATGTATGAGTTTATTTAAACTAACGAGTGGATCTTTTTCATTTAATTTCTTGTAACGATCATCGACTTCGAAAAAATTCGCCTGTTTCATGAAATTCTGCATAAATAATTAATTATGTAGCGAATTCTAACATAACTGGCTATTTTTAGAGATGCCCTTAAGATTGTGTGTGGTAGGAAGCATGGTAAAAGGCTATTGGGGTGGAATAGGAAATGGAGAATACGCTGTAAGAGGCGTTAAATGGGTGAAGCTGTAATCGGAAATAAGAATATTTCAAGAAACAAGCCAAGGATAGACGACGATGAAACTTGCAACGGTCAGGATCAAAAATTTCCGCTCGTTTGAGGATGCTACGATTCCGTTTGATGACTATACATGCTTGGTCGGACCAAATGGATCTGGCAAGTCAACAATTTTGCAGGCGCTTAACGTATTCTTTAGGAATACGTCAGGATCGACAGTAAACCTTCATATGTTTTCTGATGAAGATTTCCATCACAAAAATATCGCGGATCCCATAGAGATTACTCTGACATTTGAGAATTTAACCAAAGAGGCGCAAGAGGATTTCAAAGCATATTATAGGAACGGAAAGCTTGTAGTTTCTGCAATTGCAGTTTGGGATGAGGTTAAAGCAGAAGTTAAGCAATATGGATCAAGGCTTGTGATGACAGAGTTCGCCCCGTATTTTTCAGCGATACAGGCGAAATCAAGTGCTACGGACTTGAAGGAAATATATAGTAGTTTGAAAGAGGTATATAGCGATCTTCCAAGTGTATCCACTAAAGGCGATATGGAAAATGCTCTGCGGAAATATGAGGAAAGCCACCCGGATCTATGTGAGCTTAACCGCGATGAAAATTTGTTCTATGGGTGGAGTAAGGGAGAAAATCGATTAAGAAAGTATCTTCAATGGGTATATGTGCCAGCAGTGAAGGATGCTGCTACTGAGCAAGAAGAGGGCAAGGCGACAGCGCTTGGGCAGCTTTTGGAAAGGACCGTCCGGACTAAGGTGGATTTCCGGGAGCCTATTGATAAGCTGAGAGAGGATCTTGCGAAGCAGTACGAGGGTATCATTCAAAAGGAGCAGAGTGTTCTAGATGGGTTGAGCAAATCGCTGACGGCCCGTGTACAAGACTGGACACATACTGGTGCCAAGATCGAACTTAATTGGCATTACAACCCTGGCAAGTCAATAAATATTAATGAACCGCTTGCCAGGTTAGCCGCAGGAGAGAATGAGTTCCTGGGCGAGATTGCTCGCCTGGGTCATGGGCTTCAACGAACTGTATTCGTCTCTCTACTTCAGGAACTCGCGGATGATGGTGGAGAGAATGTGCCAACGCTATTGCTTGGGTTTGAAGAGCCTGAGCTTTACCAACATCCGCCGCAGGCGCGGCACATGGCGAGACTGCTTGAGGAACTTTCAGCCAAGAATTCACAAGTTCTTTTAACTACTCATAGCCCGTATTTTATATCGGGAAGAGGGTTTGAAAACATCCGTATGATTAGAAAAACGGATAATGATAAGCACTCAGTTGTTTCGGGCGTCACTCATTCTGAAATATCAGAGCGGCTAGCAACTGCGCTGGGAGAAAAGCCGCGTTCACCCACGAGCACGATGGCAGCAATTGAACAAATAATGCAGCCATCACAGAATGAGTTGTTTTTCGCAAGCGTTGTTATTCTTGTGGAAGGCCCAGAAGATGTCGCGTTTGTCTCAACTCATCTTCAGCTGACTGAGAAATGGAGTGAGTTTCGACGGTATGGATGCCATTTTGTGATTGCTACGGGAAAGCAAAATTTGAGCCGTCCCTTGGCGGTTGCAAACGCCCTTAGGATACCCGTATTTGTAGTGTTTGATTCAGATGCAAGGGCGAATAAAGCAAAGCCGGGTGACCATCCGCGTAGTAGTGCATGCATCTTGTCACTATGTGGGTACGATAATGCTAATTCCATGCCTGAAGAAACCTTCTGGGCGAAGAACGTAGTTATGTGGAACTCTAATATTGGCGACACCATAATCGAAGAATACGGAACAGAAATATGGGAGGCCGCAGAGAATAAGTCAAGGGTAGATCAGGGCTTCTTGGATGGCGTTAAGCGGAAGCATCCATTACTAATAACGGCGACTTTGGAAGTGTTGTAGGGGATGGCAAACAATCGGAGACACTCGAAAAGCTTTGTAGTAGCCTCATTGGATTTGCCGAAATACATTAATTATAAAATTAATCTGCATTTACAATGTTCAGATATATTCACGCAGCAGACATCCACCTAGATAGTTCCCTGCACGGCCTGGAGCGCTATGAAGGCGCGCCTGTCGAAGAAATACGCAGTGCTACACGCCGTGCCTTCGACAACCTGATTGATCTTGCCATTGATGAAGAGGTGGAATTTGTCTTGCTCGCCGGTGATCTTTATGACGGCGACTGGAAGGATTACAACACCGGCCTCTATTTCGTGGATCGTATGGGACGTTTACGAGAGGCGGGTATTAGGGTTTTCATGGTGGCAGGAAACCATGATGCGGCCAGCCAAATTACCAAGCATTTACGGCTACCCGATAATGTCACGATGTTTTCCACCCGAACTCCTGAGAGGGTTGTCCTCGATGACCTGAGCGTGGCAATACACGGGCAAGGATTCGCGACACGGGCAGTAACAGATGATCTTTCGCAGGCCTACCCGCAGGGTAACCCTCAGCTTTTCAATGTAGGCTTGCTCCACACGTGCCTGGATGGAAAGCCGGGCCATGAACCCTATGCGCCGTGCTCAGTCGATGGCCTGCGATCAAAAGGTTATCAGTACTGGGCGCTAGGCCATGTTCATAAACGCGAAGAAGTAAACCAGGATCCTTGGATCATATTTCCGGGAAATATCCAGGGGCGTCATATTCGCGAGACGGGCCCCAAGGGCTGCACTTTGGTTACGGTAGAAAACGGTGATGTTGTAGAGGTTGAGCATCGTGATCTCGATGTGATGCGCTGGGTGCTTTGTGAGCTTGACGTAGCAGGCAATGAGACTGTCGATGATATCTATTCGCTGGTGCGTGATGTGCTGCAAGCAGCACTTGATGATGCTGATGGGCGTTCGGTTGCAGTACGTCTGGTCCTGCAAGGTTCTTGTCCGGCTCACGGGAAGCTACATGCAGACCAGGAGCATTGGGTCCAGGAGTACCGTGGACTTGCAAATAGTCTCGGTGGGGCGGGGATCTGGCTGGAGAAGGTTTCTATCAAGACAAGTCCATCGGTCTCTGCCGATGAAGTTCTTGCACGTGATGACGCACTGGGTGGTCTTTTGCGCGCCATTCATAATATGGAGTTGGATGAAGGCGCTTTAGTGAATCTTGCCAACGAGGTATCTGCGCTTCGCCAGAAACTTCCTGTGGAGATTCTGAGTGGCGACGACTCTTATGATCCAGCGGATTCGGAACAGCTCAAAGATTCCCTTGAGGATATCAAGGAACTCCTGGTCAATCGTCTGCTGTCTACGGAGCAAGCCAGATGAAGCTTCAGGAGCTGCATCTGGCTGCGTTTGGTCCGTTTACGGATAAAATACTTGATTTTGGTCAGGATCCCGGACTCCACATTATTTACGGCCCTAATGAAGCCGGTAAGAGTTCAGCGTTGCGAGGACTCAAAGCGTTGTTCTATGGTATTGAAGAGCGTACACCCGATAATTTTGTTCATACCAATGACAAGCTTCGGGTCAATGGCTGCCTGAACGCGGCAAACGGGCACGAAATCAGATTTTCTCGAAGGAAGGGGCGAAAAAATACATTATTAACCTTCGATGGAGAAGTGCTTGACGAGCAAGCACTGACGCCCTTTCTACAGGGCGTGTCACCTGAGCTGTTTAAGACGCTTTTTGGAATTGACCATCAGGCTTTGGTGCAAGGTGGGCAGGAGATTCTTGAACAGAAGGGCGAGGTAGGACAAGCGCTCTTTTCGGCAGCACTCGGTAGTCCTGCGCTGCATGAGGTACTCGCGCAGCTTGACGAAGAAGCCGATAGCCTTTTTCGGCCACGGGGCTCAACGCAGTCAATCAACGCCTCCTTGAAAGAGTATGCTGAACTGAAAAAAGAGATTAAGGAGAACTCTCTTTCCTCCAGAATGTGGGATGAAGATCGTCGTGCTCTGGGAAAAACAACCAAGGGGTTGGCGAAAATTCAATCAGAACTTGTGGGCAACAGAGCTGAGACCAACCGTTTAAGACGCCTTCAGCGCCTCTTGCCGAGATTTGCTCGGCGGCGAGAATTATTGCAGGAACTGGAATACTTGCATGACATTGTGATTCTTCCTGATGACTTCGGAAAGCGCCATCAACAGGCAGTCAGGGCGTTGGAGACCGCACAGGCAATTTTGGCGAAAGCTTCCCCGCGCCTGCTGGGCTTTCAGACTAAGCTTGAGGGGTTGTCTGTAAGCCAGGAATTACTGGGTCAAGGTGAAAATATAGAAGATCTCCACGCGCGATTGGGTGGCCACCGTAAAGCGTCGCAAGATCGACCTCATATTGAAGTGGAACGGCAACAACTCCTGACAGACACGGAATTCTTGCTTAAAGAAGTGAAACCTGAATTCGAACTGGCTGATGTCGAGAAATTACGTCCGGTACTGGCGAGACGGCAAAGTATTACTGAGCTGGGGAGTAAAAATGCCGTCCTTGTTTCACGGGTAGAACAAACAGAATCGAGCCGACAGGAAGTAGAGATTCGCCTGGAAAGCGCCCGAAAAGAGCGCGATGATCTCCCGGAATCAGGTTCTTCTGACGGATTGAAAAGAGCCATCTCGGTGGCAAGGAAACTCGGAGATATTGATACCACAATCCAATCCACTCACAGTGATCTTGTTGCATTACAGGCACAATGTGATGGCGATCTCTCAAGAGTCACGCTCTGGGATGGTGTGTTGGAAGATCTGCCGGGGTTGGGTGTGCCCAACCGTGAAAGTGTCAGCCGTTTCGAAGAAACGTATGACGCGCTTGACAAGCGTCTCCAACGCTTACAGGACAAGCAGGCAGAATCCGTTGGTACGTTGCAGGAGACCTCGCTACGCCTCGATAAGATTCAGCGCGTAGGGGCAGTCCCGGCAGAGGCAGATCTTGTCGATGCGAGGTCCAATCGCGACCAGGTTTGGAAACTACTCCGTCGCCAGTGGGTAGATGGCGAGGATGTATCCGAAGAGGCAAGTCGTTTAGATGTCGAAGGAACACTACCGAATGTATTCGAAGAGCGAATGGCTGGTTCAGATGAGCTATCAGACCGTCTACGGCGTGAATCGGATCATGTTCATGAGGCAGCAACCTTGCTTGCCCGACAGGAAGCCGTGCAACAGCAACTGGAGGATCTGGAACAGAAGCTCGAAGTATGTGCGGCTGAGAAGAGCCAGATCGATACCGAGTGGAAGGCATTGTGGTCTACTTGCCAGCTTATACCGCGTACTCCGCGAGAGATGCGGGCCTGGCTGGACGACCTCGATAGGCTCCGCGACAAAGTGGGGCAGTTGCATTCTCTCCGGCAAAAGTTCGATGAGTTAGAACAGGCGCGTAACACCCATATCCAGCTGCTCAATCTGCAATTGGAAGCGCTTGGAAAGGCAGTCTCCAAATCGGAGTCACTTGAAACCGTGCTTCTGGAATGTGAAGCAACCGCGCAACAGCTTGATGACGTCAGGCAGAAGTACAAGTTATTGGATAAGAAGATCAAGGATCTTGAAACTGATTGGAGGTCTTTGACCAGAGATCATCGGCTGGCCATGGAAGACCTCGATACATGGAAGATTCAGTGGCAAGAATCGATAGAGAGCGTTGGCTTCCAGGGTGATGCATCACCCTCTGAAGTGGCGGATTTCATCGAAAAAGTCAGAGAGCTATTTGTCAATCAGAGTGAGGCGGAAAAACGGTGGCTGCGGATTAAAGCCATTGACGATGATGCAGAGGCGTTTCGTAGTCAAGTGGCGGATATGGTCTCAAACGTAGCCCCAGAACTTGAAGATCTACCTGCTGATGATGCCGTAGTACATCTGAATTCACTGTTATCGGATAACCGCTCAAAGCTGAAGCAACGTCAGCAGATAGAAGAACAGATTCAACAAGTTCAGCAGGAAATACAGGATTCCGAGGCTACAATACAGACGATGACTGAGCAGCTGGATTCACTTTGTGTGGAAGCCAAATGCAAAACTCATTCTGAGCTAGAAGAAGCTGACCAAAAATCGGCCCGGTATCTTAGTCTCAAGGATGAACTCGATTTGCGTGAACAGGAGATTCTGAATGACGGCGAAGGGGCTACCGTCGCAGAACTGGAAGCGGAAGCAGCAAAGATGGATCCGGATGAGCTTCCCGTACGAATTGAGGACTTGGACAATAAAATTGATGGTGAGCTTGAACCTGAACGTACAGAACTTGCAGAGACCAAGGGCCGTGAAGAAAAAGAGCTGGAGCTTATGGATGGCAGTGACCGCGCAGCTGCCCTTGCTGACCAGGCACAAGCCATACTTGCCCGTATCCGTGCAGATGCCGAACGTTACGTCCGCGTAAAACTCGCAGGCCGGATATTACACGACGAGATTGAGCGTTATCGTAGAGAAAATCAGGGCCCCTTGCTCAAGCGGGCAAGCGAACATTTTGCTGCGCTCACACTGGGTTCATTTGAGGGACTCGCGACCGATTTCAACGAGAAAGATGAACCTGTCCTTGCAGGCGTACGCCCAGATGAAGAACGGGTATATGTGCAAGGAATGAGCTCTGGAAGCCGTGATCAGCTCTATTTGGCATTACGTCTGGCCTCTCTTGAAAAGTATATGGAGACTGCTGAGTCCATGCCATTTATCGTCGATGATATTCTCGTTGACTTTGATGATAAACGTTCTCAAGCCGCTTTGAACGCCTTGGCAACATTAGCCGAAAAGACACAAGTCATTCTGTTTACCCATCATTCACGGGTGGCCGAACAAGCGAAGCAACTTCAAGGGTCGGTGCGGATACATGAGTTGTAGAATGGCACATACATACCTCTTTCGCCCGAGTTTTTTATAGTCGTCTGATAGCTTTACCGGTGCTCGTGCGGGGGAGTTTGGCAATAAATCGAACTTCTTGAGGTTTTTCAAATTTTGTAAGCGAAGCCCAGGTTTCCTCTGGTAGTTCGAAGGGTTCGCCTTCAATAAATAAAACGACTTTTTGCCCTAGTATTGTATCACTCACCTCACCAATAAAAAAATCTCGGTCAGAAATATGAGGGGTCAGCTTTTTCTCGACTTCTTCAGGAAAGATTTTTACGCCTCCGGTATTAATTACATTGTCGTAGCGTCCCAGCCAGCGGAAGGAATGGTCGTTTAAAAGCTCCACAACATCGGTTGTACTAATGGGTTTTCCGCCAAGGTGATCTGCCTGGATAATCAAGCAGCCTTGTTCATTTTTTAATAAGGAGACACCGGGTAGCGCTGTGAAGCAGTCAGATTTTTCCGGTCCGTTTAAAGGTCGAAGGGCAATGTGTGAAGCCGTTTCAGTCATACCCCAGGTTTCAAAAATGCGAGTTTTTTGAGATTGAATTTTTTCTATCAGTATGGGATTAACTTGAGCACCGCCGACAATGATGGTTTTAACTCTATCCAGTTGTCCATGCGTGAGGCTATTCGCTAACTGCATGGGAGTCATGGCGACAAAATCGATATCTTCCGAGAGTTTTGCGAGTGGATTAGAGGTGGGTTCGATTACTTTAAGATCAAGGTTGAGGCACATCGCGCGAACCAGCATCATTTTTCCGGCGACAAACTGTAAGGGTAGGCATAGAAGTGCGCTATCTCCCGAGTTGAGACCGAGTTTTTCTGCGGTCAAGCGCGCCGAGGCTTCCATCCAGATTTTTTTCATACTGATGGTGCGGGGTGCACCGGTTGATCCAGACGTTTGCAAATTTACCTTGCTTGATGGATGAAGCCAGTCAAGCATAAAGCGGTGTATATCATTCCAGATTGGGGTGGTTTGGTGAGTTAGTTTCCCAGTAATAATTCCTAACGGGGAGGGTAAATTATTTTTAAATAACTGACCGGTACCCAAGCCTTGAAAGCCTTTAGGGCAGAGGTTTTCCGTCCATTGGCTAATGGCGTTCAGACCCATATTAGACTCGAGAGCCGAAGTGACCCACCAGCCAATATTACGTTCTTCAGCGAGTTCAATCCAATGGTTACTTGCTTTGAACCCACCAAGTAAACCGGGTTTTAGTACTATATACTGTGGCTGTATTCGATCAAGCATTTTGCTCTGTTCTTCAACAGAAACCAGTGGCAGTAATTCTTCATCCAGCGCAATTGGAATAGGTGAGGATCGACAGGTTTCGGTAAGCAAATCCCATTGCCCAATGGCAATGGGTTGCTCGATAGAGTGGGGCGAAAATTCAGCGATTTGGGCCAACCTCTGTTGGATATTTTCCGGCGAGAAGGCACCATTTGCATCTAGTCGAAGCTCCAGCGTTTCAGGCCCGTGGTGTTGACGGATGTATTGGAGTATCTCCAGCTCTTTGTCGAAATCTAAGCCGCCAATTTTAATCTTAATGCATCGGTAGCCTTCCGTTAGCTTCTGATTGATCTGCGTGAGCATAAATTCGGCATCACCCATCCAGATCAACCCATTAATGTCTACTCTAGATCGATTGACTGATGGGAAAAACTGACCGATTCCTCCATGTTCGAGATCGAGTACTGCCATTTCCAATGCGAAGCGAAGACTAGGGAAAAGCTGTAATCGTTTCGGATTATTGATATATCCGTTAGGGTCTGTGCCGAGCCGATTAAGCTGAAGCTCAATATCATCGATATTGTCAATACTTAGCCCTGCAAGCGGCGCGCATTCGCCTATTCCGGTTACTCCTTTATTTCTTAGGAACACAAACCATATATCGCGCTGATGCATGACACTGCGGGATGTTCGAGCGGGCTGCTTAAAGTAAAGGGTATGTTTTTTCCAGGAGCAGTACATTCTATAATGGGGGAAGGTGCGTTAGTGCTGAAGTATACCCATCATGTTTAAGTTTTAGGAGTTAACTGTGGGCTCTATTCGTTCCGTGGACATACTCTCTAGCGAACATAGGTTTAAACCTGGAGGTTTTTATGAGTATTAGCCTAGGCGTTGATCTTGGCGGTACAAAGATAGAAGTTGTAGCGCTTAATGAGTATGGCGAGATCGTACAGCGAAAACGTGTTGCCACACCGCAGGGAGATTATCGGGCAAGTCTTCATGCCATCGCGGGTCTCGTATTGGCGCTTGAAGAGGAGCTTGGGCTTTCCGGGACAGTAGGTGTTGGCGTGCCAGGATCTATTTCACCTGCCACGGGTTTGATACGCAATGCTAACTCCACCTGCCTGAATGGAAACGCCTTAAAACAGGATATTGAGCAACTGCTGGCGCGACCGGTCGTGGTGAGTAATGATGCTAATTGCTTTGCATTGTCTGAATCAACGGATGGCGCAGCGGCGGGATCAAACAGTGTTTTTGCTGTCATTATAGGTACTGGAACTGGGGCAGGGTTTGTTATCGATGCCCGCGTTATAAACGGTGCCAACGGAATCGCCGGAGAATGGGGGCATAATCCATTACCCTGGCCAAATTCGTTGGAGTATCCTGGCTCAGATTGCTGGTGCGGGTTACAGGGTTGTATTGAGACCTGGTTGAGTGGCCCAGGAATGGCCAGAGACCATCAAGAATCTACTGGAATAGTTATGAGCGCAGATTCAATTGTCGCTGCCAGTCAGGATGGGAATCAGCAAGCCGAAGCAACCCTACAACGCTACGAACACCGCTTGGCACGAGCATTAGCTCAGATAATCAACGTACTCGATCCCGAGGTCATTGTCTTGGGTGGTGGCATGTCTAATATTGAGAGGCTTTATACGACTGTGCCGGCTACGTGGGGTGCCTATATCTTTTCTGATTGCATTAATACGCGGTTGGTCCAACCTATGTATGGAGACTCTAGTGGTGTACGCGGTGCAGCGTGGTTGGGGCGAATGTGATTCATAACAAAACTAAAAGGGCTATCAATACGAAGATGATAGAGAATGAAAGAGTTAAGGGCGTCTTCATCAGCGTGAAACAGTCGTGAGAGAATGTAACCAGTGTGGTAAGTGTTGTACCAAGTACAGTAACGGTGGTTTATCTGCTTCGGCAGATGAAATAGAATATTGGGATGTTTTTAGGCCCGCTATCGCTCGCTATGTTCGTGATGGAAAAATTTGGATGAATCCTGATACGGGTGAGCAAATAGAAGTGTGCCCGTGGCTAAGGAAAGAGTCTAAGCAAAATAAAGTGACTTGCGATATCTATCATGACCGCCCTGATGATTGTAAATTCTATCCTGTTACGATTGCAGAAATGATCAAGGATGAGTGTGAAATGTTGGAAGAAAAGGATGTCAATAATCCTAAGCGGGCACAAAAAACCTTAGATAAGCTAATGGCGGATAGCCGACCTGCTTTTGAAAAATAATTTGATTCCACCCTCCATTCCATACATGAATTAATCAGAGGTTCCTAAGCTAAATGAGAGAAGTTGAAATTACAAAAGAGCCTGTTGAGCTGTATAAATTATTGAAGTTTGAAAGTATTGTTTCGAGCGGTGGTGAAGCAAAATTTGTAATTTCTGAAGGTCTGGTGTTAGTAAACGGAAAAGTAGAAACAAGGAAGAGGAAAAAGCTTGTTTCAGGAGACCTTGTTGAGTTCAGTAATGAGAAAATTCGATTACGATTGATATGAGCCTGGATAAAAAAGAATAGGGAATTTAAGGTCGGACAAAGTCAACGTGGTTATTCGTGAATTTGGTCTATATCCTTCGTGTTTGAGCATGCGTTACTTAGATCATTGATAGCTGTTTTAGTGAATACCGCATTTTTATCAATAGGCGTTATAGAGCGTATAAAGTCAAGGCGAATGGCACGTTTTACGCCCTTTATTCGTACTATAAGGTGTTCTTCTTTTGTTGCATTTGTCTGTGTTGTGTCCGCGATCCCCCTTATCCATTCACCGCTGGTTAACTCAATATTGAGTTCATAGTGATGTAGGCAGGCGATCTCGATATAATCGTGGTGACTGCATTGAATGGGTGTATACGACTTCATTTCAAGAGCAGCAGCCAATTATTTTTGCTAAGAAATAGGTTGGGAAACTCCCTTATCGCACTAACGGTGAATACTCTAATTAATTTGGTTCTCATAATACGCTATTATTGGTTAACTCTTGTTAGAAGTAATTTTCTTTGTTATAAATTGTAATGTTCTTGTAATAACATCAGGGTTTAAAAGTATTCTTCTATGCCCGAGTCGTCTTGTTTCCATGAGTTCAGCCCACGTCCATTGTTTTGCAAGTTTTCTTGCATTGCTAATATCGATTTCTTTATCGTTTATATCATGGATAATTAGCGTAGGCACTTTAAAATCTGATCCAAAAACCTCATCCCAGTTGGTCCCATATTTTGATGCGCTGGTATAATATTTTTTCCACGCATATTGGTGCGTTTTCTCCATTATATTTTTTGGTATTGATAGGGCTTCCGCAAACTGATCAGTTACTTTAGAAATGTCGGAAACAGAAGAAATCAGTACAATTTTATCCGTTTCTAATCGTAATGAAGAAGCAATGACTATAGCACCTGCTCCTAGTGAATGTCCCAGAATACAATGCACTCTACCTATCTTCTGCATGACCGTAATAACGGTGTCAGCCCATTCTGTGAGTGAAACTGAAACGCCTGAAGTCTCTCCATGAGCGATGGCGTCGTAAGATATGACTTGATAGCTTCTCTCAAGTAATGGGTCGATAAAGTTCACGAAGCAGGTCGCGGTTGCAGTCCAACCATGCACGAGCAAGATAACAGGATCTGTTTTTTTACCCCAGCGGTATCCGGTTAACTGCCGACCACTCCCCATGGGAATCAAGAATCGTTCTGCACTTTCTAGCATCTCATGCTCAATATCTCTCCTCTTTGAATGAAAGGGTGTAGTGAACAATTTCTCTGCTACTCGAACCGCTATAAACGGTGTTATGCGACTACTTATGATAAAGAATAGTTTAAGTGGGGTTAAAAGATAGCGGTTCATACTGATTGGTCTCCTAAGGAGACTGATATTGTACGTGGTATGCTCTCTTAAGGAAACTAACTATAGTAAGCTTATGCAAAGAAGCTCTTTTTCAGACATGCCTTGTTCAGTCGCAAGAACACTGGATATTATTGGTGAGTGGTGGACGTTACTCATTTTGCGCGATGTGTTTTATGGGGTGCGCCGCTTTGAGGGCTTACGCACGCATCTAGGAATATCACGTAAAGTTTTGACAAGCCGGTTAGGGCGGTTGACCGAAGAAAAAATATTAAGAAAAGAGTTATACCAAAATCAACCGCCGCGCTATGAATACAGGTTGACAGAGAAAGGATTGGAATTATTGCCGGTGTTACTGAGTATTATGAGTTGGGGAGATAAATGGATGTCAGATGCTGGCAAGGTACCTGTTGTTTTCGTGCATAAAGATTGCGGTGAAGAAACCACCCCTAAACTGGTTTGTTCTCAGTGCGGAGGCGATTTAAATGCACATAATGTGTACCCAACGGCTGGTCCAGGCGCGCCACCCGAGGAAGTTTCTAGATTACGTGAAGTGAGTATCAACGCTAAACTGTTCGTAAAGGATAATTAATATTTTCTGATGGATAATAGCCAAAAATGAGAGAGCATCGCACTTCAAGTAGATGTTAGAGGGTAAAGCTTCCGCCCAATGCGAGGTGTAAATCAATACGGTTGATAAGTCGATTCAAGCGTGTTTCGAGCAATGTGCTTTCAACGTTGAAGCTGCGGCGTTGGGTGTCGAGTAGGGTAATAATTTCAGTCAGGCCGGCTGAATACTGTGATAGGGCAAGTCCAGCGGCTTGTTGTGATTCGGTGTTTGCAGTGGTTTGGTGAATTTCTTGTCGGGCGAGTAGGGGTTCTGCGGCTAATGCGGTTTCTACCTCGCGGAAAGCGGTGCTGACGGCCTGTCCGTAGTTTGCCATAGCTTCCCGATTGTTCGCTAATGCCAGTACTTGCTCGGCCTTTAAGCGTCCACCCTGAAAAATGGGTTGGATCAGGCTAGCACCGATACTCCAGATAAGGTTGTCCCAGTCCAGTAAGTTTTTTAGTTCCTCACTGGCGGTGCCACTCGTTGCGGTCAAACGCAGGCCAGGTAAAAAATTGGCTTCACTGTCGCGTAAGCGTTCGGTGTTGGCGCTTAATAGCTGTTTGGCGGCGAGGATGTCGGGGCGGCGTTGCAATAAACCTGAGGTCAGCCCTTCTGGCACCGCGGATTTGAGCTGAGTCAGCGAGTTTCCAAGTTCGAGCTCTGCGTTGGGGTATCGTCCTACCAGTGCCTCAAGTGTTCGTTTGGTAGCATCCAATTGTTGCTCTCGGCCTGCAAGTCTGGCTTCTGCCGTTGCTAGGTTCTCCCGCGCTAGGTGGACGTCGAGTGCCTTGCCGATACCGGCTCGATAACGGGCTGAGATAACTTCAAGCGTATTTTTAAAGCTCTCCACGCGGCGGTTCGCTAGTTGCTGCTGGGATTTAGCCTCTACGGCATTAAACCAACCTTTTGCGATGTCTGCTGCCAGGAGTAGCTGAGCCGCATAGAAGTCTTCTTTGCTGGCGTTTGCATCTGCAATTGCAGCCCGTTTGCGGTGGCTGGCGCGTTGCCATAGATCGGCTTCCCAGCTGATATCCGCGCCCAGAGTAAAACGACTTACCGTCCGGGTCTGGCGCAATATGGAGCTACGGCTACGGTCTGCTCCAAGACTTGCCTGGATGCTGGGTAACAATTCCGCTCCGCTAATGCCAGCGCGCGCACGACTCGCTTCAACTCTTGCCAGTGATGCCTGCAAGCTCGGGTTATTTCGCATTGCTTCAGCAACCAGATCGTTCAGTTTGGGAGCACCGAGATCTGCAACCCAAGCCTGCTGACTGGGCGGCATAGAGGGATAAGCCGATTTTTTTGTTAAGCCAGAACAGGCCGTCAGAGCCAGAAAAATAATAAATACGATGGGTCGCAGCAGGTGAAGCCGGGGCATTTTATGGTCTTAAATATTTGGGTAGAGGGAGCATACAGCGTGCAGGATCAACTCGGTAGGCTATTCAAGCTGGTGCATTGCTTTAATGATGTTTTTACGCAAGTCATTAATTGCGTTGTCGATGCTGGCTACGCTGGACTCATCCTTTCCCAGTTCTTCCCAGTGATCTCGCCAAGCCACGAGTAAGTGTTCAGCGTTTGTAGATCCCGGTGGTGGCATTAATTGGCTGAGGTCACGTAGCACCATAACCTCTACCCAACCACTACGTGGGTTGCCTCGATTCTGATCTTTGTCGTAATGGGCAAGGTAAGCGATGCGTTGAAGCTCGCCGATGTGCAATAGCATTTCGAAGCCAGCCTGGCGTATATTTCGGTTCTGTTCGGTCAGATCGTTTCGCCAGGTGTTATAACTTAATGCAGATAAGGCCACGCAGAGGCTAATAATCGCTAAGGAGTTCTTGCGGATTTGCTCTAGCATTGTTTTCAAAATAATACCCGCTGCGAAGTAGACGATAGATCAAAGATTACACCACGAAGTATACGAACGCCTACATGGATCGTAGGTAGTTAGATCAACGCAGGAGCAGTTGCCGAGAGCACGAAGAGATTTTTGTTTAAAACCTTGTTGCCTAAATCATTGTTCTCACTGGTGAGTGGGGGAATAGCATAGGCGGGATAAAAATTTAATCTAAAATGCTTTTCCTTACGTATATTGTGGATCTGCGCTAGGAGAATATCAAAACTATGACTGACCCTTCGTTTATTATTAGAGTCCTGGAAGTACTGGCCTATTTGTTTGTGTTTTTTATTGGCTCGGTATTTCTGGGTTTAGTTGCGCTGTATATTGTTGACGTCACGCAAACCAAGCAGGCGGTGCGCAGAAATTTCCCAATTGTGGGGCATTTTCGATATCTTTTCGAAAATATGGGCAAGTTTTTTCGTCAGTACTTTTTTGCGATGGATCGTGAGGAGTTGCCGTTTAATCGTGCTGAACGTAGCTGGGTGTATCGTGCAGCCAAGGATGTGAGTAATACCATTGCCTTTGGGTCCAGTCGTAACCTAAGGCCCACCGGTACGGTTTTATTTGTCAATTGTCCTTATCCCACCTTGGGTGAGGATGCTGCGTTGTTACAGGATATAACGATTGGCCCCGATTGCGAAAAACCTTATACAACTAATTCCGTCTTTAATATATCTGGCATGAGTTATGGCGCGATCTCCAAGCCCGCCGTTCGCGCTTTATCAAATGGTGCCCGCATGGCGGATTGCTGGATGAATACGGGGGAGGGTGGGCTTTCACCCTATCATCTTGAAGGTGGGGCTGATCTCGTGTTTCAGCTGGGTACAGCGAAATACGGTGTACGGGATGAGCAGGGTCAGTTGAGTGACTTGAAGCTTCGAGAACTTGCAGAGCATGATCAAATTAAGATGTTTGAGATCAAATTAAGTCAAGGCGCCAAACCTGGCAAGGGTGGGATTTTACCGGGCGGCAAGGTAACAGGGGAAATCGCGGCAATTCGGGGCATTGAGGCAGGTAAGGATTCCATCAGTCCCAACCGTCACCCGGATATTAATTCAGAGAGCGACCTGTTGGATATGATTGTGCGCATTCGTGAAGTCACCGGTAAGCCGGTTGGATTTAAAACGGCAATTGGAGCCTCCGGATGGCTGGACAGGTTGTTTCAGTTGATCCAGGAGCGTGGCCTGGAAACGGCTCCAGATTTTATTACCATCGACAGCGCAGACGGTGGTACCGGCGCAGCACCCATGAGTTTGATTGATTATATGGGCTTGCCGGTTCGTGAGAGCCTCCCGCTTGTTGTGGATAAACTGACGGAGTTTGGCCTTCGTGAGCGTATCAAGGTGATTGTCTCCGGAAAATTAATTACACCCGCCGAAGTCGCTTGGGCGCTTTGCTGCGGAGCACAGTTTATTACCTCAGCGCGAGGTTTTATGTTTTCACTAGGCTGCATTCAAGCCTTGCACTGTGATAAAAATACCTGCCCATCCGGTATTACGACGCACAATAAGCGTCTGCAAAAAGGCTTGAATCCTGAGGTTAAGGCCGTGCGGGTAAAACACTATGTGGAGAACATGGTCTACGAAGTGGGTGTGATTGCTCATTCTTGTGGCGTACGCGAACCCCGGGAATTACGCCGTATTCATGCGCGTATTGTGACGGCTAATGGGCGTTCGGTTACACTGGATGAACTCTATCCTCAACCCCATATTCAATAGGTATGCATTAAGAGTGTCGACTTCTACCCTAATTTATTGGACATGGTGTCTCCCACAGAGTCTGCTGGGTGCCACGTTATTCTTTCTGCTATGGCTATTTAATAAAGTTAAGTTCGTTCGCCATTCTCTATCTGGGGTAATCATTGCGGAATCTGCTTGGATTTTTGGTGGAATTTCACTAGGAATGTACGTGTTTGTCGCTAATCGGCAGTGCTCAGGTCTACAAAGAGCAAGGTTGATTCAGCATGAATTGGGGCATACCCGCCAGTCTCTTCTTCTGGGACCTTCATATTTGCTAGTCATTGGCATACCTTCTTTGATATGGGCGATACTGAGGTCAGCAGGGCTTTTTAAGCGCAGGCCTTATTCCTGGATGTATACAGAAAAATGGGCAGATCAGCTCGCTGAACGAATAGACTTAAAAGATATCTAGGGCACCTCTATTAATTCTGGGTTGAGCAGGTTGAGATTCAGAATTTTTACCGAAGGGCATTTCCTGCGGTCACCCGCAAGGCGCTAAGTGCTTGTAATAGTTGTTCTATTGCGAATACTTA
>FXBE01000046.1_pt1 | contig 17322 bp, 20 predicted proteins | sample 5335311 | NCBI WGS metagenome assembly FXBE01 (sample SAMEA103928390, study PRJEB20085) | sediment metagenome | biome: marine biome; feature: hydrothermal vent; material: sediment | place: Atlantic Ocean | collected 2013-08-06T02:46:56 | depth 0.05 m | reverse complement strand
GTGGTGGCGCGTCGGGAGGATGGTGAAAATGCTTATTAGAACGATTAAGCACCTGTTTTATCCGTCCTGGATGGTGAGACGGCGTTTTCCACCCTCAGCATTAAAAAAAATAGAGTCCGTGATTCAAGCATCGGAATTACGCCACGCTGGTGAAATCCGGTTTGCCGTTGAAAGCGCTATGGACTGGCGCTCACTCTATAGCGGTGAATCCAGCCGCGAGCGAGGCATTGAGGTGTTTTCAGAGTTGCGTATTTGGGACACAGAGCAAAACAGTGGTGTATTGATCTTTTTGCTATTGGCTGACCGCGATGTGGAAATCGTCGCCGATCGAGGCATCAACCGTCACGTTGACTCTATTGAATGGCAGCGGATATGCAAGCAGATGGAGCAAGCATTCCGTGATGATAGGTTTGAGGAGGGCGTAATATTGGGTATTCAGGAAATTGGGTCTTTGCTGGAACGCCATTTCCCTGTTTGTAAGAGAGATGTTAACGAGCTTTCTAACAAGCCAGTGATACTCTGATTCAAAAACCGATATACTCCCGCAAACGGATTAGGTTTAAAATAAGCGCTCTATGACGGAAGACCACATAAGGATTGATCAACTGCGTTTCTCGCGCGGTTCCCGCCTAATCTTCGATGATCTCTCTTTCGCCATTCCTCGAGGGAAAATCACTGCGATTATGGGGCCTAGCGGCACCGGTAAAACCACGTTGCTGAAACTCATCGGCGGTCAGCTAACCCCTCAATCAGGCAAGGTAACAATCGATGACCAGGATGTGCATGCGTTGTCACGCAAAAAACTCTACGAGTTACGCAAACGCATGGGCATGCTGTTCCAGAGTGGTGCTTTACTGACGGATATCAGTGTGTTTGAAAACGTGGCCTTTCCATTGCGAGAACACACTGATATGCCGGAATCAATGATTCGGGATATGGTGCTGTTAAAGTTGCAATCTGTAGGGCTGCGGGGCTCAATCGACCTGATGCCGGCTGAGCTGTCAGGTGGTATGGCCCGTCGTGTTGCTTTGGCGCGGTCGATTGCCTTAGACCCAGAGCTCATTATGTATGACGAGCCTTTTACCGGGCTTGACCCCATCACCAAGGGAACGATTGTGACCCTTATCAAACGCCTTAATCAAGCCTTGGGCCTAACCAGCCTGGTGGTTTCTCACGATGTTGTCGATACCTTATCCATCGCCGATTACGCGTATATTATTGCGGAGGGCAGGGTCATCGAAGGCGGTACACCGGATGAGTTGTACGCTTCGTCGTCAACCTGGGTACAGCAGTTTTTACAAGGGCTTGCGGATGGGCCAGTACCTTTTCATTATCCCGCCGATGATTATGCTGAAATGTTGCTAGGCAATGCCGATGCTTGATGCAATAGCGGGACTCGGACGGTGGGCGTTATCGGCGTTGGAACGCCTCGGGCGAGGGTTTCTTTTTTTATTAAGCGTGTTGGGCGGCCTGCCTCAATTGTTGTCGCGACCCTTTTTATTGTTGCGCGAGATGCATTCCGTCGGCGTAATGTCGCTATTGATCATCTGTGTCTCAGGTTTGTTTGTCGGCATGGTGCTGGGTTTGCAAGGCTACACTACGTTGGCAAAATTTGGTGCTGAGGAATCGCTAGGCGTCATGGTGGCGCTTACCTTAGTGCGTGAGCTTGGCCCCGTAGTTACGGGGCTACTGTTCGCCGGTAGAGCGGGCTCGGCCCTAACAGCGGAAATTGGCTTGATGAAGAGTACTGAGCAACTGTCCGGCATGGAAATGATGGCCGTTGATCCGATACACCGCGTCATTGCGCCACGCTTTTTGGCCGGTTTTCTCTCCATGCCGCTGTTAGCTGCAATGTTCAGCGCCATTGGTGTTTTCGGTGGTTATTTAATTGGCGTAGGCTTGCTGGGTGTGGACGATGGTGCATTCTGGTCGCAAATGGAAACGACAGTAGATTGGCGTAATGATGTCCTAAATGGCGTCATCAAAAGTATTGTATTTGGTTTTGTGGTGACCTGGATTGCGGTTTACGAGGGCTATGATGCCGTCCCCACCTCAGAAGGTGTGAGCCAGGCCACAACCCGCACGGTAGTTCATTCTGCGCTGGCGGTGCTTGGCTTGGATTTTATTCTAACCGGCCTCATGTTTACTTAAGGAAGCTTTATGAGAACAACGAGAGCGCAGGAAATTGCGGTAGGGGTTTTTGTTGCCCTGGGTATTGCCGCGCTATTTATGCTGGCCATGCGGGTCAGTAATTACACCACCTCCAGCAATGGTGAGCAGTATCATGTGAATGTCTATTTCGATAATATTGGAGGGCTCAAGACGCGTTCCCCGGTCACACTTTCAGGTGTGCGAGTTGGACGTGTCGAATCCATTGGGTACGATGAGGATAATCTACAGGCGAAAGTCACCCTAGGGATAAACAGTCAATATGGGTTTTTATCTGAGGATACTCAGGCAAGCATATACACCGCTGGCCTTCTGGGAGAGCAATATATTTCGCTGGAACCCGGAGCTGAAGATGTGATGTTGAAGGACGGTGATGATATTCATCACTCCCAGTCGGCAGTGGTTCTGGAAGAGCTGATTGGCCAATTTCTGGTCAATTTCAGCTCTAAATCAGATTGAGTTATGTGCAAATAAACTCTAAAAGAGATAAGTCATGAAAAATAAGTGTTTTTGGTTGATCAGATTTGTATTGCTATTTAGTGCTTGTATGCTGGGACCCGTTTCAGCGGCGCAGTCACCGGATGCACTGCTTCAAGAGCGTTCTGATCAGATTATGACGGAACTAAAAAAGGACGGTGTGCGCTCCGATATCAATAAGCTGTACAAACTGGTCGATCGCATGATTGTTCCGCTGATTGATTTTAATGCGATGAGCAAACTGACGTTGGGTAAACATTGGAAAAAAGCCAGTCAGGATCAACGCACCGCGTTTATGGATGCGTATCAGAAGTTGTTGCGGAGCACCTATACTAAATCCCTAAAAAATTATGCTAACCAGGAGATTCGCTTTTTTCCAAAGCGAACTAAAATTAAAGGAAAGTACGCTACGGTGTATTCCGCGTTTGTTCCAGGTGGTGGCAAGACCAATGTGCCTATTATCTATAAGCTGCGAAAAGTGGGAGATCAATGGAAGGCCTATAACCTCGAAATCGAGGGCTTAAGCCTAGTTAAGAATTACCGCACTAGCTTTGGTAAAGAAATTTCTGCCACTAGTCTTGATGCTCTAATTGCTCGCTTAGATAAAGGCCGAGTGAAATGAATCCAGAGCCACAGTTGCTTAAAGAGGGTGGGGGTGCATACTATCTTCGTGGTTCGGTAGATTTTCACTCTGTCTCTGACTTGGCGAACGAGGAAGTTCTGGATGAGTCTGCAGAGGTCAGTATCGATCTCGCCGGTTTACAGAGTGTTGACAGCAGTGCTGTTGCATTGCTGATCCAGTGGCAGCGCCAAGCCGCACAGAAGGGAATCCCATTGCGCTTTCTTAATATTCCCGACCAGCTCAAACCGCTAATAACGCTTTATGATTTGGAAGATATTATTCAGTAGCTGCCATCTATCAGTGTATTTCTCCGAAGAAATTTACCAAGCCTCAAAGTTAACGCCATAACTTTTCAATCTATACCGGCAATGAGTGATCCGGTATAGTTTCTCCCTTCTGCTTCATCTTCAAAAAATAAGCCAAAAACATGGAAAAACTGTTAATTCAATGTGGGCCCCCGCTGGAGGGTGAGGTACGAATTTCAGGTGCTAAAAACGCTGTTTTGCCTATTTTGGCGGGCACTTTGCTGGGGAGAACACCCTCAAGGATCGGTAATGTTCCTCATCTGCTGGATGTTACGACCACCATGCGGCTACTCGGTCAGATGGGTGCTGAGCTCACAGTGAATGAAAAAATGGTCGTGGAGGTAGATCCAAGGCCGGTCAATAATGTCAAAGCACCCTATGACCTCGTAAAAACCATGCGGGCCTCAATTTTGGTTTTGGGTCCGTTGGCGGCGCGCTTTGGTGAGGCTGAAGTGTCCCTGCCTGGAGGCTGTGCGATTGGTGCACGCCCTGTCAATTTACATGTTGATGGTTTGCGCGCCATGGGTGCAGAGGTGTTGGTTGAGGAAGGATATATCAAAGTCCGCTCAGAACGACTCAAGGGGGCCCGTATCCTCATGGATTTGGTGAGTGTGACGGGTACTGAAAACCTTATGATGGCGGCTACCTTGGCCGATGGTGTAACGGTTATTGAAAACGCAGCGCGAGAGCCCGAGGTGGTGGATCTGGCGAACTACCTTATTAAAATGGGCGCACAGATTAAAGACGTAGGTACCAATACCATTACGATCGACGGTGTCGAGAGTCTCCAAGGTTGTGACTACGATGTTCTTCCCGATCGCATTGAGACAGGCACCTTTTTGATTGCGGCGGCGATTACGGGTGGGCATGTGCGAATAAAAGATACTGACGCTAGCCTGTTAGAATCGGTCTTATCAAAACTCGAGGAAGCGGGTGCCGATATTTCGCACTCTGAGGGTGTGATTGATATTGATATGCACGGTCGGCGGCCTCGATCGGTGGATTTGCACACCTCGCCGTACCCTGGCTTCCCTACGGATATGCAGGCGCAGTTCATGGCGTTAAATACCGTGGCTGATGGTACCGGAACAATCGTGGAATCGGTGTTTGAAAACCGTTATATGCATGTGCAGGAAATGCAGCGCATGGGTGCCGATATTCGCTTAGAGGGTAGTACCGCAATTATTAAAGGCGTGGAAAATACTCAGGGCGCGCCGGTGATGGCCACCGACTTACGTGCTTCCGCAAGCTTGATCTTGATGGGCTTGGTGGCTAAGGGTGAAACACTGGTTGATCGTATTTACCATATAGATCGTGGCTATGAGCGTATCGAAGAAAAACTCTCGCAGTTGGGAGCAAAGATTCGACGTGTACCGGTATAAGTAGGCGGGCATAATTATTTTAACAATTTACGGGTCTATTTTCCGCTCTTCTGCGTTGTTGTTTCGGTCGCGTAGCTCACTATGCTCCCTTAACAACGCCTTGAATAACGGGAAATATCCTGCGCAAATATTGTTAAAATAATTATGCCCACCTACTTAACTAGTTCCCGTCCATACATGGCACCTACTGTGAACGATTCAGGCACACAATCTTTTACCCACAAGATATCGTTGTTTGGAACAACCAAACGCCCAAAATCTTGCGCACCTGAATCGCTCTCGCTACGATGCCGTGTATGGATGGAAACTAACTAGAAAATCTGGATTTTAATGAGCAATAATTTAATCATCGCGCTTTCCAAGGGGCGGATTTACAAAGAAACCTTGCCGTTTCTTGAGTCGGTGGGAATCGTCCCGCTGGACGACCCGGATAAAAGTCGAAAACTGATTCTGCGCACCAGTCGAGAGGATGTGCAGCTATTGGTGATTCGCGCGGCAGACGTGCCGACCTATGTACAATATGGCGCTGCTGATATGGGTGTGGCGGGCAAAGACGTGTTAATGGAGCATGGTGGCGCGGGACTGTACGAGCCCGTCGATTTGAAAATCGCGAGCTGTCGATTGATGGTGGCAGGCCGGGAAGGGATGGACCTTTCAGGGACGCAGCGCTTGCGGGTTGCGACCAAATTCGTCAATAGCACGCGTCGATACTTTGCAGCGCAGGGCAAGCAGGTCGAGATTATCAAGTTATACGGTTCGATGGAGCTCGCCCCATTGGTGGGGCTGGCCGATTGCATTGTCGATGTAGTAGATACCGGCGGAACCTTACGTGCCAATGGCCTGGCGCCACTCGAAATGATCGCTGATATCAGCTCGCGACTCATTGTTAATAAGGCAGCGATGAAAATGAAACAGGCAGATGCCGTAAATCTGATTAATGATATTCAACAAGCAGTGGATAAGGCGCAGTCATCATGACTCAAGAGCAGACACCCACCTTGGTCACGGACGACCTACGCATCAAGGCCGTCAAGGATGTCAGTTCCCCGGAGCAAGTGCGTAATGAACTCCCATTGACCAATGCCGCCTCCAAGACGGTTTTTCAGGCGCGCCATGCGGTCCACGATATCATGCATGACAGGGATGACCGCTTAGTCGTTATCGTAGGGCCTTGTTCCATCCATGATCCTGAGGCCGCGTTAGAGTATTCCCAAAGGCTTATTGCGGTGCGTAATGCGCTCGAGGAAGATCTAGTCATCATCATGCGCGTCTATTTTGAAAAGCCGCGTACTACGGTGGGTTGGAAAGGTCTCATTAATGACCCCGATATGGATAACAGCTTTCATATCAACAAAGGCTTACGCTTGGCGCGCAAACTGCTGCTGGATTTATCCGAATCGGGTATGCCGGCGGCGACTGAATACCTCGATTTAATCAGCCCTCAATATGTAGCGGACGCGGTGAGCTGGGGTGCCATTGGCGCGCGCACTACCGAGAGCCAAGTGCACCGCGAGCTGGCCTCGGGCTTGTCCTGTCCGGTGGGGTTCAAGAACGGTACCGACGGAAATATGCAAATCGCTATTGATGCGATTGGTTCTGCCTCCCGGCCGCACCATTTTCTATCGGTTACCAAAGCCGGTAACTCGGCCATTTTCTCTACCACCGGTAATAGTGATTGCCACATTATTTTGCGCGGTGGTGATGGGCAGCCGAATTACGATATGCAACATATCCAACGAGCTGCCGAGCAACTGGCGGGCGCTAGCTTGTCACAACATTTGATGGTGGATTGCAGTCATGCTAATAGCCGCAAGCAACACGAGCGGCAGGTTCTTGTGGCGCGCGATATCGCCGAGCAAATTAGCGGCGGTGAAACGCGGATTTTCGGCGTCATGCTGGAGAGTCATTTAAAATCCGGCAGGCAGAGTATGGTGAAAGGTGAGGCATTGACCTATGGGCAAAGTATTACCGATGCCTGTTTGGGTTGGCAAGATACCGAACACTTGCTGATCGAACTAGCCGCAGCGGTTAGAAAACGACGCACCACGGCTAAGGGGTTTGGCAGTGCTTGAGGTTAATCGCCTTTCGATCGAACAGGAGGATTTCTGGCTGCGGTTAGATGAGCAACTTGCCTGGGAAAGCGTTTCTGATGATGCCGTACTTGCAACCGTCAGCGGCATTATCAACCGCGTTCGGCAGGAGGGCGATACCGCACTGATTGAATTCACCTGTCAGTTCGATCGGCTTCAGGTGGATCGGGGCAGTGCGCTTGAATTACCCCCCGAGCGTTTGCAGCAAGCCCTTAAATCGATTTCCGATGAACACCGGGACGCCTTGGTTGTCGCCGCCGAGCGAATCCGCAGTTATGCCGAGCGTCAAAAGCTGGAGTCCTGGAGCTATACCGAAGCCGACGGCACCGTGCTGGGACAGCAAATCACCGCACTCGATAATGTTGGATTGTATGTGCCGGGTGGTAAAGCCGCTTATCCTTCATCCGTGTTAATGAGTGCCATTCCGGCGAAAGTTGCTGGAGTTGAGCAGTTAATCATGGCAGTACCTACTCCGGCGGGGCAAGTGAATGAACTGGTGCTTGCCGCCGCTGCGATATCTCAAGTGGATCGGGTTTTTACAATGGGTGGCGCGCAGGCCATTGCTGCGTTGGCCTATGGCACCGCGACCGTACCCTCGGTCGATAAGATAGTGGGACCGGGTAATATTTATGTTGCCACCGCCAAGCGCATGGTTTTTGGTAAAGTAGGCATCGACATGATCGCCGGTCCATCGGAGATTCTAGTTGTGTGTGATGGCAAAACGAATCCCGACTGGATCGCAATGGATTTATTCTCTCAGGCCGAACATGACGAAATTGCCCAATCCATTCTCGTGAGCCCCGATGAAGATTTTCTCGAAGCTGTCATCGCCAGCATGAAGCGCCAACTAAAAGATATGCCCCGCGCAAAAATTATCAACGCCTCTCTGCGAGATCGTGGAATTGTAGTCAGCGTGAGTAATATGGACGAAGCCATCAAAGTCGCTAACCATATTGCCCCTGAACACCTGGAGCTTTCAGTCGATAACGTCGAAGAAGTTGCTAAACAGATACGCCACGCTGGTGCCATCTTTATGGGTCGGTATACCTCAGAAGCGCTGGGAGATTACTGCGCCGGACCTAGCCACGTTCTACCCACCTCCCGCACAGCGCGATTCTCATCCCCGTTGGGTGTTTACGACTTTCAAAAACGCTCGAGTCTTATTGGCTGCTCTGCGGATGGCGCCGCTAAATTAGGGAAAATTGCTGCAACGCTTGCTCATGGTGAGGGTCTGGCCGCGCATGCTAAATCAGCGGAGTACAGAATTGATCGCACCTAATTTACTCGAGAGTTATTCATCAATCTTCAAGCAAGAGTGTTGAAGCGGTAGAGAATAAAATCTTCAAGGAGTGATTCTTTACCACGAAGTACTTTTTGTTAAAAAAGCATAAAAACCTTCGTGGTGAATTTAGGGATGGTCTTCTAGCGGTAAGTAGCGTCCCACCCAAGCATCGATAATCCCCACCGCATATTCTGCATCTCCTTTTCCCTTAAGCATATGATCTGCACCGTCCAGGGCGATGAAGCTTTTGGGGTAGGCTGCGGCGGTGAATATTTTCCGTGCTTCGTCGATGTCGACAATATTATCGTTGGGAGCATGCAGTATGAGTAATGGGCGATCGAGTTGCGCAATTTTCTTTGGCAGATTTTGTCGTTCTAAGTCGTCGATAAATTGTTGGGTAATCGTGAAGTTGATACCGGCCACGGGGACTTCAGCCTGTCCAGTGTTTTTAATTTGATTTAAGTAGGGTTTGAATACAGGCATTAACTGTTGTGGATTGGCAGGTGAATTTAGGGTGACGATGGCCCGGGATTCTGCAATATCGGCTGCTGCAGCCAGCATAGCGGCACCTCCCAGGCTATGACCGATTAAGAGGGCGGGTGCACTGAAGTGGGTGCGTAAGTAATTTGTAACGCTGAGTACATCGCTAACATTGCTGGAAAAATTGCTCGCCGCGAATTCACCTTCGCTGCTGCCAAGGCCGGTAAAGTCAAAACGCACTACAGCATAGCCTCTTTCTAACAATGCTTTACCGATATTCCGAGCAGTAATAATATCCTTGGAGCAGGTAAAGCAGTGGGCGAATAATACCCAGGCTTTGGGAGATGTTTTGGGTTGATCAATAATTGTGGCCAGCATTTCTCCACGGTCGTTGGGGATTTCGAGTTTAATACGATTATGGTTGGACAATGATTGGTCACGCTTTGGTCGATGAGGCAACGAGTCTATTTTGTTCCGTGGGATGCTACAAGCATGGTCCAATGGACTGAACTTGCGCGCGGATGATTTTGTAGGGAAACTCTGGGAATGAGCCTAAAACCGAATGATTGGATTCGTCCTGAAATCCAAAATCTATCTGCCTACCACGTGCCTCCTGCGGAAGGTCTGATCAAGCTGGATGCGATGGAGAATCCTTACACTTGGCCAGATGCGTTATTGGATGAGTGGTTGCTGCGGTTAAAAACAACGTCAGTTAATCGTTACCCCGATCCTGCGGGGACACAATTACGCAATCGCTTGCAAGAGACGATGTGCATTCCGCAGGGGCAGGGGATTTTGTTGGGAAATGGCTCTGATGAATTAATTCAAATCATCGCCATGGCTGTGTCGGGTAAAGGTCGGGTTGTGATGGCTCCGCAGCCCAGTTTTGTTATGTATCAAATGATCGCTAAGTTTGTGGGTATGCGGTTTGAATCTGTTCCATTGAGAGCCGTTGATTTTTCTCTGGATATGAATGCCATGCTATCTGCTATCGAGCAGTGGTATCCGGCGGTGATTTTTTTGGCCTACCCTAATAATCCCACCGGAAATCACTGGGATCGCAGTGATATCGAGCAGATTCTAGAAGCCGCGCCTGGACTCGTGGTTGTGGACGAGGCCTATGCGCCGTTTGCCGCAGATAGTTTTATGTCGAGTTTGGGGCGTTACCCAAATTTATTGGTGATGAGGACATTATCGAAGTTAGGCCTAGCGGGTTTGCGTCTGGGGTATCTCTGTGGCCCGCAGGATTGGCTGGCAGAGTTTGATAAAGTGCGTATGCCCTACAATATCAACACCTTGACACAGGTCAGTGCGGATATGGCATTGGCGCATGCCGGTGTTTTCCAGGAACAGGCGGAAGATATTAAGCTTGGTAGGGTGCAATTACTCGCAGATTTACAGGCTTTACCGGGTATTGAAGTGTTTCCTAGTGATGCTAATTTTATCTTGTTTAGAGTACCTGTGGGTAAGGCTGGCGCTGTTCATCGAGCGCTGATGGACAGCGGTATTTTGATTAAGCTGTTGTCTGGTAGCGACCCAATGCTTGTAGATTGTTTGCGAGTCACGGTGGGAGCTCCAGCGGAGAACCAGGCATTTATGACAGTTCTGAGGAGAATTTTCTCAGGCGGTTAATTGTCCGGTTTTTCAGCGATTCCATTTCCATTGGCTTGGGGCTCAAGGGGGCGAATACTGACTTCAGCCTTGATTTCAAATTCTCCCTCGCTGCGTATCCCACGTATCATCAGCTGGTCACCCGGTTTGCTGCGCGCAATTAGATTGAGTGCATCGCGGACATTGCTAACGGCTTCGCCACCAATCTCTAGTAGGACGTCATTGGCCTGCAGTCCAGCTTCTGCAGCAGGGCCTTTAGGGAATACGTCAGTGATAACGACGCCTTGATTGTCCTTGAGCTGATAAGCTTCTACTAACTCAGTAGGTATATTGGTGCCTTCGACGCCCAGCCAGCCACGCACCACCTGGCCGTGTTCGACAAGTTGCCTCATGACATCACGAGCCAGATTAACGGGGATGGCGAAACCAATGCCCTGAGAGCCGCCTGTGCGAGTGAAAATGGCGGTGTTGATACCGACCAGTCGCCCATCCGCATCGATCAATGCGCCGCCAGAGCTGCCGGGATTGATGGCTGCATCGGTTTGAATGAAATCCTCAAAGGTGTTGAGGCCCAGCTGATTTCGACCCGTGGCGCTGATAATGCCTTGGGTAACCGTTTGGCCCACGCCAAATGGGTTGCCTATCGCGAGTACGATATCTCCAACCCTCAGTTTGGCAGAAGAACCAATGACGATGGTGGGTAGATTTTCGGCCTCTACTTTGAGTAGTGATAGATCTGTCTCAGGATCGGCTCCAATGATTTTCGCCGACAATTGTTTGCCATTAGCAAGTAGGACTTCAATTTGTTCGGCACCCGTGACAACGTGATGATTCGTCAGGATATAGCCTTGTGGACTGACGATGACACCGGAGCCTAGGCTGGTTTGCTTTTCCAGATGGGGCGCAATGGAGGGGTCTCGAAATATGGGGTTGGAAGGTAGATCTGTATTGGCTGATTTGAGGTCCCGCACCACTTCTTTAGCCGTAAAAATATTGACGACGGCTGGCGTCGCTTCGCTGACGGCGTTTGCATAGCTAACGCGTTGAGGTGTGGGTGCTTGTTTTTTTTCCTCACGGGGCTCCTCTCTTACGGAAACGATCTGTCGGTCAGGTCCCAACCATTGAGGGAATAAAAAAACGCCGATCAGTGCCAGCGCCAAGCCCAGCGCGATCATCTGAAATATAAAAACGGTATGTTTTGCCATATCGTATTCTCCCTTGTTACGGTTCCAGGTTAGCCCGCTGGGAATCCGCTATTATGGATCCTATTATGCCGTATACAAAAAAGGATAGGGATGGTTTCTTTAACTTCATTGCTTGAGTTTACCAACGCGACTTTGCAGCCCGGTCAATTTGAGGATTATTGCCCTAATGGCTTGCAAGTAGAGGGGCGATCTGAAGTTCGCAAGATCGTGTCTGGTGTGACGGCCTGCCAAGCGCTGCTTGATCGGGCGATTGATGCGGGGGCTGATGTGGTTTTGGTGCATCATGGTTATTTTTGGCGAGGCGATGATCCCTGTATGACTGGGGTTCTGCGTACGCGAATTAAGCGGTTGCTTGAAGCAGATGTGAGCTTGATTGCCTATCATCTGCCGCTGGATGCGCATCCTAAGTTGGGTAATAACGTAACACTAGCCAGGATACTTAATTTGATTCCTGAAGATTCATTTAACGATGGTATTGGCAATATTGGCCGATTGAAGCAGCCCATGAAAGCCACTGAGTTTGCTGCACTGATCAATGACCGGCTTGGGCGTGTTCCTCTTCACATCATGGCTGATAAGGGTTCTATCGAGACGATAGCGTGGTGCACAGGCGCTGCTCAAGGCTATATCGGAAAGGCTGTAGAAGCTGGAGTGGACGCTTATTTGAGCGGCGAGATTTCAGAGCAAACGGTTCATATTGCAAGGGAAGAGGGTATCCATTACTTTGCCGCCGGACACCATGCGACTGAACGTTACGGTGTGCAGGCACTGGGAGAATATATCGAAAAGCATTTTGACTTGGAGCATGAGTTTATCGATATTGATAATCCAGTGTGAAGGGATACATTCAGTTTTCTCTTATTTTGATTCTGCGATGGTGGTCAAGCAGTTACTGAGTTTAAGTTCATCAGGCGATAGCGAGAAAGTGAACGGTGCGGCCTTCCTTAAGGCCGTTAAGCCAAGCAAGCTGCGAGAATTACTGGATGTTTCAGCCACTTCGATATCTTTAAGAATACATTTGCCCCCTATGTTCATGCTGGTAATTCGGTAAACAGGTAGTTCACAAAATGATCCGTTTGCCAGTACGGCTTCGATTTTACCCGTTCTATGAGCATGGCCACTACGCTTAAGCGTTTTAAGGAGCTTCTTGTTGAGGGTTGAATAGCCAGCGCCGGTGTCGACCAAAAGATCAACGCTGTAACCAGCGACCTTTGCAGTAATGTAATAGGTGGCGGTGCCTTTTTCTTTCATCGGCACATTGGTAAATTCTGCTGCACATATTGAAAAGGAAGCCATCAGGATAAGGAATGATGCTAGCAACCTGTACACAAAACCTCCGAAAAGTTACCGTACTAATTACCTTAAAGTATAACGATTATTTATCTATGAATCATTGCACCATATAACAGGTAAGGTGTTTCATGCGTTTATCTCCCATTTCGTTATTTAGTATGTTCTTATAGATTGACGTCAGAGGGTAGTTGCGAGAGAATTCCGCGCGATTTCTAACCCCATTTCCCATTTTAAGAAGTGTTTTGCTTCTTAACTAACCCTTTGGAGGGAGTGATGTCAGCTACCCTGAACGACAATCAGCCAGCAAGCACCCAAATGGGTGCTATAAAAACTGATTCTGTTGATAAAAAGAAGCGCCGATTTTTAATTGCCGCAACCTCAGCGCTTGGTGCTGCGGGCGCTGCCGCTATGGTGGTGCCGTTTCTCGCGGCAATGTCTCCTAGCGAGCGAGCTAAAGCAGCCGGCGCGCCTGTAGAAGCCGATATTGGAGCGGTCCAACCTGGACAGATGATCCGGGTTGAATGGCGTGGTAAGCCAGTATGGATTGTGCGCCGTACCGAAGCGATGTTGGCAAGTCTCAAGGAAGACAGCGGTCGCTTGAGAGATGCTGCTTCTGAGATTGAAACTCAGCAACCTGAATATGCTAAAAATGAGTATCGCTCGATCAAATCGGAATACCTGATTTTGATCGGCATCTGTACGCACTTAGGGTGCTCACCCACTTATCGGCCTGATATTGCGCCCGCAGATTTGGGTGCCAACTGGAAGGGTGGTTTTTATTGTCCGTGTCATGGTTCACGTTTTGATTTGGCTGGGCGAGTTTTCAAGAACGTCCCAGCTCCTACGAACCTGGTTGTGCCGCCTCATATGTACATCAGCGACACCCGAGTTCTAGTAGGTGAAGATGGAGGAGCTACCGCATGAGTTTACTTGGATGGATTGATGATCGTTTTCCACTGACGAAGATGTGGAACGATCACATGGCGCAATACTACGCGCCCAAGAACTTTAATTTCTGGTACTTTTTTGGTTCACTGGCTCTGCTGGTGTTGGTTCTGCAGATAGCGACCGGCGTGTTTCTGACGATTAACTATAAACCGGATGGCGCATCGGCATTTGCCTCCGTTGAATACATCATGCGTGATGTACCGGGTGGCTGGTTTATCCGCTATATGCATTCTACGGGTGCGTCAGCATTCTTTATTGTGGTCTACCTGCATATGTTCCGGGCTTTGATTTATGGATCGTACAAAAAGCCCCGTGAGCTGATCTGGATCTTCGGCATGATGCTCTATCTTGCATTAATGGCTGAAGGTTTTATGGGCTATTTGTTGCCTTGGGGTCAGATGTCTTACTGGGGAGCGCAAGTTATCGTTAACCTGTTTGGTGCGATTCCTGGAATTGGGCCAGATCTTGCTGTGTGGATTCGTGGCGACTACGTTATATCTGATGCCACCCTAAATCGCTTCTTTGCGTTTCATGTTATCGCAGTGCCCATTGTTTTGTTGGGGCTTGTCGTTGCTCATATCCTGGCCCTGCACGAGGTGGGTTCCAATAATCCGGATGGTGTCGAGATCAAAAAGACCAAGGATGCGCACGGTATTCCCAAAGACGGTATTCCGTTTCATCCCTACTACAGCGTTAAGGATATTGTCGGTGTTGGCGTTTTCTTCATCTTCTTTTTTGCGGTGCTGTTCTTCGCGCCGGAGATGGGCGGTTATTTTATAGAACACGCTAACTTTGTGCCCGCCAATTCACTGGTGACGCCTGAGCATATTGCGCCAGTATGGTATTTCACGCCTTTCTATACGGTACTCCGAGCGGTTCCCGATCCGTTCCTTGGCGTTATTGCCATGGGTGCAGCCGTCATGATTTTGTTTTTCCTACCATGGATCGACCGTAATCCCATTAAATCTTGGCGTTACAGGGGCGTGCTGCATAAATTTAGCATCTATTATTTTGTAGTGACCTTCATTGTTTTAGGTTGGCTTGGAATGCAGCCGGTGACGCCCATCAATTCTGAACTCGGGATTCGATTTACTGAAGTCTATTTCGTCTTTTTCCTAGTGCTCTGGTTTACCAGTAAGCCGCGCTCCAAGGTGACACACATCATTGTATTTGTGATTACCATGGCCTTGATTCTTGCCTGGGATTTTGCCTGGAATCGCTTTTCAGTACAGGGTTCCGGAATGGTTTGGACGAGCCTACTGATTCCGGGTGTTTACCTCGCAATCTGTTTGTTAGGACCATTGTTCACGGGCTTAGGTAAAGAAAGCCCAGTACCAGAAAGGGTGACAGGATAATGAAAAAGCTATTACTGAGTTTATTGTTGTTGCCCGTGGCGTTATTTGCATCCGGTAATGTTCATCTTGATCATGCCGATGTGGATCTCAGCGACAAGGCCTCGATGCAACGTGGATTAAAATACGTGGCGAACTATTGTTTGGGCTGCCACTCCATGGCCTACAGTCGTTACAATCGAGTCGGGCTAGATTTGGGTATTTCCGATGAGCTGATGCAGACCCATATCATTAGTACACGTGATAAAGCGGGTGAGCCGAGTAAAGTTGGTTCATTAATGAAAGCTTCGATGAGCAAGGGGTATGCAAAAGAAGCCTTTGGAACAGTGCCTCCAGATCTGTCGTTAACGGCACGCTCTAGAGGTTCAGACTGGGTATACAGTTATCTGCGTGGATTTTATCTAGACGATTCGAGACCCTTTGGCGTCAACAACACCGTGTTCCCCGATGTGGGTATGCCTCACGTACTGTGGCGGATGCAGGGACTGCAGGCTAAAAAAGCTTCATCTGAAGGGCATGATGGAGAAGAAGATCATGGTAAGATAGCGCTTGAGGCGGGTCGGGGCACGATGTCTGCAGAAGAGTATGACCAAGTTGTGCTCGATATTGTGAACTTTATGACCTATGTATCTGAGCCGATAAAAATGAAACGCCAGCAAATGGGATTGTGGGTCATGCTGCTTCTCTTCGCATTTACCTTTTTTGCTTATCTTCTTAAGAAGGAATATTGGAAAGACGTCGAGCATTGAGGTTCTAAGCTTTGCGTACGACGAGTAAGTAAGCGATCGAACTATTTGCAGAGCTGATTATTCAGCTCTGCTTTTCTTGTTTATAAGCCCTCCTAATTTAGTCCGAGGGGGTTGGCCCCACTTAGAGGAATTGATATGGCATTGGCTGCCAACAGAAGGTCGGTAATGACATTGTTTTCAGCGCAAGATTGCGCCCAGTGTCACCGCACCCGAATTGTATTGTCTGAAAAAGATATCACGGTTGATATCATCGATATTGATCCCGAAAATAAGCCGGAGGATTTGCTTGATCTGAATCCCTATAATACGGTTCCTACTCTGGTCGATAGAGATTTGGTTCTCTATGAGCCGCGTATCATTATGGAATATCTGGATGAGCGTTTCCCTCATCCTCCGTTGATGCCTGTAGATCCGGTTTCGCGGGCGCGTTCTCGACTGGCTTTGTATCGGGTTGAAAATGATTGGTATCGGTTGTTGGATGACTTGCAGCATGGTGGAGAGAAAAAGCAGGCCAAGGCCCGCAAGATGATTAAGGAGATGTTGACCGCTTCAGCCGAAGTTTTTGCGGCTAAAACCTATTTTCTCAATGATGAGCTTAGTCTGGTTGATTGTACCATTGCTCCGATTCTTTGGCGGCTGAGCTTTTTCCGTATTGAGCTGCCTGATTCAGCTAAGCCAGTGACTGACTATATGAATCGCATATTTGAGCGTGAAAGCTTTATAGCCAGTCTAACGGATGCTGAAGCGGCGATGCGTGCTTGATTTGAATTCAGTTTTCATTGAGTTAGTCATTATCTCTGTGGAAGTCTGATGGCGGAGTCTACCGACACAATGACGTCCAGCCGTCCTTATCTAATTCGTGCGATGTACGAGTGGATGGTGGATAACAGGATGACGCCACACTTATTGGTTTTTGCGGATCAACCCGGTGTGGTCGTCCCGCAAGAGCATGTCGATGAAGGAAAAATTGTTCTCAATATCAGCCCCACTGCGGTACGTGATCTTGTTTTAGGGAATGAAGAAATCACTTTTTCTGGAAGATTTAGCGGTAGGCCAATGAATATTATTGTGCCAGTACAATGTGCCGTAGGTATTTATACGCGGGAAAATGGCAAGGGTATGGTGTTTTCTCCCGAGGAAGAAAGCCCCGATCCGGACGGGACTTCTACCGCAGAAAAGGCGTCCGCCAATAAACCCTCGAACCGGCCAAGCTTGAGGGTTGTTAAGTAATAGCAGCGTTTTTGGCTTCCTACTTGCATTGGATATTAGGTTGTAAGTATTAAGGGCACCTCTATTTATTCATGGATTGGCACCTTGAGCCCAGGATTCCCAATAGCTGCGTTACTAAGCACTCGCA
>FXBE01000045.1_pt1 | contig 17451 bp, 11 predicted proteins | sample 5335311 | NCBI WGS metagenome assembly FXBE01 (sample SAMEA103928390, study PRJEB20085) | sediment metagenome | biome: marine biome; feature: hydrothermal vent; material: sediment | place: Atlantic Ocean | collected 2013-08-06T02:46:56 | depth 0.05 m | reverse complement strand
GCTTTGAACTTGGCAACATTGTCTGGATTCTTTTCAATAATATCCTCAATAATAGGTAAAATCTCCTTGGGATCACTGATCTGCATAAGGCCTTTGGCTTTCACAATCTGTGTTGGGCTTTCTCCGCTTTTGGACATCTCTTCAAATACCTCTTTGGCTATCTTGTTGGATATCGTTTCATCATCCAGCATTTTGACAAGTTCGACGATCTGTTCTGTGCCGAACTTCAACGCACTTTCTTGCACCTGCTTGAGTTCTCTGGCCACCTCATTGGCTACGATATTGGCAAGGCGGATTGGACTGTCCAACCTGGAGAGAGTCTCTTCATAGAATTGTGCCAGCTTCCTGTCCCTAGCCAAAGTATTGGCCACTTCACTGTTGAGTTTATATACTGTAGTGTATGTGTCAAACAGTATTTGTTCTTCTGGCGTCATAGGAGCCACTTCGCCCTCTTTCTGTATGTTTTTGGACGCAGGAGATACTTTTTGTGAAGGACGTGTTTTTTTCTTTTTGCTCCAGGAGTCCTTGAGTCCGACAATCTTGTTGAACACGGGTGCTTCGTCTCTGTAGTCAATGGGATCAGCATAGAAATATCCCTGTCTTTCAAACTGGAACCTTGTATCAGGTTTTTCTAGGATCGCTGCAGGCTCTATGCGTGCATGACGGATGACCTCCAAAGAGTGGGGATTGATATCTTCCGGACCTTCCGGCACCTCATTTTTGAAGAGTCTGTCGTAGAGCCTGACTTCTATAGTTTTAGAGGCAGTAGCTTCTACCCACTGAATAGCACTTTTAACTTTGATGCCACTGGTGTCGGCACCACTTTTGGAATCTGGATAGTATGCTGCTTTGATCTCTATGATCGTGCCATCTGCATCTTTGACGACTTCTTTGCAGTGGATAATATAGGCATGTTTGAGCCTGACAGGTTGATCTGGTGTGAGGCGATAGTAGCCCTTGGGAGGGTTTTCCGCAAAGTCATCACGCTCTATATAGATATCCCTAGAGAAGGGTACCTTTCTGCTGCCCTCCTTTGGTACATCGTCTGGGTAATAGCTGGCGTCAATCTCTTCGCTTCCCTCATAATTGGTAAGGGTGATTTTCAGTGGATCAAATACAGACATGACGCGCGGTACTTTTGGGTTTAGGTCGTCTCTGATGCAAAATTCGAGCTGCGAAACATCTACTACCGAATTGGCTTTGGCAACCCCTATCTGATCACAGAACTTCAGGATAGCTTCTGGTGTATAGCCCCTCCTTTTATATCCGGCGATAGTAGGCAGGCGTGGGTCATCCCATCCATTCACAATGCCGTTTTCTACAAGCTCCAATAACTTTCTCTTGCTCATGACTGTATAGTTGATGTTCAGTCGTGCAAATTCATACTGATAGGGTCTTGGAGGCTCCAGTTTCAGTGTATCAAGTACCCAATCATAGATTTCACGATTGTTTTCAAATTCCAGTGTGCAGATAGAGTGGGTGATACCTTCGATATAATCAGATAAACAATGTGCAAAGTCATACATAGGGTAGATAGCCCATGTATTTCCCGTTCTGAAGTGGTGCGCATTTCTGATACGATATAGTAGGGGATCCCGCATTTTCATGTTGGCTGCAGACATATCGATTTTGGCTCTGAGTACATGTGCGCCATCGGCAAATTCACCCTGTTTCATACGCTCAAAAAGATCGAGATTTTCCTCAATCGACCTCTGTGCGTAGCGGCTCCTGCGGCCAGGCTCTGTGACTGTCCCACGGTACTCTCGAATCTCTTCTTCGCTGAGGCTGTCAACATAGGCATGCCCCATTTTGATCAGTGTCACTGCATAGTCATACAGTTTGGGAAAATAATCAGAAGTAAAATACACCTTCTCTCCCCAGTCAAACCCAAGCCATGTCACGGCATCTTTGAGTGCTTCTACATATTGTGTATCTTCTGTGGCAGGATTGGTGTCATCCATCCTGAGATTGCAGTGCCCCCGATAGTCCTTCGCGATACCAAAATTGATAGAGATGGACTTGGCGTGTCCGATGTGCGGGAAGCCATTGGGTTCGGGCGGAAAGCGCGTGACGACCTCGCTGTATCTACCCAAATCAAGATCTTCTTGAACGATTTTGCGTAAAAAGTCTCTGTTTTTGCTCATCATAATTAAACCCTTTGGTCTGGAACTTCCCGTCGTATGCTTGAGGGAATAAAAGAGTTGATTGTAACAAATTAGCGCTTACAGCCTATCTAGATAAAAGGGGCAGAGGATTTGATTTAAGAAATTTCAAAATTGTTTCATAATCAAGCATATTTATAGAGATGCTTGGGTTGTAATCTGATATAATTATCCCAAGAGGTGATCATATGAAAAAGATAGTGCAAGCGAGTGATGTAGAGACGGCCGAGGATGCTATAGCCCTGATAGAGCAGAGAGGTATACAACAGATCAAGGTAGCGGCTACAGATATAGACGGGGTGCTGCGCGGGAAGTATATCAATAGGAAAAAATTTGTCTCTGCTTTACAGGGTGGACTGGGGTTTTGTGATGTGATCTTTGGTTGGGACAGCAGTGATGCATTGTATGGGCAAGACTCTGTTACCGGATGGAAAAGTGCCTTTCCGGATGCAGAAGGCACAATCGATGTGACGACCTGTAGGGAGTTGCCGTTGGAAGACAATACACTTCTGTTCTTGTTGGATTTTGAAAAAGGCAGTATCCACAAAGAGGTAGATCCCCGTACCTTACTCAAACGTGTGATCACGCGCGCAGAAGCAGAGGGCATCCGTTTCAAGGCGGCGGCCGAGTTTGAGTTTTTTCTCTTCAATGAAACACCACAGAGTGTTCGAGACAAAGGCTATAGCAATTTAGAGAATATCACACCGGATATGTTTGGTTATTCGATGATACGCAACAGTGCGCATGCAGATTTTTACCATGCATTGATGGATATGAGTCGCGAGATGGATATGGAAATTGAGGGGATCCACACCGAGACAGGCCCCGGAGTGCTGGAGGCGGCACTCTATTACGATGATCTGCTTCGTGCAGCAGACAAGGCGGTACTTTTTAAGACCTTTACCAAGGTATTGGCACAGAAAAACGGTATGATGGCGACCTTTATGGCCAAATATTCCAATGCGTATCCGGGGCAGTCCGGGCATCTGCATATGTCGGCGACCAGAGATGGCAAAGCACTTTTTTATGACGAGCGAAAACCACACACCCTCTCAGATACTATGCGTTATTTTATCGGCGGACAGCAGAAACTGATGCCAGAACTTCTCTCCATGATCGCGCCGACCTGTAACGCCTACGCGAGGTTGATTCCTGGATTTTGGGCACCAACCCAGGCAACCTGGGGTGTGGACAACCGTACGTGTGCCTTGCGTGTGATTACAGGCAGTGCTGCAGCACAGAGGATTGAATACCGTGTGACAGCGGCCGATATCAATCCTTATATTGCACTGGCAGCTGCGATAGGGAGTGGACTTTGGGGCATAGAGCACAAGATTGAGCCCACTGAGTCTATCGTTGGCAATGCCTATGCAGAAACGCTACCTGAAGTGTTTGGGTTCCCCCGTGACCTCTATGCCGCTGCACAGAGGCTGAGAGATTCAAAGGCGGCAAGGGAACTCTTCGGGGATGTTTTTGTCGATCACTATGCGATGACACGAGCGCATGAAGCTGATGAGCAGCTCAAGGCGATTACAGATTGGCAGCTACATCGCTATTTTGAGATCATCTAAACAAGAAACACAAAGAAGGAAAAAATATGTCAGGTTTTAAAACAATATCACCCGTGGATGGTTCCGTCTATATAGAAAAGCCTTATCATACCCTGGAAGATATCGAAACCACTCTGGTGAAAGCAAAAAAAGCACAGAAGCAGTGGGCAGCACTGCCGCTGGAACAGAGGAAAGAGATCATTCGACATTTTATCGACATACTGGTTTCGCACAAAGAGGAGATAGCAGAAGAGATTGCCAGGCAGATGGGGAGACCGATCACGCAGTGTGGATTTGAGATCAACGGTTTCAAGGAGCGGGCGGAGTACCTGCTCAAGATCGCGGAGGAAAGTTTGGCACCCTATTGTCCCGAAGAGATAGAAGGATTTGAGCGCTGCATAGAAAAGGAGCCGTTGGGGATCGTAGCGATTCTGAGTCCGTGGAACTATCCCTTCCTGACCTCTGTCAATGTGTTGGTGCCGGCGCTGCTGGCGGGAAATGCAGTGATCATGAAGCACTCGCTGCAAACGCCACTGGTAGCAGAGCGGTACGCTGAAGCATTGGAAGAAGCCGGTCTGCCAAAGGATCTATTCAGCGTACTCCATATCCGGCACAAAGAGACAGCCGTACTGCTGGCAGATGCGCGCATCGACGGAGTATTTTTTACAGGCTCTGTAGAGGGAGGTTTCGCAGTGCAGGAGGCGATAGGCAACAAGTTTATCCCTTGTGGACTGGAACTGGGAGGCAAAGACCCAGCCTATGTGCGGCCGGATGCAGATCTGGAGACCACCGTTCCCAATCTGGTGGAGGGATCATTCTTTAATTCCGGTCAATCCTGTTGTGGGATAGAGCGCATCTATGTCCATGAGGATGTCTATGAGGATTTTGTGGAGCAGTTTGTTGCACAGACCAAGCAGTACCGGCTCGGCTCCCCATTGGACGCAAGCACGACACTGGGGCCCATGGTCAAAACGGCAGCCAGTGACTATGTGCGTATGCAGATTGTAGATGCCGTGGAGGCAGGAGCTACGCCGCTTATAGATGAGGATCTTTTCCCTGCCTCCAAAAAAGGTACCCCCTATCTGGCACCGCAGGTGCTGACGGGGGTGGATCATACCATGTCGGTGATGCGGGAAGAGAGCTTCGGCCCCGTGGTGGGGATCATGAAGGTTTCCAGTGACGAGGAGGCAATAGCGCTGATGAATGACAGCGACTACGGGCTGACCGCTTCGATCTGGACCGCAGACAGAGATGCGGCCAGAGCACTCTCTGCCCAAATAGAGACGGGAACGGTATTTATGAACCGCTGCGATTATCTTGATCCGGCGTTGGCATGGACAGGGGTGAAGCATACGGGGCGTGGGGTGTCGCTCTCTCCTTTTGTCTATGACAGTGTGACGCGGCTCAAATCCATACATTTTAAACTGGAGGCATAACTATGGCAGCATTGCAGCATACAAACTGGAACTATCCTACCACGGTATGGTTTGGTCACCAGAGGACAGCGGATATCGTACAGGCATGTGAACAGATGGGTATGGTCAAACCCCTCATCGTGACGGATGAAGCACTGGTCAAGCTTCCGATCATGCAGGATCTTCTCCGACCGCTCCAGGAACAGAGCGTACCTCATATCGTCTACAGCAATGTACAACCCAACCCGACAGGTGAAAATGTAGAAGAGGGGGTTGCACTCTACCGAGAGCATGGCTGTGACGGTGTGATCGCTTTTGGCGGTGGGTCGGCATTGGATGCCGGGAAAACGATCGCATTCATGTCCAATCAGTCACTACCGTTGTGGAGATTTGAAGACATCGGAGACAATTGGCGTCGAGCCCGTATAGAAGGCATGGCAAAGACCATTGCGATCCCTACTACCTCCGGCACAGGATCGGAAGTGGGGCGTGCCGCGGTGATCACACAAGGTGAGACACATGCCAAGAAGATCATTTTTCATCCACAGATGATGCCCTCTCTGGTCATACTGGATCCCAATCTGACCTATGGTCTCCCTAAGCACATCACTGCATGGACAGGCATTGACGCTTTGGTGCATGCGCTTGAGGCGTACCTTGCACCGGGCTTTCATCCTATGGCAGATGGTATCGCTATGGAGACGATCAAGACGATCAAGGAGTATCTGCCCATCGCCTACCATGAGCCGCAGCATGCAGAGGCACGGGCGCATATGCTGGTAGCAGCGATGATGGGTGCTACGGCCTTTCAAAAAGGACTGGGCTCCGTGCATTCCCTGGCACATACACTGGGAGGACTCTACAATATGCCGCACGGTCTGGCAAATTCTATTATCCTGCCCTATGCCCTGCAGCAGAACGGTGTCGAAATCAGGGAAAAAATAGAGAAGCTTTGCTTATTGCTGGATATTGAAAATCCGTCACTTGAAAGTTTCTTGCAGTATATTTTGGATCTTCGTGATACTTTAGGGATCCCCTCTACGCTCGTAGAGGCAAAAATCCCGCACGAAAGGGTTTCAGAAGTGGCAAGCATTGCGTATGATGACCCCTCTACAGGAAGCAACGCCAGGGCATTGAAGGTGAAAGATTTTGAAGCATTGTTTACCGCATGCTGCACAGGAGATTTCGGTCTGCTTTAGCGTGGAACAGCATGACACCTCCTAAGCATGAGAGGGTATAATAGACCAAAACCATACCTCGGGATACCATAGTGTACAGACTCAAGAAACTGTTATCGCCTTTTCAAAATCACAGTATCACCTCTATCTATGTACGGGGTATGCTGGCGATATTTTTCCTGATCTCTCTGCTTGTAAGTTATGCTGTGTATAGTGAATACAGGCATTTTGACCAAGAGGCAAAGAGTATACGAAGCAGCTATATCAAAGAGCAAAAAGAGAGTATCGTCTTTGATACCAACAGGGTATTGAAATTTATTGCCAATGAATACTATGTAAGAAAATTGACCGTAGATGAGGGGGTGCTCAAGAGACAGATCACCAATGCTATCTCTCAGCTCTACGGCAGACCGGATGAAACAGGGTATATCTTTATCTACGACTATGACGGCACCTGCCTTTCAGATCCTGTGCAGCCGCAGAATATTGGAAAAAACCTCTACGCCTACAAAGACCCCAACGGTGTACAGGTGATCAAAGACTTGATCGATGTTTCCAAGCAAAAAGAGGGGGGCTTCGTGCAGTACACCTGGGTCAAACCCACAACCAAAGAGCGGAGCCCGAAGATCTCCTATGCCAGAGCATTTGAACCCTGGGGCTGGATGGTAGGTACGGGTGTGTATCTGGACGAAGCGGACAAGGTGATCGCTGCCAAAAAAGAGGTACTGCAGAAAAAACTCTCCGCCTATCTGCTCAAGATCATTCTGCTGATGACCTTGCTTTTTGCTGCAGGGCTGATCGGCGTGAAAGTGATCAACTATATTATCAGACGAGAGATCAAACGATTTAATCACTTTTTCAAAAGAGCTTCCAGTGAGTATGTCCTCATAGATGACAAGGATATCCGCTTTAAAGAGTTCAAAAAAATGACCATCTATATCAATCGCATGGTAGATGAAATCCATGAAAGGAAAAACAGACTCAAGGCACTCAACAAATCCCTGGAGAAAAAGGTTGCCCAAAAAACCCAAAACCTCTTGGAGCAAAATCAGCTTCTCGCCAAAGAGAAAGAGTTTAGCGAAGGACTGGTGCAGGCACAGGATGCCTTTATCCAGAGAAGTATCCATGAGATGAATACGCCATTGGCAGTGATCATGACACATATCGATATCTACCGCATGAAGCATGGGGAGGATCGCTATATGTCCAAGATAGAGGCGGGTGCCAAAATGATCGCAACACTCTATGATGACCTGAGTTATATGGTCAAAAAAGATCGCTTTGCGTATCCAAAAGAGTGGATTGACTTCTCTGAGTTTCTGCTGGAGAGGATCCGTTTCTTTCAAGAAGTGGCAGCAGGGAACAGGCATGCGATACATACGCAGATTGAGCCAGGTATTCTGATCTGTTTCAGTGACATAGAGTTGCAGCGAGTGATAGACAACAATCTCTCCAATGCCATTAAATATGCAAAAAAAGAGACGGATATTCAGGTAAGTCTGCATAGAGAAAAAGGAAAAGCTGTTTTGGTATTTCAGACCTATTCGCCCAAGATCGAAGATACCCAAAAGATCTTTGAACCCTTTCACCGTGAAGAGAGCAGGGTAGAGGGCTTTGGATTGGGGTTGGAGATTGTAAAATCTATCTGTGACAGTGCAGGCGTGCGGGTAGAGGTCTACTCGGATGAAGTGCATACACTGTTTAAGTATTATTTTGAAGGAGGTTCTGATGAGAGTATTGCTGCTGGAAGATGAGATTATGTTGCAGGGTGCTATCAGGGAGTACCTGGAAGAGACAGGGTATATCGTCGATGCTTACGAGGATGGAGAGGAGGCATATCAGGCTATCAGGCAGGAGACCTATGACCTGTTTATTTTTGACATCAATACTCCCTCTGTAGATGGCCTCTCTCTGCTGGAGAGGCTGCAGGATGAGAAGATTTTTGTTCCGACCATTTTTATCTCGGCAATCACGCAGATCGAACAGATCAGCAAGGCCTATGCACTTGGATGCTATGACTACCTCAAAAAGCCTTTTCATCTCAAGGAGCTGACACTGCATATAGACAGATTGCTGAAAATAGCCAATATCAGCTCTCAGACTCTGGTGCAGCTGAGTAAATTTTACAGTTATGATCTGGAAAGAAAAAAGTTGATGTTTGACGGAGAGGATCAACCTCTTACGCATAAACAGTCTCAGATCATGGATCTGTTGGCTTCCTTTGGTGGGAAGATCGTTGATTTTGATACCTTGAGATACTATGTCTGGGAAAATAACCATGTAGACAATGCTACGATCCGCGCAGAAGTGCACCGTGTCAGATCTGTGCTCAAAGAGCACTTGATTGAAAGTATCAAAAGTGTGGGATATCGGCTTAAGAAATCTTAATTTATAATAAAAAGTAATGCTTTCCCTGTAACCAAACGCTACATTTTCCCTCATCGGCTCTCGAATTGTGCAGTAAAAACGTCAATGCTATGCCTTTGCTATTTTGGGTGCTTACAATGAAACTGTACTTTTATGCACAACAAAGGAGAAAGCATGACCGAAGAAAAAGCCAAAGCGTATTGGCGAGAAAATATCTCTACGATACTGAAGCTACTGGCAGTGTGGTTTATCGTTTCGTATGGGGCGGGAATCATTTTTATCAATCAGCTTAATGCGATTGAGATCAGCGGAGTGAAGCTGGGATTCTGGTTTGCACAGCAGGGAGCTATCTATGTCTTTGTGATATTGATTTTTGTCTATGTCAGAATGATGAATAAGCTTGATGAAAAATATGATGTACACGAGTAGGAGATAGCATATGGATTTACAAACACTGATATATCTTTTTGTGGGGCTCTCTTTTGCGCTCTATATAGGGATAGCGATCTGGGCGAAAGCAGCAACGACAAAAGATTTCTATGTTGCAGGTGGTGGCGTACACCCGATAGCGAATGGTATGGCAACGGCGGCAGACTGGATGAGTGCAGCGTCGTTTATCTCTCTGGCAGGATTGATCTCCTACAAGGGAAGTGACGGCGGTGCCTATTTGATGGGTTGGACAGGCGGATATGTACTGCTTGCTCTACTTTTGGCACCTTATCTGAGGAAATTTGGCAAGTTTACAGTGCCGGACTTTATCGGCGACAGGTACTACTCCAATGTAGCAAGAACTGTGGCTGTCGTAGCGACGATCTTTGTTTCCTTTACTTATGTCGCTGGGCAGATGAGAGGTGTGGGGATCGTCTTTTCCAGATTTTTGCAGGTGGATGTCAATACCGGTGTGATCATCGGTATGGTCATTGTCTTTATCTATGCGGTATTGGGCGGTATGAAGGGGATCACCTATACGCAGGTGGCACAGTATACTGTGATGATCATTGCGTATCTGATCCCCGCTATATTTCTTTCGTTGATGGTGACGGACACTTTCCTGCCTCAGCTTGGTATCTTTGCTACCACCACATTTGATTTCAATGATGGTGTGAGAGTGATTCCGCAAGGTACTTTCCTGATGCATGCACTGGATCAATCGCTTGCTGACCTTGGATTCAAAGAGTATACGCAGCCTGGAAATCTATGGAACATGTTCATGCTGACAGTGGCACTGATGGTGGGTACTGCAGGACTGCCGCATGTGATCGTGCGGTTCTTTACTGTACCCAAGGTGAAAGACGCCAGAGCATCTGCAGGGTATGCATTGCTCTTTATTGCTATACTTTATACCACCGTAGCATCAGTGGCTGCTTTTTCACGCGTCAATATCATTGATCGTGTGCAGAATGTTGAGTACAAACAGTGGGTAACCGAGGGTGTCAAAAAAGAGGATGGCAGAACGAATCATGGTTCATGGTTCCAAACCTGGGAGAAAGGTTCTCTGTTGGCATGGAATGACAGAAATGGTGATGGCAAGATACAGTATGCCGCAGGAAAAGCCTTCGACAATGCCAAAGGTAAGCCGGCATTTGATGGCACCAAAACAGCCCCCGATGGACATAGACTTACCACCAATGCACTTGGGGCAAAGGGGGCGAAGCCGTTTGATAACGAAGTCTATATAGACAGAGATATCATTGTTTTGGCCAACCCTGAAATTGCGAACTTGCCAAACTGGGTGATCGCATTGATCGCAGCAGGTGGATTGGCAGCAGCACTCTCTACGGCAGCCGGTCTGCTACTGGTGATCTCTGCTTCGATCTCGCATGACCTGCTTGGAAAAGTGATCTTCAATGATCCTGCCACAGGCAAAACAAAACTGAGCGAAAAGTCGGAGCTTATGGCAGCAAGACTGGCAGCAGTCGCCGCAATTGTGGTGGCAGGGTATCTGGGGATCAATCCTCCCGGGTTTGTGGCACAGGTGGTTGCCTTTGCCTTTGGTTTGGCGGCAGCATCCTTCTTCCCTGCTATTATCCTGGGAATTTTTGACAAGAGAATGAACAAGGAAGGTGCCATTGCAGGTATTTCTACTGGATTGGTCTTTACTTTCGGATACATTATTTACTTTGTATTTATGGGTGGGGACAAGGCGAATTATCTTTGGGGTATCGCTCCTACAGGTATTGGCACACTGGGGATGGTGCTGCACTTTATTGTGGCCTATATCGTCTCTCGTATGACTGCGCCTCCGCCTCAACATATACAAGATCTCGTAGAGAATATTCGTATTCCCCGTGGAGCAGGAGAAGCACACGACCATTGATGGACGGTAGCCCTACTTTTGTGGGGCTCCCCCCTTGGTATAGGAGTGCATTGACGGTACTGTCAGTCTAGCTCTATATCAACATGAGGATATCTTTTGAGCTTTAATGACCAAAAAGCATTTTTTCAATCCATTCACCCCTTCTGTGATCTACCGGACAGTGCACTTGAGCAGGCCATTGCGTATGTCGAGATAGGTTTTTATCCCAAAGAGCATGCACTTATTGCGTTGGATGCCAGTCCTTCTGTTCTATATCTCATTATCAAAGGTGAGGTCAAGGCATATAACAAAGAACATGCGCTTTTGCGCGTCTATCATGCCAATGAAGGGTTTGATGCGGATGCACTGATCGAAGGCAGGAGTGCAAGCCGTTATGTGGTGACAGAAGATCTTATCTGCTATGAGCTGAGCCGGAAAGGCTTTATGAAGCTTTTTGACGAGCAGGCAAGTTTCAGGAAATTCTACCTGATGGATGTCGTAGAGAGAATTGCCTATCTGAAAAAGCGAGAAACTTCCTCCGATCTTGGAAGCTTTATGGTAGCCAGAGTGATGGATAGTTATCTGCACGAGCCCTGTATTGTAGATGCGCATACGCTGGTTTCGCAGGCAATTAAAAAGTCAGTGGAAATGAAGAGCTCCTCGATCGTCGTAAAAGATCATGAAGCGCACGGGATTGTCACCGACAGTGACATCAAGACAGCATTGTCCAATGAGACACTGGATCTCTCTTCATCCATTGGCAAGATGGCCCATTTCCCTATCATAGCAGTGGAGAAAGAGGATTTTTTATTTAACGTCTATCTTTTACTGATCCAAAAGAATATCAAGCGTGTCGCGGTCAAAGATCAGGGGCAGATTGTTGGTATGCTGGAACAGATAGATATTTTGAGTTATTTTGCCAATCACTCCAGATTGGTTACCGTAAAAATAGAAAAAGCAAAGAATATAGAAGCCTTAAGAGAGGCAAGTCATGGCTATGTGAATATCGTCAAAAAACTACATGCACAGGGCGTCAAGGCACGCTACATCGCCAAGCTGATCTCTGAAGTCAACCGAAAAGTATTTATGAGGCTCTTTGAGATGCTAGTGCCGGAAGCACTGCGTGAAGATTGTGCGCTGATCATTATGGGCAGTGAGGGCAGGGGAGAACAGATATTGCGTACAGATCAGGATAACGGATTGATCATTCGTGATGGTGTAGACATCAAGCGATACAGTGAAGTCATGCAGAAATTTACAGAAACGCTTATCAGCTTTGGCTATCCAGCCTGTGACGGGAATATTATGGTCTCCAACCCTTACTGGTGTAAAAATGAATCGGACTATAAAAAAGAGATCATCCACTGGATTGAATATCCTGATATGGACAGCTATATGTATTTTTCTATCTTTTTTGATGCACAATGCGTGGCAGGGGACAAGAGACTTCTTGAGGATCTTAAGCATATGGTTTTTGGGCACATGGACAGAGAAAACGACGTCTATATGGCCAGATTTGCCAAACTTACAACCCTATTTGAAACACCGGTTGGTTTTTTTAGCACCTTCTTGCATAGAGACAGAAAGATCGATCTCAAAAAAGCAGGTATCTTTCCTATCGTTCAGGGTATCCGATCTCTCTCTCTGGCGTACAGGATCACTGCACTCTCTACGGTAGAGAGGACCAAAGCACTCAAATCTAAAGAGATACTAGATGAGGCGATGGCAAAAGAGTTGATAGAGGCCTTTGAAATACTGCTCTATATCCGCTTGGAGCAGCAGCTTCGTATGCTTGCAGAGGATAAAAAGGCAGGAAATGAGGTCGATACGGATCGTATGAGCAAAATACAGCGGGATCTTCTGAAGGACAGTTTGCAGATCGTGGAAAAATTCAAAAAGTTTATAGTGCGGCACTTTGGTCTGGACAATCTGTAATGTTCAAAGCGTGGAAGAGGAGGAGAAACAGAAGTGCGCTCAAAGAGAAAAAATATGACAAGCTGTTTCAGCCATATATGGGTAACGAGTTGGTGGTATTGGATACGGAAACAACAGGATTGGATCCTAAAAAAGATGAAATTCTCTCGATAGGTGCCGTGATCATTCGTGACAACAAAATAGTCATGCACCGGTCTTTTGAATGTTTTTTAAAGCCAAGTATCAAGATCAGCCAGGAGAGTATCAAAATACATCATATTAGGGAGTGTGACCTTGCCCATGCCATTGAGGCAGAGGCTGCACTGAGAGCGCTTTTGGATTTTATAGAAAATCGACCTCTGGTAGGATACTATATTGGGTTCGATCACCAGATATTGAGCCAATACACCAAAAGGTACATAGGTATACCCTTGCCAAATGAGACGATAGAACTCTCCAGTATGTACTACAGGAGATATAGAAAATCCTCTTCGTATGAGTTTGTAGATCTAAAATTTGATACGATCATGGATGCGCTGCATCTTCCTTTTTTGGGGAAGCATGATGCGCTGAATGATGCAGTCATGTCCGCCATGATCTACCTGAAGCTCAAAACGATGCCTGAATACAAGGGCGCCTTTTCCTAAATCATCACCGATCTGACACTGATACAGGCATCAAGCGCCTCAAGATCAGTCATGAGAGACTTGCTGACGGCGTCATCGACTTTCACGACAGCCAGTGCATGGCCTTTGCCGTCTCTCCCTAGTCTAAAATCAGAGATGTTGACCTGATGCTCGGCAATAAGTCGCCCCACATCACCGATCACCCCTGGCTCGTCACTGTTTTTAAAGAGAATGAGATTGCCTTTGGGCTCTAATTCCAGGGCATATCCATCAATATCCACGATACGTTGTGCAGAATCTCCCAGTACGGTGCCACTGATCTTGAAGACGTTTCCATTTTGGGTAGTGAGCCTGAGTGTCACCATGTTTTCGAAACCAGAGCTGGAGTGGGCGGCCTCTTTTTCAAGATGCATCCCTCTTTCTGTTGCCACATGTTCTGCGTTGACATAGTTGATCTGGTCGCCAAGAGACTCTTTGAGCACGCCTACTGTGGCAAAAGTTGTCAAGGAATCAATGTATTCGGAGACTTTCCCGGAGGTGGTGATCTTCATAGACTGCAAACCGCTTTTGGTGACCTGTGCACCCATATGCCCGATCTTCTGCGTCAGTTCCAGATAGGGGCGCAGGAAATCAGGCAGTTCGCTCTCTTTGATAGGTAGATTTAGGGCATTGGGGTAGGAGATCCCTTTGGCAGAGGCGATTGCATTCTCTGCCGCCTGGATAGCGATATTTTGCTGTGATTCTTTGGTATTGGCACCCAGATGGGGCGTGACGGTAACCGTGTCGAGATCTAGAAGAGGATGGTCTGTGGCAGGCTCTTTGTCAAAGACATCGATGCCAGCCATAGCGATCTTGCCGCTTTTGAGTCCCCTAAGAAGAGCTTGCTCATTGTAGAGTCCGCCCCTGGCACAGTTGATCAGGATGACACCGTCCTTCATGCGTCCGATCTCTTCGTTGTCTATCATGTCTCTGGTCTCGTCCGTTTTGGGTGTATGAATCGTGATGATATCACAGGAGAGAATCTCTTCAAAATCGTTGGTGTAGGCAATATCCAGATCCGTTGCCTTGGAGGGATTGATGTAGGGGTCATAGGTGACAATATCCATCTCAAATGCTTTGGCACGTTTGCCTACACGGGAGCCAATATTGCCAAAACCGATGATACCCAGTTTTTTGCCTTTGAGCTCGGTACCATACCAGTCTTGTCGTCTCCAGACCCTGTCAAGCTTGAGATTGTTGTGGGCATAGGGGAATTTTCGTACACAGCTCAGCATATGTGTCATGGTAAGCTCTACAGCTGCAATAGTGTTGGCTGTAGGCACATTCATGACCACGATGCCCAGTTTGCTACATCCTGGAATATCTACATTGTCCACACCGACACCGGCGCGGACAATGGCTTTGAGCTTATCTGCTTTTGCAAGGAATGCTTCATCTACATCCGTAGAGCTTCTGGTGATGGCAACATCGGCAAGAGGAATAAACTTTTCCAAAAGGAGTGCTTTGGGCTCATCGGCCGCATTTATCATCTTTATCTCAGGGTCAGCGGCCAGAATCTCCAGCCCCTTTTCATGGATATGGTCGCATACAACGATTGTCATGTTTCTTCTTATTTGAATTTGTCTTTGATGAGGTCACCCAATGTCATGCTGTCATCCTGCTCACTGTTGAGAGAATCAAGTGCCTGTCGCTCTTCTTGTCTCTCCAGTCTCTTGACGGAGACTCTGATCCTGCCGCTTTGTGAATCGATGAAGCTGATCACGCCTTTGATCTCCTGGCCTTTCTCTATCTCGTCAAATTTGAGAGGATAGAGGTCTTCTGTCCGGATCAATGCATCTACACTGTTGTCGAGGGCAATGAAGACACCAAAATCCTTTTTGTCTTTGACGGTGCCCGTGACAATATCACCATTTTTATGTGTTTTGGCAAACTCATCTACGGGAGAATCTTCCAGTGCTTTTTTGCTTAGAGAGATCTTGCCGGCATCTGCATCGATCTTGATGATCTTGACTTCAACTTCGTCGCCTGTCTTGAAAAGATCCTTGGCATTGACTGTTTTGTCCCAGGAGGTTTCCTGATTGTGCAACAGTCCCTCGACACCATCCAATTTTACAAAGGCGCCAAAGTCTGTCAGAGAAGTGACAGTACCGGTAAGTATATCGCCAACCCTGTGTTTGCTGGAGAAAGCTTCCATGGGTTTAGGCAGGAGAGTTTTGAGGCTGACCCTGAGTCTTCTCTTCTCTTTGTCGATTTCAATGATCTCCACGTTGATCTCGTCATCTACATTCATATAGTCCTTGGGGTGTTTGACATTTTTATCCCAAGAGATCTCGGAGACATGCAGAAACGCTTCTAGGTCTTCACCCAGATCCACGAAAACACCATAGGGTTCAATATTGCTTACCGCTACTGTCACGGTATCACCTACGCCAAGGATGTCATCAATCTCTTGCCATGGATCAGAACTCGCATCTTTAATGGAAAGAGAAAGGTGTCTTTTTTTCTTGTCATAATCCAAGGCGATGACATTGACTTCATCGCCTTCTTCAAAATATTTGGAAGGATTCACAGGGCCTTTATGGGAAATTTGTGAATAATGTACCAGGCCATCCATGCCGCCGACATCCACAAACATACCATAGCTTGTGATTTTTTTGACGACACCAATGACGGGATCTTTGCTCTCAAGCAGTTTGTCTACGATCTCTTGGGATTTTGCTTTGTCTCTTTCGATCAGCTCTTTTCTGGAGATCACGACAGAGCCTCTCTCTTTGTCTACTTTGACGATCACTGCTTTGACTTTTTTTCCTACTGCTTCTACTTTGGAGCTCAGGTAAGAGAGTGTGCGAGGCATGAAGAATTCAAATCCGTCTACTTCTACGACATAACCGCCCTTGTTCTTCTTGGTCACTACGCCCTCAACGATGGTCTCTTGCTCGGGGTCATAGGCTTCGATAAAGTCATTGAGTGCTGCTCTTTTGAGTGCAGCAGTATAGGAGATTCTTCCTCTGCCCAATGTCAACACTTTGATCTGATCACCGACCTTGAAGAGGATATTTCCCTCCTCGTCTCTGATCTCATCCAGAGAGAGTACAGAGTCTCTGCCTCCCCCTATGTCTACAACAGCCTGTCCCTCTGTCTCATCGATCTTGACGACCGTCCCCTCTACCAGATCGCTTCTTGATTCTGTTTTTTTGAACGACTCCTCAAGCATCGCTTCAAAATCAACCTCTTCTACTTCGATATCTTCGAACTTCATATACCTATCCTTGTGTTTGCCTAATTTGGCGTAATTATACTCTTTTTTATTTAAAACTGCTGAATAGTCTATATGGACAGGTGTTCAGACAGAGAGGAAAAGTGGGGAAGAGCCCAGAGGATCCGTGTTTAGAGCATTGATTCGATGCCATTGATGACGTTTTGTACCACCCAGTCTGGGGTAGAAGCACCGGCACTGATGCCGCACAGGTTTTTATTTTGGAACCATGCTACCTGAAGCTCTTCTTCATTTTCGATTAAATAGCTGTCGTTGCAGTAGTTTTTGCAAATGGAGTAGAGTTGCTTGGTGTTAGAAGAGTTTTTCCCTCCGATGATAATCATGGCATCTGCTTCTTTGGCAAGGGATGCAGCAGCATCCTGGTTTTCAAAAGTCGCATTGCAGATGGTATTGAAGACGCGTACCTCTTTGGTCTGGAGGATGAGCTTGTTGACGATTTTCATGAAATCTGTGGGTTTTCTTGTGGTCTGGGCAACGATCGCCACCTTGGATTTGAGTGGCAGTGTCTGGAGTTCCTCTTCGTCCAGTACCACAAAAGCATCCCGTGAATCCTTGGCATAGCTGATCACTCCCTTGATCTCGGGATGGTCTGCATCACCAAAAATGACGACACTGTACCCCTCCTCGCTCATCTGCTCTACGATCTGCTGTGGGGTGGTGACAAAA
>FXBE01000044.1_pt1 | contig 17452 bp, 13 predicted proteins | sample 5335311 | NCBI WGS metagenome assembly FXBE01 (sample SAMEA103928390, study PRJEB20085) | sediment metagenome | biome: marine biome; feature: hydrothermal vent; material: sediment | place: Atlantic Ocean | collected 2013-08-06T02:46:56 | depth 0.05 m | reverse complement strand
TCTACGAAAGCCTGTCTGAAAAAGACCGAAGACGATACGCTGCCGTTGAGGCCAAGAAAATAGGCCATGGTGGCATGACCTATATATCGACGCTCTTCGGCTGCGATCAAAAGACAATCAGGCGGGGTCTGGATGATTTTGGTGATAAGGAAAAATGAAACGGCAGGGCGTAAGGTCTTTTGGTGGTGGGCCTAAATCAAAGATTGACAGTATTGATGGTATAGATGAAATATTTTTGAATATATTGAGACTGAATACCGCAGGCGATCCGATGAAGGAAAATGTGAAATAGACTCACTTGAGTCGGGCTCAAATCATCAATGAGATGAAAAAGAAAGGAATAAATGCCAGCAAGAACATTATCAAGAAGCTCTTAAAAAAACATAAATTCGTTAAGCGGAAAATGCAGAAAAATCTATCAACGGGAAGGCACAAAGACCGTGACGAAACCCGTGGGTATCACCCATATAGACCCAATTGGCGGCACGATAAATCGTGCTGTGAAAAGACTGCGGATCAACAAAGGTCTCTAACAGCAACAACGGATAGCCAAAAGATTCCTGCCAGTCATGAGCGATGCGTCGCTCGCACAGTGAAAGCACACGAGAAGCAAGGTTAGGATAGTGGTGCTCAGGAAGAATCAGAAAGCGACTGTTATTGGCGATTAAATGCAATCGGTCATACTGATAGCGATACCGCCAACCAATCCACTGATCACGCGCTGCACACTTCCAGGCCGCTGCAGAAAAACTGATCAATGCCAGCCACTCGCCCTGAAAGCTTGCAACGTACCACAGCGTATGGCCAATCTTCGGTAGCGCACCCAGGTAATGGAGTGCTTGCATTAAAGACTGGAAACGTTTCTGCTCGCTTTTTTGTACGGGTTGTAAAATAACCTCTTGAAGATTCAATACACTTTATCTCAAACATAAAAGCTCAGGATGCTTTATACGCTGGATAGGAGGATTTGTTCAGTATTAAATATAATGTGTTGTTTTATTGGGTGGTATTATGGAGAACGGTTTCGCCGTGGTGTGTAGAAGCTTGTGTTTCTAATAGGAAGCGTATCATGCTACTAATGCAGAAAAGTACCGGCCATCTCGTTGAAGTCTAAGAACTAAAAGAGTTATTTGATCCATTTATGGATGGTTTTACTGGAAGACTCAGTTATGGCGAAGATCTTCCCGAGCCAGAAAAATTTACGAAATCAGATATTTATTTTCAATCTGGAGAGTTTTTACCCAAATGCTGGTTAGACCCACATTACAGGGATGAAGAGCTACATCGTAGCGCTTAAATAAAAACCAGCTTTGTGTTTGCTTGTGGTACCGCAAAAATCTCAAAATCTGGACGCAGAGAATTGAGTACGATGCCGAAGTACGGCGCCTCGCTCATTGCGATCAATACCATCCCCAAGCTTAAAATGCCCATCAATCGGGTTGCCCCGCATCAAATAACGGTGGCCTAGCACGAGGCAATTTCATCAACACTGATGGCTTCACTACCTGGAGAATAACAATTCACAAATTCACCTTTAGCGAACAGAGAGAGGGCCTCGTGATTGTGTACTTCCCCCAGCTTTATTTCCCGCTATATTAGTTTCTGGGATTTTTAGATAATCTGGCAAGATTTTGGTTACGTAGGTTGCGCTTTGCTCCACATACGGCAATAAGCTAGCTGTTTTGACCCATTCAGGATAGGACTCTGCCTTTTGCTCGTATGAAAACGTAAAGATAATAAATCCAACAACGACCAAAAGCCAACCTTTCACGAGCCCCAAAACACTCCCGGAGATCTTGTCATTAAATCCGAGTTCTATTCCTGGTCGGATATACTTCTTTACGATAGTTCCGTTAAAAAAGGATAGGCCCGTTAAGGTGAGTAAATAAGTACCCAAGGTTGCAAATACCGTGGCAGTAAAGTTGTCTTTAATAAAAGGCAAGAGAAATTCCGTTGCGTCATCCACCCAGAAAAGGGTAATAAGCGCCGCGCCCACCCAAGCACCAATTGACAAAACTTCGCTGATAAATCCACGAAAAAGCGATGCCAATACACTAGCAGCCACCACCGAGGTTACGATGAGATCAAAAAGATTGAACGTAATGTGCGTGTTAAACATGGAGTCACCCTTGACAATGAGCTATTGTTGTGATTTTCAAAAAGCCTTTCGGCTTAATCTGTCAGATTTGACGTCCTTGTTTAGTCTGTTAATTTAACTTCCCTGTTTGGCGGCACTCCTTAACGTTAAAAATAAAATCCTTGCTATAAATTGAATCTGTACCTCCACTACGGCATGAAACACAAGCTCATGAATCCACGGCGGTTTAAAAAATGCCCGCTTAACCCTCGGGTGAAGCAAAGATTTTTTAATTCCACTGTTTACGCCATCGAAGGCGTGTATCCAGGTAATGCAGGAGCAGCTTCCTGTGAACTCAATACCCCATATCCGCATTGGAGGTACCGATTCAGGTATAAATAAACTCCAGGAAACAAGGATTTTGCAAATTATAACAGTGACGATGTGTTGCAGAGTATCACCTAGTTAATAATAGTTAATAGTGAGATGTAGTGCCCATTTTCCCCTGACGCCTTCAAAGTTAGGGCTCTGTAATTTTTTCAGTACTGACCACTCCGCTTTTTCATAAAAACTGTCATTATCCAATACTCTGCTCTTCGTTATTTAAAGTGGACCCCATAGTCAAGACAGAAAAACAAAATATTTAGATAGAGGTTTCCAATCTCTAACAAATTAAAGCTACTATTCAGCTGTTAGGAGCCAGGAATCAACTGCAGGTGAACGATACCAAGTGAATTTTCGTGTCTTTTTATTCCAGGTAGGGTGTGTTAATGTACCGTTGATTAAGGCTGCGAAAGCATCATCAAGTTGAGATTGGTGATAGCCAATAGTTAAAAGCCAATTAAGGTTTTTATATGGGTTCCTAGATACCGTTTCATCGAACCTATTGCATGACCCTCCGCAACGTAAACCCTCGCTTCGGTACCGCCTGATCAATTCCACCCACTCCTAGCCAGAGGTCTTCAGGACGCGTTCACTGAATATGCGGCGATACTACCCACCATCTTTAGGGTGTACTTTACTAAAGATAAAAACAATGACCGTGATAGGTGAAAATGATTACTACAACCGAAACACCGATTACTATCTCGAAGCCTCAATGAACGATCTTGCTGATAGCAGACGACCCATCACACTACGACCGGCATGGCGGCGTGAGTGGTTTTCCATACTGCTGGTTCTGATTGGGTTAGCAATATTCCTCAAATCCTGGACCGTCCCGCTAACCGAACAGCTGCAAACACTAATGCGTGGCCTTGGTCTGCTGCTCGCGGTAATTTACTCGATTGTCGCACTATGGTCTCGCCACCAGTGGCTTTTCTTTATTGGCCCCTATGGTGTGGAATCCTCCCGAGGCATCATAGGCCGCGACGAGCGTCGCGCTGAGTACCGCCATATTTCCTATGTGAGATTTAACCAAAGTGTTGCGCAGCGACTGTTTGGCATCGGTAACATTCTAATCGGAACATCGGCAACTAATAAGCCAGAGCTTGTGTTTTATGGCATTCGGAAGCCAAAATGCTATAAAGATATCATTCAAGCTAGGATGCGTGAAAAACCTAGAGAATAATGAATTGATAAAGGTTTTTGGCCGTCGCTTGATTACCTGAGTTCGTATGCGTTCAAAAATAATCATTTGCACTCGCAGACTCGCATTGACAATTACATTACTATCGTTAAAGTGGCCCATCGATATTAGATATCTATGGGTTGAATAATGTACTTCAAGCCGTAAGTAGCAGGCCAATGGAAAAATAATTCATATTAATTAATTAGTGAAAATGAGGACTGGAAAAGAGTTTTTGACATATTTTAGTCGTTTAATTAGGACTAATCTGTCTTTGCGTTTAGCCGATCTCGTATCACGATAATTGGCCCGTCGATAAATAGCAGAAAACAAATGGACTATAAAGTCCACGATTTTCCTGAGTAATCAGGATTTTACGAACACAATAACTCTAGAGGAATAGTTGATGAGACAGTGCAGCAATCGTCGCGCACGCGCCCATTCATTTCTGGTAGCGCTTGGTTTTATGGCATTCGCCGGTGTTGGTAATGCAGTCAACGTGGCTTTCGAGCCGAGACTGGAAGTGGGTGCATTGAGCATAGGGCTTGAGCAGAATTCCTTCAGAGGCAAGGGGATCATTAATAGCGGCTTTAAAATCGAGAGTAACATGCCTTTTGTGGGCGCTGGTGCGACTCTGATTATGGATCAGTTTCTGTTTGATTTTTACCTGCAAAAAGCCTATTCAGAGATAGACGTATCAACCACAGAAGGAAACAGCCTCATCTTCGACAAACAATTACACTCGGAGCTTGATCGAGATGAATACCATATATCGATTAACCACCCGGTGGGGGATCGAGGGGTCTTGTTTGGAGGTTATAAAAAATCCAAGACCGGTTTTTCGGAAAATACCACACGAACCGGAAAACCCGCGGATAACCAATCTGCCGCAAAGGGAGATACTATGCGTGATATCGATTTTGAGCAGGGTGGCTTTTTTATAGGAGGCTCCTATATGCTCACTACCGGCAAACACTCGACTTTAACAATCGACGCAACACTTGTGGATCTCGATGCAACATTGAGTTCTAGTGGCAAGGATGCCATGAGTGAAACTGGCGATACTACCGGTGAGAAGAACCTTGATTATGAGTACGAAGGTGATGCCGCAGACCTGATTTTAGGTATAATGTGGAGAAGAAATGTTGGAAATAATTTTAGTTACTCACTTGGTTTGAGCGGATACAAGCATGATTTTGATGTCAAAGAGTCAAAAGTCCCCGACATTTCTGAAAGCCTCATGCGGTATTCGCTTGGGGTTTCCTATCAGTATTAATCTGTAAAAGTTCAGATTTGACCAGACAGCGACTTATTTATCAGTAACTAATTGTCGGTTAAGTCTGAACTTCTACACTTCATACGTACTTAGTCGGTCTCATATCATAGAGACGGTTGATACGCTCCCAATTCAACAAATTTCCGTTAACTTGCGCAAGAGAAACATCCTACTTTTTTCGCCTTAAATAACTCCAGCCTATCAACAGCCCAAACACCCAGGGAAGCTCATTTCATGCATACCCCAGAGGGAGCCCCGTTTATCCTTCCTTACCTTACCTAAACTAAATACCCAAAAGACCGATGGCTACTGGCCAATACGAAGCACAAGATCTTAAAAACCTATACGGATCCAACTAAATATGCGTGTCAAGAGTTGTGAGAAATAAAACAAGAATGTGCCATACGTTTGATCTACAACACCAAAAGTTTGATATGATCGAAACAAAGATCTAGATAATAATAACTTTTCTTAGCTAAATAAACATAGTAAATTCAGGAGTTTATAATGTACAAAGAAAACGCAATGAATGCGTTAGTCTTGGTATTCATTGTGCTTGCACTCATTTCTTGTGATAGCAGCAGTGAAAACCTTCCCTCCGTTGGAGCTACTAATACCCACAACAACATTACTTATCCATTAGCCAATAAACAAGCAAACAGCGGCATCAATATCGCAGCCGCTAGTGCTTTTAATACCGGACCATTATTTGTTGACTTGATGAAGTCAGCTCAGCCTTTTAAACGAACCGAGACTATAAAGAGTGGTATAGAATTTGATGACAATGGATACCCCCTGTCAATACCAAACGGGATGGCGGTAGAAGCCTTCTATATGACCGGTTTTAAAAAAGGAGAAATTCCGGAAGGTCTTTATACCGTGCTCTATGATGGCGAAGGCGAGCTAGGTTTTTTTGATGTAGATGTCGTAAGTGAGGAGAAAGGAAAGTACATCATTGACATCGCGTTTCCAGATGTCGATTCAAGGCTTAATAAATCGATACTAATCCGGGCAACGAACCCCTCCAACCCAATCCGAAATATTCGCATTCTAATGGCGGGAGGGATCTGTGCAAATGATCCACTTCACCACGCAGCCTCAGCTGAGCAATGCGGTGGAGACTTCATGAGTTTTTCCGATCATTACGGAGAAATCATCTACAACCCAGATATGTTGAGATTTTTGAAAGACTTTTCTACTGTGCGCTACATGGATCTGATGCAGATAAATAATAGCATCATCCGAAGCTGGGACGATCGACCTATACTATCCGCTCAAACATGGACACATTCAACACTCGGTAACGAACTGAATTATGATGCGAAGAGTGACCCCGATAACTGGGACGCACTGTTCGACTTCGGCGAACATAAAGAAGGCAGAATAAACGGATTGCTGCGCGGTGGAGTACCCATAGAAATCCTGGTTGACCTCGCCAACCGCATGGAATTCAACCCATGGTTTTGCATGCCAGCAATGGCGGATGATAACTACGTGCGTAACTTTGCTAGCTATGTGCGTGACAACCTTAAGCCAAATTTGGTCGCACATATTGAATACTCAAACGAAATTTGGGGGACTGCCCTCTTCTCTCAAGGCCTATACGCAAATGTACAAAGTAAGAAAGAGGGTTTAACCCAATTCCAATGGACCGGAAAACGCAACGAAGAAGTCTTCAAAACTTGGGAAGACGTGTTCGGTGGTACAGATCGCATATACCGTATCTTGGGCAGTCAAGCCGCGGTGCCCGGACGCACAGAAGAAACCCTCAACTATAACAACGCACCTACGATTAGAAATATTGATGCCGTCGCCATTGGCCATTATTACGCCGACCAAAACCTAGTGACCCAAGATGTGCTTTTTGCACATAACAACTCGATTACTTATGACGAAGTAATCGACAATCTTCCTCAGTATGTCGACAATGGATTTGCTGCCATTTCTGAGGAACATTTTCAGAAGGTTGCTGTTGATCGAATACGTGAGCATAAAACTATTTGCGATAGTTATGTAAATGATAAGGGAAATACTCTTGACCTCATTGCCTACGAAGGTGGGCAACATCTCTTAGAAGATTTTCAAAATCAAACACCCAATTATCCAAACACAAAAAAGGAAGTGGAATTCGATGAGAAGATTGCAGCCGTCGAGGTGTATATTGCCATGAACTATGACAAGAGGATGGGCGACATATATACTCAATACCAAAACGCTTGGAAAGAAAACGGTGGTAAATTATTCTGTCACTTTGCGAGCCCATCGAAGTGGGATAAGTTTGGTATGTGGGGCCTTATGGAAAACCTCACTGATAAACCAACACCGAAATATGAGTCTGTTTTAAAGTTTAATCAAGACCATCCTAAATGGTGGTAACCACCATTCTCCTGCGTAAATTTAAGATAAGAAAGGTGCAAGAGTCATGTCGATTCGCGGTTGCAGGTCAGCAGCGAAACGACTCATTGTATTAAGCCCTGCGTAATGTAATTACACAGGGCTAAAATACATCAATCAAGGCACGAGGCACGTAGTTGGGCTGATCCCTATAAACAAATTAACAATTTCAAAAAACTATCGACTATAAATGGAGATTCCCTCTATTTCTCCGGAAACTTGTAATAATCTTCATTAAGGAATTTCACGACTTTCTTTTCATCCTCTGGGAACCACTCCACCCCCAATGCCTGGGTACAAGCACTTACCTGACCACCGAGCTTGTGCAGTGAATCAACCTTACGTGATTTACTGGTATACAAGGCTGTATGATCTTCAACCGCATGACAACTAATACAGCTCTCATCATGCAGCTCCTTACCTTCATTGGTTTCGGCGAGCAGCGATGGTGTGTAGAGCAACGCCATTGAAATACATATTGGTGTGAGATAACGCATCGTCTTTATCCTCTTGAGTCATTTATTTGGTGGTAATGTTAAATCAACGCCCTGTGGTGGGCAAATAGTTGGACATGTTCGCGGAGAAGATGTTCGCGTTGAGATGAACCCTTAGTATTTTAAAGGAGCCCAATAGCAATGTACAAAACTACCCTACCCTATCAGCGTTGAGCACCATATTAGTGCTTAACGCTCTAAATTGGTGCAAAATTACTTTATTTCTCTACTAACAATACACTGAAATATTGATTACAACAGTAAGCGAGATGCGCTAAATAGCACTTAAATACAAGCAAATAGAGCGATTATTCTTATCGTTTTTCGATGATCTTAAGTTTCTAGTGGTATACATATTGCAACCTTCTATCGTTTCTACCCACATTCTAAAAATACACCCTAAATTACTAATCTCCAGCAGAGGAAAGATAAATGTCAGGAAATGAGTCACGTCTTCAAGCGGCCTATCAAATCACCAACCGCGAGGCTATGCCCCCAAAGGAACCCAAGTCATTGGACAGCTTGTGGGCAACCGATGTCTTTGATCTCGCCAAAATGCAGGAGAGCCTCCCCAAAGCTGTTTTCAAATCGCTGAAAAAAACCATCAAATCAGGTTCTGAACTTGATCCCGGTGTAGCGGACGTCGTCGCATCCTCTATGAAAGACTGGGCAATGGGCAAAGGGGCACTCTACTTCTCCCATGTTTTTTACCCACTGACAGGCGCAACGGCTGAAAAACACGACGGCTTTATAATTCCTCAAAGTGATGGCACAGCAGTGACTGAGTTCACCGGAAAACTGCTGATTAAAGGCGAGCCTGATGGTTCATCCTTCCCCAACGGCGGCATTCGCGGCACCTTCGAAGCCCGTGGGTATACCGCTTGGGACGTAACCAGTCCTGCCTACATCATGAATACAGACAACGGAAAAACCTTATGTATTCCAACCGTCTTTATTTCTTGGACCGGTGAAGCACTCGATAAAAAGACGCCATTGCTACGCTCTAATGCAGCGATGGACAAAGCAGCTAAACGCGTGCTCACGCTATTGGGTGAAACTAAGATTGCACCTCTAAATTCAAGCTGCGGTGCAGAACAAGAATACTTCCTAGTTGACTCTAATTTCGTAGTCAATCGCCCAGACTTAATGCTGGCTGGCAGGACCCTGTTCGGCAAGATGCCCGCCAAAGGCCAGGAATTTGATGATCATTATTTTGGCGCGATCCCCGAACGGGTTCAGGTCTTCATGCAAGACGTGGAAGAGCAGTTGTATAAACTCAGTATTCCTGCCAAAACCCGCCACAATGAAGTGGCTCCAGGTCAATTCGAAATAGCACCGTACTTTGAAGCAGCCAATGTTGCCGCTGACCATCAGCAGCTACTCATGACCATCTTTAAAAACACTGCGAAGAAACACGGCTTTGCCTGCCTAATGCACGAAAAACCTTTCGCCGGAATCAACGGTTCAGGTAAGCATGTGAATTGGTCTATCGGCAATTCAACCCAAGGCAACCTTCTCGATCCAGGCAAAACGCCGCATGAAAACACCCAATTTTTGCTGTTCTGCGCAGCGGTCATCCGCGGGGCTCACAAGTATGGCCCTCTATTACGCGCGGTTATCGCGTCCGCCGGTAATGACCATCGACTGGGCGCCAACGAAGCACCTCCCGCTATCATGTCCGTCTATCTTGGAACACAACTGGAAGATGTCTTTGATCAAATAAGCAAAGGCGATCTGACAGGCTCAAAAACGGGTGGCATCATGGATCTTGGCTTGACGGCCATCCCCACGTTCACTAAGGATGCCGGTGACAGAAACCGTACCTCACCCTTTGCCTTCACCGGTAATCGCTTTGAATTTCGTGCGGTAGGTTCAGACCAGTCCGTTTCTGGCCCTCTGATTGCCATGAACACGATGCTAGCAGATTCTTTGAACTGGATTGCGGATAAGCTGGAAGCCGAACTGAAAAAAGGTACTGAGCTAAATGCCGCTGTTATGGTCGTTATAAAAGAGATCATGGATCAGCATGGGAATGTCGTTTTTGGAGGCGATGGTTATTCCGCTGAGTGGCACAAGATGGCCGTTGAAGAACGTGGCCTGAAAAATATCCCTACGACCGCAGATGCATTACCTGCATTCCAAGACAAAGAGATCATAAAACTTTTTGAAGATACCGGTGTACTCACACCCGTAGAACTAGAAAGCCGATATGGCGTATTTGCCGAACAGTACGTGTTGGCGATTATGGTGGAAGCCAAACTTGTCGTTAGCATGGCTAAAACGATCATCTATCCCGTTGCAGCACGTTATCTTACTGACTTAACCAACAGTAATGCCAGCTTACTTGCAGCAGGCATTCAGCTTGATAATGGGCCAGCAGAGAAAATCGCGGCTGCTACCAATGGCATGACAAGCGCTGTAAGCAAATTGGAAGAAGCGATCGAAAAGGAAGGTTTTGCTACTGAAGAAGAGCACATGCAATTTTGTGCCAACGATATTCTCGGCCTTATGAACGAAGTGCGTGGCCATGCTGATACGTTGGAAACTGAAGTTGCTGATGACATGTGGCCATTACCAACTTATCAGGAAATGTTGTTTATCAAATAGTATTTAGGTAACTCGCAATAAATAAACTACCCATATTGCACAGGATTTTTGTTTGTCTTCAAGGTGCAATGCAGGACGCATAGCGAGCTATGCAACCGAAATTGCAACACCGAAGACAAGCAAAAAGACCAGTAATACGGGTGGGTTATTTGTTGCGAGTTGCCTTAGATCAACGTTAGGTAAGGGCCGCTCATACTGAGCGGCCCTAGTCCAAAAATTAATAGAGATACCCTAAAGCCTAAACATCCGCCCACATTCTGACTAGGTTGGAGTAGACAATATCAATCTTTCCAGTTTCTTCTTCACCGGGCGCTTTGCGTAATAAACGTTCACGTACGGTATTAAGTTCATACAACAGCTCGCGTTTTGCGGCATCGCGCACCATGCTCTGAATCCAGGTCACCATGACACGACGCTCACCGGAAGTGACTTCATTCACGTGATGCAAACTGCTTGAAGGATAGACGACGCCATGACCTGCTGGGAGCTTTACGGTCTTGTCGCCATAGGTGGTGCGCACGATCAGTTCTCCACCCTCATAAGACTCTGGACTGTTCAGAAAGACGGTCGTGGAAACATCACTGCGATAGTGATTCGGTGACCCCATCACGGGATCGTCAATATGATCACCGTAGCCCATTCCTTGGGTATAACGTGCGTAAAATGGCGCGGCAAATTTGTGTGGCAGGGCCGCGTTGCGAAAGGCCGGGTGACGCAGTAAATTGCTTAATACGAGTGAATTAAGCTTTTCAAATAGATCAGATTTTTGATCCACCTCTTCGTTATTCTTAACTTGCCGTGCAGCCATCCCCGCGGACAACTTGCCATCGACAAAGGGTGCGCCATCGAGTAATTGATTTACAGTTTCAAGTTGCGTGGGTCCGACAACGGAAGGAATAATAACAAGCATAGGGGGTCTACTTTTCCTCAGAATGCAGAATCGATTTCACTCCAAGCAAAGGTGCAATCGATTTGCGCGCGAACATTAATCAGGCCATTAATCCCATCGCTTACCATCATCTCCAAGGGTGGACGATTTCCACAGCGACGATTGCGTTGACTCAACCAGTGCTTACCCATTCGAGCATTATGCGGGTACGCAAGGCGCAGACTCTCGGCAATGCCCAAGAGATGTTCGATGCGCTGGTTAACCTCAGGATGGTCTGGAAAAGCTTCGCCACGATGGAATCGATCGATGTTGCGCGCCTTAACACCTGGAATATCAAGTACCGCGCAAATGTCTTTTGGAGAAAGGCCCCAATCGCTGAGCAAAAACATAATGTTCTGCGTTAATTTGCCACGTTCTAGATCTTCTTTTACGCTGTCATCCTTTTCGGTCATTTTTTAGAATCCGGTTTTATTAGATTTGACAGCGAAACGATTTTCGCGGTCTTTGGCTCATCCGTAAACTGGGGACGCTCCTTAATCTCCCTTCCCTGCTCTTTCGCCATTTCTTGTTCACGCGCTGAAATTAGCGCCAAACAGGAACGTATATCTTCGACCGTATCATCGGCCAAAACTCGGCTCAAACCCGCCGCCGCAGGCGTGGTATCTTTGATAACCTTGGCAAGCGTTTTGCGCATTAAAATCATAATGCGCTGCTCCTGACTGAGATCGTTACTCATAACTATTCACATCTGATTGATTTATGCCTGCGTAAGGCCAACCGGGATATCGGGCTGATCATTCACTTGGGCAAGCAACATGTTTAAGGCACCCTGCAAAGCCTCCTCGATGACGGGATGGTAGAAAGGCATTTGCAGCGCATCATTGACGGTCATTTTCTGCTGAATTGCCCACGCTAGCAAATGCCCAAGGCTTTCGCCCTTGATTGCGATCATCGCGCCACCCAACAATCGCCCGCTCTGCTTCTCGGCATAGACCCGAATCACACCTTTATTCTTCGCCATAATCAAAGCTCGACCGACCGGACCCATAGGCATCTCAGCAACCACAACATCATCGCGCCCCTCGAGTTGAGACCAGGGGGTTCCCACCACCACAATATTGGGATCGCAAAAAGTAATCCCTAGGAAGGTTTTTCGTTGGAACTTCTTTACACCTTGGTGCGCAGCATTGTAGCCAGCAATCTTCCCCTCTTCACCTGCCTCATGAAGTATGGGTAAATCCGCATTGACGTCGCCCGCTAGATAGACCGGCAAGTCACCGATCTGCATGGTCTGCGGGTCGTAATCAGGTAGGCCTCGGTCATCCAACGTAACGCCAAGGTTTTCCAAGCCCAAGCCGCTAAGATTGGGAGTCCGCCCGATACTGACCAGGGCTTTATCGACCTCAATCTCATTCTCACCCGCTCTCACCCGCAATTTATCTCCTGCGGCTGAGAGTTCTGCCGGCAGCCCAAACCAGATGGGAAATTCCTGCTCCATTAAGTCGATGGCTGTCTTATTGACAATGGGATCTGTTAGGCCAGAAATATGCTCGAGAGCGTCGACGCCTGTTACGCTGACTCCGATGCGGCTTAACGCTTGACCCAATTCTAGGCCAATAACACCCATTCCGATGATCGCCATGGATTCAGGTAGCGACTCCTGTTCAAAAAAATCATCCGTGGTGATGATGCGATCACCTAATTCGCGCCATGCGGCAGGCATGATAGGCGTAGAGCCTGTCGCAATGATTATGCTTTCCGCCTCGATTTCAATATCGCCGACTTTCAGCTGGTTGGGCGCAACAAATTGCGCATACCCCTCAATAAACTCTTCATCCAACTCGTCGGTAGAACCACCCATGACCCGATCCACGAATATATCGCGCAAACCGCGCACATGTTCCATTAGTTCTTCGACTTCAATCGCCAAGTCGTCACCGCCCTCAATGGCATGGCGCTCGAAGACATGCCGACGATGAAAATCCTCCGCAACCTGAATAAAGGCCTTCGATGGCATGCAGCCAACCCGCGCGCAGGTCGTACCCAATTCACCGCCATTGATTAATACAAAAGACTTGCCCGCCCGGCGTACCTGGCCCATCGCATTCAATCCCGTCGTGCCTGAACCGATAATGGCAACATCAACCTTTTTAGTCATACAGCTCATCCGTATATTTTTGGAGCCCAACTTTAACAGAGATTGGACTAGACCGATAAACCACCTCATAATTACACGCTTTTTCTCACCGTATTTTCCCCTATTATTGATGATAATCAGTAAAACTACAGAGCCAATGCCATATAGTAATCACCCATTGCCGTTATGGATAAGATCACGTGACCAATAATCGCGACTCCAGGCAGCAACACGCCGCACTGAGTCCCTTCCTCAGGAAAGTCTTAACCGTCATGTTCTCGTTGTTCGCGATCATGATGGTGAACTCCGCCTACCTCGGCTCTGTTAGTGTTGTTGAGCAGGCCACCGGGCGCGATTTGCAAGGGTATTTCTATCTGCTGATGTTTCTCTTTCATTTGGCGATAGGGCTACTGGCCGTTTCGCCGGTGCTGCTCTATGGCCCACTGCATTTCCGCAGAGTTCACAATCACCCTAACACCCACGCCAAATGGGCCGGTGTGTTACTGTTTATCAGCGCGATATCGCTTTTGCTGACCGGTATCATTCTGGCCCGCTTTGGTTTCTTAGAGGTTAATGACCCCCTCATTCGCGGCGGCGTCTATTGGGTGCATATTGCCTTACCGTTCTTGCTGATCTGGCTGTTTATTATGCATCGGCTTGACGGTAAACCGATTCATTGGAAGAAAGCCGGAGTTTGGGCGGGTATCACCGTAACGTTCGTTGCTGCATCGATCATCACACATTTTTTCACCCATACCCCAGCCACGTCCTCTGAAGATGAACCTTATTCACCCGCCTTTCTCAAAGTGACGGATCGACACGGTGCAGCTAGCAAAACGATTCCATCAGAGCATTTGATGGACGATGAAACGTGCGCCGAATGTCATTCAGACATTGCTCAACAAGCAAGCCTCAGTATGCATCGGTTTAGCTCCTTTAATAATCCCGCTTACCGCTTCAGCATTGAGAAAACACGCGATGATATTCTCAAACGAGACGGAAATGTAAAAGCAACAAGATTGTGTGCGGGGTGTCACGACCAGGTTCCACTTCTCAGCGGTGCGTTTGACCACCCAGATTTTAATGCTGACAAAGATGAAACCTCTCAAGCAGGGATTACCTGCCTCGTCTGCCACGCCATTACGGAGGTTAACGGCCCACGGGGAAATACAGATTTCACCATCACAGACCCACCCCGCTATCCTTTTGCCTTCAGTGACAATCCCTTTCTAAAGGCCATTAACCGTCAGTTGATCAAGGCAAAACCCGCTTTCCACAAGAAAACCTTTTTGAAACCGGCACATAAATCGGCGGAATTCTGCTCGACCTGCCACAAGGTGCACATTCCAACTGAGCTGAATCAATACCGCTGGATGCGTGGACAAAACCATTACGACAGCTTCCTTCAAAGCGGCGTTTCCGGCCATCGGGTCGATAGCTTTTATTATCCCGACAAAGCCATTTCAAGGTGTGCAGACTGCCATATGCCCGCCACCGCCTCAGATGATCCCGCCGCTCGCAAAAAACCAGGTGCCAAAGACGCTAGCGTACATAACCATCTCTTCCCCGGTGGCAATACCGGCGTCCCTCATATGACCGATATGCCACCAGAAACCATAGCAACCCGCGAGAAATTTCTCCGTACCGCGGCCCGCGTCGACCTCTTCGGCATCAAAGAAAAAGGCGAAATCAGTGGTGAGCTGCATGATGCCCTCGGCGACGAGTTACCCCTGTTAGAACCTGGCAAAAAGTATTTGCTGGAGACGGTCGTGCGTACGCTCGGGATCGGTCATCACCTGACGCAAGGAACCTCAGATTCGAATGAGTTGTGGCTGGATATTACGGTTAAAAGCGGTGACAAAATTATAGGTCGGAGCGGCGGGCTAAACAATGCCAACGAAGTCGACCCATGGTCCTATTTTATTAATACCTATTTTCTGGACCATGAAGGCGAGCGTATCGAAAGACGCGACGCGCAGAATATTCTAGTGGCCTTATATGACCATCAAATTCCACCAGGAGCGGCCAGTGTTGTCCATTATCAAATGGATATCCCTAGCGATACCACCGAGCCCATCAGCATTGAAGTAAAGCTTCAATACCGTAAATTCAATTCGGCTTTTATGCGCCACATGGAAGAAGATGACTACGCAGGTAATGACCTTCCTATCGTCACGATGGCGACTGATAAAATCACGCTACCGGTCGAACCTAAATCAGACCTCAAGCATAAGCCCGCCCAATATATACCCACTTGGGAACGCTGGAATGACTACGGTATTGGCTTGCTGCGCGAAGGTAACAGCGGATCGAGCAAAGGCGAATTACGCCAAGCGGAAACCGCATTTAAAAAAGTAGAGTCGCTTGGCTACGCCTCAGGCGCTCTGAACTTGGCACGGGTATACTTTAAGGAAGGGCGCCTGGACGAGGCCGGAGAAGCGTTAAGCCGAGCGTTGAAACGCAACGCCCCCGCCTGGACGGTGGCTTGGTTTTCTGCGTTGATTGAACGTGAACGAGGTAATTTAGATGCTGCGATTCAGGGACTCGACGATATAATAGAAAATCGTTTCGCGAAAGCGCGCAAACGAGGCTTTGATTTTTCCTATGATCTCCAAGTGACAAATACCCTTGGACGCACCCTACTCGAACGCGCACGTCTGGAGCGCAATCAAGATCAAGATAGTAGCCGCCTCGAATGGCTGGAAAAGTCCTTAAAGATGTTTCAGCGCAGCCTCGATATTGATCCAGAAAATGCTGAGGCCCACCATAACCTGGCCTTGGCTTACAGCGAAACAGGAGACAACGAAAAATCTAAACAACACCGTGAACTGCATCAAAAATACCGCCCTGATGATCATGCCACCGACCGCGTAGTCGCCCAGCATCGCAGTAATAACCCCGCCGCCGATCATGCTGCCGAGGCGATAGTGATTTATGATTTACAACGGCCTGAAGCATATTCCTTGGAAACTACGACCACGGCGGCCAACAACAAGTAAGGAAGTCTAATGAAAAGGAAAAGTAACAATGGCCAATCCAGAATCGCTGCCGCCGTCATTCGGTCGCTGTGGATTTTTGCAGGACTTGCATTATTACTTGGCCTTACGCTTTGGTTTTTAACCCGCACTCCAAACGAGCCCGACATCCCAGAAGCCAAAGTTACCGTTCCAACCTCGCAGGCTCACTCACAACAACCTCCCGATGTGCAGTTCACCGATATCACCACTGATGCTGGAATTGACTTTGTACATGTTAATGGTGCCTACGGAAAACGCTTGATGCCTGAAGCCATGGGTAGCGGAGCCGCCTTCTTTGACTATGATAACGATGGCGATCAAGACATCTTCTTGGTGAATTCCCGTTACTGGTCAGGCTATGAACAGCAACCCGCGCCAGTTTCGGCGCTCTACGAAAATAAGGGTCATGGCCAATTCAAGGATATTAGCAAGCAAGCGGGGATCCAAATATCCAAAGACAGCTCAGGTGGGCCTGCGGGCAAGGCCCTTGGGGTAATGCCTGTGGATTATGATCGAGATGGCTGGGTAGACTTGATTGTTGCCAACGATACGGTGAGTAATTTTCTCTTTCATAATCAGGCCGGTAAAGTCTTTGAGGAAGTGAGTGCTTTTGAGGGCATCGCGTATGACCGTTCTGGCAAAGCCACCGGTGCGATGGGAATTGACGCCGCCTGGCTGCGAAACGATGAAGACTTGGGCGTCGCTATCGGTAACTTCGGAAACGAAATGAGTTCACTGTTCATGACAGCCCAAGGCCACCCACCTTTTGCCGATGAAGCACTACTCACCGGGATTGGCCCGGCCTCTCGGCTAGCCCTGACATTCGGCCTGTTCTTTTTTGATTACGATCTCGATGGCCGACTTGATTTCTTCCAAGCTAACGGTCATTTGGAACCCGAAATTAATCAAGTACTACCCAGCCAACATTTCGCCCAACCCGCCCAACTCTTCTGGAACTGTGGATCCGATTGCAGCAAGGGTTTTATCCACATCG
>FXBE01000043.1_pt1 | contig 17500 bp, 13 predicted proteins | sample 5335311 | NCBI WGS metagenome assembly FXBE01 (sample SAMEA103928390, study PRJEB20085) | sediment metagenome | biome: marine biome; feature: hydrothermal vent; material: sediment | place: Atlantic Ocean | collected 2013-08-06T02:46:56 | depth 0.05 m | reverse complement strand
GCTGCACGGATCGACAGTGATGTGGCAGAAATTGTTTCGGTAGATTGCTCTAAAAAAAATATGATATAATCCCGAACATAAAATCAAGATAGGAAAAAACATGACAACATATATATTTGGACACACTATACCCGATACAGATTCGATCGTAGGTTCGATTTCCCTTTCATATTTGAAAAATCAGCTGGGAGAGGATTGTATCCCGACACGACAGGGTGAACCGAATCCTGAAACAGCGTGGATCTTGAACAAATTTGGTTTTGAAGCACCGGAACTTAAAACATCGTATGCAGGTGAGAATGTTTACCTGATCGACTTCATGGAGTCTTCACAGAGTCCGGATGATATTGAAGAAGCAAACATTTTGGGGATTGTAGATCACCATAAGCTTGGTGACCTGAAAACAAATGCACCGCTTGAAATGTGGGTACGTCCTGTTGGCTGCTCGAACACCATCGTTAAAGAGATGTTCGATCACTACAATGTGGAGATCCCAAAAAATCTTGCCGGTATGATGATGTGTGCCATCTTGAGCGACACGGTCATTTTCAAGTCACCTACCTGTACTAAGGCAGATACCAAAGCCTGTAAAGAACTTGCCCAGATCGCCGGTATAGAGGATTATAAAGCATTGGGTATGGAGATGTTCATCGTCAAGTCTAATGTCCTGAACGCTACCCCGAGAGAGTTGGTACTCAGAGATTTCAAAGATTTCAACATGAATGGAAACAAGATCGGTGTCGGACAGCTTGAAGTGGTTGACCTTTCCGTATTTGATACCATGAAAGAAGATCTTTTTGCAGCCATGAAAGCACTCAAAGAGGAGGGTGGCAGACACACAGTACTTTTACTTCTGACTGACATTATGCAGGAAGGTTCACAGCTGCTTGTACTTTCTGACGAACCTGAAAAAATCGAAAATGCTTTTGATGTGAAACTGGCTGAGGATCAGGTTTGGCTAAAGGGTGTCATGTCACGTAAGAAACAGATCATTCCGTTCCTGGAAAAACAGTTTTAATAAACCTTTGGGGTCTCAAACAAGTTCGAGCTTCCCATTTTTTATAGATTATTTGACAACATGTCCTACAAATTTAGACATGTTGTTCAAGATCTTTCCGCCTTTTCTAAATCCCAGTCCACAAGCCTCATAGGCATAAAAAACACCTGCCTGATAAGATGACCCTTCCGAGTCTGTTGGAAGCTCTGTATAGGCTTGGTAAACCATCTTGTGGTTGTCATAGTCTCCCTCTTCGGAGAGTATTTTATGATTGTTCTCATCGACTATGGTCACATTTCCGCCTTCTCTCCCGAAAATAGGTTTTTCCACCTGTTTTTTATTCTCTAAAGGTTCAAACGAGGTTTCTAAAAGAAGAGGATGGTTTGGGTAGAGATCCCAGAGTATTTTCAATATGCCTTTACTTTGAAAGAGCAGGGTGTAAGCAGGGTTGAAAATGATCGCCTTCTGATTTTTAATGATGTTTGTCAACAGCATTGCCAGGTCGGACTCTTCGAGTGCAATGTCTTCCCATGGGATGAGTTTGAACCAGAGTTCATAGTTTACATTGTTGTAAGAGATACCTTCTTGTGCTGAAAATTCAATGTCATCAATGTAGGCAAATTCTGTGTTAAAACCGGCTTCAGTAGCGATATGCTGAAGAAGCCTTACGGTGTTTTCCTCTTCAGAGTTTCCTTTTACGGAGGTAAAGAGAAAGTTCCAACCGTCATAACGTTCTTCAAAGCCTGAAAGATCTTCTTCAAGTGTCACCAGCCTTTTGAAATTGTCAACCAGAGATTCATATAAAGTATTGAACTGACTCTCTTCTTCCAAACCGTTATTCTTGAGTATCGCCCATTGAACGATGGCAGTTTCAAAAAGTGCTGTAGGTGTGTCTGCGTTAAACTCCAAAAGTTTTATCTCTTTTGCGTCAATACCGCCTGACAGGTCAAAACGACCATACAAATGCCAATGTACATCATTTTCCCAAGACTCTTTAATGGCATCTATAAGATTAAAAGGAATACCGATTTCATGGAAAAGATTGTTCTCAATGACATGTTCTGCTGCTTCAACAAACATATCGTAAAGTGTATTCGTTGCTTCATAATAGGCTTCCGCTTCTGCTTCAGAGATGACAACAAGTGTATCTGAAATGTAGGAGCTTTCATCTGAGTCTGTATGCCAGACAAAGCCTAAGGATTCAAGATAACTGTTGTCAAGTGCTGTGGTTTTTTGTAAAGTCAACATGACTTAACCTCCAAAGAATCCGCCGCTTCTGGATGAACCTTTTTTGTTACCGAAGAAACCGGATCTTTTACTGCTTGCGGATTTTCTCGGTTTATTGAAACTTTTTTGGCTTCGTGAATAGGTTGAGGGGGATTTATAGCCTGCTTTTCTGTTGTTCTGATAGTTTTGGTTTCCAAAGAGTTTGTTTCCGATATAGGAACCCAGCATAGCACCCGCAATACTGGAAAGTAATACTGAACCAAGACCCATACCTTCAGAAGCTTGCGGGTTTGGCTGTGTGAGGGGTGAGGTGCCATTATCGATCTTTGCAGCCTCTTTTTTGATCAGTGCATCCATTTCTTCTTTGCTAAGGACGCGTTCCGTACCGTCAAGCTGTTTGAGCACAATACGTGTCTCTTTCGCGGGGAATTCATCCTGGATCTTGTATTTTCCCGGAGCGGTCTCTTCAATGATGACAAAAGCATTTTGTGCTTTAACCTCTTCCTGCTGCTGTCCGGAGTTTCCGGTACATCCTGTAACACCTGTGGCAAGCAGTGTACCCAGACCTGTAGCTGTGGCAATGGCAGTGAATTTTTTAATGTATTTCATATCTGTTCCTAAAAAATATTTGGGTAATCATAGCCAAATTATCCTAGAAATATGCAATAGGGAAGGGGAAAAAGAGGTAAAAGTAAAAATTGGAAAAAAGACAAAGAGGGAAGTATCTCTTTGTCTTAATAAAAGGAGTTTTGTTTCTTAGTCCATTTGCTTTCTGAGGAAAGTCGGAACATCCAGAATATCTTCATGGTCTCCGTTGTATCCGCCAACAACCATTCTGTTCGCAGATCTCAGTGTATTGATCGTTGTTGTATTTGCTTCAGGAAGTGTTGCCTGTTTTCTTACCGTTGGTTCAGCGATCGCATTTTTATCTTCAAATCCTGTTGCAACAATAGTAATACGGACTTCATCAATATCCATATTCGGGTTCGTAGTCGTACCGAAGATCACAGAGGCATCTTCATCCGCAGACTCTTCAACAATGTTCATCGCTTCACCGATCTCCATAATAGGATAATCCGGGTGAATATCAAAGTGTACAAGTACACCCATGGCTCCGTCGATAGAAATGTTGTCAAGCAGTGGAGACTCAATCGCTGCTTTTGCCGCATCATATGCCGCATTGGTACCGGTAGAGTAACCTGCACCCATCAAAGCAAGACCTCTGTGACCCATAACGGTTTTTACATCGGCAAAGTCAAGGTTGATGTCATTCTCTCCATGGGAAAGAATCACTTTTGATATCCCGCCGACTGCCTGTGCAAGAATATCATCGACCATTCTGAAACTCTCTTTGATACCGAGATTCTTTTCAACGATAGAAAGAAGTTTTTCGTTTGGAACAACAATAATAGAGTCACTTTCTCTTTTAAGTTCTTCCAACCCTTCTTTGGCAAGTTTGGTTCTTTTTCTTCCTTCAAATTTAAAAGGAGAGGTAACAATGGAAACAGTCAAAGCACCGATCTCTTTTGCCGCCTGGGCAATAATAGGAGCAGCCCCTGTACCTGTACCGCCGCCAAGGCCGGCAGAGATAAATACAATGTCAGACCCCTCCAGCATTGCTTTGATATCTTCAAAACTTTCCAGTGCAGCTTCTCTTCCTTTGTCCGGTACCATTCCCGCACCAAGACCTCTTGTCGCATTTATACCCAATTGCATCTTGAATGGTGCAAGAGAAGAGTCCAGTGCCTGTGAATCCGTATTGGCAACAATAAGGTCAATACTGTTGATCCCCTCCTGTATCATATGGTTGATCATGTTTCCGCCGCCGCCACCTACACCAATCGCTTTTATCTTTGCACCGTTTGTTGTACACTTTGCTTCTACTATATCTATTTCAAACTCTTCCATCTCTTCCTCCTTTATATGTTGTATATTTAAAAATCTTCTAAAAAAGCTGTTTTGCCCAATTTGTCAGTTTTTTAAATGGATTGCTGTTCTCTTTCCCGATGTCCGGAAGATCATCAAATCTGATCGGCTCCAACCCATCAGGGCGTTCTTCTCTTTTTTTATCCGTATCCTGCTTGTTGACATCTTCTACGGTATTTTTGATCCTGATATCTTCAAGATTGTCTCTGTAATCATCTTTTGAATGCATCAGCTCCTGTTGGAAGTTGATCTCATACTGTGTATGTTCACCGGCTCTGTAAAGTAAAAGGCCGACTACCGTAGAGAATGCCGGATCCTTCAGCTCGTCAAAAAGTCCTTCTACTTCACGCGGAGAGGCAATACGTACCGGCATACCGGTAAAGATGGACTGTGCCAATTCTCTGATACCTTTGAGTTTTGTCATGCCTCCGGTCAGGATGACACCTGCACCGATCTGCTCTTTAAGTGCAGATTTTTCAAGAGATTTCGCAAGGATCATAAGTGCCTCTTCCACACGGGAAAAGATCACAGAGTGCACGATCTCCAAAGAGACACCGTTTCGGTTCTCTTCATCTCCTATGACAGGAAGTTCGATCACTTCATTGGAGGTTTCTATAAGGTTTCCATGACGGATCTTGACATTTTCTGCTATCTGAAGCGGTGTATGCAGTGCCATGGAAAGATCATTGGTAATATGATTCGATCCTACACCGAGGAAATCATTGTATCGTATGGAGTTTCCGGTATGGACCACAAGGTTGCTTGTCTGACCGCCGAGATCTATCACTGTTACACCCAGTTCTTTCTCGTCTTCATCCATAGTGGCAATGGCTGAAGCATACCCGCTCAGCACAATGCCGTCTATTTCCACACCTGCAGAGCGCACGGCTTTTTTAAGGTTGGAAAGGTTTGATTTCTGTGTCATGATGATGTTGACGTCCACTTCCATACGGCTTGCATTCATCCCGAACGGATCTTCAATATAATCCTGGTCATCTACTCTAAAGTTATAGGGCAATACATGAATGACTTCATATTCTGTGGGTACATTGGCATTATAAAGTGCTGTCTGCATGACACGGGTGATCTCTTTAATAGAAATATCTTTATGCGGTATATTGACAATGCCTGTAGAGTTGAGGCTTTTTGCATAGGCATTTGAGATGGAGACGGTAGCGGAAGAAATATTGCTTCCGGAGATACGCTTGGCATCCGAGATCGCTTTTTTGATGGACTTTGAAGCAAGTTCAATGTTGGTAATGGCACCTTTCTTGATCCCCTGGGATTTTGAAATACCGTGACCCTGTATCTGGACATTACCTTCATTGATCTCAGCTATGATAGCACATATTTTTGTGGAACCGATATCTATAGCTAAAATTGTGTCACTCAATTTGTAAGTCCTTCCATATAAACTTTTGTAGGATATTTCTCATCCAGCATCTTAATAAGATTAGATTGAAATATGTTCTGTTTTACTTGATTGACAGTCTGTTTTACAAGATCTGTCTTGTTCCCGTCCATTGCTGAGAGCTTCTGCTCTATAATATTGTAAACTATAACTTTATCCAATACGCTTATAATACCTTTTTCTTCTTTAGATGTAAAGAGTTTTTGTAAAAATTGTAAACTTTCTTGTAAATTTAACGGTTTTAGGTTGTCATGTTTCTCTAAAGTAACAAAATCAGAGATGGTTGCGTTGTTCACATCAAAGTTTTTCAATGTTGATTTACCCAGTTTCAAAAGTGCTTCTTTCTTTGCCTGTAAAGCATAAATATCAGATACTTCTGCTTTGGCTTCCTCAAAGGTTTTCATCTGAGGTTCTTTGATACTGATGATCTTGACTGTTGCATATCTGTCAGCGACTACTTTTGGTTTAGTGATGTCTGAAATATTTTTTTGCTGGATGTCATCCCAGATATCTTTTGTCAACTTGGGGTCATTCAATGGCAGAGTGACCGTTTCAGAACTTTCAAGTTTTCCTTTTTTGAATGCAATATAATTTTTTTGCGCATTTCTTTTGCTTTTTTTCAATTTCAGATCTGAGGAGACTTTTTCTTTCGCCTGGTCAAAAGACAATTGTTTGCCGCTTGCATCTGTGTAATTGAAAGAGTTGGTATTGTAAAATTCTTTTAATTCATCTTCCGTAACTTCTGCATCCTTACTTGCGGTCCAGACAAGAGCAAGTTCATAGGTCTTGGGTGTCATGAAATTGTCCTTCTGTGTTTCCCAGAAGGATTTGAGCGCAGCATCGTCAACTGTGATGTTCACATCAGCGGCTGTCAATACTTTGTAAGCGATCTTGTCGGAGACATTCATCGCAGATGAAACAGTTTCTATTTCCAAAGGAAGTGCTTCAACATTGAGTAACGCCATTGTTTTACCGAGTATGCGCTCTTCTCTCAACTGTGCTTCAAATGTTTTTGCTTTCATCCTTCTGGAATTGAGGAAAGCCTGATATATCTCTTTACTGAAGTGACCGTCTTTTTGAAATCCCTTGATGTTTTCAAGTGTTTTGGCAATTTCTGCATCAGAGACGATGATCCCTGCATCTTTTGCAAAGTTAAGCAGTTTTGTCTGCGTATTGATCCTTGCAAAGGCCTGTTTTACCAGACCCATCTCTTTGGCTTTTTTGTCATCAAGCTGACCCTGCATCTGTTGGTTGACCTGACCATAAATATCAGAGTAAACCGAATTGAGCTTTGTCTGCGGAATCTCAATGCTTCCTACTTTTGCTACGTTACCGGCTTTTGAACCGAAATTATAACTTCCCCAACCTACAAAACCTGCACCAATAAATGCAATGGTTGCTACCCAAATGGTCCATACCAGGTATTTATTGTGCTTCTGCATCCAACTAATCATTTTTCATCTACCTTCAATCTAAAAATTTGTACAATATTTTACCTAAATAAGCTTGCGGTAAGGTAGTAGAAAGTCTCCTTATAACAAGTTCCAAAATTTAAAAAGCGGGGTACCGGAGAATGACAAATACAAATGCTGTGATGATGCAGCGCGACCTGGAAGTCATATGGCATCCCTGTACGCAGATGAAAGACCATGAAACTCTTCCGCTTATTCCCATCAGATCCGGAAAAGGTGTGTATCTTTATGATTTTGAAGGGAACAGTTATATCGATGCGGTCTCTTCATGGTGGGTCAACCTTTTTGGCCATGCAAATCCGAAGATCAATGCAAAGATCAAAACACAGCTTGACACACTTGAACATGTGCTGCTGGCAGGTTTTACGCATGAACCGGCCGTTGAACTGGCACATAAACTTGTAAACATCACGCCCGGAGTATTGAAAAAGGTATTCTATGTTGACAATGGTTCTTCTGCTGTGGAAGCAGCGTTGAAGATGAGTTATCACTATCATCTGAATCTGGGAAAACGTAAACCTGTCTTTCTCTCATTGACAAATTCTTATCATGGAGAAACGATCGGGGCACTTTCTGTCGGAGATGTTTCTCTCTACAAAGAAACCTATGAACAGCTTTTGATCTCCAATATGCAGGTAGCGGTTCCCAGAGACCAAAGTCAGAAAGCAGCAGTAGAAGCGCTGGAGATATTGGAACAGGTGCTGAAGGAAAGATCGGATGAGATAGCAGCTCTGATATTGGAACCGCTTATTCAGGGAGCAGGAGGTATGCATATGTACCATCCTGATTATCTGACTGGTGCCAGGGTGTTGACAAAAAAGTATGATGTGCATTTGATCGCGGATGAGATCATGACAGGTTTCGGACGTACAGGCCGAATGTTCGCTTTTGACCATACGGATGTTTCCCCGGATTTCATGACACTTTCAAAAGGTTTGACAGGCGGCTATCTGCCTCTCTCTGTCGTGATGACCACAAACGATGTTTACAGTGCCTTTTACTGTGACTATAATGAACATAAGGCATTTTTACACTCACACAGTTATACAGGCAATCCTTTGGCCTGTGCTGCCGCACTGGCAACCCTTGAAATATTTGAGCAGAATGATGTTTTGGCGGAAAATGAAAAAAAATCAAAGTATATAAAGACAAAACTGGACAGCTTCCTGGCCTTACCCAACGTAAAAGAGGTGCGTCAGCAGGGGATGGTGGCTGCGGTAGAACTGCAAGGCTATGATGCCAGAGAACGTATAGGCCTGCGGATTTATGAATATGCCTTGACACAGGGGGTATTGCTGCGGCCCCTTGGCCACATCATTTATTTTATGCCACCCTATATTATCAGCTATGAGGAGATAGACAGGATGATGGAGGTTGCCTATAAAGGTATTGCGCAATTGGATAAGCAGGCATAAGAAAAGCGTTGCCATACGCTTTTCTATTTTACAAGCTTTATTTTGCAGGCTTTATTTTGTAAGAAAGGCAAAGAAACTTTTGTTCTCTTTTTTCAACCGTTCAAAATGCTCTTCAGCTCTTTTTATCCCTGCTTCCATGGCTTCTTGATAAAGCTGTTCCGCTTTTGATTTGTCTTTTTCAATGCCCACACCATATTCATAGAACTGTGCCAGATCACAAATGGCTTCCGGGTAATCATCGTAGGTGGCCAAACGGTTGATAAGGGTAAATGCTTCAGGAAGATTTTTCTGAAGTATATCTCCCTTATAAAGTGTTCTGGCAAGTCTAAACTGTGCATATTTTGATTCTGTTGCAGCAGAAATGAGTAAGAGTTTGGCCGCTTCAGACCTGTTGTCGGACCGCAGTTCATCTATGGTTTGGAGCATTGCTTCAATATCCTCTTCGGTATAAGGCTCATTGGAGATCTTGAGCAGCCATTTGTCAACACTTGCAAAGTTTTCATCCGAAGCCTCAACAAGCGGGTACTGCACCTGCATGTTTTTAAATTTCTGATCTATATACGGTATGGACTTGTAGCTGACCGTATCAGGTTCTGTTACCTGAAGCGTTTGAATTGCTTCTTCCTCTACGGTATCGTTTTGCTCTTCAGGAAGCGTAAATACTGCTTCTGCAGTCTCTTTTTCCTCTGTATCTGCAGGTTCATCGTTCCCTTCTTCATCAAAAAAAGTATCTCTGGAAATAGCGTCACTCTCGGCTGTATCACTCTCTTCTTCTTTCCAAAAATCATTGTTCTCAGAGTGGCTTATATCTATATTGATGTTGTCAGGAAGTATATCTTCAGAGTTGACATTGAGTAAAGTGTCAAAATTTATATCTTCATGAACCATTCTTGGTTTATCTTCTTTTGCCTCTTCTTCAAAGCGCAGCATGTCGTCAAGATCAAGTATTCTGTTCTCTTCGTCTCGGACTTCCCCGGCGGCAGCAAAACTATTTTCTTCTGTATCTGCTTCCATTTTTAACATATCGTCAAGATCCAGTGTTCGTATCTCAGTCTCCTCCTGCTTTTCTTCCTTTACCGTGAAGAGATCGAATTCGTCAATGACGGCATTTTCTTTTCTCTGGCGTTTTTCTTTCTCTTTCTGAAAAGTTCTCTGCAATACTTCTTTAGTGGGAGTTTCTATATAGGCAGTAATGAGTGCCTGTGCCTGGGCATAATTCTCTTTTTGAAGCATGGAGAGTATTTCTTGTATCTTCTCATCGGTCTTGAGAAGTCCCAGTTTGAGAACTTGAAGCTGTATAGTTTCAATATCGGTAATTGAAATGGCAAGATTGATAATACTAAGTCTTTTTTTTGTCTGATTCATTGGTTGTGACCCTGTTTTGATATGTTAAGAGAAAATGTAATAGCTGAGTATAACAAAATTTACTTACAAAAATGACAACATCTCAGACCATTTGACACTTTAAGACCGAATCAACCATTCCTCTTGCCATCTGTTCTGTCCCGACAAGGATCTCATACTTCGGGAATTCCTCAAGAAGCGCATCTTTTTCGACAAATTTATCAACTTTAATGACAACCTTTGCTTTGGTCGCGACCTGTGTTAACACATCACAGATAAGATGCAGTTTCTCACTGTTGTCAAATGCTACGATCACAACAGCAGCATCTTCTATATTGACTGACTCCAGTATGGTCTTGCTTGCGGCATTTCCGAAGAGTACACTTTTCCCTTCTTTTTGCCCCTGTTTTACATTATAAATATTGTGCTCAATTGCAATATATTTGACACCGCGGGCATCAAGTTTCTCTGAAATTTTCCTTCCGAGCCGTCCATACCCCAGCAGGATAATGTGATCATGCAGTGTTGTGTGCTGTTTAATGTCGAATTCCTGTTCATCCTCATCGCTTAAAATGAGATTGGCAATAGATGCGATATTCCTCAAAACGAACGGGGTAATGATCATAGAGATCGTGATGGTGACGATGAGTATCTGGGAAACAGTAGGATCAAGAAGATTTTTTGCACCGGCAAGTTCAAAGACCACCAGCCCGAATTCTCCCAGTTGAAAAAGTGCCAGTGCCGTCTTCAATGCAACACGTTTTCCGGCACTTTTCAGTAAGAGTAGATAGATAATGGTGACCTTGACAATCGTAAATAGTACTAAAAGTCCAAGTATATTGAAAAAATAGGCAGAGATGACAGAGAAGTCTATCTGCATACCGACCGTAATGAAAAAGATCCCCAGCAGCAGGTCCCTGAACGGGATGAGATCGGCTTCGACCTGGTGTTTGTATCGGGTCTCCGCAATGATCATGCCCGCGATAAAAGCACCCAGCGAGTAGGAAAATCCGAGGGAATGTGCCAATGTAGAAGCCCCCATGACTATAAAAAGTACCGATCCTATAAAGATCTCATTGGAGTTGCTTTTGACAACTTCTTTAAAAAAAGGTTCAAGTATGAACTTGCCAAAGAGCCAGAGTGACAGAAAAAGTAAAGCTGCATCAAAAACAGTTTGTAGCAAGAGGGATGACATGGAGACATTTTTTGAAGAGAGGATGGTGATCATGAGTAAAATAGGGACCACCATAATGTCCTGGAAGATCAAAATACCCAAAGAGCGTTTACCATACTCTTTGCTGATGTCTCTGGAGCTGTTGAGGATCTTCAGCACGATGGCGGTAGAAGAGAGAGAAAGTGCCGCGGCGACCACAATGGAAGATTCCATTTTCAGTCCAAAGAGATAATAGGCCAGCATAAAAAAGACCAGCATACTGATCCCTACCTGTAAACTCCCGTACATAAAGACTTCTTTTCGCATCTTTACCAAATGACGGATGGAAAACTCAAGACCGATGGTAAACATCAGAAAAACGATCCCGAATTCAGCGATCATTTGCAGTTCTGCAGAGTGTGTAGCCCGGGAAAGGTGTAAAAAGTAGGAGATAATGATCCCCGTGGCAATATATCCTATGATCGTAGGAATATGATAACGTGTTAAAACAAGGTTGATGACAGTCGCAATAAAAATGGTGATAACAATGATTTCAAGCATATCGTGAGCTGACTTAGAGGGTGGCACTCAAGGCAAGCAGCCTGCATGAATTTTCAAGGATCGATATCTTTTTTGCCATCTCTATAATATCCCGGTCATAGCAGATAACGCCAAATCCTCTAATAAGAAGCAGATGGGTGTCATTTTTCTGAAAGAACTGATGTATCTCATAAGGGGCACGTTCGATCCAGTCTTCAATATTTTTCGGATCATACACGATCACTTCACCCAGTACCTTTCTCCCGTAATAGTCCTGGGGAGAGACTTTCCCGTGCTTCAGTGAAAAAGCGGTTGCATAGGGCGGCATGGTATAGCTTACATACTTGGCATTGGGTATGGTCTTGTAGATAAGCTCATGGATATGCGCATCCGAATTTGCCAGACTCCAGCGGTAATCCCGTTTCTGGCAGTCAAGTTTGACCAGAGAGTCTTCTGTTAATTCATCCAGTATCGTATCCTGTGAATTGATGACAAAAGCACTGCTGCTGATACGGCCAGAGATGGAACCGTGATAGACGGAGAAAAAGTTTTTGTTAAAAAGTGAGAGTGAAACATGTTTGATATCGTTTATCAGATGTTTGTCTATCATGATGCTGTGCCTTTTGTATTATTTTGGTATTATAACAGTAAAATTAGAAATTAGAAATTAGAAACGAAAAATGACTAGGGGAATGCAGTGCAGATACCACATATACCGGTACTTTTAGAAGAAGTGCTTGAGAGTTTCAGTGGCGTGAAAGAGGGATATTTTGTAGATTGTACACTGGGATATGCCGGACACAGTTCTGAAATACTGAAACGATTTCCCTGTCTTAAACATGTCGGGATCGACAGAGATGATGAGGCTTTGGCTTTTTCCAAAGAACGTCTTGAACCTTTTGCCGAAAGAAGTACACTTTATAAAGGCACTTTCGCGACCGTACTGCCTACATTGAAAGAAGCGCCTGTTACGGCATTGCTGGCAGACTTCGGTGTTTCCTCTCTACAGCTTGACAAAAAAGAGCGCGGCTTCTCTTTCCACTCAGACACACTTGATATGCGGATGGATGCTTCTGCCTCTTTGTCTGCGTATGAAGTGGTCAACAACTATTCCAAAGCGCAACTGGAATATATTTTTGATACATACGGTGAAGTACGTTCTTACCGCAAACTGGCAGCAGCAGTGGTTGAAGCGCGGGCTAAAGCACCTATAGAGAGTGCCAAAGCACTTTCTGAAATTGCCAAACAGGTCATTCCTCCCGGAGGAAAGATCCATCCTGCCACACTGATGTTCCAGGCGATCCGTATAGAGGTCAACAATGAGCTTGGAGAGATAGAAGGATTGCTGGACGCTATAGAAGCGAAGCACTATGAGGGAGAAGTGGTCTCTCTCATCACCTTTCATTCCCTGGAGGACAGACTGGTCAAGAACCGTTTTAAAAAATGGAGTACGGCATGTATCTGTGATCCCCAGGCAATGCGTTGTACCTGCGGTAAAAACCATGATACAGGAAAGCCTCTTTCACGCAAACCTGTGACGGCAACGAAAGAGGAGTTGAAGATCAACCCCCGGAGCCGTTCCGCAAAATTGCGAAGTTTTAAATTTAAAAAATCCTCAGGTGTAGAATAATGGCAGAAGGCAAGAAAAAAAAATCAGCCCCCAACGGGATCACGTTTGGCATGATGTCGGTGATCCTGATGACCGTAGGCATTGTACTGATCCTTACTATGGTAAAGATCTATCTGAGTAATCAAATTTATTATGAAAGTAAAAAAGTCAATAAAATACAAAGAGAAGTGGAAGCCCTGAAAGCGGAAAACATGATACTCAAACAGAATGTTGAAGCGTTAAAATTCAAGAACAGGGTCACCGATACGATCTTTGTGATTAATGATTCGGAGCAGGAATGATCAGAAAGTTCATCTCTTTTGCGGTTGATAAACCGATCATCAACCATATACTTATGGTCTTTATGCTGGTACTTTCTATTTTCGCCTATCAGGATATCCCCAAAGAGATTTTTCCCCCGTCCACACTTGATCAGATCAATATTACGGGAGCTTATCCCGGTGCATCCGCAGATGTCCTGGACAAGATGGCAGTTAAAAATATTGAAGATGATCTTAAAAGTATTGCTGAAGTTGAAAATATTGATACTGTGATTCAAAATGGATTTTTTAATATTAAAGCAGACGTGAAAGCAGGCTCAGACAATCAGCTTGTTCTCTCTGACGTCAAAGATGTTATCTCCAATGTGCGACGTGACCTGCCTGCGGACATGGATGAACCTGTTGCCAAGATCAGTGTACAGAATTTTCCGCTTCTGCTGGTGGCAATATCGGGAAATGTGCCCAAAAGAGAGTTGTTGGATATTGCTGAAAACCTTAAAACCAAACTCAGTGCGTTTAAAGATCTGAGCGATATTGATATACGCGGCGATGCTGATGATGAGGTGCTTATCAAGATCAACAATGAAAAACTGAATGCCTACGGCTTTTCCAAAGAGCAGGTCTATCGTGCGATCTCTTCACTCTCCTCCATCTTCCCCATTGGTACCATAGAGCAGAAAGGCAATCATTTTTACCTCTCTACGATCAACGGTGAAAAAAGTGTAGCGTCGCTTGAGTCCACACTGTTGACGATCGCAGGTAAAAGAGTGCGACTGGGTGACATTGCCAAAGTCAGTTTTACTTTGAGCGAGTCCAATGAAATTTCACATTTTAACGGTGTACGCAATATCTCTATCAATATCGCCAAAACAAAACAGGGTAATGCGATCGCGTTGAGCAAAGAGATCAAACAGATGCTGAAACAGGAGCAGAAGAAGTACAAGAATGTTGTGATCAATGCCTATACCGATACCTCGATCTGGATCAAGAACAGACTCAACCTGGTCACTTCCAATATACTTTTTGGACTGATCCTGGTCTTTTTGGCACTCTTTATGTCGGTCAATTACAAGATCGCACTGGTGGTGGCACTGGGGATACCGGTCAGTTTTATGGTGACGCTGGTCGCTGCGGATATGATCGGTTACAGTCTTAACATGCTGACACTGCTGGGTGCGCTTATCGCTCTGGGAATGCTGGTGGACGAAGCCATTGTTGTGGCAGAAAATATTTTCCGGCATATGGAAATGGGCAAATCTCCGCATGATGCTGCTGTTGACGGTGCACTTGAAATGTTTCCCGCTGTATTGACTGCCACGCTGACAACGGTCTTTGCCTTTTTACCGCTGCTCATTCTCTCCGGAGAGATGGGTATGTTTATGAAAGTCCTGCCGGTAATGATCTCTATCTTGCTGCTCTCTTCGCTGTTTGAAGCGTTTTATTTTCTGCCGCTTCACTCCAAAGAGCTTTTTGCCATGAAAGATACCAAACCGGACCATAACCGCTCGGATCTTTGGTTGAAACTGGATGCACATTATGAAAAAATGCTTTCAACACTTTTACAACACAAAAAGCGTTCGCTTTTTCTCATGCTGATGTTCATTTTTCTCTCTACTGCCGGGATGTTCAGTCTGGTCAAATTCAAGCTTTTTCCCGATTTCGATACCACGCAGATCTATCTGAACGGAAAGGTGGATGTCAATTCCAAACTGGAAGATACGGAAAAACTGGTCACGCAGATAGAGAAAAAACTTTTAGCCTATTACCAACGATCGAATATGAAAGGGGATGTTTCGTCGGTCACTTCTGTCATCGGTATTTCTTTTAATGCAGACCAGACATTTGAAACAGGAGACAATCTCTTTCATATTTTCATTAATCTGCATGAAAAAGCACCGGAGAATTTTTTTGATACCTATCTCAATCCGCTCTTCTCTCTGGAATACGACGGTTCAGATATGATCCGGAAACAAACGGCGCAGGAGATAGCCAAAGAGACAGAGGAGAAGATACTTCAGCCCTTTAAAACGATGAAACTGAAAAATGGACACAAGGCATTTACTGAGATCAATCTTTTTATTCCCCAGACCAATATAGTGGGGCATGACATCGAGATCAGTCTTATTGACAGCAACGAGACCAAGCAGTTGCAGGCACTTGAGCGGCTTAAAAAATCGCTCATGGACATAAAAGGTGTTTTTGGGGTGGCTGACAATGCCAGAGAAGGTGTACGGGAATTAAAACTCAGGGTCAATGAATATGGACAAATGCTGGGATTCTCTGAAGCCTACATTACGTCGGTACTCAGAGGTTCTTTTCTTAAAGGCGAGTACGGCAAAATGTTCGATACCAAAGGGTTGATACGTCTGCGCATTGAAGATCCGGACAAAGACAAAAACCTTGACATCCGCTCGGTCCAGCTGACCACACCCGACGGCAAAGAGGTGGTCCGACTGGATGATATCTGTGATTTTTTCTATAAAAAATCCTTTGTAAAGATCTTTAAAGAAGACGGAGAACGTGTACGTACCGTGACTGCCCGGGTGAACAGCAAAGTGGTACTTTCCACCGAAGTGATGCAAAAGATCGCACCTTTACTCAAAACATTTGAAAAAGAGGGGATCAAGGTCAGTATCAAAGGGGAAGAAAAAGAGAACAAGCAAATGAAAAAAGAAATGTCCGAAGCAGCGCTTATTGCGGTGTTCCTTATTTTCATTGCTTTGGTCTGGATGTTCAACTCACTCGTTCTGCCTCTGATCATCATTACAACCATTCCGCTTTCACTGGTGGGTGCACTGGTCGGTACTTACGTCATGGGGATCAACTTAAGCCTTCCCGGTGTTATGGGGATCATCGGTCTTGCCGGTGTGGTAGTGAATGACGGGTTGATCATGCTGAGTTTTATAAAAGGTGCCAAAAACAGAACAGAGATGATACAAAAAGCGGGACACAGACTCAGACCGATCCTTCTGACTTCCGTTACAACCATACTGGGACTCTCGTCACTGATCTTCTTTGCTTCGGGACAGGCACTGATCATTCAGCCTATGGCGATCTCTCTTGGTTTCGGGATCGCATGGGCAACGGTACTCAATCTTTATTATGTACCGTTAATGTATGCAGTGATCTATAAGGTAGAAGAAAAATAAAGAGAAGGCTAATTACGAACTTTTTTTACTCAGTTGGAGAAACCCACTTTCTGATCATCAAGTAGAATAGAGAGATCCACATCATCTCCATGCTCCTTAAAGAGTTTACAGATCCTGTCAAGATGGATGTCTGAACGCTCCAAATAGGGATTCTTGTCTATAAATTGCCATAGGGAATCTGGATTTTTACAAAATTCTTTGAGGTAGTATCTTGTGAGCATACCCATCGGACCTTCTGTTTTCTCTCCTGCAAGCAGAAAGTTTTCTTTTTTAATGACGAAGGGATATCTCATTCCATAATAATCCACCGCATCACCTATCTGTTCAAAGTAGACATTTTGTCTCCTTAAAATACGTTGCAGCGAACGTTCCATGATAGCAAAAATTTTAGCATAGTGGTAAAGAAAGAAATTAATTCTTGATGCAGCCATTAATGCCATACTGAGATAAGTTCGTAATTGTATAGCAGAAAGATCTTTATGGGTACTAAGATTATTTGACAAGGCCAAACGGGAGACTTCACAGATAGGCAACGTTTGTGTCAATTCTTTAATACCTTCAACATTTCCGTCCTTTTGCATAGGAATTTCCTGGATTGGCGTAGAAGTATTCACAAAAAATACTCTTATTGTTCCCACATACCGTTGTGTAGGGTTATGACGTAAAAGATAGATAAAAGATTGTTCATCATCTTTGTTAAAAAGAAAGAGATCTTCATCTTTTATGGTTGCAAAATTTTTGTATTTTGGCAATAAAATTTCTTTGCGCAGTTCTTTAACTGATAAGATGTCTTCTTCAGTTGTGGCAAGGACAAGTGTGTACTCTTGTGTTAGAAGATGCATAACTTTATGTAGCACTAAAATTCCCTTTTTCCAAATTTTAATTGTTGTAAGTATAGAATTTTTATTGTTATATCTTGCTAAAAGATATCTTTTCACATTTTTAGTGACCAATATTGTTATTCTCAGGTTATATA
>FXBE01000042.1_pt1 | contig 17592 bp, 13 predicted proteins | sample 5335311 | NCBI WGS metagenome assembly FXBE01 (sample SAMEA103928390, study PRJEB20085) | sediment metagenome | biome: marine biome; feature: hydrothermal vent; material: sediment | place: Atlantic Ocean | collected 2013-08-06T02:46:56 | depth 0.05 m | reverse complement strand
GGGCTTGAAGCTGGCTTTAGCCTGAGAAGCACTTACAGTGCGCACAATCAAGCCACCTACTTCAGTAGGTGGTTAGCTTGACTCCCGAGATCGTTCTATTTTTTAGGGTTTGTATTCACACATCGTGATTTTCATAAAAACCGAATGTTCAGCGGTTTTCTTTGGTGTCGTTTTCTTTTTATAAGACGTTTTAGGTAAAGAGCGTGAGATGATTTTATTCGCCAGTTTTATTGTCTCAATGCTCGTAACTACGCTACTCATTCCTGTAGTCAAAAAACTAGCGTTTCGACTGGGTTTTGTTGATAACCCTAGTAGCCGCAAAGTACATACCTTCCCGATGGCAAGAATTGGTGGATTGGCTATCATTCTTGGCGCTCTTGTTCCTTTGTTGATTTGGTTGCCACTTGATCGAGCAGTCATTGCCTACGCAGCAGGTGCTTTGCTAATTATCATACTGGCGTTACTGGACGATAAGTATGATCTCTCCCCACTACTGAAACTAGCAGTACAGAGTATTGCAGCTGGCGTAGCAATATTCTTTGGTGATCTTGGCGTCCATCAGTTTCATTTGTTTTGGTTTGAATTCACTTTATCGACCTACTCAAGTCTTGCAGTAACCGTTATTTTTATTCTGACCGTAATTAACGGCGTCAATTTTTCCGATGGTCTTGATGGCTTGGCCGGAGGAATGGCCTTATTGAGCTTAGTGGCGTTAATGACGCTTTCCTATCGGGTAGGGGCCTCTGATATTGTTCTAATTTGTACCGTTCTTGCCGGGAGCTTGTTAGGTTTCTTACTCTATAATAGCCACCCGGCCCAAGTATTTATGGGAGAAGTGGGGAGCCAATTTTTAGGCTATTCGTTGGCGGTGCTAACGGTTTATCTGACTCAAGCAAAAACCCATATCTATAGCGCCTTTATGCCTCTTCTGTTGATTGGGTTGCCTCTGGTGGATTTATTAGTTGTCGTGATAGGGAGATTAATAAGAAAGAAATCGCCTTTTAGTGCAGATAGGAGCCACATTCATCACCGTCTCCTTGATATGAGCCTCGAACAACATGGCTCGGTATTTATTCTATATTTACTTCAATGCATTTCTATCGGTATGGCGCTGGCTTTTCGATTTGAAGGCGATACCTTTGTTCTCTTTCTTTTTGGAATGTTCACACTGACGATTGGAGGGTTATTGTTTGCATGGGAAACTCGGGGTATTCCCGGAGTGAAATATGTTAATGCGGTTATAAAAGGCCCCATAAATCGTTTGAATAAGTATGTTATACGCCTTGAATTAGAAAAATGGGTTCAACTGCTATCTGCCTTGGCCATCATTGGATATTTGCTAGCAGGTGTTATTGCTGTTGAAACAGTAGGGCTCAAAGAAGGGTTGATTTCGATAATATTGTTTCTATTCCTCCTTTTTTTTCAATCTTCACCTTCGAATGAGAGATTCCCAGGTTTTTTTATTCGGTTTATTTTTTATCTTTGCACGAGTGGGATTCTGTTCTATGTCTATTTGGAGTCATCCTTATTAGCGAACCATAAGCTTGGTATCGATGCCTTTTTTATTATGCTTTCGCTGCTTATCATTTTTGGTATTCATTTTTCAGATGATAATCGTTTAACTCTCAGGCCTATCGATTTTCTAGTAATACTTTTGGTATTGATCCTACCCGCAACATCTAATGAAAGTTTTGGTGAACAAGTTTACTGGATGGTTGCTATTCATCTACTTGTTCTGTTCTATGGAATTGAGCTCGTGCTACTTTCTTCTCAGGGAAGTAAAATGATGAAGTACATTCAGTATTTATTTGCCATACCATTGGGCGTTTTCGCTATCAGAGGTGTTATGTCAATTTAGGGGGCTTCAGATTAATTCATGACAGAGTGTTTGATGGCTGAAATCCTCCATCTCTGTGTTTGCCTGTGATTTACACCTTGATCTTATAAGGTTTCAACCTATACCCATCCCATACATGAATTAATCCGAGGTTCCTCAGGTTATGGCTTTTTTAACCCTTGATGCATAGTCGCTTCTACTGTTGCCGTAAATTTTCCATTTAAAATATCGCCTGAAATTTTCTTTCCTTGTTTTAATTCTTCAATATTCTTAATGACACGGTCAGAGCCGTGGTCATAAATAATGGCATAGCCTCGTTCTAAAGTGGCGTTTGGGCTGAGTAAAGAGAGGCGACTATGGATGCTTTCAAGCTTTTGCTGACAGTTTGTGATATTTGATTGAATTAATTTAACCTGAGTTTGGCGAAGGTTAGTGTATTTGGCTTTTAGCTTGGTTAACTCCTGAAGTGGTGAGTAATGACTCAGCATATGTCGAGTGATTATGACTCGGTTTTGATATTGTTGAAGTATTCCAGGAATACAGTTTGTTAGACGCAGCTGCAAAACATCTATTTGTTGAACTTGTCTTATAATTTGTGCCCGTGGATGATGAAAACTGAGATTCTTTTTCAACCATTGGTGTTTTTCGGTGGCTCGACTCAGATGCTTTAACTGATTGGATTCAAGTACCCTAATCAATTGTTTAAGATTCTCCTGGAGTTCTTCTTTTAGAGGCGTTATTAATTCTGCTGCTGCTGAGGGAGTTGGCGCACGTACATCAGAGATTAAGTCTGCGATAGTGAAGTCAATCTCATGGCCTACGCCGGTAATAACAGGGGTTTCGCATGCAAAGATCGTTCTTGCGACGGTTTCGTCATTGAAAGCCCATAGATCCTCGATAGAGCCGCCACCGCGAGATAGCAACAGCACATCACATTCGCGTCGAGAATCAGCATGTTTAATCATTTTTGTTATCTGCGGGGCGGCATCGATGCCTTGTACTGCCACGGGGTAGATGATGATTTCCAGCAGCGGAAAGCGCCGTTTGAACACGTTGAGGATATCGCGAATTGCGGCACCTGTGGGTGAGGTGATAACGCCAACTTTTTTTGGAAAAGTGGGTAGAGGCTTTTTGTATTGTTCATCAAACAGTCCCTCATCCCAAAGCCGCTGTTTTAATTGTTCGAAGGCTCGCTGTAGTTCCCCTTCGCCGGCAGGCTCACATTCCTCGATGATGAACTGATAGTCACCGCGAGGCTCATACAGACTGACTCGGCCTCTAGCTTGCACCTTCATACCGTTATCTGGTTTAAATTTTAAATATCGGTTGCGGTTACGAAACATCGCGCAACGAATCTGCGCCGCATCATCTTTAAGCGTGAAGTACCAATGTCCAGAGGCAGGTTTGGCGAGATTGGTGATTTCTCCCTGAATCCAGATATCTGTAAGTCGGGTTTCCAGCAAGCCACGTACGATACTGTTCAATTCGGTGATCGAGTATATTTTGCCTGTAGAGGGTTCGATCATGGGCTACGTTCCTAGGGTTGAATGCTGATATCTTAACAAAGACCGTTAGGTATAAAATCAAACCAAAACAGGAAAGACTTTTAGCGTCCTCTGCTATACAATTCGGCACCTGATCAATCTATTAAAAAAGGCGAAAACGATGCGTATAGCCCAGGAAGCGCTAACATTCGATGACGTACTGCTGTCGCCCGCCCATTCAAATGTTTTACCCAAAGACGTAGAGCTTTCCACACAGTTGACCCGGGATATTTTCTTGAATATTCCTTTGATATCGGCTGCAATGGATACGGTGACTGAGGCCCGACTGGCAATTGCTATGGCACAAGAAGGCGGCATTGGTATTGTGCATAAGAATATGGGGGCGATGCGCCAAGCGGATGAGGTGGCGCAGGTTAAGAAGTATGAGAGCGGCGTGGTAAAGGATCCGATTACGGTATCACCACGCCAATCCATTCGAGAAGTGTTGGATATCACCCAGGCCCATCGGATTTCTGGACTGCCGGTTGTAGATGGCGAAGATTTAGTGGGTATTGTTACGGCTCGCGATTTACGCTTTGAAACTCACCTGGACGATCCCGTGTCGAATATTATGACGCCTAAGGAGCGCCTCGTGACGGTGCAGGAAGGGGCCAGTAAAGAAGAAGTTCAAGGGTTACTGCACAAGCACAGAATAGAAAAAGTCTTGGTGATCAATAAAGGCTTTCAGCTGCGCGGTATGGTTACGGTAAAGGATATTCAAAAATCAACTGATTTCCCTAACGCTTGCAAAGATTCCCAAGGTAGCTTGCGAGTTGGAGCAGCCGTGGGCACAGGTTCTGGAACCGAGGAACGCGTTGACGCTCTTGTTAAGGCAGGTGTCGATGTCATTGTTGTGGATACGGCTCACGGGCACTCTCAGGGTGTACTGGACCGTATTACCTGGGTGAAACGGCACTATCCGGATGTGCAGGTCATTGGCGGGAATATTGCCACTGAAGCGGCTGCCAAGGACTTACTTAAGGCAGGCGTTGATGGCGTTAAAGTTGGAATTGGGCCGGGTTCAATTTGTACGACTCGCATGGTGGCTGGCGTAGGAGTACCGCAGATTACTGCGGTGGCAAATGCTGCCAAGGCCCTAAAAGGTTCTGGTGTACCGCTGATTGCGGATGGTGGCATTCGCTATTCCGGCGATATTGCAAAAGCGTTGGCCGCAGGGGCTTATTCCATCATGCTCGGTAGCATGTTTGCCGGTACTGAAGAAGCGCCAGGCGAAGTGGAGTTGTACCAAGGGCGTTCATACAAATCGTATCGTGGCATGGGTTCTTTAGGCGCTATGGCTCAGGGTTCGAAGGATCGGTATTTTCAAGAAAGTGAAAACGCCGTCGAGAAGCTTGTGCCTGAAGGGATTGAAGGTCGGGTTCCCTACAAAGGATCGTTGTCCGCCATTATTCACCAAATGGTAGGGGGTATCCGCGCAAGTATGGGTTATGTTGGCTGTGCTGATATGGCCGAGATGCGCGAGAAACCCGAATTTGTTCGTGTGACGTCTGCTGGCATGCGCGAGAGTCATGTTCACGATGTGAGTATTACCAAGGAAGCGCCGAACTATAGGGTTGAGCGATAATCGGTTAGTTTCTATCAACGTGCAAAACTAAGCCTAAATGAAAGACTTCACCACGAAGAGCACGAAGGATCAAAAGTCTTAACCATCTGCTCTTGGTAAATGCTCCTGCGCTCATGCAGGCGTTCCGCGCTTCCTTGTAACCTGAGTGCTTGAGATGACCCAAGATATCCATGCCCACCGTATCCTGATTATCGATTTTGGTTCGCAATATACCCAGCTAATTGCACGCCGGATTCGTGAAATTGGTGTGTATTGTGAGATTCATCCTTGGGACATGAGTGATGAAGATGTCAGGCAGTTTCAGCCTCATGGCATTATTCTTTCTGGTGGGCCCGAGTCAGTGGTAGAAAGTGATCCACCACGTGCGCCTGGATCTGTGTTTGAACTTGGTGTGCCCGTGCTGGGGATTTGTTATGGCATGCAAACCATGGCTGCGCAATTGGGTGGGGCTGTTGAGTCATCTGATCATCGGGAGTACGGTTATGCGCAGGTGCGCGCGCGTGGTCATACTGCGTTGTTGAAGGACATAGAAGATCATACTTCCGAAGAAGGATTTGGTTTGCTCGATGTATGGATGTCGCATGGCGATCGGGTCTCTACTTTACCCGATGGTTTTAGTTTGATGGCGAGTACAGATAACGCTCCGCTTGCGGGTATTGCTGATCAGCAACGCCATTTCTACGGTCTGCAATTTCATCCTGAGGTTACCCATACAAAGCAAGGTGGTCGGATCTTGAGCCGTTTTGTGCTGGATATTTGTCAGTGCGAAGCGCTTTGGAGTCCAGGGAATATAATTGAGGACAGCATCCATCATGTGCAAGCGCAGGTGGGTTCGGATGAGGTGATTCTTGGGCTTTCTGGGGGCGTGGATTCATCCGTGGTCGCAGCGTTATTACACAAGGCGATTGGGGATCAGTTGACCTGCGTGTTCGTAGATAATGGTATGTTGCGCTTGCATGAAGGTGATCAAGTAATGGCCACCTTCAGTCAGCATATGGGTGTTCGAGTGATCCGAGTCGATGCGGAAGAGCGCTTTCTTGACGGCTTGAAAGGTGAAATCGATCCAGAGAAAAAGCGCAAGATTATTGGCAATCTCTTTATTGAGATTTTCGAAGAGGAAGCCCACAAGCTAGCCAATGCAAAATGGTTGGCGCAGGGGACTATTTACCCCGATGTGATCGAATCTGCGGGTGGTAAAACCGGTAATGCCCATCTGATTAAATCGCACCACAACGTGGGTGGATTGCCTGATGATATGGAGCTTGAGCTAGTGGAACCCCTGCGAGAGCTGTTTAAGGATGAAGTGCGTAAATTAGGCTTGGAGCTGGGCTTACCTTCGGAAATGGTCTTTCGCCATCCATTCCCCGGTCCAGGTTTGGGAGTCCGCATATTGGGTAAAGTGGAAAAGGAATATGCGGATATTCTGCGCCTTGCCGATGATGTTTTTATTTCTGAATTACGCAAACATGATCTTTATGATCAAGTTTCGCAGGCTTTTGCCGTATTCCTGCCCGTAAAATCCGTGGGTGTTATGGGGGATGGTCGTCGTTATGATTATGTTGTTGCCCTGCGTGCCGTTGAAACGATTGATTTTATGACCGCTCGGTGGGCGCACCTTCCTTATGAATTCCTAGACCTTGTCTCCCGGCGGATAATTAATGAGGTCCAGGGTATCTCCCGGGTAGCCTATGATATCTCGGGCAAGCCGCCCGCGACGATTGAGTGGGAATAATAAAGCCATTACAGCGGACTTTTCAGAAAGTGGGAGTAACGACCGATGAAAACTGGATGCGTCATGCTCTGAGTTTAGCCGGGAAGGCTGAGATCGCCGGAGAAGTGCCAGTGGGTGCTGTCATCGTTAGAGACAATAAATTAATTAGCGAGGCATTTAATCAGCCGATTGGGACTCATGATGCAACGGCTCACGCAGAGATCTGTGTATTACGTGAGGCTGGGCGAGTACTGCAAAACTATCGGTTACCTGGGACAACGCTTTATGTCACTTTGGAACCTTGCTCAATGTGTGCGGGGGCAATGGTTCATGCGCGAATTGAACGGCTAGTCTTTGCAGCATTTGATCCCAAAACAGGGGCAGCCGGTAGCCTTCTTAATCTATTGGATGATAGCCGCCTAAATCACAGAGTTAAGGTCGAAGGTGGGCTCTTAGCAAGCCAGGCAGCTGCCGAATTGCAGGCATTCTTCAAAAAAAGAAGAGTCTAAATCAAGATTATCAGTTATTTGATCAAGCCCTATGAAGGGCATCTCTATTTATTCATGGATTGGCATCTTGCACCCAAAGGGCATAGAAAGGTCCAGCAATTCCAAATAGCTGCGTCACTAAGTGCCTTGCGGGTGACCGGAGGAAATGCCCTTGGGTAGAAATCCTGAACCTCAATCTGCTCAACTAGAATTAATAGAGATGCCCCTAAAGAAAGACACCCAACTTTTTAGAACACAAGAGATTCTTGGCTATTGTCGGCTTCAAGCGTGCGGAGGTCATTTGTCTCGGATGCTGGAGTTTGTCCGTTAGGAGATTTGAGCCTAGGGCGTAATAACTCAAATTGCATCCAAAGCTGCAAATAAGCCTCTTTGTTTTGATGCTGGGTAAGCTGTTCCTGCGGATTAAATTGAGCCGCCGTACTGACAGGATGGATAGTGGTTTTCTCAATGCGTTGCCCCTGGCTTATGCTTGGAAAGCTCGCTAGCAAGGTGAGCATGAGCGCGAAGGGTGTCAGCAGCGAAAAAATAGAGTAACGCGAAGAACCACTATTGCGTGTGTCGCCTGTTCCTAATGCAAGATTGAGATTTTTCATTTCTACTCCCCTAAGTAGCTTCGAGTTCCCTAGCATGGATCTTGAGTAGACTCAAGAGGCTGCCCCCGAAATTTATATAAAGACGTATGCAACGACCTTGTTTTGTGAGTTAGGTTAAACTATTTAGTCTCTGGTTTCCAGGGTTCTTTCGAGATGGTCAGTACAAGAATAAGCATACAAGGGTGAGCTGAGGTAGTAAAAACAATATAAATCAAATGGTTGGGTGGAGTGCTAGAATAGTGAGGGGCATTACTATTGGGTCGATGTCCCTTAAGCGTTTTGGCTGGCTAAGAACCGGGCGGTGACCAAATCCATTGAGTTGAGGTGTTGCATGAACCATGTGGGTACTTGAACTAGGAAATAAAGCTTTAATGCTGAAAGATTTTGAGTTTCCCTCCACTGTTCATGCGCTGTAGTCATTTCGGCAAGAAATTCATCGTGTGCAGCTTTGTGGCCTCTACGTGGTAAATAATGGCAGCGCTCCATGTTTTTTTCCTCACGCAAAAAGTGGGAATGCGTGTGTTCAAGCATCCCCTCAATAACGCTGGTAATCTGGAACGTTACAGATTCCCCGGCTTCCAGTCGGATAATGAGTGTTTCGAGATCTTTTAGTCTGCGAATTATTTCATCATGTTCGAGCTGCATAAATGCCAGTCCTACTTGAGGCAGGATTTTTTCATCGATGTGTAGAGTAGAAGGCGTAACAGTGTGGCTAACGGATACGGGAAAAGGAGTGATTTTTTTCATACTTATTGATAATGCATCTGAAATCTAACGGTTGACGTTACGGTAGCATGGTCTTTATTAATTAGGAGGCGCAATGGAAACAAAAAGCTTAGTGTTTGTCTATAACGCTGATTCTGGATTATTTAATTTGGTAACAGATATTGCGCATAAAATTCTTTCACCACAAACTTACGCTTGCCAACTCTGCAGTATTACCCATGGGAATCTCAAAATGCATGAGGAATGGCGAACGTTTATCAATACGCTTCCGATAAACTGTGAATTTATGCATCGGGATGAGTTTTTAAAGGCTCACTCAGAAATTTGCAATGAGCTACCCGCTGTCTATTTACTTTCAACGGGGTTCCTACAGTTGTGTGTCAGCGCAAAAGAAATAAATAATTGTACTGACCTGCCGGAACTCAAGAGTCTTATTCAATCATCTTGCGTGGCGGCAGAGTATGGTTAGAGGCTAAGGAACGTGCATGAAATAACCTCGACACTCTTTGTGTCTTATCGTCCCAGCCTGAATGATCTCAAATCGTTGCGTAGAATGACTATGCGCCTCTTGAGATCATCCAGCCTGAAACAATAATCCAGCGTTATAGTTGTCGAAGTTATTCCATGCACGTTCCTAAGTGAAAAGCGGAGCGCCATCCGCCTAATATATAACTGCTGCTGGTGCTCTCGGTGTGTACCAATTGAGAGCGGACTCAAAATAGCTGTTTTTATGGCGGGCGAATGCTTAACTGGACAGTAGTAATTGGACAAAGAAACGTGGGGGGCTTTGCGAGCAACTTGACTGATTCTTGCGCGATTGAATCCTATCTAAGTATCTCAGTTGCGCAAAAACCAGCCACTTTACTAGGATGCTAGCTGACGACTTTACCGCCTTTGGCGTCACACTCGTCCTGAGACATGGGTAACCAGCCTTGGCCTTTACAGCTATTTTGGCCTTTACAAGCGTTGTTAGCTGTTCCACAGGCTGTTTGGCCTTTACAAGAGTTGATGCCTCCACAATGAACTGTAGCCGATGCCGCATCGCTGCTGGCTTCCTCGCTACCCATTGTTCCGCAACCGCTTATGAATAAAGTAGCAGCAGCTGTTGCTACGGCCAGTCCAGATAGTTTTTTTGCTGTCTTCATAAAATCTCCTTTGAGGATTGTTGGAAGGGAGAGGGTATATTTTCATCTCCGATTAGAGACTACGGATATTGAGTAATTCTAGATGCAGAAGGTAGAATATTAAATCGCAGTCAGCGCATAGCTTAGACCGTTGCGCTATAAATAACCACTTTAAGCTGCGGTATTTCCAAGAACCGATTTCAGCTTTTCTATTTCCTCTGTGCGAGCCCGCACATCTTTAACCGCGCTTTTATAGAATCCGCGAAGATGCTTTTTAAGATGTTTAGTGACGGCTGAGTTTGGGACTTCTTTTAAGACGGTGAAGATCGCCAAAGCATAAGTTGCTTCCAATTCTGTTAAATAGGCTTGGCGATTTGCGCTGGGGTTGTAGCAACTTCCACAGCCACCACGAAAAGTGAAGGCGCTGTTGGCGAACATGACACCAAATCCTAAATATACGGCCAATAGTTCAGTGGCTTGAGGCCAATACTCTAGGCCTCCGGGTGGTGGCTTCTGGGTCATTTGGCCGAGGTGATGAGAAACAATATGGGCGAAACTAGCGATCATTCCTTCAGGGTTGTTGATTTGCTCTGGGTTATAAGGGATGAGTAAACGTTGGGCATTGTCGACTGATTCGTTGGCAATACCTTCTGGGCCGCGCAGCGCCCCTTTTATTTCAACTTGCGGCGATTCATTCGTAAGGCAGGTATCGTTGTCAGTAATCAGGGTGGGCCAATGACTGATTCCCGCGTATCCCTTGACTCGATCGAAGATCACCCCTGCCATAGTGGGCACGCTATCAACACGGCCTGGAAAGAATTCATTGTTTGGGAGCACGAGTACCGTGTCTTTATAAAAGGGATCGGTACCAAAATTATCTAATGACCAGGCAAAGGCATCAAATAGCCATTGAGACGAGGCATCGTCTAGCGGTGATTTATTCTTGATTAGACCGAACATTGTCAAAGACGGTTTGCAGATTTAAACAGCGTAAAGAAATTGTTGCTTGTCGCTTCGGCGAGTTCCTGCACGGAGATTTCTCGCAATTCAGCAACGTATTCTGCGGTGTGGCGTACGTACGCAGGCTCATTCGTTTTGCCGCGGTGAGGTACGGGCGCCAGAAACGGTGCATCGGTTTCCACCAAAATTCGGTCCAGCGGTGCTTTGCGAGCAACCTCTTGGATGGATGCTGCGGATTTGAAGGTCACAATGCCGGAAAAAGAAATATAAAAGCCAATATCCAGCGCTTGTTGTGCAACCTCCCAGTCCTCGGCAAAGCAGTGCATTACACCGCCTGCAGCGGCTGCGTCGGAATCGCGTAATTGATTCATTGTATCCTCGGCAGCACTCCGCGTATGAATAATCAGTGGTTTGTTAAGCGAGCGAGCGGCCTCTATGTGACGTTGGAACCGCTCGTGTTGCCAGCTAAGGTCGCCTTCACTGCGAAAGTAATCTAATCCAGTTTCTCCGATGGCGACAATATTGGGGTCACTCCCTAGCTTAATTAATTCATCCACGTCGGGTTCGTGGGCCTCCTTGTGGTTAGGATGTACGCCCACGGATGCGAAGATGTTCTGATGCTCTTCGGCCAGCTTTAGCACGCGGGGAAAGTCTTCCAGGCATACTGAGACCGCCAGCATGTACGCAACCTCATTAGCGCGGGCATTTTCTAAAACTTCATCCTGACGTTCGGCGAGATCTTCAAAATCGATATGGCAATGTGAGTCTACAAGTTGCATCGGAGATATTTGTTAAGTAGATGGATCGCAATTGTAACGTAAAGTCGCATTGCGGTGGTCGTAAGCCATGAGACCTCGACGCTCACCAATGATCTCGTATTTTTACGACAGTAAGGATATCCTCCGAAACTTAAGAAATTAAGTAACTACTCAGCGAGTAGTCAAAATGAAGGGTAACTGCTCAGATTGCCGCTGAAATACGTCAAATCAAGGCAAAAAATGTGAGTTTACAAGTGTAAATGACCATTTTTGAACGCTGAGTTGGCGTATTTCAGGGGTTAGCTGAGTAGTTGCACAAATCACAGCATTAACTTTTTAAGAATAATCCTCCATCGACTTGAGTATAGAGTAGTTGAAAAAAGCGATAGCCTGGTGTCTTGCGATACTATCTATTTGGATGATTTTGACATCAACGGCAGTTTACGAGCGTAAACAATTAGAACCGGACGCCGCTGTTGTGCTAAGGGACGGTAAATAAATAACTTTTATATCTTGGCGAAGTCATTTTCCTTCCGATTAAACGATCTCAAGAGGCGCATAGTGGTTCTATGTAACGATTGAGATCGTTTGATCGGGAGAAAAAGGGCAAGTTAAGATATAAAAGTTATTTGTTTATCGTCCCTAAGTGGAGACTATCATCGCATTCACTTTGCTGTACAGCTAGCTAAGAAAAATAAAGCCCTCCCAATTTGGATATCAAGTACTGAAACTGACTTAAGGGCACCTCTATTTATTCATGGATTGGCACCTTGCACCCAAAGGGCATAGAAAAGTCCAGAATTTCCAATAGCGGTGTTACTAAGCGCTCGCAATAGAACAACTATTACAAACACTTAGCGCCTTGCTCTTGAAAATTCTGAATCTCAATCTGCTCAACCCAGAATAAATAGAGGTGCCCCTTAGGAAGCTATACTTCGCGCGGCCACGGATGCGGAAATTATAGCGAGCTAGTTTTTATCGAGAGCAAGGGCTGAAACGGGCGCATAGCGGGCTACGCAACGGTTTCAGCAACGCGGCTATCGGTAAAAATCAGCCGCTAGAAATCCGCATCCGTGGCCGCGCGAAGTATATATCGAGATGAATACTTACGATGACACAGAGAGTAGTTGAAGCAACTAAACCCTTAATGCTAATTTCTGGTTACGTCTTAGGTGCCTAGTGTAGTGTTTCATATTAAATGAAGAAATAGACAAAACGAGAGAGGTCAGCTGCTAGGCGCCGCCCTCGCAGAGGTAGTGGTTCTACCTCAAGAGGGCGCAACACCGCAGATGGCCACACTCGTTTTGCCCTTCGGGAAGTCATTAACTACGCGAGCGCGGCGTTGCAGCCCTTGGAAATGGAGCCACCATTCCCTGCGGGCGGCGCCTTGCTCTCGCGTAGTTACTGGCTTTCTATTTCTCCATTTAATATGAAACACTGCACTAGGGCGTGTTGCCGTTTCAATTTAACCGATTGTAATTTAAGTAGACAACAGAAAATCATATTTTCATGAAAAAGCATTTGAATCAATGGCTTGCAATGAAACGGCAACACGCCCTAAGAGTTTTTGTTTAGTTTTGACTCATGATTGGTTAACACACTTGCGCTCGTCTGGTGTCCATATCATCCAGAATCGTCTCTATATGGCACAAACTCACGAGCTTAAAGATCCAAAAGGGTATCTTTGTTCTTTTGACTCCACTATACATAAAAGAGAAGCAGATTTTATAGATGAGGTGCAGCTTATGCCATGATTAAACAACGATAGTATCTTACAGTCTATTCAAGCCGGTAAGCGTGGCTAGTGTTTTTTTACTAACGGGGTTCAATGGTTGATAGCATTTCTTTAGGATATTTAACCCGTAAATACCATAGGTTAGGGAGCCACTGAATATCGTTCATCGCTACTTTGTGAGACTATTTCGAAATGATAGTCTGATAGTGATTCAGTCGGTTGCCCATAGGCAACGGACTGACTATATGGATTTGTCTATATAAGTAATTGCCATTCGGCTCAATTGTGTCTTAAGGGTACCTCTATTAATTCTGGGTTGAGTAGATTGAGATTCAGAATTTTCAAGAGCAAGGCGCTAAGTGCTTGTAATAGTTGTTCTATTGCGAGTGCTTAGTAACGCAGCTATTGGGAATCCTGGGCTCAAGGTGCCAATCCACGAATAAATAGAGGTGCCCTCTATAAGTGCTCAAGGAATGATCTTGAATCACGCCAATTAGCGCCCAAAGGCTAGCAAAGTCTGGTTATTTGAGGTGAATCGTTGTTTTTATTTAACGAGAATGGCTGAGAAATTATTCTAAATAGCTTTTAAGCAATAGATAAAGACAACATTCGGCGTGTACCCAGGTTGCTAAACAAATGATATTCAGGTCTATAAGTAAGTAGCTCAGTGTGAGCTTAAGAGGAAAAACATAAAGAATGACTAAAATTCAAGAAAATGCCCTACTCGAAGGCACGCAAATCGCTGTTTACGAAATTAAAGAGGTTTTGGGTGGCAACCAGTCTGAAATTATATATCGTGCGTGGAATGGGCACCTCAATGGAATGGTTATCCTCAAGGAATATTTTCCTTGTGAATATGCGTTTCGAGAGAAAGGGACTCAGGCGGTTAGAGCGACTTCACTAGAAAACACATCGATACTTGAGTTTGGTCTTGGTAACTTTATTCAACAAAATGAAAAACTGTTGGAGATCCAGCATCCCGGTGCGCAAACTGTACATAATGTTTTAGAATTTAATCAAACGGCCTATCTTGCTGTAGATGAACAAAAAGGCAGTTTACTTTCTGAATTTCTTGATAACTCTGAGTCGTATTCAGAAGAGGAGCTAAAAACCCTCTTAGGTTCTTTGCTGGGTACGTTAGAGAAATTCCACGAAGCAGGCGTTGTTCATGGTGATATTCACCCCGGCAATATTCTCATTAAGAAAAATGGAAATCCTGTACTGCTAAACTTCGCTTCTGCTCGTCAAAGGTTCTCTAGGCTCATAAATAACCCTGCATCGGAGTTGCGTATTGGCTATGGCTCTCCCGAGCAGTATCTTGTCGGAGGCAGTACAGAACCATCCTCTGATTTGTATGCATTAGGAGCCACGCTATATCGCTGTATTTCTGGCTCAGACCCTGAAGATGCCAGAAATAGGATATCGGATTTAAATGAAAGCAAGCCTGATCCACTGAAGTCTATTCTAGATCAAACCGACTCTGCGTTTAGTGGGGAATTTTTGGTAACCGTTGACTGGATGATGCAGGCAGATAGTAAAACAAGGCCGCAATCTGTAAGCGAGATTTCCCCCGCATTAAGTAAAGATACAAGCGAATTTAAATATATCGCTGCCTCTCCTTCTTCCCAGTCTAAAGCACTCTTAATTGAACCTGAATTTAAAAATTCAAAAAGTAGACGATTTAGTACTACGACGTTAGTGGCGAGTGTGCTTGCTTCAGCAGTGCTTGGTTCTGCAGCAACTTGGTATGTTAAAAAAATTGAGGCATTTCATGACCCAGTAGTTTCGGGACAACAAGGGCAGGAAGGAATCGCATTTGGTAAGGCGATTGATGAACCTCAAGTCAAGGCCGCAAATGATAAAGTTGTACCACCCAGTGCTGAAGAGGGTATAGATGCCAATCCGTCAACTGAAAAAGTTTCTGGGATTATTGCTGCCATTGAGGGTTTAGCTGTCTCTGAGCCGGCGTTAGGCGAACAAGTGGCTCGAGACAATGAACCGTTAGTTAAAAATCAAAAAGAATCTGCAGGCGAGCCTGTCGTTGCAGAGGGTCTAAAAAATAAGGATACGACCGAAGCCGTAGAAAAGAACACTAATATTCAAGTAGTCACGCCATCGGCGTCTAGTGCCAGTCCGCAGGGTGCAGAACAACCTGTCGAGGAGTTAGAGGCTACACTTGAAGGTGAGTTGCAAGGAACGGATGCAGTGGCTTTATCCAAGCTGCAGGCAGAAACATCAATAGAGCAAGAGTCAGCTACAGTCGAACAAGAAAACAATATTGAGACTGGATATCAAGATGGTTTAAAGCAACAAAATAATACTAACGCTGAACAAAATGGAGTTGAATCTAAGGGGCCGACCCTAGCTACGTCTGCTAGGATAGAGCCGGTTCAAGAAGGCTCAAATCAGAAAGGAGAAGTGACATTTTCTGAGACTACTTCGTCCGAGGGAAATGCAAACGTGCCGCTACCGGATAACTCTGCCGAGGCACTAGCAAATGCTCCTGAGGTTGGAGCCATAAGCGATAACACCTCTTTATCTGAGATAGAACCTTTGACCGAAGGACAAGTAATTTCTGAGGAATCCAAAAAAGAAGTTGATGAATTTATTGCAAATGAGAATGAGGCCTTAAAAGATACAGGAAATAATGTGGATGCTCCACAGGCTATAGACGAAGATGAAAAAGTAGCGACGCTTCAGGAGGCAAATACAGCAGTAGCAAGTACGTCTGCACAGGATTCAGAAAACTCTGGCGAAGTTAAGGAAATAGAAACCATTGCTGCCGTTGAAAGTAAAGCCGATGGAGCTCCTTTGCCGGAGCTATTAACAGACCTCTCAGCCGAGAACATCAACGTGCAAGAGTCATTATCAGAAGAGCCTACGGAACAGGTAGGACTTGAAGACCAAGCTAATAACGTCGCCGGAGATCGACAGGCTGAGTCGTTTAATCAAGCTGAAAGCCAGGCTGAATTACCAAACTCAGAGACCACTTCAGCTCAGAAAAAAATACCAACACCTCAGGGAGACGAACAGACAGTGGCAAATGCGAACAGCTCGCTACCCGTCAATTCAATAGAGGCTCAGGGTGCAGGTTTGAGTGCTGAAGCCAATCCAGCTACCGTTTCTTTATCCAATCCGAGCAGCGAAGCGGGCCTTTTGAACGAGAATATTGACTCATCAGAACCTTCGGAAAGTAGTCAAATAGTGCCCGATGAAACTGGGAAAGGTGTTGATATATTTGTTTCTAATTCTGAAAATACGTCAAATAAATCTCAAAGTGAACGCACATTGATCGAGCAATACATGGCGAAAGCTAAAGAAAATATTGCGGCATTTCAGCTAACAACTCCTGCAGAGAATAATGCGCATTACTATTACAAGTTGGTACTGGAAATTGATCCGCAGCATAAGGAGGCACAAAAGGGCTCCGAAGAGATTTTTGATAAATACGTTGTGCTTATTAATAAAGCAATAAAAAATAATGAAACAGATATAGCTAAGATCTATTTAGATAGAGCTAAAACTATTTTGCCGGACTCATCATCACACCAAGAGGTTATAGAATATCTCAGCGAATCCTTAGTAACGAAGCCAAAGGGATAGACTGTAAAACTTTGCTTACGGTAGAAAGAAGCTAAAAAAATCGCCTGAAGGTAGTATAAGGTGCAATTTGAATTGCGTGTAAAGTTGTTGTAGAAATCTGGATTGTGGACACCTCTACTAATATATGAGTGTATATTGGGCTCGGAGTTTCCAATAGCAGTGTTTCTATGTGACTGCAATATAATCCGTATTCCAGTTCTTGAGCGCAGTGTAGATGATCGAAGGGAATGTCCTTGGAGAAAACAGTGAATCCCATTTCACTTAGATTAATAGAGATGCCCTTAAGTCTTTTAAAAGACAATTCTTATCGCCACCCATATTAATACCGGTCTCATCGACATGCAAAATGGGAGCAACGGTTAATTTCGCTTTCGTGATCGCTTCAAAGGTTTCCAGCTTGGCATAGGCCGCTTGATTAAAATTATAGAGCGATCCTTCGCTCAACGGGAGACCTAATAACTCATTAAAATATTCCTTGACCCGCAGGTCAGGAATTAATTGATACTGAGACATATACACAGCATGAGATTTTAGCTTACCTCCATACTGCACTGCTTTAGTGACATGATCTGGGAAGGGCGCGACAATCTGCTTTCCGGTTTCTTTATTGATCAGTATCTGTGCTTGATATTCAGTGACCCAGCGTGAAATATCGATATCAAAAACTTGTCGAGTAGCAAAACCGGCCTCTTCATAATCGCCCTTTGGTAAGGTTCGACGATCAATTATCAGCACCTTGGTTTCATCTGGATCATCAATCTTCTCCAAAATAGTACCGACATGGCCTTTCTGACCACCCCTGTTATTACCTGAGCTATTCCGTTTTTTCTTTTTGTTGTTATCCTTGTCGGCATCAGAGTCGGTCGATGGAGGCTTACTACTATTCTTGCTGTTTAATCCTATTCGA
>FXBE01000041.1_pt1 | contig 17637 bp, 17 predicted proteins | sample 5335311 | NCBI WGS metagenome assembly FXBE01 (sample SAMEA103928390, study PRJEB20085) | sediment metagenome | biome: marine biome; feature: hydrothermal vent; material: sediment | place: Atlantic Ocean | collected 2013-08-06T02:46:56 | depth 0.05 m | reverse complement strand
TTTATAGATCACACGATCGTTCTCGACACCGTGTGAGCGGGTACTAAGTTGCTGATTTAGCGATACAGAATTTTTTAATTAATTGCCGCAAAATATCAATCGTGGGTGTGATTTGATCTAGTGGCAGAAACTCGTCCGGCTGATGCGCTTGATCGATACTGCCGGGGCCGAGGATTACGGTCTCGATACCGAGTTTATTTAGGTAGGGGCCTTCTGTGCCAAAGGCGACTGCATCGCTGGTAAATCCGGTGAGTGATTCTGCTGCGGTGACGATGGGTGAGGTGGCTATTGTTTGCATGGCGTCGATACCTGCGAACAAGGGTTTGAATTCACAGCCTAACCCCAGTGGTTTGGCGATGGACTCAACCCGTTGATGCAGCTCTCGACGTAGCGTATCGATCTGCATGCCGGGCAGGGGTCGTAGATCCAGGTGCAGTTCACATTCGCCGCAGATTCGGTTGGGGTTGTCCCCTCCGTGGATATGGCCGAAATTCATGGTGGGGACGGGAATTGCGAAGGCAGGATCGCGATGACGCTGTTGCAGTTCCTTGCGGAAGCTGAGCAATTCGACCATGACGGCCTGCATGCCTTCCAGTGCGTTATTGCCAAGCTCGGGGTTGCTAGAGTGACCGGACTGACCTTGCAAAATTATTGCCTCCATCATCACGCCTTTATGTTGGCGGATGGGTCGTAGTCCGGTGGGTTCTCCGATCACTGCATAGCGGCCATTTTCAAGATCCGCGACCGAAAGCGCGCGTGCCCCACTCATTGCCGTTTCTTCGTCGGCCGTAGCAAGAATTATTAAGGGGTGCTGGAACTGTTTGGCATCAAACTCTGTTGCGGCTTCAATAGCAAGCGCCAGAAAGCTCTTCATGTCGGCGCTGCCGAGGCCGTAAAGGCGGTCGTTATTTTCCGTTAAGTGAAAAGGATCGTGGGTCCAACGGCGATCGTCATAAGGTACCGTATCGGTATGTCCAGAGAGAATCAGTCCGCCGGTACCTCTTCCAAGCGTCCCAATGAGGTTGAACTTACCCGGATGATCCGGGACTGCCTGTATTTCGATTGAGAATCCAACATCCTCCAGCCAACCAGCGAGCAGATCAATGACATCCCGGTTACTCATATCCAGATCGGCTGTAGTGCAGCTCACCGAAGGCGTGGCGATGAGGTTGGTCAGCATTTTTCGCAGTGGCGGTTTTTTCATGGGGTTTCGATGATGTATATTACGGCGAGTCCATGAACAGCTTACTATGAACCCTCAACACCGATCCATCGTCTTGCTGCTAATGGGTATTTCATTGGCCGCCTGTGCGCATTTTCCCGTCAATCTCCCTCTGAATGAATCGGTTGCTCCTGTGGCTACAACACCTAGCGACCAGGCCGATGATTTGCTGGTTGTTTTGACGTTCTCTGGTGGTGGCATGCGCGCCTCTGCGCTTTCTTATGGTGTGTTGCAATCTTTGGCCGACAGTAAAATTACTTGGAAGGGGCAGTCCCGCCGCTTGCTGGATGAAGTGGATGTGATTTCAGGCGTTTCCGGTGGCAGCTTTACCGCCGCTTATTATGGGTTGTTTGGTGATCGTATCTTCAGTGATTACGAAAAGGCTTTTTTGAAACGTGATGTCGACAGGCAGCTAGTCGGCACATTATTTCATCCATCCGCCTGGTTTAAATTGTGGTCTCGATTTTATGACCGTAGCGAAATGGCTGAGGATTATTACGACCAAATTCTTTTCAATGGAGCAATCTTTGCTGACTTTCAGTTGCGCGCGGGTCCAGAGATTATGATCAATGCGACGGATATGACGCTGGGCGATGGATTTACTTTTGACCAGACGCATTTTGATTTAATCTGTTCTGACCTGGAGCCGTTTTCCGTCTCGCGCGCCGTCACTGCATCCTCAGCCGTTCCGGGGGTTTTTTCACCAGTGACGCTGCTCAACCATGCCAGCGAATGCAGTTACCAGGCGCCGCGCTGGGTAGGAAATATACTTTCAGACCCTACCAGTGGTGATGAGATAATGAATTTGGCGCGCAAGATTGATGCCTACCAGAATATCCAAGAGCGGCCTTATATTCACCTGCTCGATGGTGGCCTGGCCGATAACTTAGGCCTACGGGCGTTAATCGATAAAACGCGTTTGCATCATAGCGGCCCACGCAGTGGGCCGGGGGTTGAACTCAGTACCCGCTTAGAGAAAATACTGATTGTTATTGTGAATGCGGCTGCCGCCCCGAATACTGACTTAAATCATGTTAAAAACCCGCCTTCAGTTGTTGACTCCGTCGATGTTGCGACCACCGTACAGGTGAATCGCTATAACGATGAAACACTACGTCTATTCCGCAAAAGCCTGGAAGAATGGCGCGAGGCTATGCGTATACTCCGTTGTGGCGATGATCATTGTGACGCTGAACCCGATGTCTATTTGGTGAATGCTAGTCTGCAACGACTCAAAGACGAAGATGAAAGAGATTTTCTACAACATCAACCTACCTCCTTTGCGCTAGAAGCGGACGCGGTCGACAGGCTAATTAGCGCCGGCCGACGGTTATTGAAGGATTCTACGGAGATGCAGCAGTTTTTGGAGGTGCTGCGCTGAGAAGGTTGGTCGCGGTAAAAACTTCTTTTGGATAGAACTGTTTGCGATAGGGGTGACTCTTTAAAAGACTTTCTATAGAGGTTCCTATACAAATATGAATCTGCTCTATTAAGGGGTATCGTGGTGATTAATGAGAACGTTATCATGGGACGACTCCTGTTACTGAACATCTGGCTTCCTTCCTGGTTCGTATACAATGAGCCGCTTAAGTACCGCAGGTGTTGGTATTCCGGTAAATCATGCCTGAACGATTATGGGTCGCGACCGAATACCCCAAACTCAACAGGCTTCAAGACTTAATCAATAGAGGTGAAAATTAAAATGCTACGGCTAAGCTATGTGTTATTAGTAATGTTGATCGTACCGCTGGTGGCTTGTGCAGAATCGCAACGGGCTGAGGAGGTGGCTCCTGCGAAGGCGACTACTTTCGAAGAAGGGGTGCATTATGTTGAGTTGTTTCAACCCCTGTCGGTTGATGCTCCTGCCGATAAGATCGAAGTTGCAGATGTCTTTTGGTATGGCTGTCCACATTGTTTCCACCTTGAGCCGGCCCTACAAAAATGGAAGAAGTCAGCACCTAAAGATGTCCAGGTTATCTCAATTCCTGCCGTTATGAATCCAAGTTGGGGTGTGCACGCCAAGGCCTTTTATGCTGCCGAAGCCATGGGAATACTGGATGAAATTCATGAGCCGCTGTTCCAAGCAATCCATGATCAGGGTCGACGCTTATTCAGTGAAGATGCATTGCTGAAGTTTTTCGGTTCGCGAGGTATTGATGTAGCCAAATTTAAAGCAGCCATGGAGTCGATGGCGGTAGCGACCAAAGTGAAGCGTGCTGACAAGCTTGGCAAGGAAGCGGCCCTAACCGGGGTGCCGGCACTGATTGTGGCGGGGCGTTACCGCGTTTTGAGCGGTGGGGTACGTGGCTATGAGGAAATGTTTCAAGTGGTCGATTTCCTGGTTGAAAAAGAGCGCTCTCATCGGAAAAATTCGGCCGAATAATCAAAAGCCCAATGGTTAGATGAGTCTTCTGAGACCTATGCACGCAAGAGATAATTTCGTCAGTTATAAACTTGATGCCCAAGCAATAGAGGATGCGGCAATCAAGGTGACGGACGCAGTGCAGGAGCCTAAGTTAAAGCTTTTGAGCTATAACATCCAAGTTGGAATTCCGACGCGTAAATACCGCCATTATCTGACGCATAGTTGGAAACATGTTTTACCGTTTCCACAGCGTAGGAATAACCTTGATCGTATTGCTGAGTTTGTGTCGGATTTTGACATTGTGGGGTTGCTGGAGCTGGATTCAGGCAGTATTCGTAGCGAGTTTATACATCAGCCGGAATACGTAGCAGAAAAAGCGGGGCTTCCGTATTGCTACAGCAGGATTAATCGCAATCTGGGCGTCGTCGCGCAGCACAGTTTGGCTGTTCTCAGTCGTTATGAGGCCTGCGATGTCATAGAACATCGGCTTCCTAGTACGATTCCGGGGCGTGGGGCCTTGGAAGTGCATTTTGGCGATCCATCAGACCCTTTGGTGGTGGTTCTGGTGCACCTGTCGTTGTCAGCCCGCGCTCGGCGAAGGCAATTGCGGTACATCGCAGGGCTTATTAAGGATTATAGGAATGCCGTCGTAATGGGCGACATGAATAGCGAGTTGCATAGCCAGGAAATTAGGGAGTTGCTCGCAAGTACAGGATTGAGTCAGCCGATGAATGTCGGGCTTACTTATCCAAGCTGGCGACCAAAAATGGCGTTTGATCATATTTTGGTGACGCCCGATATAAAATCTGGAGAATCCGAAGTGTTTGCGATTAACCATTCGGATCATTTACCCGTAGCGATGGAAGTGGATTTTCCAGCGTTGAGGAATATGGATGTTCAACCCGCGTATTAAGGATTAATGCGCTAGAATTTTACATGGAGAGTAAGTATGGAAAACACGATTGAGATATCCATGACGGATATCGAATTTCAGTTTGATTCACTGGACGATGAGTATTCAGAGTATTTCGATACCGATTCTGAGGTTATGCAGGATACCGCGTTGATCGAAATGAAAATTAATGCCGCCTCAGGCGCGGCAAAAGAAAATGTTGATTTAGCGATTAAAAAACGCACCAGAGATTTACCTGATCAATTTGGTGATGATTGGGAGGGTGACTTTGACGGTGGTGACAGCTAAACCTGATACTTTGTTGCGCTCGTTCTTATGAAAGTCATTAATGTCTTTGAGGGCCATGTTAGTCATGGTGCAGAAGGGCGCGGGTGGACTTGGATAGGAAATTGCGCAGATTCCAGTATTAGATGGCTGAGCGTTTGTTCCGGCCTAAGATGGTTGGGAAGGTTTCCACGCTTGGCAAGATATTCAACCGCTTGGCGCGCAGTATCGGAAGCAAAAAAAGCGGACCTAATCGTTACTCATGGTGAAAGAATGGCCGTGTGGGTGGGTTTAGCTAAACGGATTAAGCGTGTGAGTACCCCGCACCTAGCCTGGTCCTTTACGGCCCCCGAATTGGAAACATTGCCCCCACACAAGTTGCAGCTGTTTAAGACAGGTCTACGTGATGTCGACCGGTTCGTCATGTTTTCTCAACTTGAAGCCAGAACCTATCCTAGATTGTTTGGGCATTCACCCGATCGTTATCATATGCTGCCTTGGTGCTCAGAAAGGCCGGTTTTTGATGAGGCAGCGCCACGCATCGTGGAAGGTAACTACATTGCAGCGATGGGTGGCGAGGGTAGGGATTACCTTACCCTGTTCAATGCCATTAAAGATCTACCCGATATCAAGCTGGTGGTTGTGACATCCCCGGAATGCATGAAAAGACTGGATGTGCCTACCAATGTAATAGTGTTTACCACCATCCCCTATGTTGACGCGATGAATATTGCCTTTCATTCAGAGTTTATGGTCACGCCACTGATCTCTGACAAGGTAGCGGCCGGCCATGGGACGCTTATCGCCCAGTTCTTGCTAGAAAAAGCTTCGATAGTGACAGAGTCTGAAACGATGGACGGCTATTGCGAAGACGGAATAAATTCACTGACGGTTCCCGCAGGGGATTCTTCGGCGATGCGCAAGGCTATTTTAAAATTGAAGCATCGACCTGAGCTCAAAGCTCAATTGACGCAAAATGCGTTGACGTTTGCGCGTACTCACTGCTCAGAAAAATCTACCGTTGATTATTTTCATGAGTATCTTCGAGAAAAGGAGTTATTGCCAATAGAGTCGGCAAAAACTACAGATTGCTCACGATCCTAAGATAATCTCCACTTATTCGTTTTTCTCGATTAATTGCTGTAATTCGCGGGCAACTTTAAAGCGAAAATCAAAAGGCACCGGGCTGTTTATAAACAGAGCGAACGGAGCGGGGCCATTACGAGAATCGATAAAACCGGCATAACAGCTGACACCGTGAAGCGTACCCGTTTTCGCATAGATACCCTTCGTTTCTGATGCCAACAACTTACGATAAGGTAGGAACTCATAGAGTAATTCGATAAATTGCGCAACGCTTATTCTGTTTCTGCGGGATAATCCAGCTCCTTCCTGAATATGAAAATTCTGCCAGTTAAACTGCGATTCGATACGATGATTTGCATAATTTTGTGCTTTTTCCAATGTCGCAGGGCCGCCTTGGTACTCAGCGCCTAACATCAAAAAGATCTGATTGGCGATAAAGTTTGTCGAATACCGCAACATAGCTTGCAAAACAGCGGCAAGCTTACGGCTATTGTAATGGCGGTAAATAAGCTGCGCATTTTGCGGAACCACTCCCGATGAAACGTTGCCATTTGGATGTATGTTGTGGTGCTTGAGTTTTTCCACCAGGATCTCGCCAAAATACAGCCCGCTTAGCCGTCCATTGTTGATATTGATTCGAATCTTACCCGTTTTCATGGTCGTGCCCAGCTGCCTGGCGATAGCAGTCAAGGGGGTTTGTGGCTCTGCAGATTCAACTCCACTCGGGGAGCGTTTAAGGTAGAGCGTATTAAAATTGGCTGACAATGCCGCTAAGGGTGCATCATAAGGATTATCGCTGTTAGATTGTCCGTCGATCGCGATATTGTTGGCGAAAAATTGATCATCAATCCCCATGCCGCGGATTTGTGTTAGCCCTTTGCTACGCAGAGCCTGCGCGATCAAATCAATTTCCTCTGATACCAGAAATGGGTCGCCATACCCTTTCACCCACAAATTCTGATACTCATCAATATAAAAGTCGGTATAGAATCGGTGTTCTAATCCCCAATGCTTTATCGCAAGCCATGCGGTGAGGATTTTTAGGGTTGAGGCCGGGATCCTCGCCTGTTCTGGCGCTATATTGGCTAGAATATCTCCGTTACCATCGAGTGTGAGCATGCTGGATTTAGGCAGCTGTTCTATCTGCTTTATAGGACTTTTGTTATTCCCATGTAATCCTAAGGAGAAAACTAAACAATAAAACAGAATTCCGACCTTTAAAACCAATTTATTTCTATAAATCTTCATATTTCTTAACAATATACCCAGACTGAAATAAAATGCTATCATTCTGCGGCGTTTTAACTAAACCTAAATTTATGGAGATTAAGAATGAAAAAACTGGTTAGTGGCATGATCTTGATGGGTGCGTCTTCTGTTGCAATGGCAGTAGCGCCTGGTGGACCCAATTGCGGCTGGGGCAATATGCTCTTTGAAGGTCAGTCTGGGATTGCGCCTCACTTTCTTGCGTCAACAACGAATGGCACGTCGTATAACGCTATTTTTGGTATGACTACAGGTACCAATGGTTGCTCTGTGAGTGAGCCATTGACTTATGGTGGTAAGGAAATGGTTTCGGCTGTTATGGATGAGTTTTCTTCTGATGTTGCTCAAGGACATGGTGAAGCATTGAATGCAGTGGCCGTCTCTATGGGTATCGAGACTGCTGACAGGGCTGAGTTTGCAAAGGTAGCCCACGAAAATTTCGAAGTTATTTTTCCAAATGAGAATGTTACTGCCGAAGAGGTAGTGGCCTCTCTGACAGGTGTTATGAAAACGAATAATCGCCTGACTAAGTATACTGTATAAGCAACTTCTTTCTGAATGTGTATGTAACAACCCACCCCGCGTTCGCGGGGTGAGTCTTTTTTTGCAAGGAGATGTGTGAACGTATTTTTAGCCCTCTCCATGGTGCTGCTGTCCCTTGTGCCAATGGATGGAAGCTCCGCAGATTTTCTTTCCGCACTACAACGCAAAGCGCAAGATTCTCGTCTGGGTTTACACCCTCAATGGCTAAATCTTCTCCACTATAAATCCAGGCACTCATCTTCCAGTGGCTATGTGAGTTATGTAGATGATGAAAAGTTCTTTTACTCAAAGCGTGGAGATAGTAGTCCACAATCTGAACTGGATGAAACATTAGCAGCATTTTATCGTACCGATACTCTTGATGATTCCCACGCTTTGTGTCGTTTCCCTGCAAGATTTTCCTGGTTAAAGAACCAACTTGGAATAGACATGGAAAGCCTGCCGGATGTCGCGTGTCAGGAATACAACGACTGGAGGAGAATGATTCGTGCGAAGCAGGCTACACTGGTTTTCCCTGCTTATTATCTTAACAGTCCATCGTCAATGTTTGGTCATACCTTGCTTAGATTGGATGTGGCGGATGAAGATGAAGGCTCCGATTGGCTATCCTTTGCGATAAACTTTGGTGCTGATGTTCGAGCGGGTGACAATACTCTTGTGTACGCCTATAAAGGCCTTGCCGGAGGATATCAAGGCCTCTTTAGTGTTATGCCGTACTATAAAAAAATTCAGGAATACAACACGATAGAGAACAGGGATATCTGGGAATATCATTTGAACCTTTCTGAAATAGAGGTTGACCGTATGGTGACCCACCTGTGGGAATTGAAAGGGATTGAATTTGATTATTATTTTTTTAGTGAGAACTGTTCGTTTCGATTGCTTGAACTTCTTGAAGTTGCTCGTCCAGGCATTGAGCTCACCGATAATTTTGGCGTGACCGCTATTCCGGTAGATACCGTAAGAGCGATAGTCGCCGAGGATTTAACGGATGAGGTCGAGTATCGCCCCTCTCAAGCTGCGGTGCTTCAAGATAGATTGAGTAAAATTAAGCCAAAAAACAGAAAATTTGTAAAAAGTATCTCTATGAATCTGGATGTGGCGGAGGAGGATGAATTTAAGTCATTGCCCGAGGCCCAAAAAAAGAAAATCATCGAGGCATCCTACAAATATCTCAGGTTTCGGCAAACCAAAAAAACGCGAGAGAAAAAAGTGGCGCGTGACAGCTATCGGTTGTTGGCACTGATCAATAAATTCCCGGAAGACAAACCTGAAAAAATAGCAGTGCCTGTGCAACCTGATAAAGGTCATCATACAAGGCGGTTATCGGTTGGAGGTGGTGAGCGCAATGGGAAAGCCTTTGCAGAAGTTGGCCTGCGGATGGCTTTTCACAGTTTGGAAGACAGAGTGGAAGGGTTCTTGGAAGGAGCCCAGATTAATATGTTTAACATGCAGGCCAGTGTGGATGAGGAAGGTGATATCGATCTTAAACAGTTTGAGTTTATCGATATAATTTCTCTAACCCCACGCGATGATTTTTTCAAACCTCTTTCATGGAAAGTCTATACAGGGGTCGAAGACCAGTTTGTAGGTGGGCGAGACCATGCCGTATCTCATGTGACGAGCGGCGCCGGTGTCACCTATTCGGTTGGCGATTCGGGGATTGTTTATGCTATGGGGACGGGGCGATTAGAATACAATCGAGTCTTTGATAATAGTGGTTTTTCTGCAGCTTTGGGCGCATCTTTTGGTGGCGTGTATTACTCGGATTTAGGCGTAAGTAAACTAGATCTGTCAGGTTTCAAGTTTGAAAATTCTGAAGAGCGATTAGAGCTTGGTCTATCCCAAACAATCACGCTTGCACGGAATCAGGCGTTGCAGTTTTCATTTCAACGTGAATGGTATAAAGAAACAGAGTTTAACGAGTTTGGCCTTCGCTACCATTATTACTATGACTGATAGGGGATACCGTTACATCCGCATTCTGTTCTTCCTGTTAATTCCAATACTTTTTTCTGCGTGTAGCGGGTTGTTCTTCTTCCCTGAAAAAAAGCTGGTACTCACGCCTTCCACTGCGAAATTGGAATATAGCTCGATCCCCGTGACAACTGCGGATGGGCTTCAATTGGACGGATGGCTTTTGGCTGGAGTGCCTCCGGTCAAAGGTACAGTCGTTTATTTACATGGGAATGCCCAAAATATCAGTTACCATCTGGCCGCTGTGCATTGGCTGCCGGAGGAGCATTACAATGTTTATTTGTATGACTACCGAGGGTTTGGTGAATCGCAGGGCAAGCCAACCATTGAAAGTTCTATCGCCGATTATGCCGATGTTATGTCAACGTTGAAAAACGTGTTACCAGAAGAGCAGCAAAAATATATTGTATTAGGGCAAAGCTTGGGTGGTGCGTTCGCAATTGCAGCTGTTGCGAAATATCAGCACGAATTTCCAATCGATCTTTTAGTTGTCGATAGCGCTTTTTCTGGATTCAGGCGAATCGCCAAAGAAAAGCTTAAATCATTTTGGTTAACAAGGCCGATTAGAGGCCTGCTGGGCCTAACGATAACAAACGAACCTGATCTATTGCAGGAGGTTGCCTTGATTTCTCCGACACCCATTATTATTATCCAGGGTATGGAGGATCAAATCGTACCTCCGCATCATAGTGAAAATTTATTTAAGGCGGCGAAACAACCTAAAGAATTATGGCTGGAGCCTAATGCGAGGCACACTCAATCGTTGCTACATAAAGAGCTGCGTGATCGCTTTGTGAAGGTATTGGATTCTCATGCAGAAAAAAATCAATCCAGCGCCCAATATTGAACCTGTTGCTCGTCCAGAAAGCGTTTTGCATTTCGGCCTTGCAGTAATGCAAAGCTCGCCAGCATACCGGCTTCAACGGTAGTGCTTGCCGCAACCGTAATCGAGCGTGGGGCGTGTTCTACGGGCCAGCCGGTTTTGGGGTTGAGAATATGCGCGTAGCGTTTGCCGTTTTTCAGAAGATATCGTTTAGTGTCGCCACTGGTGGCCAGTGCGCCGTGTTTTATTTCGATGGCACCCTGGGCTTTGTCGGTATGGATTGGATTTTCAAGGCCAATTAACCAGGGTTTATTGCCTTTACGAATTCCGCTCGCGCACAAATCACCGCCAAAATTAATCAGGAAACCCGTTTTTATCTCTTGCTGAATTCGTTGGCATGTCTGATCGACAGCATATTCTTTGCCGATACCACCAAAATCGATTTCCATTCCTGACGGGATGGTTAGATAGGGCGGTTGCCAGGTGATTTTTTGCCAACCTACCAGCGGAAGGATTTTCTTGATCTGTTTGTGAGTTGGAAGATGGTCGCTGCCATCGAAGATCCAGACTTTTCTCAATACGCCCGAGGTAATATCAAATAGGCCATCGCTGAGCTGATAGCATTGATCCGCAAAATTTAGGAGTAATGCCGTTTCATCGTCAACCTCGATGGTTTCTCCCTGGGAGTGGTTGATCTGATAAACAATATTATCGTCACGATAGCGACTGAATTTTTGTTCAATGCGTTTGGCTTCTTGGAAGGCGATACTCGCCATCCGATTAGCCGTAATGGCATCTATAGCCTCGACAAGAAGCTCGCAAGGGCTGGCCATTGCAGTAAAGCTTGCAATCCAATAGCTGCCTCTGTCATCAAGACGATAATCAGTCGAAATTGAAATTCACCACCTGAAACTGTAATTGAGTTGCAGGATAATCGCATCGACATCGGGGTACAAATCCTGACTGCGCTGAACGCCGATGGCATCGCTGGGGCTGCTGTCTCCGGTTTGCAGATAGTATTCGCCACGTATGGAAAAGTCATTGCCATTTTTAAACTTCATGCCGTACTTTAGACCCACGGTGGTGGCGGTAAAATCACCTAGGCGGTAATCAGCTGAAGAAAAATCGGGGAAGACTAGGTCGCCTTGTGGGTTGCGGTTTTCGACCAAGCTGTGCCGATAAAAATCGGCTTCTGATTGCTGATAGAGCCTTAAATGAGGTTCGAGGTAGCGCTCTTTACCGAGATTTTTTCGATATTTCAGGTCCAGCGTGTGGGAGTCGATGCCCCAGTCATCGGTGTAAAAGCGATAGGAAGCCTCGGCGATATCATTTATAAAGTGGTGCTTGACGCTGCCGTAAAGGCTGTGTTTCTGGCGCTTATCCGGGCGGTTTTCAAACACGTATCCGTCGTTTTCAAGTGTTTCACCGCTCGTTCCATCGACTAGGCTGAGGAGTTTGAAAGGATCGGTATGGTAGCCGCTGGAATTGCTGAATGAGTAGCTTAATTGACCGATGGTATTTTTATCGATGACCTGGGTAACACCTAACAGCAGATCAACCGTATTTTTATCTTCAGTGCCTTCCTGTCGAGGTTGAGCCTCGCCTACCTCGCCCATAGAGGCGAAGGGGATGGGTATGCCGCCTTCAGGATCGATGGTATCTGATGCAAAGGAAAGCCCTGTTTGCAGGGTGGTGTTGCGATTATTTAAATCGTAACTTAACAGTCCATTGACGCCAAGTGAAAGATAATCGAATTCCTTTGAAACCGATGCGCCAAGATTTGAGCGGATCATCCGACTCAATGGTTTTTCCCAGCTACCACTGAGCGCAACACGCGTATCCTTGAAAGTGTCGTCCAGCGGTGTTTCGCCTGGTTGGGCGGTATATTGACCGTTGCCGGAGGGGCGCGTGAACGTCTGTACTTTATCCGTGGCGACGGCACCGTTGGCAGAGGCTCCAGTCAAAGTGTCGAGGGTTAAACGCAGATTCACGTTCTCGTCATCACCGATTTCACGTCGCGCATTAATGACTGGCTCGACGGCAGAAACCCGGTCGGGTTCTGAATAAAAAAGCACGGCCGAGTCGAATTCCCATTCAGTAGGGTCTTCTTCAGCATGGCTTACCTGAGTGACGGAACTCAGTAGCGTGCAGGTGGCTGCTGCGAGTGCGTGGCGAACACTGGAACTCTTTTTTAATTGCATCCGCAACCGCCTCCGGCAAAACCTCGTCCGCCGCTGGAAGCCTCTTTGCTGAAATAGATGTGATCGTCGATGGCGATCTCAAGGCGCTCGGCATCCAGTGCCATCTCGGGTTTTGCCAATACGCCTCGTTCCCAGGGTTGGACCCCCAGGCTGGAACAGGCGGATAAAAAAAGTGTCGTAAATATCATCAGTGTTTTCATCTGTGCTTACCTTACTCAGGTTTGGTCTGTGTCGTGTTTGATAGCAGCTTCTTAATCGCAGCCTCGTAACTTTCAGTTTGGTTCTTTTTAAAGCCTACGTGGCGACTGACAAGCTTTCCTTGGGTATCGAACAACAGTGAGGTCGGCATGCCGACGAGTTTGTATTGTTTCGCCAGATTTCCTTCCGGATCGCGCAAAATCATAAATTCGGCTGGAGTGTCAGTGAGGAATTTATCTGCATCGGCAGAATTTTCGTCCACATTGACAGCGATAATCTTAAGGCCCTGATCTTTGTACTTTTGGTGCATTTCATTCATCCAGGGAAACGATTTCTTGCACGGAATGCACCACGAGGCCCAGAAATCAACATATACAACCTGATCTCGATATTGATCCAGGTTAAGATTCTCTGCGTAGATGGCGTTGAAACCAAGGCTTGCAAACAACAAAACCAGAGTGCGAAGAATATTTTTCATAGCTTTACCATTAATTAATTGCTCAGGAGTCTAGTGGAAGGGATGTTAACTAAATGTGAATAGTAGCGATGAATAGGGCTGGCCACTAAAAAGTAATTTGAATCTGCGTGCCCAGACCGAGTTTACTATTAACTTCGATGTCCCAGTCATAGCGATCGCATAATTGCTTGCAAATATACAAGCCAAACCCAAAGCCGAGACCGGAGTTATTTCTATGGCTAAAATTACGCTGAAAAACAAGGGTTATGATTTCAGGCTGGATGCCTTCTCCGGTATCTGAAATTCTGAGATACCTTTCTTTCAGGTTAACGTCGATTGTCCCCTCACGCGTATGTGCCTGTGCGTTACGCAGAAGATTATTGACGATAATGCGCAGATGCACTTCTGAAGCGCGGAGTATTACACCCTGGTGAATGTTGGTCGTCAATTTAACCGCGTCTGAATTGACCAACGCCTTGTGATCATCGGCGATTGAGTCTAATAAATCGCTGAAGTCGGTTCCTTCAATCGTCGCGGATGTATCCTTGTTTTCTGCTTCACGCGCTAGAAACAACAACGTGGAGATGAGGTCTGACATCTGTCCAGTGGCGCGAAGCATGCGCTGTGCTGCAGAGCGCGCCATTTCAGGTAATCCTGGGTCGCTAAGCAGCACATCCAGTGAAGTCGTCATCACCGCTAAAGGCGTACGTAATTCATGGCTAGCAGTCGCGGCAAAAGCTTGTTCGCGCACCACATAGCCATCCAGGCGTTCACAATAACGATCAAAAGAGTGGGCAATCAATCCAACCTCATAGCCTTCATACTCATCAGAAATACGAATATTTCTCACGGTTGGATCCAGATCATGTACCTGTTGGGCTAGTCGGCTAACTGGATTAATGGCGCGACGGGCGATATAAGCGGCAGTGACCATGCTTAGAAACATGATAGTAGCGATGCCCGCGACAAACAGGGTGACAGTAATGTTTTCAAGCTTCTCGACAGAGTTGATGTCAACCGCCAGTATAATACGGCCTTGAGGTGTATCCCTTACGGCGACGTGATAGTGATTGGTACCCACGATGATGTCGTGGTGAAGGCCAGGTCCAAGCCTGGAAAATTCGGTGGGTAAGGGTGGGCAGTCAGGATCAGAGAGTTGATAGAATAGATTGTTCCCGGAAATAGGTAGCTCGGCCGATATTTTTTTTTCCGCTAACATGGCGCTTAGAAGATCGAGTTGGGTGCTGGTGACCTGGTTTAAAGAGGCAATTTCGAATCGGTCTGATGCTTCGTAGAACAGAACCAGAATAGAGATGCTGCCCAAAATAGTTACGGTTAAAAGGCCGAAAACGATTTTGTTTAATAGCCCGCTATTTTTCATCGGTCAGACGGTAACCCACGCCATGGATAGTGTGCAGGAGCTTTTTATTAAAGGGTTTATCTATGGCATTGCGGATGGAGTAGATGTGTACGCGCAGCGGGTCACCATCGGGCAAATCATCACCCCAGATTTTATTTTCAATTTCGCTGCGCGGTACGACCCTGTTGCTAGCCCGCATTAGCATAACGAGAATCTTTTTGGTTGTAGGTTTAATCTCCAGTTGTTTTCCAGCACGTACCACGTCCATTGTTTGTGGGTTGTAAAGAAGATCCCCAACCTGAATGGGCTTATCGGCCACCTTGCCCCCTGCGCGTCGATACAGCGCCGTTAGGCGAGCCTCTAGCTCCAGTAGCGAAAAGGGCTTAATCAGATAGTCATCGCCACCCGACGCATAGCCTTCCAGCTTATTATCGAGCGTGTCGCGGGCCGTCAGCATTAGAATGGGTGTGTCGATACTATTCTCTTCACGAAGCTTTCGGCAGACTTCCAAGCCGTCCATGCGAGGCAACATCAAATCGAGAACGATAACATCGTAGCGATTCGCGATAGCCAGTTCTAGCCCTTGTACACCATCTTCTGCGAAATCTAAGATGTGCCCCTTGGCTTCAAAAAATACGCCAATATTCGCGGCGATATCGCGGTTGTCTTCGATAATTAGGAGTTGCATATCGAGCCATCATAGCGGATAGGAGTAAACAAAAAGTTAATGCACCGGTGGGCTTGTTTTGGTTAAGACAGTACCGCTATGACAGACTCTCTACATAGCGGTAAGGCAAGTATTCCGGTTTCCAGAAGCGCGAACGAACGTATTCGATGAGATCTTTCTCTTGCAGATCCGAACGTGGTGACGAGCCATCTTCCAGCGCCTTGTTAAGTACCCGAGCTGCGACTTGAATACTGGCTTCTTGCAAGATAGACACGGGTGGATAAATCAGGCCTTGGTCCGCGTAATGTTCAGTCGTGAATTCTGCCAGTGCGTAGGCGGATTCCAGTACCATGGCATCGCTGATGCGGTGACAGCGCCCGAGGATGGCGGCGAATCCCAGTCCGGGAAAGATGAAGGCGTTGTTACCTTGTCCTACCGGGGAGGATTGGCCATTAATCATGACATCAGGAAATGGGCTGCCCGTAGCGACAATAGCCTTATCGCTGGTCCAATCCATCAAATCTTGAGGTATCGCCTCGCAGAATGAGGTGGGATTTGATAAGGGAAAGATGATCGGTTGTTCGCAGCTTTGAATCATGCGTTCAACGATGGCCTGGCTAAACAGTCCGGCAACTCCGGATAGCCCAAGGAGAACCGTCGGCTGGGCGTTTTCGACCACCTCCATCAGGTTGGGTATGGGGCCGGATGTTCGCCATTGTTCGGAGAACTCTGGGGGCTGGGCGATCCGGTGCTTGTATTCGGTCTCTGCAATGCGGTCGCGGGTGATTAACCCTCTGCCATCCAATACAAACAATTGCTGACGGGCTTGTTGATCGCTCAGTCCCTCGCGCTTCATGCCCTCAAGGATGGCACTGGCGACACCCACACCACCCGCTCCAGCGCCGACGATGACCACGCTCTGGTCTCGCAAGTGCTCACCTTTTTGCCGGCTGGCGGAAAGTAATCCGGCCAGGGCGACCGCACCGGTGCCTTGTATATCATCATTAAAACTCGGGATGCGATCGCGGTATCGCTCTAGTACGGCAAAGGCCGCATCTTTGGCAAAGTCTTCCCACTGGACGATGGCGCGTGGCCAGCGATTCTGCACGGCGTCGACAAACTTATCGAGGAAGTCAAAATAAGCCTCCCCACGTAAACGAGAGTTGCGCGCCCCAAGATAGAGCGGATCTTCCAGTAAGTCTTTGCGGTCGCTGCCCACGTCCAGATCCACTGGCATCGTATCGAAAGGGCTCACGCCGCCGCCCGCCGTATAAAGCGCCAGTTTGCCGATGCAAATAGCCATGCCACCGTGGCCTTGGTCGCCGATGCCTAATATCGCTGATGAGTCCGTTACCACCATCATGCGAACGTCTTCTTGGCCAGTATTTTCGATCAACTCTTCAGCGCGTTCATCGATATTATCGATGGTAAAGGTTAGGCCGCGAGGCGCTTTATAGAGGGAGCTGAATTGTTGCACGGCCTTGCCTACGGTCGGCGTATAGACGATCGGCAACATTTCTTCCAGATGCCGTTCAAGCAGCGCAAAAAAGACCACTTCGTTACGGTCTTGAGCAGCACGCAGAAAAAGGTATTGCGCGAGATCATCATGCTGCCGCAGATAATTTTGATAGATACGTTCTACTTGCTGCTCGATGGTTGTAACTAAAGGTGGCAGCAGTCCATCGAGACCCAGTTCCTGCCGTTCCTCTGCTGTAAATGCCGTGCCCTTGTTTGCCTTACCTAGGCTTAACAATGCCTGACCGCGCAAGGTCACCACAGCATAGGGTTTACAGCTTTCGTCCAGTTTGTAGTGAAAGTACGGGCTCCAGCGGGCCATGGGGTTTCCTCTTTGTTTATTGTATCGTTAAAAAAACCGTCTCAAGCGGTTGCTTATTATAAAGTATGATCTGCTGGTGGAGTGAAAAATTGCGATAGGGACTATTCTGCTACAGCTTTCAAGCCTAATGATTGATGCTGTGGTTTAGCTTGTGCTTAGGCAGATTAGGATGGCACTTCGTCAAGGATCTGGCTATAGGCCACATAAAGTCGCCATTTATCGCCTTTCTTGTTGGCTGTGTCGGGGAAACAAAGAACGGCATCACCCTTATTCTCCAATCTTATTTTATCTAGCGCATTATACTCGCCGAGCCATATAGCGCAGCGAGATTTAGCTATAGGTCATGTCCATGCTTTCTCATTGGTTGGGTAGCAGCGCATGTAAATATCAAATTTTGTATGGAGAGGCACTTGCAAAACTACGCTATCAAGGGAATATTCTTTAGCAGAAGGCTAAAA
>FXBE01000040.1_pt1 | contig 17872 bp, 15 predicted proteins | sample 5335311 | NCBI WGS metagenome assembly FXBE01 (sample SAMEA103928390, study PRJEB20085) | sediment metagenome | biome: marine biome; feature: hydrothermal vent; material: sediment | place: Atlantic Ocean | collected 2013-08-06T02:46:56 | depth 0.05 m | reverse complement strand
CGATTGGCTTGATTGATGCGCAAAATGATGGCTATGCTTATCTGGCGGTAGAGTAATGTATCGTGGAAAAAGATGATGAGAAAAAACAACAGTGCGAGAAGAGAGAGATAGATTTATCTAAATTATCCAAGCGAACACGAGGGCAGTTGCCCTTGTGGCTGGGTTACAATCTGGGACATTGTATACGTCGCGGTGTCGCATATATAAAAAAGAAGATTTAGCTAAATATCTTCTGGAAAATCATAGCTAACTCGCTCCTTCCCCATAATCTCATCAATCTCATGGCTCTCTACAATCTCCTTTTCAATAAGCGCAAGGGCGAGTTGTTCAATTTTATCCCATTTTTCATCTACTAATTGTTTGGTTCTTTTCTGTGCTTCATCCATCCAAACTAAAAATCTTTTTTCAACTTTTTGACTTAAAAAATAGTTATCAAAAGGCACAATAGCATCCAAGTTAATAAACCCTAGCTTTTTATCCATACCCAAATTTGTGATAGCGGTATAGGTTTGAAGGGAAGCTTCTGAGAGATCGTTGATGGCACCACTATCCATCGCCTTATCTCCTGAAAGTTTCGTTTTTGCCATCTGTCCGGCTAGTAGTACGCAGATATCGTTGAAGATTTCTTCTTTGGTGACATTTGACATCTGGTCATCAGCATTGTACGATACAAATCCAAGCATTTTACTGCGTGGTGCGATGGTGACTTGTTCTATCTTGACATCTGGAAGCAAGAGATAAGAGAGTACGGCATGAGCGGCTTCATGATAAGCTGTCATCTTCAATTCAACTTCTAGATTTTTAATCATCTTATTTTCGATTTTGTGTCCATACTTGATGATATTTATCTGTTCAATCAAAATCTCTTCTGTGATATGTTTTTTCTGTTCTTCGACCACGCTTAGTGCTGCCATGCGACCAAGCCTTTCAAGCTCCAGTGCACTCATCCCTGTGATGTAGCGAACTATGCGTTCGGTGTTGATTTGTGGGTCATGGGGCATTGTCAAAATCTTTTCGATGAAAAATCTTCGAGCCTCTTTATCTAGCCTTGTCACTTCTAGTAAAAAATCTAACTTTCCAGCTGCTGTCAAGATAGGATCAACGGCGTCAAAATCCTCTGCCGTAGCGATAGTAAAAACTTGTGGATTTGAAGCTTCCAGTATCTTCGCGATATCTGCAAAAGAGACATAAGTGATGGTGCCTTGTACGAGTCCTTTGATATCAATATCTTCTAAAAATACAATAGATGGTGCATTTTTTGAGGCTGTTTGATAGACCTCTTTTATATACTCCAAATTAAAAAGTTTTGCACCAGAGAGTTCTAGATATTTCATCCCTGCTTCTTTAGCAAATGCCTGGGCGAGCATACTCTTACCGACATTGGCAGGACCATAGATGAGTAAACCTTTTGGAGGTGGTGTGTTAAATCGTTTTAATTCTTGTGGGTTTTTAATGACTCTGATGATTGCATGTAAACGCTCTTTTGCTTTTTTATGTCCGACAATATCGTCAAATGTTATTTCGGGTGTGCGTATTTGTGGAGATTCTTCTACTTTTTTCTTTGTCATGATAGACCTTCCTCTAGTGATATTTTAGCGTAAAACAGAAATTATAAATGTTACTTGATTTTATCCTTATTAAGGTGCAATGAACTTTTGGTCATAACACATATCATCAAATTTACAGACTATATCATGGTCATAAACAAGCAGTTTTTCATCTTTACCTGCATAGTCATTGTGGTTTAGAAAATGTTTGATGATATTGATACGGGCAGTTTTTTTATCATCTGTATGGATGATGTACCAAGGCGCGTAGATAAACGATGTTTTTGAAAACATCTCATCTCTTGCCTTTGAATAATCTTCCCATTTATCTTGTGCTAGGGCATCAATGGGGCTTAATTTCCATTGTTTGAGAGGATTTGTTTTTCGAGCATTGAGGCGCTTTTTTTGTTCTGATTTAGAGATATCAAGATAATATTTAAAAAAGATAATATTGGAGTGAGTAAGCATCTGTTCAAAGTTGCCTACCTCTTGCATAAATCTTTTATGTTCATCCTTGCTGCAAAAATTCATAACTTTTTCTACACCAGCTCTATTGTACCAGCTACGGTTGAAAAAAGCAATCTCTCCACCTACGGGGAGATGAGGAGCAAAGCGTTGAAAATACCATGACATTTTATCACGATCACTTGGCTTTCCAAGTGCAACAGTACGCGCTTCACGGGGACTGAGATGTTCCGTAAAGCGTTTGATGGTGCCATCTTTTCCAGCTGTATCTCTACCCTCAAAAATAACACATACTTGTAAATTATTGTCAATGACATGTTTTTGAAATTTTACGAGTTGCACTTGTAGCTTATAAAGCTCTTCTTTGTATCTCTTTTTATCCATGATTTCTTCCCAATTTTTCCTCTAGTTTCACAATGTCTTGTACTGTTTTTAGCACGCTGTCAGGATTGAGGCTGATAGAATCAATGTCAAGTTTTACTAAAAATTCGGCTACCTCAGGATAATCAGACGGTGCTTGTCCACAGATACCACTATGTCGCTTGTTTCGTTTGGCTCCTTTGATAGCCATTTCAATCATCTTTAAAACCCCTGGATCTCGCTCATCATAATCAAACGCTACGATTTCAGAATCTCTATCCACGCCAAGCGTTAACTGTGTGAGATCATTGCTTCCTATACTGAAACCGTCAAATATCTGACTAAATTCATCAATCTCGATGACATTATTAGGTATTTCACACATCACATAGATTTTTAATCCATTTTCATGCTGTACTAGACCATACTTTGCCATAGCATCGACGACCCGTCGTCCTTCTTCTACACGCCTGCAAAATGGAATCATCAAAATAACATTATCAAATCCCATTTCATCACGCACACGCTTCATAGCAGCACACTCTAGTGCAAATCCTTCTTCGTATGCAGGATGTGTATATCTTGAAGCTCCTCTAAAACCAATCATAGGGTTATCTTCTTTTGGTTCAAAAAATACACCGCCAAGAAGTGTACTATATTCGTTTGATTTAAAGTCACTCATGCGTACCACACATGGGTTGGGATAGACTGATGATGCGATGGTTGCTACACCTTCTGATAATGTTTTTATGAAAAACTCTTCCATATCTTTGTGTGCAATGCTTAGTTCTAACAGAGTTGCTCTTGTCTTTTCATCCACCTTTTCAGGATGAATTAGCGCCATAGGGTGTGCTTTGATATAAGTGTTGATGATAAATTCCATTCTTGCTAATCCTATGCCATCTACAGGAAGAGAACTGAGTGAAAATGCCATCTCTGGGTTGCCTAAGTTCATCATGATATCGGTTTTGGTTTTAGGAAGCTTACTCAAATCTGTTTTGTTAACATCAAAGGAGAGTTTGCCTTCATAGACATGACCATTTTCACCTTCTGCACAACTGACGGTTATAATTTGACCATCTTTTAATATTTTACTTGCATCGGAGGCACCCACAATAGCAGGTATACCCATCTCTCTAGCCACGATAGCAGCGTGACAAGTACGCCCACCTTTATTGGTGACGATAGCAGAGGCTCTTTGCATAATCGGTTCCCAGTCAGGTGTCGTGATGTCAGCAACTAATATTTCACCTTCTTTAAATGTGTCAAGCTTAGAAGTATCATCAATGATATGTACTTTTCCTTGTGCGATTTTAGTGCCCACAGCGCGACCCGTTACAAGCTTAACTCCAGATTCCTTCATCTGATAAATCTCTAAAATATTGCCTTTTTTTTGAGACTCAACCGTTTCAGGACGCGCTTGCACCATGTACAGTTTGCCATCAATTCCGTCTTTTGCCCATTCCATATCCATAGGCTTAGTAAAACCAGCTTTTTGAGAGTAATGCTCTTCAACTTTTATCGCATAATCAGCCAATACCATCACATCCTCATCTGTGATAGAAAAATGATTTTGTTCTTCTTTTGTGGTAGCAATATTTTTGGTATATTGGTCTGAAAGATTACTTCTATTTAGCGTATCTGTAAAAATCATTTTAAGATGTTTTTTACCTAAACGGCGTTTGAGTACAGTGTGATACCCCTTTTTAAAAGTAGGTTTGTGCACATAAAAACTATCTGGATCAATCGTACCTTGAACAACATTTTCCCCCAATCCATAAGTAGCATTGATAAAAACAACATCTTTAAATCCACTCTCTGTATCGATGCTAAACATGACACCACTAGAGGCTAAATCTGAGCGAACCATCTTCATAACAACGACAGAGATAAGAACTTTAAAATAATCAAATTTATGAACATGTTTATAGTTGATTGAACGGTCAGTAAAGTTAGAGGCGATACAGCGTTTGTAAGCATCAAGCAATTCATCTTCACTCGATATGTTGAGGTATGTTTCATTTTGACCAGCAAATGAAGCTTGGGGAGAATCCTCAGCCGTAGCAGAACTTCTCACTGCCAAGGAGAGCCCCTCTGGATACTCCTTTTTTAACTCTTTATAGCCATTTAAAATCTCTGTTTCTAAATCTTTTGGTAAGGTGCAAGTGTTGACAATCTCACGACAAGCTTTACCCCTTTTTTGTAGCATACTAACATCGTCGGGATTTAAGTCATCTAATTGTAAGTGAAGCTTCTCCCATGCATCGTTAAAATCCAACACATACGCATAGGCATCGGCAGTCACTGCAAAACCATTTGGGACTAGTACACCTTTGTCTGTAAGGTTTTGATACATCTCCCCTAAAGAGGCATTTTTACCGCCTACCTTAGCTACATCTTCTATCCCCAGCTCACTAAACCATTTAATATATTGTTTTTTCATGATGGCTCCTTAAACCAAAAAAAAGTTTATTCCTGACAATTTCTTTTTTGTATATTATATAGGATATTTGAAAAAAAAGTGTTACAAAAGTTGCATGCGTAAAAATCCAATAATCCTACAACTGAACAAGTTTTAGTGTGATGATGCGTGATAGTGCGGCAATTTTATGGGCTCTGTGGGGGAAGAACACAATCAAGAAAGCGAAAATTTAGGGCTTTATAGGAAATGGTGCTTCAGATGAGACGATTTTTTTATTTTCTATCTTTAAAATTCTATCACAAAGTGGAAACATGGCTTCATCGTGCGTTACCATGATGACAGCAACATTTTGGTCTGTCGCTATCTTTTTAAGCATCTTTACTACATCGACAGAGCGTGCAGAATCCAATGCTGCTGTTGGTTCGTCTGCTAATATGATTTCAGGTTTGTTTGCCAGTGCTCTTGCGATGGCAACTCTTTGATTTTGTCCTCCTGAAAGTTGTGCGGGTAGGGCATGGGCTTTATCGGGTATGTCAAAATATGTTAAAAGTTCCATCGCTTCTTTTTCAGACTGTTTTTTAGAGATGCCATTGGTTTGTGGTACCAAAGTGACATTTTCAAGAACACTCAAAAAAGGTATCAGATAATGGGCTTGAAATATAAAACCGATTTTCTCTCGTCGTATCTTTCTGGTCTCTTTGGTAAGCCATTTGTTGTCATAGACTTTTTCATCTCCTAGATATATAGCCCCAGAAGTAGGCTCTTCTACGCAGCCTATCATCATAAGTAGTGTCGTTTTTCCTGCTCCACTTGGTGCTGTGAGTGCAACCAGTTCACCTTTATTTACACTAAAAGAGGCATCATTTATCACTTCAACGAGATTGTTACCAGATCCAAAGTTTTTGACTAAATTTTCAACGCGTATGCTTTCTTTGCTCATATCAACCTCCTATCGCTGCTGCTGGATCTGCATTAATGACTTTTTTGACACCAACAAAAGAAGATAAAATAGAAAAAACTATTACAACTAAAAAAAGTGTCCATGCATCAGGAATTTGTAAAACAACCCGTTTGGGAAATTTGTCATAAATGAGATGTGAAAAAACATTGCCAAATATAAAGGCTAAAAATCCAAGAAGAAGGGTCTCTTGGACAATCATTTTGATAATCATACTATTTGGTATACCGATGAGCTTCATGATAGAAATCTCTTTCATTTTTTCGAGCGTCATCGTATAGATGATAAGTGCAATGATGATGGTAGAAACAGCAACCAAGATAGCGGTAAACATACCTATCTGTTTAGATGCTTTTTCAATGAGGTTTTTAGTCAGTATCTTTTTTTGATCAGCTTTGGTATAGACACTTTTATGTTTATAATCTCTTATCTCTTGTGCTACGCTATCAGGAGAATATCCAGGTTTTAGAGACGCTACAATCGTATTTACCATATGCGAATCGCGGTTGATGATGCCTCTTGCTTTGTCACTTCTGATGCGGTTGTTGGAGTAGGAAAACTGTAGTTCTTGGGCATCTTTGAGGCTGATATAAACCAAAGGGTCACCACCAGAAGAGACGGTACCTTTGGTGATACCCACGACTTTAAAGTCATGTCTACCAATTTTGATGCTTTCGCCTAGTTTATAGCCTGTTTTATCCGTGACTACTATCTCATAATGGCTCTGTTTTAGACCTCTACCAGCTATGATTCTCTCTGGATTGATAGCATTGAAACTGCCATGAGGATCAAATCCCACTGCCACTACACGCACGGGTTTTAAAGATGCGGGAAGTTGGATATTTTGAAATGTTAACGCTTCAGCTTTGTCAATGCCTGCAATAGTACGAAGTGTATCTTTTAAATCTTCATGTACTCTTGAAGCTTCCGCAAAGGGCCCAAGTGTATCCTCTTGCACCACCCACAAGTCAACATTTAAATCATTTAACAACAACTCTGCATCTACAATCATGCCTCGATATACACCTATCATGATAAGAACGATACCTAGTAACATTCCCACGCCCATAGAAGTGACGATAAATTTCCCTAATCCATGTGCAATATCTTTTTGGGCTAAATTAATCATTCGTGAATGCTCATTCCCTCTTTGAGTGTTTTATTGCTGGGTTTTTGTAGCAAAATCTTTGTACTTTTATCAACTCCTGTAATGCCCAACTCTTTTTCACCTCTTGCGATAATTTTCACATTTTGAAAGTGTGCTTTAGCATTTTTGGCTGTCCATACACCTGCTTTTCCACCTTGATACATCAGTGCATAAGAAGGGATTTTGAGGATATTATCGAGATGTTTTGTTGTGATAAATACTTCTGCTTGTTCATTCATAAAAAATGGAATTGGCAATGTATCAAAAGCGATATTTACCTCTCTTTCTCCTGTGATTGCATCACTCTGGGCTACGATACGCTTGACTTTGCCACTAAATGTTTTATGAGGTTGTGAACGAAGTACGATGGTGGTTTTTTCTCCCACTTTGACAGCGCCACTAATCTTTTCATCGATATATGCCCTGATCCAAACGGTTTTTGGGTCTACGATGGTCAAGATACTTTGTGCGGGTGTTACACTTTGGTCTACCTCCGCGCCCTTAGCTATGACATAGCCATCGATGGGAGCATAAATCTTGTAGCGAGAGAGTTTTATTTTGAGTGCTTCAACACTTTTTTTTGCGTGTGTGACTTCTATATGTGCAGAGTTGACATGTGCCTTAGCAGAGCTCAGTTGTGCGCTTATCTTGTCAAAATCTGCTTTGACTTTGTCATACTCCGACTGTGAAACAAAAGATTGTTTTTTTAGTTTTGCATAGCGTTTATAGGTGAGATATGCGAGATTTTTCTGCACTTGTAAGCTCTTGAGCTCTTTTTGTGATGCTTCTAGTTCAGAGATAGCTTTTTTCACAGAGATTTGTGCGCCTGCTAAAAGCTCAGGGATATCAACGCTATCCATAGTTACCAATAAATCCCCTTTTTTGACCCACAATCCTTCATCACTTAAGATTGAGGAAATCTTTCCTCCCATTTGTGCGTTGATAGGATAAATATCTTTGGCACCAACATTACCGATGCCAAATACTTTTACATCAAGAGAACCGACGGTTGGCGAAATAGTAGCATAGGTTGATTTTGGGATATAGACTTTGTTATAAAAGATAAATCCACCGATGCTTACGATGGCAAAGATGATGAAATACTTTAGTAATTTACTCATGATATGTTTCCTTTTAAGTATTGGATACGATTTATCGCTAGGCTTCTTGCGTAGTAGGCTTCAAGTACACCAAGACGCGCATCTAAGAGAAGTGACATTGCATCTAAGACTTCTATATAAGTGGCTAACCCCGCTTTATATCTCGCTTCAAGAATATTTTTTGCCTCATGTGCTGCTTTTTCTTGCGCCTCTTTTGCTTTGATTGTTAGTGCGTATCTTTTGATATCTATTAAAAGCGCGTGTATTTCATCTTTTAATGCTAAAACTTTAGATGCTTTTTTCTCTTTAGCTAATTGTAATGCGACTTGTGCTTTTTGTGTTTGAGCCGTAGTTTTTCCTCCGCTATAAAGAGGGATATTGAGTGTTAATCCTACAAGCTTAGAATCATAACTGTTTAAAGTATCCAAGTGATTGTACGATGCAACCGCATCAAGTGAACCATATCGAGATGCGCGTGCCACTTTGTGAAGCAGTCTATTTTTTTCTATGTTTTGCGTATCTATCTGTAGCTGATAATTTTTTTCTAAAATCTTTTTTTCTGTACTGCTCTCAAATAGATTAGCACTTTTTTGAAAATCATATTGCAATGTCACATCATCGTTTATCTCTTGTGCCATATAAAGTGATAAAGTGTTTTTTGTTTTTTCATAGCTTGCTTTAGCAATCGCCAATTTATCTTTTGCCCCATAGAGAGCAGATAAAAATCGACTTGTATCTGCCTTTGTTTTTAAACCTTGTTTGACAAGTGCTTCTGACTGGGCATAATATGCTTTTTTAGTTTGAAGATCCTTTTTTCTAACGGCTATAGCTTCTTTTTGTACTACCAAAAGAGCGTAAAGTGATTTGACTTTATATGCCATCAAGGCTTTGGCATCTTGGAGTGAGAGTTTGGCTATATCCTCATCTCGTTTGGTGGCTTCAATTTGTGATGATGTTTTAGCAAAATCCCAAATCTTTTGTTTTACATTGACGCCAACATCCCAGCCATCTTCCTCTATCGTGTGGAAAGTACCATTGACTGGAAGTGCATAAGTTTGCAAAGGGTTATAGGCTGCATGTAAATTTATTTGAGGAAGATACGCTGCAGATGCTGCGTTATAATCTTTTTTTGATTGTTCGATTTTGAGTATAAAGGACTTTATATCTGGATGATTTGCCAGCGTTTTGTCGATACTCTCCTGCATCGTGAGGGTTTGTGCATAGAGCGTATTTGCCAAGAGCGCAGCTATAAGTAGTAAGCTTTTATTCATATTCTTTCCTCATTTTCTTTTTTTATTATATAGCTACAATGTGAATTGAATATGAATAATCTTCAGCTACAACCCATCAAATAAAAATTTCTTCTCCCTCTTTAACAATATGCACTTTGTTTGGAAGTTCGGCTTTAATTGCCTTTTTAAAAATCTTTTGTTTTTCTTTTTCTCCGTGGATAAGATATATATTGCCAAGTGTCTCAAAATTTTCCATCCACTCTATCAATTCACTCTGATCTGCATGCGCTGAGAAGCCATTTATAGTATGAATTTTTGCATTGATAAGCACTTTTTCATGATAGAGTTTAACCGACTTTGCACCCTCAACGATTTTTCGTCCTAAAGTCCCATATGCTTGAAAGCCTACAAAGATGACACTATTTTTCGGATTCCAGATACGATTCTTGAAGTGATGTAGTATCCTACCACCGGTACACATACCAGACCCTGCGATGATGATGCAACTCTCTTCTTCATTGATTTCTTTTGACTCGTCTGGCTTTAATGTGTAGTGCAGATAAGGGAAATCAAATACCGTACCATCCCTCTCTAAAATGTCATTACAGCACTTACTCAACTCATCATGATAGAGATTATAAAGGTTGGTGGCACGAATCGCCATCGGTGAATCTAAATAAATCTTACATTTAGGAAGTTCACCTTTATCATAGAGTTGTTTTAAAATACAGAGAAGTTCTTGTGTTCGTTCAATAGCAAAGGAGGGGATTAAAACGCTACCTTGCGAAAGTAGTGTTTCTTGTATGATTTTTTTAAACTCTGCTTCACTGTCTTTGATACCTTTGTGATTTCTATCTCCATAGGTAGACTCGATATATAGCGTATCTGCTTTTTTGACAAAAGTAGGGGATGGTATCACCATGTCATTGTGATTTCCTAAATCACCAGAAAAGACGATATTTTTTTGCTTGCCATCTTCGATAAAATCCACCTCTATCGTCGCAGAATCTAAGATGTGACCAGCATTACGAAAAGTTGCATAAACATCTTTTTCTATAGATATTGGTTCATCATAAGTGGGATGTTGAATTGATAAATTATAGACAGATTTCACATCATCTATGCTATAAAGCGGTGCTGTAACTTTTCCTTCTTTACCACGACGTTGCGCTTTTCTATAATGTGTTTTAAACTCTTCTGCCATAAGATGCGCACTATCTAGTAACACAACCTCTGCTAAGTCCATGGTGGAACGAAGTGCAATAATCCTACCGCTAAAGCCCTCTTTAACAAGTTTTGGAATACGCCCAACATGATCGAGATGCGCATGCGTAATCAGTAATATATCAACTTCTTTTGGATTAAAACCAAAGGGTTGAGCGTTCTTTTCTTCACTTTCGCCTTGAAACATCCCGCAATCCACCATAATCTTTTTGCCACTTTTTAGCGTGAGCAAATGACAGGAACCTGTTACCACTTCTGCTGCACCAAATGATTGCATCATTGCCATGTAATATCCTTTTATTTTTTAATAGATAAAGTCACCATTTTTGATGTCATCTTTAATCTTGTCAAGACCCTCTTGTAAAATATCAGCTAAAATCTTTGCAGCTTCTTTATTGTCTGGCTCTGGGATATCCCAATCAGTAATCTTTAAATTTGCTTTAAAAAGAAACTTGAGCTCTTTTTGAATCTCGCTTTTTCTACTGTGTAACTCTTTTTCTACTGTATCCATATCTTTAATATTCTCCTCTTTTTGATTTAGCCATTGTCCGGCTTGTTCTATATCTTCAAAATATTTCATCTCACCACTCATAAACCAGTTGGAAATCTTGATGCTATATGCTTCCCATTCCTTACTCCCTACAAAGGCTAACTTTGTAAACTCTTTGTTATGTTTGAGACCAAATCTAAAATCATCCCAAGCAGCTTTCATATCCCAGCCATTAAATTCTCGTGCGTCCACCAAAACCTTTATCTTTGGCTCTTTTATACCCACAAGTGCATTTTCGACCATAGGAATCATCTTTTCATAATCTTGATGTGTGAGAGTCCCCTTCACAACAATCTTCAAAAAGAAATCTTCTTTCACATGACTAATTCCCATACTGATACCATGTTCATTTTGCATTAACCACTCCTTTATTTTGATAGAAAATTGTATCTAAAAGCATACGATAAATGTGTGACTAAAGTCGCATTTGTCAAGATCCTTTTATACGCCCTTCATAAAATTTTCTCAACCATCTATCTAGTGGGTTTATCATCTTATAAAACACAGGCACAATCAAAAGGGTCAAGACCATAGAACTCAAAAGCCCTCCGATGATAGATATCGCCATAGGGGCATTGGTTTCAGAGCCTAGTCCAGTCCCAAAAGCTAAAGGCAACATCGCAAATATCATAGCAACAGTTGTCATCAGGATTGGTCGTAATCTTTTCTCTCCCGCTTCTAACAGTGCTGCATCAGAGTTTTTTCCGTGTTGCACGGCATGATTTGCAAAATCCACCAGTAAGACGGCATTTTTACCCACCATCCCCATAAGGAGCATAAAGCCTATCATGACAAAGAGTGAAAACTGCAATCCACTCAAATAGAGTGCAATCATCACACCGATGATACTAAGAGGTAGGGCTATCATGATGATGATTGGTTGTAGGAGTGATTCATATAAAATAGCCAAGATGATGAACATGAGTATCACCGAAAGCCCTAGTGCCTGCCCAAAAGCTTTGCCCGTTTTTTCCATCTCTTCAGCAAAACCTGTAAAGCGGTATGTCACACTAGGAGGCAAGAGTTTATCAATCCCATCTCTCGTATAACTCACAGCACCACCCAAATCAAGTCCAAACAAATCAGCAAATACTGTCACTTGTCTTTGTCTATCAAAGTGATTTATCGTAGCTAGAGAGGTTGATTTGGAAAATGAGACCAATCCATCTAGATAGACGAGTTTTCCATTTGCAGCTTTGAGCTGTAATTTTTTGATATCTTCGATGGAAATTCTATTTTTATCGGCTACTCTTAGTGTGATGTTATATTGCTTACCTTTCTCTTGGAAGTGAGAAATCTCTATATCACTTGAAAAGGCAGTTGCGATAGCTTGAGCAATTTGTGAAGCAGAGATGCCGAGGCGATTGGCATTGGCTCTTTTGATGTTGATATCTATCTCTGGTTTTCCATCATCAAGGTTTGTATCTACATCCATAAAACCTTTTTTTGCTTTGAGATAGTCGCTTAGTTTTTTGGTGGCGACTTTCAAATCCTCAAAAGAGTCAGATTTTAACACGATTTGATAAGGCACAGAGACACCAGCACCTTTGATAGTTGGTATCGCAGCAGCGGTGATAAACATATCCTTTTTAAATACTTCAAGCTTTTTTCTAAAGTTTTGGATGACCTCTTCTTGATTGAGCGTTCTATCTTTTCTATCGTTTAACTTGACATAGATTTTTGATTTGTGTTTCTCTTTGGCGCTGTTGTAACCTACACTGAGGACGGTATAAAGTACATTTTTGTCAGCTTGTACCATCTTTTCTACAGATTTTGATTTTTTTATCATCTCTTCTAGGGATACACTAGGATTGGCTTTGATAAATATCTCAAACTCTGCTTTATCTTCTTTTGGGATAAAATCCATACCGATTTTCGGAAAGAGTGAAAGTGAAGCAAAAAAGAGTCCAAATATGACAATCAAAGTGATGATTTTAAATCTCAAAACCACTTTGAGCGTTGAGGCATATATCCGTTCTAAAGCTTTAAAAAATGGCTCTGTGATGTTATAAAACCAACTCTCTTTTTTCTTTAAAACCCTTGCGCTTAAACTAGGGATAAAACTAAGTGCCACCGTATAGGAGATGATGACCGCAAAGCCAACGGTCATAGCAAATGACTCAAAAAACTTCCCAACAATCCCACTCATAAATGAGACAGGGACAAATACCGCCAAAAGCATTGCTGATATCGCTAAAATAGTAAACGCCATCTCTTTGACACCTTCTACAGCAGCGTCAAACTTATCCATACCTTCTTCAAGCTTTTTGTAGATATTTTCAACCACAACGATAGCATCATCGATGATGATACCGATAGAAAGTGTAAGCCCGATAAGCGTCATCTTATTTAAATCAAATCCCATATAATCCATCAAGGCAAAAGTACCAAAGATAGAAGCTGGGATGGAGAGGGCTGAAACGAGTGTAATGGTCATATTTCGTAAAAAAACAAAAATGATAACAATCGCCAAAAAAGCACCATAAATAAGGTCAAATTTCACATGTTCTAGGGAATTGATGATAAAGGGTGAAGTGTCATTGATCGCTTTTATCTCGTACTTATCTCCTGCCATTTTTTTAAGGGAGGGCAAAGTGTCTTTGACTTTTTGTACGATATCGATGGTGTTGGTGCCTGAAATCTTTTGTACCTCTAGCATCACACCCTCTACACCATTGTAAGAAGCATAACTTTTTGCATCACTGAGGGTATCTTTGACAGTCGCTATATCTTTGAGTTTGATATCATCTTTTATCATGATGTTTTCAAGCGCTTTGACACTTTGTGCGTCGGCTTTTGTTTTGAGGGTGAATTCTTTGGATTTTGAGATGAGTTTACCGCCACCTATCTTGACATTTTCACGAGCGATGATTTGGTTGAGTTCGCTGATAGTGATGCCATATTTGTTGAGTTTATTTGGGTCTGGGAAGATTTTTATCTCTCTATCTCGATAGCCCGTGATGCGGATAGCACCCACGCCATTTATCTTTTGGATAGTGGGTTTGACTTTTTCATCAGCAAAGAGCATCAGATTTTTTATGCTATCGTTTTTGGCTGTTAAAAAGATATTTATGACAGGTGCACCACCGATATCTAGTTTGCTTACTAGTGGTGTTTTGGCATCACGAGGTAGTAGCACCGCAGCTACTTTATCTCTAACATCATTGGTCGCTTCATTGATATCTCGCTCCAAGAAAAATTGAATTCTTACGATACTCATTCCCTCTGAACTAGAAGAGATGATTTTGTCTATGCCTCCAATTCTTGAGATAGCTTCTTCTATCTTGTCTGTTACTTGAGATTCGATAGTGCTAGCATCGACACCAGGATACGCCGTAGCAACGGTGACCATCGGAAAATCTACTTTAGGAAAGAGAGCTGATGGCATGGATTTGAAACTCATCCAGCCAAATATCACAAGCGTGATGACATACATCAGCGTCGTAATGGGTCTATTTATGGCTAATTTATACATCTATTTTTTCTCTTTGGTGATAATTGTACCGTCGCCAAATAGACCAACGATAAAATCTTTGGCTTTGACTTCTGCCTTAATCTTTCTTTGCTGTGCGTCAATGGTCGGATAGATTTTGCTGATAACCCCTTGGTAAGTGACATCACTACCGTCTATTTTATAAGAAAATGTATCGCCTACTTTAACATCAGTCCAATATTTTTGGTCAAACTCCACAAGTAGTTTTCTATCATGATGGCTTTGGATTTTAAAGACCGTTCGTATCATAGCACCACTGACAGCATCGCCAACTTCAATAGCCTTGTCATAGATGATACCATCAAAGGGAGCTTTTAAAATAGTTTTGTTGAGTAGGGCTTGTTTATAAGTGAGTTGGGCTTTTGCATTGGCATACTTAGAAGCAACTTTATCAAGTTGAGATTGGTCTATGATGGCTTTGACTTTTTTGTGTCTATCATAATCTCTTTTGGCATATTTTAGGGCAGTTTTTGTGATGTTGAGAGAAGCTTTGTAATCATCATTTTGTAATTTTGCGAGTACATCACCTTTTTTCACGACTGAACCGATATCGACTTTAACCGCATCGACGATACCACTACTAGAAAAGGCGAGATTGGCACTTTTGTCTGCTTGGACGGTAAATGTGGCATAAATCTCTTTGGCTTGGGCTGTTAGAAATACGAGTGTCAATAGTATAAATATTTTTCTCATTTGATATAATCCTTGATATTTTTATTTGCGATGAAGTAGTAGTCTGCTTTTGCGATTTCAAAGGCATTTTGTGCTTGTTTAAATCGTGCTTGTGAAGCAGTTTTTTGACTCAAAGCATCGAGGTAAGTGACTTGATCGACAATGCCTGCATCAAACTTGGCTTTGATACTTTTATAGACACTTTGTGCGGCTTGTTTGGCACTTTGTGCACTTTGGATGTTTGATTGGGCAGTTTTGAGTGAGGCTAGGGCTAGTTTGTAGCGGATTTTTTCTTGTTTGATTTGGAAATTTATCCTCTCTTGTAAAGCTTTTTTTTCAAGCATGAGGGCTTGGGCTTGTTTGTTGATACTTCCTTTGTCAAATAGTCGCATATGTGCGGTTAGGGCTATCTTGTTTTGTTTGTCAATCTCATCAATACCAAATTTTTTCAATCCCTCATCACGACTATAATTTGTATATCCATAGCTATCTTCAAGCCGTATATTTGGATAATACGCAGCATGGATTGCTCTTGCTTTTTCTTGGAGTGAGTGTGCTTTTTCTTGCATGGATTTGATAGCTTCACTAGGTGTATATTTTAAAGTTTGGGGATTTATGAGTGTTGCATCTTCAAGCACCCCAAGCGCTACGCCACTTTTAAGAGAGAGATAATTTTCAACAGTTTTGATATTTAATTTGAGTGACTCTAACGCATACTTGTTTGCATCATAAGCAGCTTGGAGTTTATCGACATAATCTTGTGCTGCTAAACCTGCTTTTTTAAACTTTTTTATCTTTTTTATGTCTGCTTGTAGTTGCTTTGATTTTTCTATCAATGCTAGGGCTGAAGCTTCCATACTTTTGATATGAAAAAAGTCTTTGACGATATCCAAAGCGACACTTCTTTGTGTGTAGCGTAAATCATATTGACTCGCTTTATAGGCACTTTTTTTATCTGAGACTTGGGCACTTTTTCTAAATCCATCAAAAAGATCTACACCAGCCTTTGCATAAACATTGAGCGTATTGCCTGCTTGAAAAGGGGAATATTTATCAAAGCTCACATAAGCAGCACCCACATCAACAGTCGGATAATAAGTGCTTTTTTGTGCATCTAGCTCTTGTGCTTTTGCTTGTAAATGATATGTTGATGCTTTGATGATATGATTTGTCTGTTGTGCGGATTCTATCAGGGCTGTCAAGCTTTGGGCATATATCCATGCAGGTAGCGTTAAAGTTGCGATAATTTTTTTCATTTTTTCACCTCTATGAGTTCAAATAGTGTATCGATATACAAATCTATCTCTTTTTTGACATCATCAATTGCCTTGGTTGCAACACTTGTTATAAAAAGTCCCTCTACTGTGGCAAAAAGACCATTGGTAAAATTTGTGGCGATACTGAGAATCTCTCCTCTCTCAATGCCTTCTTTTAAAAGTTGTTCAAACCATTGATGATAAGTTTCAAAGCAAGTGGTTTGAAAGTCAATCATCTCCTCATTTGGATGTGTTAAAGAGATAGAGATAAATTCTTTATAAAGTGCGCGTAAAGCTTCATCTTCTTGAGTGTAAAAAAAATTGAAAAATACTTTGATTTTCTCTTTTGTAGAGCTGAAATTGGCGAGCTCTTGCTCTTTTTTGGCATTGTGTTCTTTCATCATGATAGTGACAATTTCAAATACGATATCTTCTTTGTTTTTGAAATAATCATACATCGTTCCTTTACCAACTCCTGCAGCTTTTGCAAGCTGTGAAATTGTCAAATCTCTGATGCCATAGGTGGTAACAAGTGTCTTGCAAGAGAGCGCAATATCTCTTCTTTTTTGAACTTTATCTACGATAATTGCCATCTGTAACCTTTATAATCATTATGACTGACCGTCGGTCATTTAAAGGTAATTATAATGGATTGTTGCTTTATGTGCTCTTAACAAAGTTCCTTTTTTACAAGAGGAAGTAACTCTTTTTCTATCAACTTAAGGGTTTTTAGAGGTGCCCATTATTAACATATGCTATAATACACCACTAAATGATTTAGGATATTTTATGCAAAGAAATTTTGATGTTATCATAGAAAAAGACCAAGATGGATTTTATGTGGCAAGTGTGCCAGTTTTGAAGGGGTGTTACACACAGGCAAAGTCGTTAGATGTCCTGATGGAGAGGATAAAAGAAGTTATAGAGTTATGCCTAGAGACACAAGACATTCCCAGTACCAATGACTTTATCGGTGTTCAAAGAGTAGCTATCTCAGCATGAGTGAGTTTCCATCTGTATCTGGTAAAAAACTTTTGAAATTACTCAAAAAAGAGGGTTTTGTTGTTATCAGAGTCAAAGGTAGTCACCATTTTTTAAAACACGAAAATGGAAATTGTACCACTATACCCATGCATAAAAATGAAAATATAGGGATAGGTTTGCTGTTAAAAATATTAAAAGATTGTGATATTACAAAAAAAGAATTTATAGACTTGATGCGTTAAGTATAAAGGTAGGGAAATTTATGACAAACCAAACCGCTAGAGTCTTAGAGTTGTTAAAGCGCTTTAACAACAATCAAAAAGTTTGTATATCAAATCTATCTTGCGAGTATCTTTGGGATGGCAAAAGTGAAAAAACGATACGACGGGATTTAGATGTCATCAAGTCAATATTTCCAGAATCTTTTGAGTTGATACGAGGAGAGAAGGGTTGCTATAAAGC
>FXBE01000039.1_pt1 | contig 17949 bp, 20 predicted proteins | sample 5335311 | NCBI WGS metagenome assembly FXBE01 (sample SAMEA103928390, study PRJEB20085) | sediment metagenome | biome: marine biome; feature: hydrothermal vent; material: sediment | place: Atlantic Ocean | collected 2013-08-06T02:46:56 | depth 0.05 m | reverse complement strand
CAACAGAGGAATTAACAAATGAAACTCCGTAAGTACCAAAAAGAGGACTTCAAGGTCCTCAAGAAGTCACCACACCAACACCAACTCTTCGGAGCAGCGACAGGCTATGGAAAAAGTGCCATCATCTTCAACCTCGTAAAGCGAGAGATCAAGAAGGGTGGTCGTGTGCTCATCATTGCACCACGAAGGAAGCTGGTGAAACAGCTGGCTGACACAGTAGAGGCATTCTATCCATCGGTCATCATGGGAACAGATACCGTGTATGACAAAGAATGCGATGTCTTTGTTGCATCAACCGCCACACTTCACAGACGGCTAGAGAAGCACAAGCGATCCTACCTGGGTAACATCACCCTCGTCCTGATCGATGAGGTACATATTAACTTCGGTGCCGCATCAATGCAGAATGTCGTGGATCTCTACTGGAACAAGGCACGATGGGTTGGCTTATCTGCTACCCCTGTGGATGCTGCCGGGTATCGCCTTGAGGGTTGGGACGATACCTACTACAAGCACCAGACAAAAGATCTCATCAAGATGGGATGGCTGACAGAACCCAAGGTCATGGTTGCAGAGACACCAGAAGGTCTGGAGAATGTTGACATCGTAGGCGGTGAGTTCAACGAGTCACAGCTCGGTGAACTAATGGGTGAGGATGCACGTGTAAAGAATCTGTACACACTTTGGAACAAGTACGCTACCGACAGGAAGACAATGATCTTTGCTGTTAACATCGCACACGCAAACATCATCTACGAGGACTTCATCTCGCATGGTGTTGCAACAGCCATCGTTCACTCGGATCTCGATGAGACAGATGAGGAGGAGAGCCTGGTTGACTTTAAGAAGGGCAATGTGAATGTCCTTATTAATGTCGGTAAGCTCACTGTCGGCTTTGATGAGACCTCGGTTGATGCATTGATCATTGCAAGACCTACCCAGTCCCTGCGACTATTCTTGCAGATCATTGGCAGGGGACTGAGAATTCACAAGGGTAAAGAGGATTGCCTCATCATTGACATTGCAGGTACTGTAGAGAAGCATGGATACCCAACAATGCAAAGAGACTTTAACCGCAAGAGACCTGCACGATCCGAGAGGGAAGACCCTGAGTACAAAGACCTTGAGTGTCTTGACTGTGGTTATGAAACGCAGATGCGAAACTGTCGCAAGGAGACCTATGAGACCGCAGATTACATCACCAAGACCTGGTACTGTCCGAACTGCGAGGGTATTATGAAGGAGACAGTTGAGGAGACCAAGGAGATAGAGCGTCTTAAGCTTGTAGCAGACTATACCAACACGGACAAGGTACGCAACGAGGACATAGAAAGGTTTATACATGAACTTGCATCTGCCAAGGGATACAAGGACGGCTGGGTGTGGCACGTTGCCAAAGAGTACCGGGAAAGCCCTGAATACCGAGAGACCATCAAGCTTATCTATAACAAATACACAGCAGGAATGGCATCTTTAGAAACTTCTGTGAGAAATATATGCAAGTTAAGGTATCTTTGAGTAAACATATGTCATACTACAGAATCAAAACACAGAAAGGCTTTAAGATGACATACACAGAACTTAAAAACCTCATCGCCTTCCGAGGTGACATCACAGTAAGAGATGCAGCGCGGATCATGGCGGTCCGCAAAGACCAAAATCAAGACAAAACCAAAGGAGAGAAGAGAATGTTAAGTAGAGTACAAGCACAACTCGACAAGATCGAGAGTATGCATTATGAAGGTGTCAACGCTGACGCCTTGAGAGAGATGGACTTCCAGGAGCTCAGAGACCTGATAGAAGAGGCTGTCGAGAGGATCGATCAGATCAAAGATATTTTAGAAGAATCTAAATAGAGCACTCTACGGAGTGTTTTGTTGTGGATTTTGTCACCCACTAAATAATAAAATGACAGAAAGAAAACACAATGAACGCATTAGTAGCCGCATTAAAACGTAACGACAGAGTCGCAATCACAGCAGAGGTACTTGAAGTACTAGGACACAGTGACAGAGCAGCAGAAGCAAGAACAGCAACGAGAGCCACAGTAGCATTCTTTGACAGAGCCTTCAAGGGTATCACAGATCAGGAAGCAGCAAAGGTTGATGAAGCAAAAGAGGCAATCAATGCGATTGTTGATGAGGACATTTTTACTGACATCGAGAAGGCCATTGCCAAAGGTAAGGGTAAGAAAGCACTCAAGCTTATCAAGGCAGCGAAGAAAGAAGGCTTCGGTGGGTCAGTACTTGAAGCATTAAAAACACAAGCAAAAGGACTATAAGATGTCAAAAGTAGTAAGCATAACACCATTGGTACCGGCAGCAGAGTTCCCAACAGCAAACCTACCTTTCGGTGTAGTAAGCGGTGAGGGTGTAGACAACTACGGTAAAGACGGCAAAGAGTACACAGTAGCCATTGCCCTTGGTAAGGAAGAAGCGAATGCATTTAAGAAAACAGTGATTGACTTTTGGAATGCAAACAAGGATGGCAACAAGAACGATAAGCCAGACAACTTCGACACGATGGTGAAAAAGAAAGACGGTACATACAGATTGTACGTCAAGAGTAAGACTCAGTTTGAGTCAGGGGATCCAATTGTGATACAGCTCTTTGATGCACATAAATCACCACTTGATCCTGAGAAGTTCGGTAAGTTTGGTGGAGCAACCGAAGGTCGTGTTGCAGTAGGTCTTGGTATCTACAGCAGTGGTGGTAAACCTAAAGGTGTATCACGTTACATTAAAGCTATCCAGATCACTGAGTTCGCACAGGGTGGTTCAGATTCTTCTAGTCTCTTCGGAGAAGAAGAGGGTTCAGATCTCTCTGGCGCTGCTGACTTTAAAGCAGAGCCTAAGAAGAAAAAGAAGAAGAAGAAGAAGTAGGTTCGTAGAGTGGCTCCTGGAAGGGTAGCCACTTTATCGAGTCAATTATGAAAGGATCAAAATGAAACACACATCAACATACTTGTACGACATCGATCCGTTGGTGTTTAAGAACATGAAGTACGAAGAGGCGCTGCACTTTAAGATCAAGGCAGCCAGAAAGATGATGAAGAAACTGGCAGTCAAGAAAGACCCTGCCGATATTCACCGTTACATGGCAGCGGAGAATGCAATACAATTTAACGAGAGGCTTCTGAATGAACTATGAAAAACTGATCAAGAAGTTAAGGGAGCGGATGAACTTCATTGCTGAAGCATCGCTCGAGGATGACAAACTCAACACCGAGTTTGTCCAACTGCAGATCGCGATCTCAGCGATTCATAAAATATTGAAGGAGAAGAAATGAAAATTATAATTATGGACATTGAGGTTGCGCCCAACAGGGCAATGGTTGGGTTCATGGATCATGCAACAGGTAAGATCACTCAGTTCCAACATGACGAGAGTAATGCTATTGCATCATTCATCAATGGTCATCAGTTGGTTGGGTTCAACTCTAACTCCTATGACGACATCATCCTCTCATTGATGGTTCACGGCTCAAAGGCAAAGAAGATATACAAGACATCCTTTGACCTCATCGATGGTGATGGCAGGCCATGGGACTATAGTGATATTCGATGCATAAGATCCATTGACCTCATCGAGGTAGCACCAGGTCGGGCAGGTCTGAAGCTCTACGGAGCAAGACTTAACACCAAGCAGATACAAGACCTGCCATATGACCCACACGCAAAGCATAACAAGAAGATGTGGAACAATGTATGCAAGTACAATCGCATTGACCTTCAGGTGACCAAAGAACTGTATGACTTTCTACAGCCACAGCTTAAGCTGCGAAAGACCATCGGCCAACAGTATGGTATTAACGTGATGAGCAGATCGGATGCACAGATCGCAGAGGACATCTTCAGGAAAGAATTGAAGCTTACCAGGACGCAAACCACCTATAAACCAAACGAGATCTTATACAAAGCACCCGAGGGTGTCACGTTCAGACCTGAGCTGGTGCAACGCATCGAGGATACTGTGATCAAGGTTGGAAAGTCAGGCTCACCATTGATACCTGAGTGGCTGAAGGATGAGGTAATCACCATTGGTGAGACCAGGTACAACATTGGCCTTGGTGGGCTGCATAGCATGGAGAAGTCACAGGCGGTCACAGGACACCTTGGGAACGTAGACGTAGCCTCTATGTATCCCAGCCTTATTATCACGCTAGGATTGTATCCTCAGCACCTGGGTAAGGACTTCCTGAGAATCTACACGAACATCAGAGACAGGAGGATGAAGGCAAAGCACTCTGGTGACAAGGTGACCTCCGATGTATTGAAGATTGTTTTGAATGGTAGCTACGGAAAGTTCGGATCTATCTACTCATTCCTCTACGCTCCAGACCTCATGCTACAAGTAACATTCACAGGTCAGTTGTATCTGCTTCAACTCATCCAGGCATTCGAGGATAATGGCATTAAGGTGGTCTCTGCAAATACAGATGGCATCGAGTACATTAACACTAAAGAAGATCTTGCAAGAAAGCTAGTAAAGGAGTGGGAACAGCAGACCGGTTTGGATATGGAGTTCGGTTATTACGAGGGACTCTTCAGCCGTGATGTCAATTCCTACATTGCAAAGTATGATGGATATGTAAAGTCCAAGGGTTTCTATGGTGAGCCAACACTCGCAAAGAATCCTGAGTACCCTATCGTTACCGAAGCAATCCGTAAGTTCATCCAGGATGGTACACGCATCAAGCATACTATTGCGAACTGTCAGGACGTATCGAAATTTTGCACATCAAGAACTGTACGAGGTGGAGCATTGTGGACAGATGAGGTCTTCCCAAACACAGAGGAGTATGATGCATATATCAAGCGTGTTCCGTTCAAGCAGAACAAAGCCCTTGAGAAGCGTAACGAGACAGCACAGAAGGCATTCATATCAGATGACTGTTACCTGGGTAAGGTGGTGCGTTTTTACTATAGCAAGAAGGGTGCTCCAATGTACTACAAAGAGAGTAAGAACAGGGTGCCAAAGTCAGAGGGCTGCCGTCCGATGATGAAGCTTAAGAAAAAGATACCAAAGGATCTCGACTATGACAAGTACATAACCTTGGCGAAGAAACACATAAAGGAATTAGGATTATGAAGAAACGACACATAGCACTGGATGCAGATTACCTCATCTTTGAGACAACAGAGGACAAGGGTTCCACCGGGAACTACTTTGAGGTAGAGACAGGACTCAATGGTGGCAGCGAGTATCAGAAGCCATTGAAGCCCTACAAGAAGATACTGAAGAAAGCTATTGCAGAAGTAGTGGATGAGATTGCAGCAAACCTTCCGGGCGAAGTGAGCGGCAAGGTCAAGGTGATCTTCTCAGACCCCAATGGGAATTTCAGATATGACATCTTCCCAAACTACAAGAACAACCGCAAGGGTTCAAAGAGATCCAAGATGTTCTATCGTTTGCGTAAGTGGGCTCATCGTAAGTACGGCTACGAGGATGGTGTTGAGGCAGATGACGTTGTTGCATATTACGTCAGAGAGAAGGGATGGATAGGTGCATCGTTCGACAAGGATCTCCTCAAGGGTGTACCCGGTACATGGTTTGACGTGTATCACTTAAGAAGATTCATCACAACCACCACCAAGAAAGAGGCTGCTCACTTCAACCTGCTGCAGACGCTAGCAGGGGACAGTACGGACGGAATCAAAGGCATCCCAAGGGTTGGTATGAAGACGGCAGAAAACCTGCTCAGATCCAACGGAGAGAGCTGGGAAGGTGTGGTTAAGTCATATCTTGATGCAGGTCTTACAGAAGAGGATGCTATACTAAACAGGAGATTGATCGGGATGGATCAATGGACCAAGAAGAAAGGATTAAAACTATGGAAACCGAAAAAAGACAAGTAGGCGGCGATCATTATGTAAAGCATAGGATACAACCTTGGAGTATTATTGATGCGTACGATTTAAATTATTACGAGGGCAACATCCTCAAGTATTTACTCAGATCAAAAGAGAATCGCGTAGAGGATCTCCAGAAGCTTATCCACTATGCTGAGAAGGAGATCAGTAACCTAAACAAAATAAATAAGGAGCCTTTAAGGTTTACTTAGGTAATATACAATACTTAAATATAAAGGATAGAATATGAGATTGACTGAAAAAAAAGTTTTAAGGTTTCTAGAGAATTATGTAGGTTTTGCGTTGGCTTATTTTGTATTAGGCTTCATATTCCAATGGCCGTACATAGGTACCGTGCTGTTAAGCACGTTCGCTGTGACCCTTATTGTGGTTGCGATTGTGGAGTACCTTGGCCGCCACCCATCGCCTGATCAGTAAGCTTCTCCAGGAGTGATCCTGGATCCTCCCCGCTCTCCATAGACATCCTCCTAGCGGTTGATTGCATCTTATGTTTTACCACCTTCCGCATCAACCCTTTATCCTCCTGCATTAGCATAGCCTTCGCATTAGCATCAAACTTCTTGGTGATCTCCCTTAAATAGCTGATCTGATCTTCCACGTATAAAGACTTATATTCTTTGGATGAGATAGCACTGCGCATTATCTCTCTGAACTCCTTGGTCCTGGCCAGTTTCATAAACCTATTCTGCTGCTTCGGTGTCAGTTCAACACCGTCAAGTTTCTTAGGCGTGCCTGGTATCGCAGACCTTCCTGTCTCTTTTGCGATCCTCAGCAGCTCAAGGGCAGTCGGACTCTTTTCAGGTGATACGAAATCCCAAGGAATGAAGCGGTGCTTAAGAGGTACCGTTCTTCCCAGGCTGTCTACGATCTCTGCACTATTACTATCCAACACCAGCATACGCTCTTTCCAATAATCCCTCACACCGGCTTCCATTGTTCTGTTCTGCTTCACCAGCTGCTCAAAGTTCCTTCGCGCTCCTGAGAAAGGTGTGAAGGCATTGGTAGTATTCTGTACCCATCGTTCTGCATACCCGCCGCCTTTTGTGAAGGCGTCCATCACCTGGCGTACGCCGGTCATAAACGTCTTGTTGATCGTGTTCTCTCCGACCGCAACGACGAGCGTGCTGGCAAGCTCAGTGTAGATATCCATCTCCTCAGCTGTAAGATCCCGCATCTGCCCATCCTGCATGAGTGCACCGAGGTCTGCTGCCATACCGAAGATGTAGCTGAACGGCTCCATCCTATCCATAGGGATGTAGGTTGGTTTCCCCTTCTCGTCACGTATAACAAAGCTCATAGGCTCCCAGCCTGCCTCCTGCTGTGCTTTACGAATATTAGGATCCTTACTATAATGCCCTGTGATCATACCCTGGGTTGCCATCGTGGTAAGTCCGACACCCATCATGGTACCGGTGGTCATCTTACTCAGTGCTAGCTGTCGTCTTCTCCCTCCGGCCTGCATATCTTCTTTAAATGTTTTAGTGAATCCTGCAAGAGGTGTCCTCTCCAGGAAGCCCTGCTTTAGAAGGTTTGCCGGTGTCTTGAAGAACGGTACCACCAGCTTGGCTGCACGATTCTCTCCGATCCACTCCTGACCCTTCTTACCCCAAGGCCCCAGATCTTCCTGGAAGGTCATTATCTTGCCGTCCTCTTTTGCTCTGGTCTTCATCTCCTCGGTAGGGTTCATAATAAGGTCTTGGAGTACCGCCTCGGCCTCGTCATCTGTCAGGTTGAGGTTGCGCTGCTGGAAGCGTGTACGCGACCAGGCCTGACCGGCAATACTCATCTCCTCTGCAATGTACTTGTTAAATGCATCCGTCCCGCCCATGAGGCGCTCGGTCGGAGAGCGGATGATACTACCTATCATATCAACCGCCTTACCACCGCCCAGGTTCTCGCTGGTTATTGCAGGGTCATGAAACTGGCTGTCAAGCTTATCGACATCCCCGTACTTCTCGGCAGACTTCATGGTCTTGCCGGCAACAGTAAATGCCTCTCTCCATGCGGTGGTCAACCCAAAGAGCTGAGCCTGCCACTCATCCCTGGCAATGACCTCTGCTGCATTGTTTGACCCTCCGCCGAACAACCCACCTACCGCCGTATCAAATACATGGGCGCCGGTTCGTATAGAAGAGCCTGTGAAGTTTACGATATGGGTTTTAATCCCAGACAGGATACCGTTGATGAAGACCTCATAAGCAACATCGAATGTCTTCTGTAGTTTATTAGGTCCTGTTGCTTCGATGATCCTTGCAGCACCTCGTATATCGTCTGCCATAGAGAGAGCCACTGCCCTACCCTCGAGGCTCACGCCGTTCTGTGACTGTGCCAGGGCCATCGCCATATTCTCAATGTCGAACGCTGCATCGCCAACCTTCGGGTCAACTCCGTGTGCTCTCAAGGCTCTACCACTCTCAGCCCGACCACCCATAAAGTTAGAGTACATCGCTTCCCATGTACCTATCCTCTCCTGGAACTCAGCACGTTCTGCATCACCCATATCCGGGAACTTACGAGCCATAGTCCCAATGTCTTCGCCCAGTAGGTACATCATCTGCTTCGCAGCCAGGACCTCTTCAGGTGCCAGAGCTGTGCCCGGCTCCATCTTAAGTACTTTCTCCATGAAGGCAGGATCCGCGCGGAGAATATCCGCCATCTCGTACAGAGCCTCATCTGCCATCTTACCACGCCTCTGATCATCTACCTTCGACGCGATCACATCTGCCATACTTGCTACGATCTTGGTCACGTCCGTGTCCGGCATTGTCTGGAAGTTAAGCTGGTGACTGTCGCTGTCGCTCCATGTGTAGCTCTGGACCTCTTCAACGCGTTTTGCTACCTCATCCGGCGTAAGCTGTGTATCAGGGATCTGCTCAGGTAGTGGTGCCTGCGGTTCTGCTATCGCAGGGTTTGCCTGTAAGGACTGTGTAAAGTCTGTACGACCTTCAGGGTTAGGCTCGACATTATGCAGACCTTTCATCTGCTTAAGGAACTTCCGCACTAGGGTAGTGCTTAAAGAGGCTTCAGGTGCTGAGGCTTGCCCTACTACCTCTTTGGGTGCGGTCGCCGTCTCTGTGGCCTGTTCTGTTGCAACCTGCTGTACGTCCTTTTGTCCCTGCTGAGCACTGATACTAATACCAAGTCCCTGAGCCAGCTCTTCGGCTCCTTCCACGGCTTCACTTACCGGCATATCCGCCACCTGCTCTACAACATCACCTACAGTAGGCTCATCAGTTTTTGGTATCATCTATCGACCTCCTATCAAATTATCAACACCTGCAGCTACTGCTCCAAAACCTTTCTGTAAGACCTTTGGCGCAGCAGCTCCCAGTGCACCTGCTGCTGCAATTTCACCAGTGTCATATCCCTCTCGTAGGCCTACATCCTGCTCTGTGTTCTGCAGCAAGGCAGTACCGCCAGCGGCATAAGCGGCGCTCTCAGTAGATGCCAAACCCATCTTGGACAGAAACATCTTTTTAAATACTTCCTTCACGCCCTGCTTTGCAGCTACCTGTGCGCCTGTTGCAAAACCCATTGACCCGATCGACAGGTATGTAGACGGATCAGACAGCAGCCCTGCTGCGACCCTGCCTACTCCTCTGGCATCGATCTCTTTCGCCTCATACGCTTCCAGAAGATATGCCATAGACGCCATGGTAGTTTCATCAGCTTCGTTGTAATCCATCGTAGCCGCAATAGCCGCAGGGACGTTATAGTTCACCTGACCTATGTAATCAAGGGCATAGGAAGCTACCTCGTCATCGCTCATAAAGTCAAATTCATCCGAATCACGAAACTTTACAATGTTCCTTGCCGCCTCCTGAAAGTAAGGATCGGCCCGTAGTTCGTTCTCTGTGAAAGACTGCTCATCCGCCTTGATCTTCTTCGCCTGCTCCAGCAGGTTTGTACCCCTCATCTCAGAGTTTGGGAGAGGTGAATGACCTACCACAGGCTCAAACCTGAACTGCTTGATCTCCCTGGTACTTGTACTGTCTGCCGGTGCTTCAGGTATTGGTGCAACCTGTGGCTGCTGCTCTGCTACTTCATTTTCCATCTTAATTCCTTAATGCTTCTGCTGCCCATCTAGGCATATAGCCACCGCCTGTTGCCGTACCACCTATATAAGACCATGATGCAGGATTCTTCCTGCGGTCAATATGAATGGTATTATGACCGATACCAAAACCCTTAAACCCTGCATTCCTGAAGTCACGTATGATCTGCTGCTTCTCGGCAATACTCCGGCCTGTCCATGTAACATCCAAAGCGTTCCCGTGCAGGTGCTGTGACTTCTTTGCTCCTCCGCCGGCTGTGGCACGATACCCATCCTTCACACCAAGGCCGTACTTCTTCATGATCGGGTACGCCTGCCTTTTAACATCATCCCGCACATGCTCAAGATCTACATCCTTACCTGTGATCATCGGAGTATAACCTAGCTTCTTAGCCTGCTGTACAGTACCTGAAGTATCCATATAGTTTGCAACTACCGGCATAGGCTTTTTCTTAACAGGTGCTTTCGCCGGTGGTGGGTTGATAGGCGCTGCCGTAGCACCTTTGCCGTACTTGCTCTTGACCTTATCCCAGTACATTCTGTACAGTTCCGGCTCCTTATGACTCTGTATCCAGTCTTCCTCAGTGTACTGCCCGAGCCACTTCTTCTCGTTCTCCTCTTTGATCTTCTGCTGCGCCTCTTCCCAGTTTGCTTTGTCTTTCAGTTCCTGGTTGTTCTGCTTCGCAACCTCTTTCTTATCTTTGTACTCTTTGCTTACCTGGTTGTAAATATCGAGCGCCTTCTCCTCCCGCTCAATAGCAGGGAGTGCCATGATCCTATCATACATTTCACTGCGTTTCGCATTGTACTCCAGGTGGTTGGCGTCAGGCTTCCCAGGCGGTTGGAAGACAGGATTTATCGCTACACCGTAGTCGTCCGCCAAGCGCTGCAATGCTTCCTTACCGTTCAAGGTATTGGTCCACTTGTACTCCCCATTGAGTGCAGACTTGCGCTTATCCAACATCTTCGCTTTATCCACATACGAAATATCTGGCAGGTTTTTTATCTGCTCCTCGTTCATCTGGATAAGCTGTGTAGTAGATCCATAGTGCATAAGCTGTTGAGGGTCTGTGATCGCATCCTGATTGGCTTGGATCAGCTTGGCATCAGCAGACGACAGGGTGCCGTCCAGCACTGAGTCTGCTATCTCTTTGGATGTCCATCGCGTACCCTTGACAGCTGCTTCACCCATGGCCCTGAAGTTCTCCTTCTGGTTAACCTCGACTTCCTTATTCTTACGCTCGACGTTGCCATTCTCAGCAGCTTCGTACGTGGCGATCTCAGCCTTAGTCTGTGCAAGGATCTTCTCCTGTGCTGCTGCAGGCAGGGATGCAAACAGTTTCCCCTCGGCCATCTTAGGATCTCGTAAATTAGTATTAATGAAATTCCATCCGTTCCCGGACTTAACCCACTCTTTGGCGGTCAGCATGAACTCATTCGTCTGCGCCGTAACCCTGGCATCCTGTACCAGCCATGCTGCTTCAGCACCGCCCATCGTACCTGCATTCACCTGCGCCTTAAGAAGACTGTCATACTGTGCAAGGTAGGAAGCCGTCGCCGCACGATCACCTCTGGAAGAGGCATCCTTGATCAGCTTGTCCATGCCTACGATATTCGCATCAGTGTTCTCTTTCTGCTGTGCAAGATCCCTGCTGTACTTGGTCATCGTCATCTTTGAATAGGTGCTGATCCCGTGCTTGTCAAAGGCTTTCTGTGCTGCAATGGCTCCGACCTCAGTAGGTGCTCCCTTCAGCAGCTCCCCCTTGTAAGTTTGATACAGCCTCTTAAACGCTTCAGGGTCCTGGTTGGCGTCCGCCAACGCAAGGGAGGCAGCATTAGCCGCATCTAGCTCAACCTGCTGCACGTACGCCCGATCTCTTGCATCTCCGTAAGCACGCCCGTAGAAGCTAAAATCATCCTGATATGTTGCTGTCTCAAGCTCTGCGATTTTCTGCTCCATCAGCTTCGGGTCATGTGCATACTTTCGGGTGATCTTGAAGATCTCCTCCCTACGCTTTGAGACATCCTTGATACCCTTACGCTGTCCGCGCCTGGTAGCATCGGCCCTCATTACCTGATCCGCGCTGTTCACAAAGTCATTCAGCCGTGCTGCGAAGCTTGCGACCTCCTGTCCGGCGCGCTGTCCATGCTGTGCTGCTAGGCCCTTCTGAGCACTTGCGATCCTTCCCTGCCCTTCGGCAGCTGCCTGATCTGCCAGACCACCAAAGCGTTCAACCTCGGTCTTGGCGTTGATCTTCTCTCTTTTGTATTTTGGCATTGCCATCTATTATCCTTTAAAGCATACCCAGTATGCTGTCGCCATAGTTATTGATAACACTCTTAGCACCACCAACCAGAGCATTGTTGAACGACTGCTGTGCAGCAGCGGCAGTGTTTGTCTGTCCGGCCATCGAGCCAAGTCTGGCCACCTCAAGCTCATTCCTCCCAAGTACCAGGGATGTTGCACCGGCCTGATAGATATTCTTCATATCTTGATATAGAGCAGCCTGTGAGATCTCCTGGATATTCGCATTCCACATCTGATCCCACATAAAGTCGTTTTCGGACTTCTCGATGATCTTACCGATAGAGCCGCCGGCGTCGCTTACCACACGACCACTCGCTGCACCCATGACAAGCTGCGTCGCGGCCATATCGTTATAATCCTCTTTCCTGATCACTGCATCTGCTTTTCCCTGCATCTGCATCATCTCATCCATACGCTTAAGCTCTTCTACTTTCGCGTTCTGCGAGTGGACAGAGGCGATCATGGACTTGGCCGTAGTCTGCCTGCTTGCAGTATCTGCCACTGCCTGTGCCCTCATTGCCCGTTGTGCTGCTTTCTTATTGGATGCTGCTCCCAGTAGGGACACACCCATTCCAACTGCTGCCATTATCATTAGTTATCCCCTATATCAATTTCGTACCCAATACCGAGTAAACGCAAAGGCAGTGGATTATCTTGGTATATCTCTAGCTGCGTTTCTCTGCTGTAGCCGAGTAAGTATATTTCCTTCAATCCGCTGTACGGCTCTGGAGCCTTGTCAAGCACTATCGTGAACTTCTTATCCGGTGCGTAATTCAGGTTTGCGTAAACCCCTAAACTATTATGCACGTTCAGCATTGCCCGGATCACTCTCTTCCTGTCGTTCCTTGATGTTCCATCTTGAGTAGGTATTGCGAACGGCATCGATACGATCTTCAACGGTACGTCAAGACCTATCTCAGCTTCAAACGCCGGTCTTGGCAGTACAACCCCACCCCCGCCTAGCGTGTCTTCCATCATGGAATTGTCCAAGATCAGCTTATATGTAAGTCCCTGCATAGCTGCGCTTTGACCCGTAGCGATCGTAGTTATTGGCGCTCCTGGTTTATGCCCTAAAGCGAACGTGTTATGATCAGTGGTTGTACCCTCATTTAAATATTCCAGATGATACTCACCCTGTCTTTTGCACATGAAGTATACGATCCCGTTTACTACGCAGACGTCGATAAAACCGCCATCCTGAGTACCGCTGTCAGTAGTCCACTGCGTCCACCCGTTCGTGCCCTGATCCCTAAGTGTGTTAAGCACAGCCAGCGTCCCATCGGAATTTATAATATACACAAAATCCGACACGTCAATATTCGTACCTTTCACGCTGTCAAGGCTCACCACATTCCTGATCAAATGCTCAGACGGCACCGAGATCGAAGGTGCAACAAACGCGTCTTCCTCAAAACGGTACAATGCTGATCTTACAGTACGTCCCATCTGATCTACGAATAGAACAGCACCGTCAACCATTGTAGGACGAATCCTCCTGGACCCAAAACCTGTAGATCGTTTCCACGTGGAAGTCTCCGGAGTGATCAGCGGCGCTGTCTGATAGAACTCAGACCCGGTAGTGAACACCATAAGGTTACGTCCAGGGAAGATGTTGGTGATGAGGTTGTACTGCTCAGTGTCGAGGGTGTCAAATATTCCGAAGTCAGCCTGACCTGTACCAGTATCAAAGTCAAAGAAACCATTGATCTTTGACCCCCATACCGAGTTAGGTCTCTGTGCGGATCCTGCAAACCAGAGCCTGTTCTGAAAGAATGTACAGACTGAAGGCCAGCCTCTTATAGCACTCCATACCGGCTCGTCACCCGCTCCAAAATCATAATTTGGGATCTTTACGAAAGGCAGCTTTACAATGTTCCATGCTGTATGGCTCCCCTGCCGCTGGATCAGTCTTGGCTGGTACTTCAGGTGTGTGACTACCATCACATCTCCAGACTGTACTACATCCACAGCCTTACACTCTTCAACTGTCGCATAAGGTACGTCTGTACTAACAGTTGTCTGCTTCACACCGTCTTTGTACACAGTGAACTTTCCAGGAGTTAAGTGTATGATGTAATCCTGCACAGTTGAGAACTCAAAGGCGAACAGCTTACCATCTCCAGAAAGCAAGCTGTCATGAGCACGTGTCAGCCCTGGGCGTCTTCTCAGCCCCCCGTGCGGCATGATCACACAGTTCTGAGCCTTCGCAACCCCTGCGAAGTACAGCTCGTTATCGATCCGAGCCATCATATCAGGAGACAGCTCGCCTACTGTGAGATTGGACTGGATAACGGTTGTTCTCATACGGCACGTACCTCAATATAACGATCATTACCCATCTGCCTGCCAGGACGCTGTGCAGCATCGGCATGACGTGCTCTCTTCAGTTCAAGTTCGTATATCTGTCTGAAGTAGTCTGCACGCGACGTCGAGCCTGTGATAGGCACAGCGAACAGAGATGCCAGGTTGTACTCCAACGCTCTTGCAAAGTAGACAGGAAGATTTACCTCATCCACTGCATAGACCATATCTATCATCACCGCAGGACTGTTGCAGTACAGCTCATTCTCGTATATTTCGTATACAGGGTCTGTACAGCTTACCACATGAAGCAGGTCCGGAGGAAGTTGGAACTTCGCCATGTAACCATTGTCAGGATCAAAAACACTACGCGGCAGACGCTCTGTCCTTGTGGCAAAATGCCATTGAGTTTCTGTGAGCATGGCATGGTATGTATTCTCGTACAGCTGTGCTGAGATCTGCGATCCTGCGTCGTTGTCGGTGAAAGATGAGATTGGTTGAGCGCCTAGCATTACTAAGGCAGAAGAGCAAAGGGTAATTTTTGAATATGCCATTTAAGATCCTTTCTTAATGATCAGGTGAACGGCCCGCAGGCCGCTCTAAGGTCATTAAGATCTTGGGATCTTGACAACACCTTCTGGATCGATAAGGACTGATCCAGCTTTCCACAGACCCATTGTCAACCAAGATGCCTTGTGAGCTACATAGTCGACTTTTGTCTGCATATCGATACCAACGGCATGACCGATCGCTCTCTTATGGTACGCATAAGAGGTAGCACTCAGACCACCTTCAGCTCTACCAGATCCAATGATCTTCCACTTGAAGCCCATGAAGCTGTCGATCTCGCCTGACTGAAGAAGTCTTACAGTGTTGTAGTCCGCTGAAGTGATCGTTGCATCGTTGAGTAGGTCATTCAAACCGATCTCATCCGTTACAAAATATCTATCTTCCATCGGTGCTTCAACCTTGTTCAGCTTCTCTGCCGCTGCAGTGATCGCTGCAAGGTCCAGTTTTGCATGGACCGCTGTTGATATTGTTGCACCTGCAAGTGCTGCAATAATGGCTTGGTCATCTCTACGACCCATTGCCCCTGCAACAGTCTTTGCAAGCTCCTGTACTTCGGAGAAGTTTACAGTCTTCTGATCGTAAACGTCTGTGTACTCTGGTGCTTCGTAGTCAAGCAGTGTTGCTACTTTAACGCTGTGTGCGATGTTCATAGGTACGACGTCTGCTGAAGATCCGGTACGGACTGTTGCCACACCTTTACCCATCAATCTAAAGTCATACTTATCGCCAATTACGTTGTTTCTTACCGTTACGGTATCTCTCAATGTTTTCATCCCTTGATAGGCGTGTTTCACTTCGCTATCAAATTCTTCTTTTGCTACTGAACTCAGAGCCTGTGACATAATGTCCCCTTTTTAACTATTTAAATCTGATTTATAACCTGAATGGGTTGCCTTCCCTGTGAAGATCCATGTTTACAGTTGACAGGCTCAAGAGGAGTTATCCGTCAATGTCTGTCAACATTATATCATTTTTTTAGCTGCGCTTCAAGCGCAAGCACTTTCGCTCGGTATTTAGGGTCTTCCATCTTCCTATTACCGTTGTCATCAACCGCAAAACGCATCGCTTCAAGCGCCTCTTTTGTCACATTGGTTGTCGCATTTGCAGGTGCGGGTGCTGCCTGTTTTGTCAACGAGATCAACTTCTCTACGGCCTCAATAGATCCTGCAGTTGTCAGACCGGTTGCCAGCTGCTGTGTGGTTTCCTCACCGAGATTTGCCTCCAAAAACGAGCGTATGTTCTCAACCCTTGCATCTGCATCACCTCCAAGTTTCTTATACTCTTCTGTCAACTGTCTTTCACGGTGCTGATCCTGGTACTCTGCGTACTGCTTAGCCAAAGAATTCAAGCCATCATTTGAAAGCTGGTGCTCTTGACCCCACTCCTGCAGCATCTCAACCAGAGGTACTTCCTGATCTGTGATCACTACCTCTTCAGAGAGTTGATAGCCGTCTTCTGGAGCACCTTCAAAGGCTCCAAGTTTCTTGCTGAAAGTTGATTGCAGTTCTTGATATGACTTCTCAAGATCACCTACGCTCTTAAACTTATCGGCATACAATGTCTCGGGTTGGACCTCTTCTGATCCCTCTACTACCATATCCGGCTGCTGTTGTTCTGATGTTTCGGACGTTTCTGTACTTTCCGAAGGCACGGTCGTTTCTGTATTTTCCATGTTATCTCCTGTGTACGCTTTTATCGTGAATCGATGCACGTTTTGTTATCTCAAGCTGAGTACAGATACAAAATCAATATAGCAACAGCTATCAGGATACCTATAAAATCGTTAATTTGTTGTGTCATTTTAGTCCTTTATGCCAAAAATAAACTTGCCTCACTGTCTCTTCTGGCCAATAAACCTTTATTGACTTTACCATTAGCATACTTCCATTTACGGAATTCTTTTTTTGCATTTTTTAGTTTACCCTTGTTAAGCTTCTTTAATAAAGTGGATCTTTTAAAAGAGCCTACACCTTCATTATATGTGAAACTAACCAGGGCATCGAATTGATTCTGAGTAATAGGTACTTTAACATAGTGATTTACGGCTTTACCGTAGATAGTATCTACTTGGTCTCTAAGGAATTTAGTAGCAGTCTTCTTGCTTATATGGTGGTCTCCTAGGGAGACAGGTCTTTCTATATAGTGAGTAGTTCCATAACCTATGGTCGGAACACCGGCGACATCCAAGTACGGACCAGAACGAAACCCCTCATATTTTTTTATTTCTTCTAACCCGTGCTCACTTATTTTCATCACTTTCCTTTTATGTTTTGTTCTATGTCTTTCAGTCTTTTGTCCACATCCTTAAACACAGCCATCATTTCATTCTTTGGGACATAAGAGTCTTCTACTTTTTGAATATGTTCATATACTTCTTTACGAGGCATAAAAGACTCTTTGTTAGCTTTGGCTTCTGCCTGTATCTCAGCTATTCGATATGCTTGCCACTGCTGCAATATCAATACAAATGCAGCGGCGAAAGCCCTAAAAACTTTTGATAGATCCATTTTACCTTTTTCGTTTTTTAACAATTCTGGCATCATCCCGCCTTTGTTAATTTCTCGAAGAAAAAGCTCCCAGCTGTTGTTTCGCTTGTATTAGTAGAAACACCTCTATACTTAATGAGTATCATCTTATCCTTTGCAGCGTTGCTAATATAAAAATCATGCTCTGCTCCCCAGAAACCTACGTCACCCATAAGGAAGAATCCCATATCGCCAATAGCATCTTTATTTGCAAGTACCATGATACCCCCCTTGAACAGGTGAGCCAGTGACATCCTTACCTTCATAAATACCTGTCTCATTGATAGTAGATATATCTGTTGTTGTACCCTTATCTGC
>FXBE01000038.1_pt1 | contig 18122 bp, 17 predicted proteins | sample 5335311 | NCBI WGS metagenome assembly FXBE01 (sample SAMEA103928390, study PRJEB20085) | sediment metagenome | biome: marine biome; feature: hydrothermal vent; material: sediment | place: Atlantic Ocean | collected 2013-08-06T02:46:56 | depth 0.05 m | reverse complement strand
TCAAAAGTGGTATACGAGCATATGCTTTCATAAAAAAGAATGCTTGTAAAAATAGATGTTCATATAAAACTAAAATTTAGGTAACTATCAGCGAGCAGTCAAAATTAAAAGTAACTGCTCATTTGTAGGTGCTCAATTGAGACTGAGCCACTATCATTAATTAGGTCTTGGAAAGAGTCATGAGTAAACCCTCAGTGTTTGATGCGTACAGCCGCTATTATAATCTTCTGTATCAAGATAAAGATTATGACGCCGAATCTAACTACGTAGATATGGTGCTAAAACGCAACGGAATTGTGGGGAAGGATTTGCTTGAGTTTGGTTCTGGAACAGGAAAACATGGAAGACTGCTTGCTGAACGAGGATACCATGTTACTGGTATTGAACTTAGTACCAAAATGGTAGCTCAAGCCCTTCAGACCGAAGGTTTTTCTTGTGAACAAGGTGATATTCGATCCGTACACCTCGACAGGATCTTCGGCGCAGTGATATCGCTATTTCACGTGATTAGCTATCAAGTGAGCAATGAAGATGTAGAGGCGGTGTTTTCCCGTGCAGCTGAACACCTTCGGCCAGGAGGGCTTTTTGTATTCGATGTTTGGTATAGCCCTGCGGTGTACTCTCAAAAGCCAGAGATACGAATCAAAAGGCTAGCGGATGAAACTCTCGATATTACACGTATAGCAGAGCCTGAGATATGTCCAGATGAGAATAAGGTGGATGTGAATTTCACTATCTTTGCGCACGACACTGAAACGAATGCCTGCCAGGTGTTGAAAGAACGTCATCCCATGCGCCACTTTTCACTACCAGAAGTTGATCTGTTCGCGGCTAAGACTGGTTTCGAAAGACTTACTGCGGAAGAGTTCCTGACTGGATCCGAGCCTGGGGTTGATACCTGGGGTGTTTGTTTTGTGTTACGTAAGGTCTAAGCCATGAATGATTTTATTCCTGTTAATGAGCCTCTATTGATTGGCAATGAAAAAAAATATGTAAATGAGTGCATCGATACAGGCTGGATTTCCTCTGAGGGGCCATTTGTAAAGCGATTTGAAGAAGAATTTTCGGCACAAATGGGGCGCAAATATGGTGTTGCGGTATGTAACGGGACAGCGGCTCTAGATGTCGCCGTCGAGGTATTGGGAGTTGGGCCTGGCGACGAAGTCATTTTACCCACTTTTACGATAATCTCGTGCGTCCTTCAGATCGTACGTTCAGGCGCCACCCCGGTATTGGTAGACAGTGATCCAAAGACATGGAATATGGATGTGTCTCAAATAGAGGAGAAGATAACCGCTCGAACAAAGGCAATAATGGTGGTGCATATATTTGGGCTGCCAGTCGATATGGACCCGGTGCTTGATATTGCTCACCGGTACGGTCTTTCTATCATAGAAGATGCGGCCGAAATGATTGGTCAAACATACAAAGGTAAGTATTGTGGCAGCTTTGGAGATATTAGTACGGTTAGCTTTTATCCCAATAAGCATGTTACGACGGGTGAAGGGGGAATGGTACTGGTAGACGATGACAAACTCGCAGGAGAAAGTCGCAGTCTAAGGAATCTTTGTTTTCAGGCAGATAAACGTTTTGTACATGAGAGAATGGGTTGGAATTTTCGCATGACAAATATGCAAGCGGCCTTAGGAGTCGCGCAGCTTGAACGATTGGACGAGTTTGTTCAGTTAAAAAGGAATATGGGCGCGAATTATACTAATCTATTGGCCGAAACTCGCGGTATACAATTACCTTTACCTAAGACTGACTATGCGGAAAATATTTACTGGGTTTATGGTCTGGTATTAGACGAAGATGTGCCTTTTGATGCCAAGGAGGCGATGGATCGCTTGAAGGCACATAAAGTTGGGTCACGACCTTTTTTTTGGCCAATGCATGAGCAACCCGTATTGCTTAATATGGGTCTGTTTAAAAATGAGAGTTATCCAGTAGCTGAGAATATTGCAAGACGAGGGTTCTATATTCCAAGTGGTATGGCGCTGAATAATGAGCAGATTAGAAAGGCGGCGAATGCAGTGAAAGAAGTCTTGAGTTAAGGTGCGGTAATAAAAATTTTCGTTGTTCTCTAGGTGTCGCCATTTAGCTTTTGGAGCATGGGTTTAAGGGAGGAGCAACGCACGCTGAATAGCCTGAGCGATGTTTCATAGCTTGATTTATACGGTTGGCATTAGCTGGCTGAAACTATAACTCATTGCCGAGAGATTTCTCGACTTTTAAAATTAATAATAATTGGTGATGAGTTGAACCTTAATATCGCATTGGACAGGCTGTTAATAAATGTTTATCTATTGGTGGTTTGTCTTTTATTGGTATTTAAACTGATAGTTGTAGATAACCCATCGCTGGATATGGTAGTAATAGTATCTTTCGTTGTTTTATCGCTGGTTACAATAGGTTATTGTATATTTGGTGGTATCTCCAAGGCTATCTACCTTGTTGTTGCGGTTATATGCTTTGAGCCAATTATTGCATTTTTAGTACCTGAGATAGGTAAGTCATTTGTAGCATATTTTTCGGTATTATCTTGCGGTATCCTCTTTCTTAGAAATAGAGAGGCTTCGCTGATCTCATTCGTTCTATTCTTAATAGCAGCTATTGCCTTTGGTCATTTTTTGGCTCACGCTTTTAATAAGCCAGAAGGTTTTGATCTTCTTTTTCAAGAAGCCTATAGAGCTGACTTGGTTAGAGGTTGTAAGTATCTTGGAGGAGCATTTTTATTGTCGACCGTTACTAAGTGGCGGCCATCTAAGAATGAATTCTTTAGAACTATAAAGGTAAGCGCACAAATACTATCGTTTGGAATAGTGTGTTCATTAGTCTATGTTGTGCAAGAAGGTGGGTCACTTCACTTGAAAGATCTTATTGGGTCACGGTTGCATTCAGTGGGAGGGCAAGGCGCGAATACATTTTCACTAAATGTATTGTTGGCGCTGTTTTGTATAATTGCGGTTGTTGTTAGAAAAGGGCTTAACCCTTGGTGGCTAGGCAGTATGCTTTTGTGTCTTTTCGCGGTGGTGTTTTCAAAGTCTCGTGCTCAAATGCTTGCATTCATCGCATTTCTTCCGCTCGTGTCTGGCGCTATTAAGGGGAATCTAGCGACGGGTCTACGGAACTATTTGTTTATATACACGGTCCTGGGCCTTGCTATCATAATTGTGGGTGTTTTTGGTGCAGCAGAATTTTTAGAGTTTGAGGATCGAGATGTAACAAAGTTGACAGGGCGGACTGAAATCTGGGCGATTAGTTTTAGTGTTATTATGGAAAACTTGATTTTTGGTGTTAGCGATATATATTTCAATAACTATCTGGCTTCTTATGATCTAGCTAAATATGGGGAGGGTGATCTTACTCCCCACAACCCCTTTATGAATGTATTCGTATTTAGCGGGGTTATTGCAGGGGCGGCTTTTATTGTTGCACATGCTTTCGTGGTTTCAAGAATTATAAAGAAGTGGAGGCATGTTGATCGTAGTCATAAAATCGTGTTGCTAACGTGTGCTTTTGTGATGGTTGCGCATCAATCAATTGATATTTGGTATTCATTGTATTTTTGGTTCTTATCTTGGGCGATGGTTGAGTATAAAAAAAGTTGGACGTTTGTTAAGTATAAAAAGAGCGAAAATCTAAGGGTCGGCTACATACATTACTAATGCTTGTCCACAATCAACCCATTATTTGATAAGAGAGTTGTGATATGAAAGTGTGCTTGTTGATGCCAAGAGGGGACTACGAGTCAACCCCGTGCGTAAAAAGCTTGGCTGAAGAGATAGCAGCGGGCGGTGTGGAGGTTGATGTTTTTACAATTAAGAATAAAGCATTCCCAATACCCGAAGTTGGCCATAATCAAAAGGGTATAAAGATTCTATATTGCCCGTTTATAAAGCAAGACGCTTTTTGGGAAGATGTGTCGTTGGTAACGAGTGTGTTTTCTGTATGGGTTTACTACCGCATATTAACATCTCGGTACAAGTATATTATTGCGTGTGGTATAAGAGCTCTATTTATAGCGGGATTTTATAATCTTTTTACCAGGAAAAAGATTATCTATAACTCGCTCGAGCTGTATATAGCTCGCGAAATAACGAAGCCTACGAGAAAAATATTTAAGAAACTTGAAGGGTTCTTTAATAGACGTGTTGAACGATCAATTACCCAAGATGAGCAGAGGGCTTCGATTCTAGCGTATGAAAATAAAATAGACATTGATTCAATCCTGCTGTTTCCGAATTCTACGCGAGGACCATCGCAGGAAAAATCGAAAGAGGCTAAAGATAAATTAATAGAAAAGTACTCTCTTCCTGAAGACTCCAGGATTATATTGTATGCAGGTTCATTCTTTGAGACTTGGGCGTTAATCGAGCCGCTATTAAAGTCATTTGAAACATGGCCTAAAAATTGGTTTTTGATGCTCCATTCACGAATGAATTCAAGTGATGTTGATGATGCGTGTGAACGTCTTTCGTTGAGCGATTCAAGAAACATGCTGTTATCTAACGATTCACTGACCAACCGAGATTACGAGTATCTTGTTCAGGGTTGTGATGTTGGAGTAGCGTTATACAATGGAGATGAGAGCGATAACATAAAATATGTAGGGCTATCATCTGGGAAAATCGCTCAATATTTGAAATATGGATTACCAATAATTGTTAATGATTTGCCCGTGTGGGATGAAATTATTCCTAAATATAATTGTGGCGGGGTCATAACCACTGGCGAGGATATTACCCGAGCATTAAACTCTATTTTTGCTAATTATGAAATATCTCAGAAGGGTGCGTTTTCTGTATTCGATGAGTTGTTTACGCTCAAGAAGTTTACGCCAAGCATATTGGATGCACTAAATAGCTAGCTTGAGGCACTTCTTGATGGCCTTTGGCTAAAGGGCACCTCTATTTATTCATGGATTGGCACCTTGCACCCAAAGGGCATAGAAAAGTCCAGAATTTCCAATAGCTGCGTTACTAAGTGATTGCAATAGAACAACTATTACAAGCACTTAGCGCCTTGCGCTATTAATTCTGAATCTCAATCTGCTCAACCCAGAATTAATAGAGGTGCCCTAAACATCGATTGTTCTATCGGAATAGTATTTACCATGCTGCCCTAAGTATCATCTTGGGGCTGTTCAGTAAGCGCATAGTTGATGGTGAGCCAAAAAGTCGCTAATTAATGCACGAGGCACGCTTTTGGTCGTTTTAAGTGAGCAATTTCGAGTGGCGGATTTTCAGGCTTAACCCGAAAGGTCGGGGCATTTTACGTTTAACGGCGTTATTCAGTCGCGTATAGAGTTTCAACTATACCGCTCTTCTTTTGTCTAGTTAATCAAAAAGTGGTCTCCGGCAGTAACTTTGCGTTTGATGTGAATAAGCCCTAATAACAGGGGGAATAATATAGTTCCCTATAGTGGCTGAAAAAGTTCGCTGTGTGGTTCTTTTGGGGCAAAGTTAATAACTAGGTCGAATGAACTACCTGGAGTTCCAGGCCTCTAAGCTGGAGTGCGATCAGGGGTAGGGCTGCTATTTTATTCCTGTCGTTTTTGTATATACATTTTTAACTACTCGCTGGGTAGTTACCATCCAGTTTAAATTGTCGGGTGAGGTGGCCCGTCACCGTCTATGGCTGGACGTTGGCTCGCAGGGAATGAGCAGGATCCTTTTCAAGAGCGGAACACCGCCTCGGTATCATAGTTCTTGCTAATGGAGGACCCATTCGCTGGGGACTGACTTTGATGCGAAACACCACAGAAACGCATATCTAACAATGTATTATGGCCGCTGTACTATTTTGTTTGGGGTTTAGAAAATATAGTTTTTTTTGGGAGTAAGTTTATGTCTGCGCCGCGTAGTATCCTGTATATATCTCCGTTTTTCTTTCCGGAGTTGATTTCAACGGGTAAGTACAATATGTACTTGGTTAAAGCGCTTGTTGAGTCAGGGTGTGGTGTAGACGTTATGTGTTCACATCCTTTGTATCCGAAATGGAAGCCAAAGGTTACTAATAAGACTTTAGATAATGTAAAGATAATTAGAGGAGGACAATTTGTAAGATATACGAAAAAGCCTTTAGTTCGCCGCCTTATTCTCGAGGTTTGGATGCTCTTATTTGTTTTTCGTCAATTGGCGTTTTCCCGCAAACAGTATGATCTGATTGTTATTGTATTCCCCCCAAATCTTGTCGGACTATTGATTCATGTTCTGCGCAAGAAGAATACTCGTGTTGTTGGAGTGATTCATGATATCCAAGGAGTGATGGCAAATGCTAATAAAGGTCTAATAAGATCACTCGTAATGAGAGGGATTCATCTGATAGAAGGGTGCTCGTACAAGAGTTGTAATAATCTTATATTTTTGTCTGAAAACATGAAAAAGGCTGCTCTTGATCTGTACTCAATTAAAGAAAAAGATACTCTTGTTAGATACCCATTTGTAACGATTGGGGAGGGGGGGAGTGAAAATAGCCTTGATGCAATGTTCGCTGGTGTAGAAAGTTCAGTTGTTTATTCTGGGGCGTTAGGCGAAAAGCAAGCGCCTGAGAAACTGGCTGAGCTGTTTATAAGAATGATAGAAGCTGATGAAAATGTGCATGCGTTTATTTTCTCTCAAGGCATTGCTTTCGATCATATTAAAGCTCGATATAGGCATGAGCGATTACATTATTACCCACTTGTAAGGGAAGACCAGTTATATGAATTAATAAAGCGGTCTACTGTTCAGGTGATTCCACAGGATATCGATACGTCTGACGGAGCATTTCCCTCGAAGTTGCCAAATATTCTTGCCGCAGATACAAAGCTATTCTGTATTACAAATAGAGGAAGTGAGTTAAATAGTTTATTGAGTAGTTATTCACGATCTTTGCTCTGTCACTCCTGGGAGAATGCTGAGCAGAAATTGTTGAAATTTTTACATTCGGACATTCGGGGTTTGTCGGGCAATGATAAGGCTATACTAGAAAAATTTTCGTTGTCTTCATTGGTTGATAGTATAATTGAAGTATCTTCTAAGGGTGCTAGCTGGAGTGGAGCTGCCGCAAAGAACCCTCAGGGTGCATAAAGTGTCTTTAGTTGGTATTAGACTCTTATATTTTATGAGATTTTTCGAAGCTAGACTAACTAGTTTTCTTCAATACACGGCGTCGTAGCGAAAACAGCTCATTCGCAGTAGAGGTCCGCTCTTATGGATGATGGGAAGCTAACCACTAGATAAGTTAGAAATCTGGAAAAGCCTGTTGAATAACGATAAGAGAGGTTCTAGGATTGGAAAGAACTTCGAGCCCTCCTGTAGAATCTACGCACTCTATATGTGGCAACCTCAAACGTGAACGTTATACTTTTTCGCTTTTCAACGTTGGGATCACTCGCTTATGATAGTCCTTGAAGCTATATATTTTAGGTAAATACAGGTCTTATGAAGGCAATGAACAAAAAAGCATTGATTACCGGAATTACTGGTCAAGATGGAGCTTACCTCGCCGAGTTTCTGTTACAGAAAGGTTATGAGGTTCACGGTATCAAGCGAAGAGCTTCCTCGTTTAATACCGATAGGATTGACCACCTTTACCAGGATCCGCACGAAAAAGAGCAGCGATTCATTTTGCATTATGGCGATCTAACTGATTCGAGTAATTTGATTCGTATTATCCAGGAGGTGCAGCCTGACGAGATCTATAATCTCGGGGCGCAAAGCCATGTTGCGGTCTCATTCGATAGCCCTGAGTATACGGCTGATACCGTGGGGTTGGGAGCTCTACGGGTACTTGAGGCTATCAGAATTGCGGGGCTTGAAAAGAAGGCGCGTTTTTACCAGGCGTCGACATCAGAATTATTTGGTGAAGTACAAGAAGTTCCTCAGACAGAGAAGACACCGTTTTATCCACGTTCTCCTTATGCGGCAGCGAAACTGTATGCCTATTGGATCACCATTAATTACAGAGAATCCTACGGCATGTATGCTTGCAATGGGATCTTGTTTAACCACGAGTCCCCGATCAGAGGCGAGACTTTTGTAACTAGGAAGATAACTCGGGCAATGGCCCGTATATTTCTGGGGCTGCAGGATTGCGTCTTTCTTGGAAATATGAACGCCTTAAGAGACTGGGGGCATGCAAAAGACTATGTTGAAATGCAGTGGCTCATGTTGCAGCAGGAACAACCCGACGATTTTGTGATTGCCACGGGCGTCCAGTATTCAGTCAGGCAGTTTGTGGATGCCGCTTGTAATGAGCTCGGTATCCACTTGCGATGGGAAGGAGAAGGTCTCGAAGAAAAAGGTATTGTTGATACCATAGAAGAGAGTGACGCTACGCCGTTAAAAGAGGGGCAAGTTATAGTGCAAGTTGACCCTCGTTACTTCAGGCCCACAGAAGTTGAGACACTTCTGGGTGACCCCACTAAGGCCAAAGAGAAGCTCGGTTGGGAACCGAAAATTACTTTTACGGAGTTGGTAGCTGAAATGGTCAGAGCTGATTTAACCCATGCTCAGCGTGATCATTTGGTTAGAAAGGCCGGCTTTGCAGTTAAGGATTATAACGAATAAGGACTGCTTGGATGATTTCAAAAGAATCAGTGATTTATGTGGCTGGTCATAGAGGGATGGTGGGCAGCGCTATTTGCCAGCGTTTAAGAAACCTGGGATATGAGCGTATTCTGACTCGAACACATGCTGAGCTGGATTTGTTGAGCCAGCAAGCTGTGCGTGAGTTTTTTTCTCAAGAAAAGCCTGACTACGTAGTCATTGCCGCGGCGAAGGTGGGTGGTATTTACGCTAACGATACTTTTCCTGCCGATTTTATCTACCAAAATCTAATGATCGAAGCCAATCTAGTACACGAGGCATGGCAGGTTGGCGTCAAGGATTTACTCTTTTTAGGAAGCTCATGTATTTACCCTAAATTCGCTGAGCAGCCAATGAAAGAAAATGCACTACTAGCCGGAGTGTTGGAATCGACCAATGAACCTTATGCTATTTCCAAAATTGCCGGCATTAAACTATGTGAGTCCTATAACCGCCAGTACGGTACAAGTTATCGAAGTGTAATGCCCACAAACTTGTATGGAATAAACGATAATTTCCATCCTAAAAACAGTCATGTTATCCCTGCGCTACTGCGTCGCTTTCATGAGTGCAGGGTCGAGAATACTCCTGAAATTAAAGTATGGGGAACGGGAACTGCAAAGCGTGAATTTCTTTACGTTACCGATATGGCCGAGGCCTGTGTTCATGTAATGAGCTTGAAGCAGGAAGTCTACGCAGAGAATACTGAACCTATGCTTTCGCATATTAATGTCGGGACAGGTCAAGATGTGACCATCAAGGAGCTTGCTGAAACGATTAGTGATGTCGTTGGGTATCAAGGTAAAATTAACTGGGACTCTAGCATGCCAGACGGTACGCCTCGTAAACTGATGGATGTATCTCGATTAAAATCACTAGGTTGGGAGGCGAAGACGGGTCTACGTGAGGGCTTGGAAATGACGTATCGATGGTTTACACAGCAAGAGCAATAAGATTTCTAGAAAGTTTCCGATGTTACAATAATGCTAGCTTTGCGGGTGCGTAACTACTCAGATTACCCTTAGATTTTGGCGACTCGCTGAGTAGTTACGCGGATTCCTACATAGATTTATGCCGTTGCGTAGTTATTTTTAAGGTTTTACTAATCGTAGATTAAAACGGCATAAACGAGCGCATCATGCCCATCATCGGGGCGGCAGACTCGGCGGCTTGTCCCATAGGCGCTACCGAACGCGACATTGACCCCACGTTTTGGCTCATGCTTGAAACGTCGCGACCCATATACGCCATATTATTGTTCATGTTGTGCATCGAGCCTGTCATATGGGACATGTTGGAAGACATATTTTGCGTATCAGTGGTCATTGAGGAGATGTTATTACTCATTGTGCCCATATTTGAAGACATGCCAGCGACAGAGGTTTGCATCGAATAGGCGATGTAGAACAAAAAGCTTAATCCGATCATCGCAAGAAGGGTGAGCGGAATAGAAAACCACTTAAGCATGCGTGTTTCTTTAACTTGCATTTTTTCGATGGTCGCGAGTTTCTTATCCAGTAGGCGTTCTCTTTCATCGAAATCACTGTGTAGCTGCCCAAAAATGTGTTCCATTTTTTCGAGTACTTGAGCGTTGTCAGAATGCTTCCCTCGCATATTTCGGACGCGTTGAAATGCTGCTTTAAGCCCTCCGAGTAACCCTGGCGATTGCTGAGCGGTGACCGGCTGATAGAGCTCAATTGCGCGTTGAAGATGAATGACTTGAGGTGCTTCCTCTACTTCAGCAGTATTTTGATAGGCGCGCGAATGCTTGGAGTTTGCGCTAAATTTTGATGATTGAGTACGACTGGATTTGAACTTTCTAGCGAGCTTCTTCAGCATTCTTAATGTCCCCGATCCCCTGCCAATGGGGCAAAGGCTAATATTAGTTAGTTAGGTATTAATGATATATCAATATTATACGTGCTTATCGTGAGAATTCTATTTACATTTTGTGATCGAATACCAATGAATGGAAATTGTGGGATAGCTGGCGATAGCTAGTCCCAGACCAATGGCGGTTCATCCATTGCTGCGGCCTGTTCGCGCAGGGCAAGGATATGATCGTCCCAGTAGCGTGCGGTATAAAACCAAGGAAAGGCTAGTTGAAAAGCGGGGTCTTCTGCGCGTTGCGCAAGCCAGCCGGCGTAATGAATCATGCGTAAAGTGCGGAAAGCTTCGGTAAGGTGTAGTTCGCGTGGATTGAATTCTCGAAACTGTGTGTAGCCTTCTAACAGATCGGCAAGGCGCGCGGTTTGGTATTGACGATCACCTGAAAGAAACAACCACAGATCCTGAATGGCGGGTCCGCTGCGGGCATCATCAAAATCGACAATGTGCGGTGTGTCGTCGCGCCAGAGTATGTTGCCGGGATGAAAATCGCCATGAATACGCAGCGTTGCGATGTTGCCTGCGTCTTCGAATCGATGGCGGATGCGTGCAAGTAAGTCTTTTATCAGACTCGCATAGGCTTGTTCCAACTCAAGTGGAATCTGGCCACTTTGTAGCAGATATTGCGATGGGGTCTCGCCGTGGCTCTCGATGTCGATTGCAGCGCGATGCTGAAAGGATGTCGTCTCACCATGCAGATGAATTCGGGCGATGAAACGGCCAATAATCTCAAGCTGCTCAGGGTTATCGAGTTCCGGTGCTCTTCCGCCGCGACGCGGGTAGAGGGCAAAGCGGAACAGCCCGTGATGATGCAATGAATCTCCCGCTTGATTCACGATGGGTGCAATAACGGGGATCTCATCTTCAGCGAGTTCCAGCGTGAAAATATGCTCCTCAATAATCGCTTCGTCACTCCAGCGGTTTGGCCGGTAAAATTTGGCAATTATGGGCTCGGCGTCTTCTTGGCCTATTTGGTAGACGCGGTTTTCGTAACTGTTAAGCGCCAAGAAGCGGCCATCGCACCGGTAGCCGAGCGCTTCGATGGCATCCAGCATGGTATCCGGCGTAAGTTGTTGGAAAGCCGTTTGTTCATCAATTTGTTCCATTGCAGCATCATAACCGTTTTCCTGGTATTACCCCTGTCTTTTTACGCGCTATACTCCTGTAACGTTTTTCTAAGGAGCTTTCTGTAGTAGGCAACTAATAAAACGACCGTTGGTCTATGTGCCGAGAGGTGTTTGGTTGTGAGTAAAAAATCAGAGATTATTGAGAAAACCGAGGATCTAGCTGAGCGAGCGTACTCTTTGGGCGAAGAGATCGCCAATAGTGTTACGCACGGGATCGGTGCAGTGTTGAGTGTTTGGGGTTTGACGCTGATGTTAGTCATGGCCATGAACGAAAATGATGCGACGCGCATCGCCAGCTCAATAATCTATGGCTCTTCGCTGGTTCTACTATTTTTTCTTTCTACGCTTTATCACAGTACCCAGCATCATTCGATCAAAGCTGTATTCCAGACGTTAGACCATTGTGCGATTTACCTGCTCATTGCCGGCACCTACACTCCCTTTTTGCTGATTAGTTTGAAAGGTGCATGGGGATACAGCTTGATGGCTGTAATTTGGGGGTTGGCCGCATTTGGAGTCGTTTTCAAGGTTTGTTATGGGGAGCGCTATCCAAGAGTTTCATTGCTTACCTATCTATTGATGGGCTGGCTTATTCTTGTTGCCGGTGCGGAGATGATTGCCAGGGTACCCATAGAGGGGCTTATGCTATTGGCGGCGGGTGGGCTGGTTTATACCCTAGGTACTCTTTTCTTTATCTGGGATCGTATGCCATACAATCATGCTGTCTGGCACCTATTTGTTATGGGAGGCAGTGTCTGCCATTTTTTTGCCATTTACGGTTATGTAATTCCCTCCGTCTGAACTTCGAATGAAAATAAGCTGGAAAAATACAATATGGAAGTATGCAACGGCATTCGTCGTTGTGCTTAGGAGCTGCCACAAAATAACTTGAGCGATTATAGCGTAGGATTTTTGTTTCTGATTAGAGTGTATCAAGAGGCGCATAGTGGTTCTACGTAACGATTGATAGACTCTAATCAGGAGCAAAAATACAAGTTAGAACCCCAGATTATTCTGTGACAGCTCCTTATCATACTCAATCCAGAAATGACTGAGCTTGCGTTCTTTATTGATGCTGTTGGGCTGGAAGTGTTTTTTATGTTATTGGAAATTCAGCTTGTTGCGATGCTGGGCGGATTGTTGAATTCAAAAGTTAAACCACTCTTTAGGGCACCTCTATTTATTCTGGGTTGAGCAGATTGAGATTCAGAATTTTCAAGAGCAAGGCGCTAAGTGTTTGTAATAGTTGTTCTATTGCGAGCGCTTAGTAACACAGCTATTGGAAATTCTGGACTCAAGGTGCCAATCCACGAATAAATAGAGGTGCCCTTTATTTATTTGAAATATTTAGGTATGCAAAATGGTCTGCTCTTTTCATGGGGGCTGATTAAGAAAGAACCAGAACTTTTGAAATTATTGGTACCAGATCAGGCAATACTTATGGTTATGTTAGTTCTATCATCAGCAATAAGTATTGCATTTAATACCTGTTAGGTTTTAAAAGAGTACCAATAAAAAAGGCGGCCATATTGGCCGCTTTTTTTATTTCTGGGCCAAACAAATTAACCGTTTTTCCACTTGTTGCTGATCAATTTATCTATAGACAGCGCACCGGGTCCGAAAGCGAATATGACTGCAAGCATCGTACCCCAAAGCATGTGTTGCCAATGGCCTGCTGCTGAAGCGAAGTCTGTTTGTGCCAATGCCATAGCAGCAACTACGTTCAGTATGAATAGTCCGAGTGCAGCGGGGCGGGTAATGAAGCCGAAAACAAGTAATACCGGAAGTAATAGTTCAGCCCCGGTGGCAAGATAAGCAGCCATTTCTGGGGAGAGCAAGGGCACGTTATATTCGTATGCGAATAAGTCTACAGTGGTGGACCATGAAGACATCTTCTGTTTTCCCGAGAGAAAAAAGTCGTAAGCCACATAAAACCGAAAACCAAGTAATAATAGTGGCTTAAGTGCCAAGTCGAGCGGCGCGCAATTGCCCATTAAAAAACCTGCCAGAAATTTTTTCATCGTTTTCTCCTTTTACCGTAAGTGTGCGTATATACCCATAGCGAATAAGCTTTTAGGAAAATCCGCTGACCCAGCCTTTTGCGACACAGTCCGGCAGTATTTGCTCAACTGGGCGCGGTGAGTCTTTCATACGTTCGGTTAGCGACTCCAGAGGCAGGCCTTTATCGATCGCGTGCAAAAACTGTGATTCCTCTGTGGCGAGAGGGTCAATGCGTAATTCAAAGCCATTTCGCCAAATGATGAGGCTAATGCTACCCTCTGCAAGATTTACCGTTTCATTGTCGGTGTATTCTTCTTGGTTAACCTCCCAGATGCGATGAACGGGGTAGTTGGATTCCAAAAGGAGGGCACCCTTGCGCAGGGAGAAAATGATCGCTGCTTGGTTTTCGGTGGGAATGCTTGCCAAGGCTTGCAGATCCATATCAGAATCGTTGGCAGCATGAAATGCTCGATGCCAGGCCCATTCAAGCCGGGCAACATCCGCTAGGTAGGGTAGCTCGGCAACAGTGGTTAGATCGGTAAGAAACTCGGCCATTTGTGCGCCAAGCTCGTGCAGGTCACCGCTTGGCGAAGGGTGTTTCTGTAAATAATCCCGCCCCATCGTTCTAAAAAATGGCTCGCCTATCAGTCGTTGAATGACAGGGTAGACTGCGGCCAGTGCATCCGTTTGAATGCCGAGTACGCTGGAACGATAGATGTTGATGCGCGCATCGCCGGCAAGTCCATTCCGCTCGGTAATTTGGTTGCAAAGACGTGTGTCATTTCGAAAGATCGCGGCGTGAAATGCATCTTGAATATCACGCAGTGGCGGCATTTTGAACTTCCGGAACGAGAATTTGGTCAGCCTTTTCGGCTTCAGCCAGCAATCCAGTCAGCGCTGGAATATCATTGTCCCATTCGATCAATGTCGGTCTTGGGCCCATCATTGTCAGGGTGTCCTTGTAGAGCGTCCAGACTGCATCGCAAACAGGGCGGCTATGTGTATCGACGAGAATATCATCCCGCATTTCAAATCCGGCTAGGTGGATTTCAGCCACTTTTTCGGCGGGTATGGCGCGCAGATAATCATAAGCATCAAAGTCATGATTTTGGGCGCTGACATGGATGTTATTGATGTCCAGCAAAATCTTGCAGCCCGATCGATTGGCAATGGCTGCAACAAACTCCCACTCAGGAATGGTGGAGGACTCGTATTCGAGATAGTTGGAGACGTTCTCGATCAGGATTTCTCGGCCGAGATATTCCTGAACCTGTTGAATTCGGCTTACGGTATGGCTCAGCGCCTCTTCGGTGTAGGGCAGGGGTAGTAAATCATTTAGGTACATACCTTCGCTGGCATTCCAGCACAGATGCTCAGAGACTAGCCCGGGTTCGAAGCGTTCGATAACTCGTTTCAGCTTTTTGAGGTGTTGCTTATTCAATGGGTCACTGGATCCTATACCCAAACCCACGCCATGTAGGCTCAATGGATAGTGAGCGCGCAACTGCTCCAGATAATGTAAGGCTTGTCCACCCTCGCCAAAATAATTCTCGCTATGGGCTTCCAGCCAGCCGATGGCAGGAAGTGATTCCAATAATTTGGAGTAGTGAACCGCACGTAAACCAATCCCGCTTTGCAGCGGGATTGAGTGTGTGGAAAAGTCCACGGTCGCTATTACTTTTTAGCAGCTTTTACAGTGCCACCTACAATTTTGGCGCAGGTGCCTTCGGGTACATAGACCCATTCTTCGGAACCACCGTCCGCGGTGGCTTGTCCGGCGCAGGCGTGCTTGCTAGTGCCGCAGTCATTTTGTCCAGTTTTGGAGATGCCTTGGCATTTTTCCATGCCTGGCTTGCCTGCAAAGGCTTGCCCGGAGATGCCAGCGAGACTCAAAGCCAGAACACCAGCGATCGCAGCGGTTGTAGCGCGTTTGGATTTATCCATTGATAGTTCCTCAAGTATTAGGTATTGAAAGATGGAATATAGGTTTCGCTTGCTAGGCTTAACCTACAATGCACTTACGAATCATACTCTAAACTGGATGCAGACTTCAGGACTTGTCGGTGTACTAGGGGGGTGGCTCTAGCGCCGATCATAAACGACAAATCGATAGGGAAAAGGGTTTTTTTCATCGGCGGGATGTGAATCACTGGATACAACGTTCCACTCATCTTTATCCCATTTGGGAAAAAAGGTATCACCCTCAAATTTGGCATCGATTTCTGTGAGATAGAGACGATCCGTCAGTGGCAATATTTTGTCGTAAAGAAAGGCGCCACCGATAATGACCGCTTCATCCACACTAGAGGCTTGTTCAAGCGCGGCGTTAGTACTGTGCACTATTTCCACGCCTTCGGCGGTATAGTCTCTATTTCTAGTAACGACAATGTGGCGCCGGCCGGGCAGTACGCGGCCGAGAGATTCCCACGTTCTGCGACCCATTATAATGGGTTTACCCATGGTGGTCGCTTTGAAAAACTGCAGATCAGCGGGTAAGTGCCACGGCATTTTGTTGTCTTTTCCAATGACATTGTTACGGCTAACGGCGGCGATTAAAGAGAGCTTCACAATTAATTGCAGGTGCTATCAGATAGCAACAGGCGCTTTGATATGTGGGTGGGACTCGTAATTAGTAAGCTCAAAGTCTTCGAATTTGAAGGAAAATAAATCAGTGACCTCGGGATTGATCTTCATTTGGGGTAAGGGCAGTGGTTCTCGACTAAGTTGCAGATCGGTTTGCTCAAGATGATTGAGATATAAATGCGCATCGCCAAGTGTGTGAATAAACTCACCAGGTTTGAGGCCGGTGACTTGAGCTACCATTAATGTGAGTAAAGCGTAGGAGGCAATGTTGAAGGGCACGCCGAGAAAAATATCGGCGCTGCGTTGGTATAGCTGGCAGCTTAGTTTTCCATCGGCGACATAAAATTGGAAGAATGCATGGCAGGGAGGCAGCGCCATGTTTTCAACATCGGCAACGTTCCAGGCACTGACAATAATGCGCCGCGAGTCGGGTGTGTCGCGAAGTTGTTTTAGAACTTGGGTTATCTGGTCGATGTGGCGTCCATCGGCGGTGGGCCAGGAACGCCATTGCACGCCGTAAACAGGGCCGAGATTACCGTCTTCATCCGCCCATTCGTTCCAGATACTCACGCCATTCTCTTGCAAATATTGAATATTGCTGTCGCCTTGCAGAAACCATAAAAGCTCATGGATGATAGAGCGTAAATGCAGTTTTTTAGTGGTGACGAGAGGAAATCCTTGGCTTAAAGCAAAACGCATTTGGTGGCCAAAAACGGAAACGGTGCCCGTGCCAGTACGGTCATCTTTGCGCACTCCTGTATCGCGTACATGGCGCATTAAATCGAGGTACTGTTTCATGCCGGAGCACTGTTACGACGATAAGCCCAGACCACCATAATAATACCGGCGGCGATCATCGGCAGGCTAAGAATTTGTCCCATCGACATCCAGTCTAGCGCGACGAAGCCTAGTTGCGCATCGGGTTGGCGAACGAATTCAACCAAGAACCGGAATAGACCGTAACCGATTAAGAACAGGCCGGAGATGGCAGCGGTAGGACGTGGGCGGGAAGAATAAATCCACAAAATCGCGAACAGTGACAGCCCTTCGAGTGCCGCTTGATAAAGCGAAGAGGGATGGCGTGCGAGATTGTCCACGTGTGGGAAGACCATACCCCAAGGAACATCCGTTGGGCGCCCCCAGAGCTCACCATTAATAAAATTGCCGATACGGCCAAAGAAAAGCCCGAGTGGTACCAGTGGGGCGACAAAGTCGGAGAGATTGAAAAATCCGGTATTGAGTTTTCGTGCATAGAGGGCGATACCTACAAAAACACCGAGCATGCCACCGTGATAGCTCATGCCGCCTTCCCAAACGCGAAACAGAGAGAGCGGATCGTTGAGTAGGTTTTCCATCCCATAAAACAAGACATAGCCGATTCGGCCACCTAGAATTACGCCCATTGCCCCATAGAAAAGAAAATCGCTGACCTGATCTGGCTGGATGGGATAATCGGAGCGCCGCGCTCGGCGTGTACCTAGCCACCAGAAGGCGCTAAATGCCAGCAAGTACATCAGGCCATACCAGCGAATTTTCAGGAAACCTATCTCGAGGGCGATGGGGTCGATTTGAGGGATTGTTAACATCGCGCTAGTTTATCATCTGCCCATGCAGAGTCGAATATTTGGAGTCTATTATTTACCTTGAGATATAATTGCTAGCATGATCTGTAGCCGCTTTAGCCATCTTGTCTTTTTTATAACGCTATTTCTACCAGCGATTCTGTTTGGAGTGGAGCTGCCTGACCTTAAATATCCCATCAATCAGCCATCAGCCATCAGCCATCAGCCAAAGAAATCATGCAGCAAGTCTATTATGCTAACCATCATTATGCGGTGGATAACATCAGCTTCGGTACAAAGCGCGATCCCGTAAAGCTGGTGTTGAGTTCGTCAAATAGGCGGGTAAAGGTCCATAGCTTTGTGCGTGACCGTAATAATGCCTATAAGGA